>OCTX014519439.1_pt1 | contig 82122 bp, 66 predicted proteins | sample 1539691 | NCBI WGS metagenome assembly OCTX01 (sample SAMN02144231, study PRJEB22623) | gut metagenome | biome: sheep rumen | host: Ovis aries | place: New Zealand
TGGAAGCTGATTCAACACAAAGAGTCAGAAGAACTTTCTCCTACTGCCCGCAAGACCTCGCACAAGCCTCAGCAGGCAGAACCTGCCGCCGAGAATCCACACGACGAGCCGATATATGCTTCCATCGACAAAAAAGCGCCAACGCACCCAGCACGCTATCGGACGGAAGCCGTTATTCTACCTGACAGCATCCCCTACCAGACTGAGGAGGAACAGACAGAAGTTCCAACAGAGACACAGGCTCCTGAGACAGATGTGCCAAAAGACACCATCATCTACCAGTCTACACCACAGCCGACAATTAACATGCCTACACCAAAACCCGTCAAGGCTGACCGTTCATGGAACATCAGCGTGGCTTATAACGGCATGATTGGACAGCAGAATAAGTATATAGCCGATGCCACTATTGGCAATGGCAGTTTCGATGCCGGCAGCAACACCATGATTCCTAATGACTATGCTTATAGCAACTGGATTGGCTATAATGCTTATCTGAACAATATTCCCTATGGACTAAAAGATGCGGAAACCCGATCACTGATGGACATCGCCGCCCAGAATACAGGTGTCAACAACGGTGACATGCATGTCTTCTATAAGCATCAGTTGCCCATAACTATCCAACTCTCACTCAGTCGAGAGTTCTCCAGACGGTTGTCCCTCGAAACGGGCCTCAGCTATACACAACTCAGATCCACCTTCAATACTGGCAGCAGCCTTGCTTATATTCAGGAACGCCAGCGGATCCATTATCTCGGTATTCCGCTCCGTTTCGGCTGGAGATGGTACAGCACGGCGCATCTCAGTCTCTACTCTTCAGCAGGGGCCATGCTTGAACTACCGATATACGCTAATACCGAAATCCGCCACATCAACAACGGCCAAAACGCTTTCCAAAAAGACGAATCCCTTAACGTGCCCTGCCAATTTTCCACTACGCTCGGTATCGGATTGCAATACGACTTCACACCTCATCTTGGTATCTATCTGGAGCCCAACCTGCAATATTTCTTCAATGACGGTAGCGACATCAAGACCTATCGCAGTGAGCACCCGCTACAGATAACTCTACCCATCGGCCTCCGCTTTCATTGGTGACTACTCGCACTTATAGAGGTGCTGAGTAGTTACGAATTAAAAAAGAAATCTTAAAAAATATTAATTCCCTGCATTCTTGTGCAGGGTTTTTATAACTTTGCAGTTATATCTATAGACGAACTAAAATAATTATGTCATTATGAAGAATTGGATAAGAATACCGATAATGCTGCTGATGGTTGCGATGGCAGCTTCCAGCTGCGATGACAGCAGTGATGACGGGGCAACGACATATTGGACGGTGACCATCGAGCCGGAATATGTGCTGAGCAGTCCTTACTGGGGCGGATGGGGATTAGTGACGCCCCACATGGAAGCCATCAACGAACGCGGCGACCGTACGGACTTGTATGCCCTTGAGGAAATAAGAGGCTTTACCTTTGAGGAAGGCTACCGCTATCAGCTGCAATTGCGCGTGGTTGATAAGTTCAAGAAGACGGGCCAGTACGTCGCTGATGCCTCGCAATACGAGTTCTATCTCAATAAAATCATTAGCAAAGAGTATGTGGGTATCCGTCAGGAAGGTCGTCGCGATGTGGAGATGGATGTGGAAGAGGTTCGTGTTCGCTCTACTAACGATTATGAATCCTGGGAGTATATCGCGCTGTTAGGAAAGGTTATAGGTACCGATGAAACCTTTCTTTTGCACCCATTTGAGATCTATGGTCTCACCTATGTGGACTTCCAGATGCTGATGGACAGAGACGAACGGGGCAGTATCCCTGTCCGTGTACGGATGAAGGTGAGCATCACCCCTTCCGAGAAGCCCATCTATCCGAATATCAATCAGCGCATCCGCCTGATAGAGGTTCTTGGCAAGCAGCAGCTTGAATGTGACAGCATTATTTATAGAGACAAATATGAAGCGTTTATTTGATATGAAGACGATACGTAAATTCCAATTTGGCCTATTGTTTTTAGGCATGATGTTGACAGCGTCGTGCTCTACAGATGTTCATGATGAGATGACCAATGCTTATAATCAAATCGCAGAATCGATGGATGAGTTGGATGCAAGGGTGAAACTGCTCGAGCAGGGCATGGGCACTTTTGAGGGGCGCTGGATGTTTTATAATACTGATAACAACCATACTTATAAAGATAATAGCGATAGCTGGACATCATCTGGAGGGAGCATTGCGGTACAGAAAGATACAATTTCGTTTGTTTTACCAGAAGAAATGATAACCGATTTGTTTTGGTTTGGTTGTGCCTCTTATCCCGATGTCACTTGGGCAGACACTTATCCTGACGAACCTTTCTTTTCAGACTTTCATTCAATCAACTATGGTTATCAATTGGATTCCTTGTATGGTCAGTGGGTCTGCTCCAAGACAGTTCAGCAATTGACGTATAATTTGGAAGGATTGACTGTCGAATCCTATTATCTGGTTGGATCGAATGCCAGCAATTCATTCGCAAATGAAGATTCTTATGGAATACGAGCCAATATACCCTTACCCGAATATGGCGACTATTCATATATGATTTCTAAGGATGACCTAAAATATCGTATAGATCTGAGGATTAATAATGAAACGCTTGTTTTCTATAAAGAAACAGCAACATGGTATCTACAAATGCCAATAAAGAAGATAACCCTCACTAATCTGCAAACAGGCAATCAAGTGGCTGCTGAGTTCAAGGATGATGTGAGAATATTTATGAATACCTATTCAAAAATAGAGTAAGCGCTGTGCAGGAGACAGAACGACAGTTGCTCGACGCGATACACCATGGAGACAGACAGGCGCTGCGGCGCCTCTATGATCGATATTCCGACTATGCTATGGCCGTCGGTCTGAGGTATGTGGTGAATCGAGAGGACGCAAGGGATCTGCTACAGGACTGTTTCATCAAGATTCTGACCTCAGTTGACGAATTCGAATACAGGGGCGAAGGGTCGCTGAAAGCCTGGGTCTCTACCATCGTCGTCAATCGCGCCATCGACTGGATCAAACTGCACGAACGCATTCACACGACGGACGAAATTCCCGATTTAATCGATGAAGGTCCGCCTGATTTGAAGAAAGTGCCGCCCGAGGTTTTGAATCGGCTGATAGGAAAATTGCCTGCAGGTTGCCGATTGGTGCTGAACCTCTACGTGTTTGAGCAACTCTCTCACAAAGACATCGCCCATCGGCTAGGCATCAGGGAAAACTCCTCCGCCTCACAGCTCACAAGAGCAAAGAGGATGCTACAGAAAATGATTAATGAATATTTAAACTCACAAAGGATATGAAACAGGAAAAGCTTGAAAACGACTGGACTGAACAGCTCCGAAAGAAGCTGGCAGACCATGAGGAGCCTGCTCCTGCTGACCTGTGGGAACAGATCGAGGCTCGTATGGCGAAGCTCGAAGCCGAGAAGCGCCAGCCTGTCCGCAGACTGCCTTTGTGGGGAAAGTGGGTTGCTGCAGCTGCCTTTGCTGGTATGCTGGTATGTAATACTTATCTGATGTGGATGATTGGCTGCGAAGGAACGACGGAGAATACGGCGCAACAGGAGTTTGCCCAAAGTAATGCTCCCGCAGAATCGCAAAAAGCGCCCATTTCATCGAAAAAAGAGGAAGTGAAGACAAAGGCGCAAGAGACGCCACTACTTATCGCGCAGACGAAGACAAAGCCTTCGATTACTGCACCAGCAGTGCCGCAGATAGAGCCGGAGAACTTGGCAGTAGTGAAAGACTCTATGCCTGAGATGGCTGCTGCAACAGTAGATAGCATCGAGCACGTTGTGAAGCCTGCCGATGAACGGATGACACCAGTAGAGGAAGCGACAGTTATCCAACAACTCGACGAAGAAATCGCTGCTATCGACAACCGTCATCGCCACCATCACGATGTGGCCTTCGCATTCTATGCCGGTAATGATTTGGGTACTTACCGGCATGCGAATGGGGTGTTGATGAGCCGGGAGAAACTGTCACAGTATTACGCTGCGACGCGTGGCTATACGGATAATATCCCAGAAAACATGCCGCCCGTGTATCTCTACAACTACGAAGAGCGACAAAAGCACGCTCAACCCATCTCCTTCGGTATGACAGCAAAAATTCCCATTTCATCGGGGTTCTATCTCTCCTCTGGTCTGGTCTATACGCGCTTGCGTTCCGATTTTACCAATATCGTCAGCGGCTACCCCCTCGACAAGAAACAGACACTCCATTACCTGGGTATCCCGCTCAATGCCCAGTATCATTTGTGGGGTTACAAAGGGCTCAGCTTCTATGCATTGGCTGGAGGACAGGTGGACTTCTGCATCGCAACCAAGATGGTGATGAGCGGCACAGAAGTGCCGATGGATAAGGATCGGCCACAATGGTCAGTACAGGGTGCATTGGGTGTGCAGTATAACATCATTCCCCAGCTAGGTATTTATATCGAGCCGGGTGTGAAGCATTACTTCAACAATCATAGTCGGGTGCGTAATTTCTTTAAGGATAAACCCAATAATTTTAACCTTCAGTTTGGTTTGCGATTGAATGTAGGTAATTAGTTGTTTGTTCGACGGGTTAGGCTGTGACCAACAGTTGCAGTCCTATCCCGCGAACGGTTTTCAGGGTGATGTGTGGCTCATCGGCCAACAGCTTGCGCAGTTTGTTGACAAACACGTCAAGCGAACGCGAAGCGAAATAGTCATCCTCAGTATTCCAGAAACGGCTGAGGATGGCTTCGCGGCGCACCACATTGTTTTTGTTCTCTGCCAACAGTTGCAGGAGCTGTGCCTCGCGCAGGGTAATGGTCTGAGAATTGCCGGTTTCATCGTTACGCAGGGTGGCATGTTCAGCGTCGAGCGTATACTTGCCAAGCTTGTAATGACTGGTCTCTTTCTGTGTCTTTGCCCCTCCACGCATCTTCATCAGCGCCTGGATGTGGGCATCGAGTTCTTCGGGTACGAAGGGCTTCTTCACATAGTTGTTGATACCCAGGCGATAGCCCGCTTTCACGTCGTTGGGCGAGGTAAGAGCCGAGGTAAAGATGATGATCACGTCGCCATCCGTCTCACGGATACGCTCCACCATCTCGAAACCGTTCATCACGGGCATATCGATGTCGGAGATGATGACGTCGGGCTTGGTCTCCTGCCAGGCCTGCAGTCCTTCCTTGCCGTTCGTGGCGGTGGTCACCTCATAGCCGCCAATGATATCTTCAAGGCCAGTCTTCTCAATATAGGCCAACGAGGCATCGTCTTCTACCAACAATAGCTTTACCATATCATTTCTTCTTTTTATGTTCTTACATTTTCGGGATGTACAGCGTAAATTCCGAATAGCAGTCTTTCTCACTTTGAACGGTCACCTTACCGCCATGAGCCTGCATCACCTGATCGACATAGTTCAGCCCGAGGCCGAAGCCGCTGACACCTCCCTTGCGGTTCTGCTCGTGAACGGCAGCACGGCCAAACTTATCGAAGATGACGCGCTGGTCTTCTTTCGAGATGCCGATACCATTGTCGCGCACCTTCAGCAGGACGTATTTCTCGCTGTTCTGCGAGGTGATGCTGATCTCGATATTGTCTTTCGAGTATTTGATGGCATTGTCGATAAGGTTAGAGATGGCTTCCGTGAGATACTGCTCGTCGGCTAGGACGTGCTTGGTCAGCAAATCAACGATGAAATCGATGTTTTTTGTCGTTTTGGCCTTTGCTTTTTCCACGATATCATCGATGATGGGCTCCAGGTTTACCGTCTGTTTGTTCAGGATCAGTTTCTTGTTTTCCAGCTTCGAGATAGTGAGCAGCTTGTTCACCAAAGCCAGCAGGTGTTCGGCCTCGCTCTCGATGATGGAATAGTATTTCTCCTTGATTTGCGGCTTGTCGTCCACCTTCCCGCTATGCAGGAATCGGGCACCCATGATGATGCTTGAGAGGGGCGACTTCATGTCATGTACCATCGCATAGCTGAAATCATTGCGCAGATCGGCCATCATCTTCTGTTCGTCGAGGTATCTGAGCAGTCTGATCAGGATGGCGCCGAAGAGTATCAGGATGATGGCACTGGCGAGGAACAACGGACTGAGCCGTTTACCCAGCGTCGGATACGGATTATTAAGAGCCAGTTGGAGTCCTCTTGACTGGTCGCGGCGGGTGCTGAATACACGCGTCTTCAACGAGGTGGGTGTCTGCAGGTCATTGTTGCTTCTGAGCACCTTGCCGTCGCGGTCTACCTCCATCACCGTAAAGTTACGATCCATGTTCACTACGCTGAGCAAGCTGTCTACGTAGAGAGCAATCGTATCAAGCGACACCTCTGAGTGATACCTGCGACTCAGCACGTCGTTCATACCCTCTACAGACGAGACGAGAGAAAGGTTGCCTCGCAGTTCTGGCAGGCTGAGCGTATCGCCTTTCGACAGGATTTCTGCGCGGTTATAACTCTCATAGAACATGGCCCAAGGCAGTTGGTTGCCAGCCCGATCTGAAAGGTCGCGTGCCTCCCAGCGGTAGGTCATCCACATATACAGCCCTAACAGCAGCATCACCGCCACCATCGCCGCCACAGACACATATTTATATTTGTTCTTTTGCATATCAGTATGCAAAGGTCATAAACATGGAGGGGAGTTAGTCTTTACGCTCCTTATAGATGACTTTATTGGCGCCGCTGGTAATCTTCATAGCCTCCGGATGCTCCTTGATAAACGAGTTGATATGGCGTACTCGCTTTTCCTCGAAGATCTCGTCTATTGCTATCAGGATGCCCGTCTCCTCGACATCGCCGAAGCCATAGTTGATGGCTGTACCAAAGAGTTTCATCGTTGGGGAGAGGTTCATATAGGCATTCACAAGTGGCGGGATATTATAGCCCAGCTTACGGATTTCGCCATTCAAGATGCGATAGTCTTCCTTGAAATTATGGCCTGTAAAGATCTTCTCCAGCTCAGAGGGATCTGACTCTATTTTCAGCGGTTTCATCGGCAAAATCAGCTGTTCCTTGTCATCGAAATACTTCTTCAGGAAATACAGGATCATATCGCGACCCTTCCGGATATACGACGGATACATCGTCATCTTTCCGAAGAAATACTTCACGTTGGGTTTGATCACCGTCAGTGCTCCCAGACCATCCCACAGGTTATCCAGTGCAAACAGGCTTTTGGCACCCATCTTCGAACTCTGATAAGGAAGCGATACGAATGAACGACCCAATTCGATGGTATAGGGCATATACTCCTCAATAAACTTATCGGAGAAATGGAACATGTGACTCGTGGCCAATATCGGCTGTCCCTTTTCATCCAAATCCCAAGACGTTCCTTCCAGATAACGATAACCGCCGATAATCTCCTCTGCCTCTGGATTCCAAACGATCAACTGCTTGTAACAGTTGTCACAAGTGTCGAATTCATCGATATCCATATCCTTGCCAGTACCACCGCCAGCCTCACGGAAAACAACCTCACGGAGTCGGCCTATCTCCTTCATCACGTTTGGCGCATTATGGGCTGTTATCACATATATCTCGTTATGACTCTTATTAGTCATACGCAACTGGCGGGCTGGCGTCAGTTCACTCTTGAGAATTTCTTTGGCAATTGGCTGGATAATCTCTTGTTCCATCGTTGTTGGTCGTTTTGGTTGTTGGGTTGGGAATTATAAAGAATATACTTGTTCTCGTACGAATTGTGCCCACTCCTGAGGACTCTTGCTCTTGTCGAAAGTCTGCCAGGGAATCGGCTTACCTATCTTTACCTGGAATGACTTATGGACATTCTTATACATTTCATCGGCAAGGAAGATCATCGCCAGATTAAAAGGCAGAAACCTGTCACTGAAATTTGCCAGACGGTAGAAGAAGTTAGAGTTCTGTCCGCTGAAATGGATCGGGATGATATCACGCTGGTATTCAACACTTTTCGAAATAAAAGTCTTCGACCAAGGAATATCCCTAATCAAGCCATTATGACGACGAGAGCAAAGCCCTGCAGGGAACATCAGCATGTGATTGTTGCTCTCGAAGCCTGCCTTGACCATAGCAGGGAAATTTCGACTCTGACTGCCTGTCTTATTAATAGGAATACATAATGGTGCAAGTCCCGGCAGGTTCATCAGCAGGTCGTTAACCAGATAACGAAAGCGCCCTTCGAAATGACGCCCGACGATGGCACCTAGAGCCACACCGTCCTGTCCGCCCAGCGGATGATTGCTGACTAAAGTGTAGAGACGCTTGTCATTAGCGGCTGGGAGATTCTCCTTACCCTCTATTTCTAGTTTAATATCCAGATAACTGACACAGGCCTCCAGCCATTCGACACCCGTTTTGTCACGATTTTCCCAGAGGAAAGCATTGATTTCGTCCTGATGGACAATGCGTTTCAGCCACCGGACAAGAAAACCTGGCACAAATTTTGCCTTTGCGCCCATCTTATCTTTCAAGACCTTTTCAATGTCAATCGTCTTTTCCGAAACATTTGCCATTTCTATACACTAATACTAACAATCTGCAAAAATAGCACAAATCTTTCACATTTGAGCAAAAATTAAAGAAAAATGTTCGATTTTAAATGTATTTTATACACAAGTGCCCTTTCGTTTGATATTTTTCACTCCAATTTCACTAAAATGTCAGATATATATCAAAAGGCCGAAAGCAGGCCAAATCAATAAATAACGTTAAAATTGAAAAAAAGTGGGGAATTGTGGTGTGAAGTGGGGAATTTTTATCTATCTTTGTAACCGATTTCTATTAAATAAGGTTCGTATGCGTTTTTTAGGTAACATAGAAGCCAAGACTGACGCGAAGGGAAGAGCTTTCCTGCCAGCCGTTTTCCGCAAGGTGCTGCAAGCATCTGGCGAGGAGAATCTGGTGCTGCGCAAGGATGTCTTCCAGAAATGCCTGGTGCTCTATCCTGAAAGCGTATGGAACGAAAGACTGGACATGCTGAAGGCTCAACTCCGTCCGTGGAAGCCAGCCCATCAGCAGATGTTCCGTCAGTTTGTTTCAGAAGCAGAGGTAGTGACCCTCGACGGCAACGGCCGCTTTTTGATATCCAAACGGCTACAGAAAGTGGCGGAGATCGATCAGGACATCCAGTTTATAGGCATGGACGACACCGTTGAGATCTGGTCACCAAAGAATCTGACACAGACACTAAAGACCGAAGAAGAGTTCGGAATAGAGTTCGAAAACATTATGAACGCCGGCGATGCCCTATGATAACGACTGCTGAGACATATCATACTCCAGTACTCCTTCAGGAGAGCATCGACGGGCTTGACATCAAGCCCGACGGTGTTTATGTAGACGTAACCTTTGGTGGCGGAGGCCACAGCAAGGAAATCCTGCGGCGTTTGGGCAAGAACGGTCATCTGTATGGATTCGACCAGGATGAAGATGCAGAAAATAACATCCTCGACGACGACAGATTCACGTTCGTAAGAAGCAATTTCAGATATCTCACGAACTGGATGCGCTATTACAATGTGGAGCATATCGACGGACTGTTGGCCGATCTCGGTGTTTCCAGTCATCACTTTGACGATGAGACACGCGGTTTCTCTTTCCGCTTCGAAGCACCGCTCGACATGCGGATGAACAAACGGTGGGGCATGACAGCTGCCGAGATTCTCAACGACTATAGTGAGGAGCAGCTAGCCGACATCTTCTATGTCTATGGCGAACTGAAGAATGCCCGGAAGATTGCCTCTGCGGTGGTGAAAGCCCGAGAAGAGAAGCGCATTGAGACAACAGGCGACCTGATGCAGATAGCCGAAAAATTGTTACAGCGCGAACGCGAGAAGAAAGAAACGGCCAAGTTGTTCCAGGCATTGAGGATTGAAGTCAACCACGAGATGGATGCGCTGAAGGAGATGCTTAACGGTGCCTGCGTGACACTCCGGGGAGGCGGAAGGCTCTCCGTGATTACCTATCACTCACTAGAAGACCGTATTGTGAAGAATTTTATGAAAGCCGGGAATGTCGAGGGTAAGGTGAAGCAGGATTTCTTCGGCCGCACGGAAGCCCCACTCCGTGCCATCAGCAATAAAGTCATCGTGCCCAGCGATGAAGAGCAGCAGCAGAATCCGCGCAGTCGGAGTGCAAAGCTCAGGATAGCGGAGAGAATTGACAGCATTAATAGCGAGAACAGATGAGCAAGAAAGACGATATAGAATTTGAGATCCAGGAGACGGTGGCTGAAGAACCTGCTGTTCAGAAGGATGACGAGCAGCGCTTGTTGGAAGAGACTGCCGAGATGAAAGAGCAGGCAAAGAAAACCATCCAACTGATCAAGGAGCGGGCCAAGGAAGAAGATCCGAAGCTGACTCCTACCATGACGCTGCGCACCATCCTCGGTGGCGATTTCCTGACTGCCGACATGGTACGTCGCCAGATCTGGCTCTTCGTCCTGATGGTGGTCTTCTGCATCGCCTACGTGGCTATCAGATACCAGTGTCAGCAAGACATGCTCACTATCGACAAACTGGAGAACGAGTTGCTTGACGCCAAATACAAGGCACTCTCCAGTTCCAGCACACTCACGGAGAAAAGCCGTGAGAGCCATGTGCTCGAAGCCCTGAAACAAAACAGGGACAGTCTGTTGCATATTTCAGACCAGCCCCCATATATTGTAAATGTACCCGAGTAAGAAGACGGAATGAGTAAGTTCAAGAGTGATAAAGTAATGCCCCGCTACTTCGCCATCGCAGTAGTCCTGACGTTGGTTGGTCTTGCAGTTGTCAGCAAGGCCATGTTCATCATGACTGCCAAGAAGGACTATTGGACACAGGTGGCCGACCGTCTGAAGCGCGACAGCGTCAGCGTCAAGCCGACACGTGGCAACATCCTCAGCTGCGACGGTCAGCTCATGGCTAGCAGTCTTCCCGAATACAAGGTCTACATGGACTTCCAGGCAGGTGCCAACGACTCCATAGGCAATCATAAGCGAGACTCCCTCTGGGCAGTGAAGATCGACAGTATCTGTTACGAGTTGAACCAGATCTTCCCGTCGAAGTCTGCCGCCGAGTTCAAAGACCATCTGCTGGAAGGCAAGAATAAGGTACAAAAGAACGGTTCCATCGGTGCTCGCCACTGGGCTATCTGGCCGCGACGTATCGACTACAACACCTTCTGCGAAGTGAAAAAGCTGCCCATCTTCAGAGAACCTGTCTACAAAGGTGGTTTCCACTACGAGCAGTTCAATTCGCGCCGTCGCCCCTTCGGTTCACTGGCCCAGCGTACCATCGGCGATATGTTCGGAGCCAAGGACAGCGCCAAATACGGACTCGAGTTATCGTTCGACTCCCTGCTGCGCGGCACCAACGGTCTGATGCATCGCAGGAAGGTGCTCAACAAGTATATGGACATTCCCGTCTTGAATCCTATTGACGGCTATGACATCGTGACAACCATTGATGTCAGCATGCAGGACCTGGCGGAACGTGCCGTTGTTGAGGAGCTGAAGGAGATTAACGGTGAAATGGGTGTGGCCATCCTCATGGAGGTGAAGACGGGCGACGTGAAAGCCATCGTAAACATGCAGCGTGGTGCCGACGGTGAATACCGTGAGATGGTGAACAATGCCATCAGCTATCGCTGTGAACCTGGTTCGGTATTCAAGGTCGCTTCCTTCCTGGTGGCCCTTGACGATGGTGTGATTCCCCGTGATACAAACTTTGTCATCCACACAGGGAGTGGTGTGATGGAAATGCACGGCCGTCTGATGAAAGATCATAACTGGCGTCGCGGTGGCTATCAGGACATCAACGTGGCACGTGCATTAGAGGTCAGTTCGAATATCGGTGTCAGCTATGTCATCGACAAATTCTACGGCTCGAATCCCACGAAATATGTACAGGGCCTCTATCGGGTAGGTATTCATGAGGATCTGAAACTGCCGTTGGTAGGTTACCATCCGCCCTACATCCGTATGCCGGATACGAAGACCACCGATCGTGCCAAATACTGGAGCAAGACCACCCTGCCCTGGATGAGTATCGGCTACGAGACACAGATAGCCCCCATCAACACGGTGGCTTTCTATAACGCGATTGCCAATAATGGTAAGATGATGCAGCCACGTTTTGTGAAACAGCTGCTCAAAGACGGTCAGGTGGTGAAAGAGTTCGAGCCTGTCGTACTGAAAGAGCAGATAGCAAAGCCTCAGACCATCAAGATGATGCAAACCATTCTGGAACATGTGGTCAGTCAGGGTCTGGGACGTAAGGCCGGCTCGAAATCATTCAAGGTGGCAGGAAAGACAGGTACTGCCCAGGTTGCCGACCAGTATGGCAGCTATCACTCCGGCACGACCCGTTACTGGCTGAGCTTTGCCGGTTTCTTCCCTGCCGACGATCCACGTTACACCTGCATCGTCTGTCTGAAGAAATCTGGTCTGCCCGCATCCGGGGGCGGCATGAGCGGTGTGGTATTCCATCACATCTCGGAAGGCGTGATGGCCCAGAACCTGAAACGCAGCGTGGAAGATGCACGCGACACCTCGAAGATCATCATGCCCACTGTCAAAGGCGGTGACATGATAGCAGCCAACTATGTGCTCGACAATCTGGGCGTGAAGACCAGTCATAACTGGAACGGCTCTTATAGTGAAGGGAATCCCGTATGGGGAAAGGCCACGACACATCCTCACGAAGTGGTACTCGCCCCTGTCAATACCCCAAAGAGCGTTGTGCCCGATGTCATCGGCATGGGAGCCCGCGATGCTGTCTACCTGCTTGAGAACCGTGGTGTGAAAGCCAAGATCAGAGGCAGAGGAAAGGTTAAGTCGCAGAGTATTTACTCAGGAACGGCCGTGAAACAGGGTATGGTTTGTGAACTTGTATTGGAATAATATAATAAGGTATATATATGAAACTGAATGAACTGCTTAAACATGTAGAAGTGCTGAACGCACTTGGCGACACAGAGATTGAGATTACTGGTGTGAACATCGACTCGCGCCGCATTGAGGCTGGTCATCTGTTTGTGGCAATCCCTGGCACACAGACCGATGGTCACAAGTTTATTCCCAAAGCCATCGAGCAAGGAGCCGTGGCCGTTCTTTGTGAGTATTTCCCTAATAGGCGTGAACCTGGCGTCACCTATATCGCAGTAGATTCAACTGAAGACTGTGTCGGCGAAGTAGCCACACAGTTCTATGGCGACCCGTCGAGACAACTGAAGCTTGTAGGCGTAACCGGAACGAATGGCAAGACGACTATCGCCACCTTATTATATAATATGTTTAGGAAGTTCGGCCATAAGTGCGGACTGCTCTCAACCGTATGCAACTATATTGAAGACGAGGCTATCGCTGCCGACCACACCACACCTGATCCCATCGAGCTGAACCGTCTGCTGGCACAGATGGTAGAGGCAGGTTGCGAATATGCGTTTATGGAGTGCAGCAGCCATGCCATCGCCCAGAAGCGTATCGGCGGACTGAAGTTTGCAGGCGGCATCTTTACCAACCTGACGCGTGACCACCTGGACTATCATGGCACCTTCGAGAACTATCGTGATGCAAAGAAGGCATTCTTCGACGGTCTCGACAAAGATGCGTTCGCCATCATCAACGCCGACGATAAGAACGGGGCCGTGATGGTGCAGAACTGCAAAGCCCAGATCAAGACCTACTCCACCCGCTCGATGGCCGACTTCAAGGCGAAGATCATTGAGTGCCACTTTGAAGGGATGTACCTCGAGATCAACGGCAAGGAAGTTGGCGTACAGTTTATCGGCAAATTCAATGTGAGCAATCTGCTCGCAGTATACGGTACAGCCGTCATGCTGGGTAAGCAGCCTGAAGACATACTGCTGATCCTCAGCACCCTGAAGAGTGTAAGCGGACGTCTGGAGCCTATTCGTTCTCCGGAGGGCTATACGGCTATCGTCGACTATGCCCATACACCCGATGCCTTACAGAATGTGCTGAATGCCATCCATGAGGTGCTCGACGGCAAGGGTTTTGTCATTACAGTCTGCGGAGCCGGTGGCGACCGCGATAAGGGTAAGCGTCCGCTGATGGCTCAGGAAGCCGTGAAGCAAAGCGACCGTGTGATTATCACCAGCGACAATCCGCGATCCGAGGATCCCGAGGATATCATCAACGACATGCTCGAAGGTCTCGATGCCAAGCAGATGAGGAAGGTCGTCAGTATCGTCGACCGTCGTGAAGCTATCCGCACGGCCTGCATGATGGCACAGAAAGGCGACGTGGTGCTCATTGCCGGCAAAGGACATGAGGACTATCAGGAGATTCAGGGTGTGAAGCACCACTTCGACGACAGGGAAGTGGTCCGCGAGATCTTTGGAAGCTAAAGGGAATTAAAGGGAAGTTAAAGGTACAATATTATGCTATACTATTTTTTCAGGTTCTTAGAGCAGTATAATATACCGGGATCGCACATGTGGTCCTACATTTCCTTCCGTGCCCTGCTGACGCTGATCTTCTCGCTGCTGCTTTCGGCATGGTTTGGTGAGAAGTTCATCAAGTGGATGAAGCGCAGGAAGATTTTCGAGACTGAGCGCGATCCGAGTATCGACCCCTTTGGTGTCGAGAAGAAGGGCGTGCCCACCATGGGTGGCATCATCATCATCGTGAGCATCCTGGTTCCCGTCATCTTGTTTGGCCGCATCCGCAACATCTACCTGATCCTGATGATCATCACTACAATATGGCTGGGATTCCTGGGTTTCCTCGACGACTATATCAAGATTTTCCGTCGCAACAAGGACGGCCTGAAAGGAAAATATAAGATTGTCGGACAGGTAAGTATCGGTTTCATCGTAGGCCTTACGCTCTGGCTGAGTCCTGATGTGGTGGTACGTGAGAACATCAATGTTAAGCAGCAACAAAACCAGGAGGTTGTCGTCAAACATAAGACAGAAGCCGTAAAGTCATTGCAGACCACCATCCCGTTCATCAAGAATCACAACCTGAACTATTCCAATGTGATGGCCTTCTGCGGGAAGTACAAAGTTGCAGCAGGATGGATGCTCTTCGTGTTCATTACCATCTTCGTCGTGACAGGCATCTCTAACGGTGCCAACCTCAACGATGGCATGGATGGCATGTGTGCCGGCAACTCCGCCATCATCGGTGTTGCACTAGGCATTCTGGCCTATGTATCATCCCACATTGGCTTTGCCTCCTATTTCGACATCATGTATATCCCCCACTCCGAGGAACTGGTAGTCTTCCTCTGCGCTTTCGTGGGAGCCATGATCGGATTCCTCTGGTATAATGCCTTCCCCGCACAGATCTTCATGGGAGACACAGGTTCGCTGACCATCGGCGGTATCATCGGTGTCTGCGCAATCATCATCCACAAGGAGTTGCTGCTGCCTATCCTTTGCGGCATCTTCTTCGTAGAGAACCTCAGCGTGATTATCCAGACACAATGGTTCAAGATACAAAAGCGGAAAGGCAAGCGAGTGAGAGTGTTCCGTGCGGCCCCGATCCACGATACGTTCCGTAAGCTCGACTCACAGTTGGATCAGACGAGCACCTATATCCTGAAAGGCTGGCCGCACCGCCCGTTCCATGAGTCGAAGATCACCATCCGTTTCTGGATTACGTCAATCATATTGGCAGCATTGACCATCATAACACTAAAGATGAGATAAAAAGATGAATAAGAGAATTGTTATATTAGGAGCAGGAGAGAGCGGTGCAGGAGCTGCCGTCCTCGCCAAGAAGGAAGGCTTCGACGTGTTTGTATCTGACATGTCGAAGATTGCCGACAAATACAAGAAACAGTTAGACGACCGCCATATTGAATGGGAAGAAGGCCACCATACTGAAGAGAAGATTCTGAATGCCGATGAGATCATCAAGAGCCCGGGTATCCCCGAGACGGCACCGATAGTCAAGAAGGCTGTCGAGAAAGGTATCCATATCATCAGCGAGATAGAATTCGCTGGCCGCTACACCAACTCTAAAATGATCTGCATCACAGGATCAAACGGTAAGACCACGACCACCTCGCTGATCTACCACATCTTCAAGGAAGCAGGCTACGATGCAGGTCTGGCCGGCAATATCGGAAACTCGCTGGCACTCCAGGTGGCCGAGGATCCGCACGAATACTATATCATAGAACTGAGCTCGTTCCAGTTGGACAACATGTACGACTTCCGTGCCGACATCGCCATCCTGCTGAACATCACGCCAGACCACCTCGACCGTTATGGTTTTGAGATGCAGAACTACGTGGATGCCAAGATGCGCATCATCCAGAACCAGACGCCAAAGGATGCCTTCATCTACTGGGCCGACGACCCCATCATCAAACGTGAGTTAGAGAAATACGACATTAAGGCTATCCAATATCCTTTCGCCGAACTGAAAGAGAAAGGCGTCATCGGCTATATCGAGGAAGGCCAGTACAAGATTGAGAAACCTGAGCCCTTCAACATGGAGCAGGAAAGCCTCAGCCTGACGGGCAAGCACAACATCTACAACTCACTCGCAGCCGGTATCGCTTCCGATGTGGCAGGCATCAAGAAAGAGGAGATCCGCAAGAGCCTCAGCGACTTCCCCGGAGTGGAGCACCGTCTGGAGAAGGTCTGCGTCGTTCGCGGCGTACAGTATATCAACGACTCGAAGGCAACGAACGTCGATGCCTGCTGGTATGCGCTCGAATCGATGAAGACGAAAGTCATCCTCATCATCGGCGGCAAGGATAAAGGCAACGACTATGAGCCCATTAAACAGCTTGTCAAGGAGAAATGCTCTGGCCTGGTTTACCTAGGTGCTGACAACCAGAAGTTACACGATAACTTCGACAACATGGGCATCCCGGTACGTGACACCCATTCGATGAAGGAATGTATGGAGGCCTGCTACGAGATGGCCAAGCCCGGCGAGACCGTATTATTGAGTCCCTGTTGTGCCTCATTCGATCTCTTCAAGAACATGGAGGATCGCGGCGAGCAGTTCAAGGAATTGGCAAGAGCACTCTAACATCATAACAAGACAACATTTATGAACAAGAAAATAGGCAACATATTCAAAGGCGACAAGGTCATCTGGATGATATTCTTCTTCCTGTGTATGATCAGTCTGGTAGAAGTCTTCTCTGCTTCAAGTAATCTGACATACAAGAACCACAATTACGTGGGCCCGATTGCCTTCCATGCCGCTACCATCTTCCTCGGAGCGATGGTGGCTGTATTCACGTTGAATGTTCCTTGTCGTTATTTCAAACTGACGACACCTTTCTTGCTCATTATCTCGTTTATCACCTTGTTGTGGGTGCTCGTCGGCGGCGAATCCATCAACGGTGCCAACCGCGTAATCTCACTTCCCGGCGGCATCACCTTCCAGCCATCAGAGATTGCAAAGGGAACGATGGTACTGATTACCGCCCAGATTCTCAGTGCCATGCAACGTGAAGACGGAGCCGACAAAAATGCCTTCAAGTATATCTTGTGGATCCTCATCCCCATGGCTGGACTGATCGGCATCGAGAATCTGTCAACGGCAGCACTGCTCTTTGCCGTCATCTTCCTCATGATGTTCATCGGTCGCGTACCGATGACCCAGATGGGTAAACTCGTGGGGGGCGTCGTCATCCTCGTGGCGATATTCCTGACGATGGTATTCACGCTGGGAAGCATCGGGGCAGACCAGGAAGCCTCTAAACAGACTGTCGAGGCTGTCAATAATAATGGTGAGACAGATACAAAGGTGATCAAGGGCGGCGGTGTGTTCCACCGTTTTGTCACCTGGCGAAACCGTATCGTGAAGCACCTTGACAAGAAGGATATCGCTCCAGACGAATACGACTTGGATAAAGATGCCCAGGTAGCACATGCCAACATTGCCATCGTATCAAGCAATATCATCGGTAAAGGACCTGGACAGTCCGTTGAGCGCGACTTCCTGTCACAGGCATTCTCCGACTTCATTTTCGCCATCGTCATTGAGGAACTGGGTATCTTCGGCGCATCGTTTGTCGTGCTGCTCTATATCGTGCTGCTCTACAGGACAGCCCGCATTGCCAGCCGTTGCGAAAACAACTTCCCAGCCTTCCTGGCTATGGGTCTGGCACTGCTTCTGGTGGTACAGGCCTCCTTCAACATGCTAGTAGCCGTGGGTATTGCCCCGGTAACGGGTCAGCCACTGCCGCTGATCAGTAAGGGTGGTACGTCAACCATCATCAACTGCGCCTATATCGGCGTTATACTCAGCGTGAGCAGATCTGCAAAAAAAAGAGAGCCAAAAATGGCTTTAAAAGAAATATAATTCGTAATTTTGCACGCAATTTATAAAAAAGGTATGAGTAAGGAGTTAAGAGTCATCATCAGCGGTGGCGGAACAGGCGGCCATATTTTTCCTGCCGTTTCGATAGCCAATGCCATCAAGGCATTGCAGCCAAACGCCAAGATCCTGTTTGTAGGAGCCTTGGGACGTATGGAGATGCAGAGGGTACCGGCCGCAGGGTATGAAATCAAAGGTCTGCCCATCAGAGGTTTCTTCCGTCCGCTATGGAAGCCAGCCAACATCGGTGTAGCCATCGACTACCTGAAGAGTAAGTGGCTCGCCAAGAAAATACTGCAGGAGTTCAAGCCCGATGTGGCTGTCGGTGTAGGCGGATATGCCAGCAGTGCAGCCTTGGGCGCAGCCAACAGTTTAGGCATACCGACACTCATACAGGAACAGAACAGCTATGCAGGCTTAGCCAACAAGAACCTGGCCAAGAAGGCTGAGAAGATCTGCGTGGCCTATGAGGGCATGGAACGGTTCTTCCCTGCTGGGAAGATCCTCATGACGGGCAACCCCGTCCGCCAGAATCTGCTCGACACCACCATCTCTCGCGAGGAGGCCGTCAAGCGTCAGGGATTCGATCCTGCCAAGAAGACCATTCTTCTTGTCGGCGGCAGTCTGGGAGCCCGCACCATCAATGAGAGTGTGCTGCAGCACCTGGATCTGGTAACATCATCGTCCGACGTACAGTTTATCTGGCAGACAGGTAAGTATTATAGTGCAGAAATCGCCAAAAGACTGGAGGGCAAGGACATCCCGAACCTGAAGGTCACTGACTTCATCACCGATATGGGGACTGCCTACAAGGCCGCCGATCTCGTGATCAGCCGTGCCGGAGCCAGCAGCATCTCAGAGTTCTGCCTGATTGGCAAGCCCGTCATTCTTGTGCCAAGTCCAAATGTGGCTGAGGATCACCAGACTAAGAATGCCCTGGCCCTTTCCACCAAGGATGCCGCCATCTATGTAAAAGATGCAGAAGCACCCGGCATGCTGCTGAAACTGGCCATCGATACGGTCAAAGACGACGCGAAACTGCAGTCGCTCCATGAGAATGTACTGAAACTGGCGCTCCCCAATTCTGCAGAGATCATCGCCAAGGAGGTAATCAAACTAGCTAAGTAAGAATATGGAACTGAATAAGATAAAAGCTGTCTATTTTGTTGGAGCCGGCGGCATTGGCATGAGTGCCATTGCCCGCTACTTCCTGAAAAAAGGACTCGTCGTGGCTGGCTATGACAAGACGCCCAGCGATCTGACACGGCAGTTACAGGAGGAAGGTATGCTCATCCACTACGAAGAGAATGTCGATGCGATTCCCGAGGCTTGCAAGCAGAAGGAAGACTGCCTCGTCATCTATACCCCTGCCATTCCCGAAGAGCATCAGGAACTGCAGTATTTCCGCAAGAATGCTTTTGAGATCCAGAAGCGTGCACAGGTTCTCGGCACCCTGACTAAGGCACATAAGGGACTCTGTGTGGCAGGAACCCACGGCAAGACTACCACTTCCACGATGTGTGCCCATATCATGCACCAGAGCCATTTAGACTGTAACGCCTTCCTCGGCGGCATCTCGAAGAACTACGGCACAAACTATATCCTCTCCGATTCGGATTACGTGGTGATCGAAGCCGATGAGTTTGACCGCAGTTTCCATTGGCTGCGCCCTTGGATGAGCGTCATCACCGCCACCGATCCTGACCATCTGGATATCTATGGTACGAAAGAGGCCTATCTGGAGAGTTTCCGCCATTATTCAGAATTGATACAGCCTGGTGGTGCGCTGATCATCCATCGCGGTCTCGAGATGAAGGAACATCTGCAAGACGGTGTCCGCCGCTATGACTATAGTCTCACCGAAGGCGATTTCCACGCCGAGCATATCCGCATTGAGAACGGCGAGATCACATTCGACTTCATCTCCCCCATCGAATGCATCAAGGATGTGCAATTAGGACAGCCCATCCCCATCAACATCGAGAACGGCATTGCGGCGATGGCGATGGCCCAGCTCAATGGCTGTACCGCTGAAGAGTTGAAAAACGGCATGAAGACCTACGGTGGTGTCGACCGTCGCTTTGACTTCAAGATAAAGACCAAGGAACTCGTGTTCCTCAGCGATTATGCCCACCACCCGAAAGAGATCTACCAGAGTGCCAAGAGTATCCGTGAGCTCTATAAAGACAAGCACATCACCGCCATCTTCCAGCCTCACCTCTATACGCGTACCAGAGATTTCTATAAGGACTTCGCAGAGGCATTGAGCCAACTCGACGAGGTGATACTCACCGAGATCTATCCCGCCAGGGAATTGCCCATCCCCGGCGTGACGTCACAGCTCATCTACGACAACCTGAAAGAGGGTGTGAAGAAGCAGATGATCCAGAAAGCCGACGTGCTCGATTTCATCAGAGGACACGAGTTCGAGGTGCTGATCGTCCTCGGTGCCGGCGACCTCGACAATCAGGTGCCAGCCATTACAAAGATACTTAAAGAAAGATTATCATAACAGAAATATGACCGTCAACTGGAAAAAGTCCCTATTCGCAGTCTGCGATATCGTCATCGCCGCCTACCTGCTACTGGCCGTCACAGCGTTTAACAACCCTGAGGCGGAGCCTGCCAATTGCACAGAGGTGAAGATCGACATCATGCAGAATGCGGTGGAAGGATTCTTGACAGCTGGCGAGATCAAGAAGCTCCTGTCGCAGGAACAGCTCTACCCGCTTTCGCTCCCGATGTCAGAGATCAGTCCCCGAAGGATTGAGGAAGCCCTGCAGAAGAGCCCCTTCGTGGAAAAGGCCGAATGCTATAAGACCCATAGCGGTCACGTCTGCATTAACATCAAGCAGCGCATACCTGTCGTCAGGGTGATGGCCGACAATGGCGAGAACTACTACCTCGACACCCAAGGCAACATGATGCCGGAAAGCAACTTCGTGACCGATCTGGTCATTGCCACAGGTGCCATCAACCGCAAATACGCCAAGACCATTCTTACGAGGGTGGCCAACTACATCCAACAGGACAAGTTCTGGAAGAACCAGATAGTGCAGATGAACGTCCTGCCTGATGGCACGATGGAGATTGTGCCGCGTGTGGGAGACCACATCGTCTATCTGGGTGCTCCAAAGGAAATAGACAAGAAACTGGATCGACTCCGAAAGTTCTATCTCTATGGGCTCAACAAGGCCGGATGGGGAAAATACAGTTACATCAACGTGGAGTTCAACAACCAAATTATTTGTAAGAGAAACAAAAGAACAAAATAGAATACAAGATGGCAGCAAAAGAATTTATCGTAGCAATTGAACTCGGTTCATCCAAAATGACCGGTATTGCGGGACAGAAGAATCTCGACGGCAGTATTCAGGTATTGGCTGTCGTGAAGGAGAATTCTTCTTCATTCATCCGCAAAGGAGTGGTCTACAACATCGACAAGACCGCTCAATGCCTCACCAGCATCATCAGGAAGCTGGAAAACCAACTCAAAACGGAGATTACTCAGGTGTATGTGGGCGTTGGTGGACAATCCATCCGCAGCGTCAGGAATGTGATTACCAAGGACCTGCCCAGTGAGACGATTGTAACTCAGGATATGGTTATTGAACTGATGGACTCAAACAGAAGCATGACGTATCAGGATCAGGAGATTCTGGATGCTGCTGTTCAGGAATACAAGGTTGGCAGCCAGTTGCAGCTCGATCCTGTAGGCATCCAGGCCACCCGACTGGAAGGAAACTTCCTCAATATCCTGGAGCGAAAGGCATTCTACCGCAACCTGAACAAATGCTTCGAGGCTGCTAACATCAATGTAGCTGAGATGTATCTGGCGCCGCTCGCCCTTGCCGATAGCGTACTCACCGAAGCCGAGAAGCGCTCCGGATGTGCACTGGTGGACATCGGTGCTGATACTACGACCGTTTCAGTCTACAGCAAGAACATCCTCCGCCATCTGGCCGTCATCCCTCTGGGAAGCAACAATATCACCAAGGATATTGCCACACTCCAGATGGAAGAAAGCGATGCCGAGAAAATGAAACTCAAATACGGTTCTGCCTACACAGACAACAATGACATCGACAGCGACCTGAAATACTCCATTGACCCGGAGCGTCAGATTGAGAGCCGCAAGTTCATTGAGATCGTTGAAGGCCGTCTGGAGGAAATCATCGAGAACGTATGGTACCAGATACCTTCAGAGTATTACGACAAGCTGTTGGGCGGTATCATTCTTACCGGTGGCGGTTCCAACATGAAGAACATCGAGAAGGCTTTCTCCAATCATACCCATGTGGAAAAGATCCGCATTGCCAAGTTCGTCACACAGACCATCATCTCCAACAATGAGATGCTGAAAGCCCACGACGGCACGATGAACACCGTTCTGGGTCTGCTGGCTAAGGGCGACATCAACTGTGCAGGCGGAGCCGTCGACCTCAACGGCGATCTCTTTAGCTCTCAGAAGCCTACCACCCATACGACCACTGACACCACGCGTCCTATCCGTCAAGCAACGGAGACCCCCGCCGGTGTTATCCGCACAGAGGCTGAGAAGAAGGCTGCCGAGGAAGAGAAACGCCGTCAGCAGGAAGAGGAAGACCGTCTGAAGCGCGAGGAGGAACTCCGCAAGAAGGAAGAAGAGGAGCGTATCCGTAAGGAGAACAGCCCCCTGAACAAGTTCTGGAAGAATATCAAGAAGTTCGGTAAAACAATTGTTGAAGAGGAATAATAATAAAGCAGAAAGATTATGGAAGATAACAACATACAGATTCTCGACTTCGGAGCACCGGAGAAGGAACACAGCATCATCAAAGTGATCGGTGTAGGCGGCGGTGGCGGAAATGCCGTGAACCACATGTACCGCGAAGGTATCCACGACGTCACGTTCGTACTCTGCAACACCGATAACCAAGCGCTCAACGATTCACCCGTCCCTGTACACCTCCAGCTTGGAAAAGAGGGACTCGGTGCCGGCAACAAGCCCGAGAAAGCCCGTCAGGCAGCTGAAGAGAGCATCGATGATATTCGCTCGATGCTCAGCGACGGCACCCGCATGGCCTTCATCACCGCCGGTATGGGTGGTGGCACAGGTACCGGTGCTGCCCCTGTCATTGCCCGTGTCTCGAAGGAACTGGGTATCCTGACGGTGGGTATCGTCACCATCCCCTTCCGTTTCGAGGGTGACCGAAAGATCGATCAGGCACTCGACGGTGTGGAGGAGATGCAGAAACATGTCGATGCCCTTCTAGTAATTAATAATGAACGCCTGCGTGAGATTTATCCTGAACTCTCTGTGCTCGATGCTTTCGGAAAGGCCGACGACACCTTGAGTGTGGCTGCCAAGTCTATTGCAGAGATCATCACCGTTCACGGACTCATCAACCTCGACTTCAACGATGTGAAGACCGTGCTGAAGGACGGTGGCGTCGCCATCATGTCTACCGGTTATGGTGAGGGCGAAGGTCGTGTGAAGAAGGCCATCGAGGATGCACTCCATTCACCGCTTCTCAACGATAACGACATCTTCAACTCCAAGAAGATCCTGCTTTCCATCTCATTTGCCGGCTCAAAAGACGGCCAGCAGTCGCTGATGATGGAAGAAATGAACGATGTAAACGACTTCATGGCGAAGTTTGGCAACGACTTCGAAATCAAGTGGGGACTGGCCACAGATATCGAGCTCGGCAAGAAGGTCAAGGTCACCATCCTTGCTACCGGCTTCGGCATTGAGAGCATCGACGGTATGGGCAACCGCCTGAAGAAACAGAGTCAGGAAGAGCTGAACAAGATTGCCGAGGAGCAGGAGAAAGCTGCTTTGAAGCAGGACCGCCGTAATCGTTACTATGGTGGAGAAGGGGCTACTAAGCGCTACAAGCGTCGTCCTAACATCTACCTCTTCCGTCCTGAGGACCTCGACAACGACGATGTGATTTCAGCCGTAGAGTCAACACCGACATACAAGCGCACCAGAGAAATCCTTGACAGCATCAATAGTCAGGCCAGTGGTGAAATCTCAAATGAGGTAGACGACACACCAGCCGATCCCCGTGATGCCGTCCAGGGCACCATCAGGTTCGCTTAGGCATATAGTTCTTGTAACACCGCTATCGACTTCAGCTCCGGGAAATCCGTGAGATGAAGTCGATAGTATGTTATAGTGACCTCCAGCAGACGGTTGCGCTCCTGGTGTGACATCCGGAACAGATGCATGGTGGGATAATCCATGCGCATCATCAGCTGAACCTTCTCTGCCTCTTCCGGATAGAGAAAATCGCGATGCAGGGGGGGCGCCGGCAGGAACATACTCTCCCGCAGATCGAAATAATCGCCTGCCTGATAGTGTTCCAGATTAGGATAGAAGCCCAGAAAACGGCTGAGACGCATCAGAAACACCAGATGGAAGTTCGCATAACGGTCTGCCTGACTGTCGAGCCATAGGATGCTGCTCTCCACATAATCATACAGCAGGGTGTTCTGCTGCTCGGAACGGAGGGCATAATAAAGGAACTCGGCGATGAAAAGCGAGATTGACAGTTTATGGGGGTTAAAGGGTATCGAGGAGAATGGCGATGCCAGTCTGACATCCGACAGTTTCTGAAGCTGAACCTTGGGGCGCACGTCGACCTCGATCTCCAGAATCGTCAGCGGCTGGAAGAACTGCTTCTTCGCTTTCGCCTTCGTCGACTTCGGGATATTGACGATGAACGACAGCCGTCCATGACTCCTGGTGAACATATCGACGATGATACGGGTCTCACCATACTTAATCGAATGCAGCACTATGGCTTGTGTTTTCGTCAACATACGGTGCAAAGGTACGAAATAATTGACCATTGGCCATTGACCATTGACCATTTTTTAAGGGTCTTGTGGTTAAAAATAGTTAATCTCTTTAAATTTTCAATGATCAATGGTCAATGTTCGATGGAAAAGTAGTACCTTTGCACCCGCTAAAAAAGGCAACGGTCCGTTCGTCTATCGGTTAGGACGAGAGATTTTCATTCTCTAAAGAGGAGTTCGACTCTCCTACGGACTACAAATTTTAAATCTGCCATCTGCACAGCCAGTGCTACTGACGCGTTCGGGAACGGTGGCAGAGGGTTTCCGAAAGGGAGTCCGCCCAGGGCAGTCTTAGCGACGCAAGACCCACAAGCTTTAAGTTACACTTTCAAATTTTTAATTAAACAATGGCAAATCACAAATCATCCGTGAAGAGAATCCGCCAGGAGAAGAAAAGGGCGCTTCACAATCACTATTACGCAAAGACGATGCGTAACGCAGTACGCAAGCTCCGCGCTATGACCAACAAGGAAGAGGCTGTTGCTCTGTATCCGAAGGTACAGAAGATGCTGGACAAGCTGGCTAAGACCAACATTATCCACAAGAACAAGGCCGCTAACCTCAAGTCTAGCCTCGCTCTTCACATCAACAAGCTGGGATAAACATTTTATCATAGGCATGTTAAAACCGCAATTCTTTCGGATTGCGGTTATTTTTTTGTGGTTTTTTAGCAGATAAACTATGTTTATCTGACAATTTTTTCGTACCTTTGCACGCAATTAGTGAAATTAAGAAAATGACAGAAGAACAACTGAACCAAGAACAGAATTATTCCGCGAGCAATATTCAGGTGCTCGAGGGTCTGGAAGCCGTACGCAAACGCCCCGCTATGTACATCGGTGACATCAGCGAGAAGGGTCTTCACCATCTGGTCAACGAGACCGTCGACAACTCTATCGACGAGGCGATGGCCGGCTATTGTACGCATATCGAAGTAACGATCAATGAAGATAACTCCATTACCGTCCAGGACAATGGACGCGGTATCCCCGTCGATGAGCACGAGAAGATGCACAAGAGTGCCCTTGAGGTCGTGATGACGGTGCTCCATGCCGGCGGTAAGTTCGACAAGGGTTCCTATAAGGTGTCCGGTGGTCTGCACGGTGTGGGTGTCAGCTGTGTGAACGCCCTCTCTACCCACATGATGTCACAGGTATTCCGCAATGGCCACATCTACCAGCAGGAGTACGAGAAGGGTAAGCCCCTCTACGACGTGAAGATCGTCGGCGATACGGACAAGACGGGTACCCGCCAGCAGTTCTGGCCCGACGCCAGTATCTTCACGACGACGGAATTCAAGTACGACACCATCGCCAAGCGAATGCGTGAACTGGCTTATCTGAATGCCGGCATCACCATTACCCTCACCGACTTGCGTCCTGATGAGGAAGGCAACCTGAAGCAGCCCGAGGTGTTCCACGCCAAGGACGGTCTTAAGGAGTTTGTGCGCTACGTCGACCGTCACCGCACCCACCTCTTCGACGACGTCATCTACCTGAAGACCGAGAAGCAGGGCACACCCATCGAGGTGGCCGTGATGTATAACACCGACTACACAGAGAACATCCACTCTTACGTAAACAATATCAACACCATCGAAGGTGGTACCCACCTGATGGGCTTCCGTGCGGCTCTTACCCGTACCCTGAAGGCATACGCCGATGCCGATCCTCAGATCTCCAAGCAGATCGAGAAGGCGAAGATCGAGATTGCAGGCGAGGACTTCCGCGAGGGACTGACGGCTGTCATCTCCATCAAGGTGGCAGAGCCTCAGTTCGAAGGACAGACCAAGACCAAGCTGGGCAACTCCGAGGTGGCCGGTGCCGTTCAGCAGGCCGTAGGCGAGGCGCTGAGCAACTATCTGGAGGAGCATCCGAAGGAGGCCAAGCTCATCTGCGACAAGGTGGTGCTCGCTGCCACAGCCCGTATCGCTGCCCGCAAGGCTCGTGAGAGTGTGCAGCGCAAGAACCCGATGACGGGTGGCGGACTGCCAGGCAAACTCGCCGACTGCTCAAACAAGGATCCTAAGGAGTGCGAGATATTCCTCGTCGAGGGTGACTCCGCAGGTGGTTCTGCCAAGCAGGGACGCGACCGTCACTTCCAGGCCATCCTGCCGCTGCGCGGTAAGATTCTGAACGTTGAGAAGGTACAGTGGCACCGTGTCTTCGAGGCCGAGTCGGTGATGAACATCATCCAGAGTATCGGCGTGCGCTTCGGCGTTGAGGGCGAAGGTGACCGCGAGGCGAATATCGACAAGCTGCGCTACGACAAGATCATCATCATGACCGATGCCGACGTCGATGGTTCTCACATCGACACGCTGATCATGACCCTCTTCTACCGCTTCATGCCGCAGGTGATCCAGGGCGGCCACCTCTACATCGCTACCCCACCACTCTACAAGTGTACTTATAAGAAGTTCTCCGAGTACTGCTACACCGAGCAGCAGCGCCAGGCCTTCATCGACAAGTATGTGGCTGGCGACGAGAACGCTTCGGCCCTGCACACACAGCGCTACAAAGGACTTGGTGAGATGAACCCCGAGCAGCTCTGGGAGACCACCATGAACCCCGAGAACCGCTTGCTGAAGCAGGTATCCATCGAGAATGCCGCCCAGGCCGACGAGATCTTCTCCATGCTGATGGGTGACGACGTAGAGCCCCGCCGCGAGTTCATCGAGAAGAACGCCACCTACGCCAACATCGACGCATAAAACATCATCAAATACTTCTTTCAATCCCCGCCTGTCCTACCTCAGTTCAGACGGGGATTATCTTTTAGGGCGCAAAAGTTACAATAACTTTTGCGCCCTTACTATTTATACAAACCCACCAGCGATCGTCAGTACTGATCTGCTCTTCAGGAAAGAAAACGTTTGTCATAGGCTGAAACTATTCTCAAATGTGATTGAATCTAATCACAACCACATTGCTACCATGATAAATTGTTATGCTATCTGCCATTGCTACAAAATATTTCTGCAAAGATAACACTTTTTTGTGTGAAATCCAAAAGATATATGACTTTTTTCATTTAAGATTTATTTCCCTCTTCACGAGGTGATACTTCTGGCAGGTGTTGGTCTTGTGGGGATTGTAGCCCAACTGATTGAGGGCACGGCCTACCTCGGAATTGATGCTCTTCGTGAGGTGGAAGTTGGGGAACAGTTGGTTGAGGATTGCCACGATCTCGTCGACGCTCAGCAGATTGCTGTTGTCGTCATCAGGAGCAGGCATGAAGGTCTCCGAGATCATGCGCTCTATGCTGCCGATATGCTCGAAACGGCGGTTCTCGCTGATGATTCGCTGATTGTCGGCATCATCAAACCAGTAGCGCCGACCCTCTGAGATCTCAGTCACGAGTTGGGCATAAAGCTGGGGATAGTCCACAGGCGACAGATAGTCGATGGGGCCTTCGACCACGACGCAGACGAACCTTCGGGAGCCCGACTTGTCGTCAGGCAGAGGACGCAGATTGTTGGTCGTGGCGATGAACGAGGCATAACGACGGCGCTGCTCGTAAGCCTTGCCGTAAGGCGGACGCATCTTCACGTCGCTCTTCGAGATCAGGTGCTTCAGCAGCGGTTGCTGACTCTTCGAGAGTGCATCGAACTCGTCGATGTTGATAAGTGCAAACGAGGTGAGTCCGAGGTTGATGGCCGTATCGTTCTTGAAATCGATCTTGTCGTTATAGTAGTCGCGCAGTTCCTCGGGCAGGATGATGCCGCAGAAGGCGGTCTTGCCACAACCCTGATCGCCGATGAGCATCGGCACGATGGCGTTGCCGTGATTGCGGTCGATGCCCTTCCAGTGGGCCACCATCGAGAGCATCCAAGTATGGAAGTCGCTGATCCAGTGCTTGTTACGGGTGACAACCCGCTGCGCCAGAGGTGTCACACGATCGACACCATCCCAGCGGGGCAACTGTTCCAGCCACTCATTCACGGGGTCGAACTGAGGTATCATCGTCGACTCCACATAGCGCTTGATGTCCTTGTCCCACGAGTCGAGGCCGGCTTTGAGCGCACGGATCGACATGGTGTTCATCACCTCCTTCGTCAGGTCACGGAAACTGTAGTCATAGCTATCCTTCGAGCGATACTGGGCCACACCCGTCATCACGTTCTTACGAAGCTCATAGCGCGAATTTAGGAACGACTCCGTCTTATACGTCAGCAACTGCGAGGGCTTCACGTGCTTCAGCGGCCAGGTGGCTTTCAGCGTCTTGCTGTACTGCGAGTCGAAAACCGTCTGCACATACTCGGCATCCTCGTTAAGCCGTCCGTCGAAAAGCGTCATCCTGACGGCAAAAGCCTCCTCGATGCCGCTCTCATGGCAATTGAACGCCAGGACCTCCAAGCAATGGGCCACGAAATCCTCCTTCTTGTCGAGTCGGCAAGCCTCGAGGGCATCAGCCTTGCAGGCCTGATACTCATGGCGTCGTGATGCCTCTGTCGTCAGACCGGGAATCGTCTTTCCGTCGTCCTCACGCCCATCGTCGCCAAGTCTGGCGGTCTTCGTCAGCCGCTCGGCAGTATTCTCGAAAGGCGACACGGTGATTGTAGCCGCAAAGTCGTTGAAATACACATCAGGGTCGTGGCTCAGCAGACAGCCGGAACGAAGCGTCGGCGGTATGTTATCCACTCTGACGGCCAACTGGGTGGAGTAGATATAATGGTACTTGGCGTAGGCGTTCCTATGAAACTGCTCGACGTCCTTAAGTTCGTAGCCGTCGGGATTCTGCCACATGTCGCGCTCTGCAGCCTGACTGACGATTTTCACCGATCGGCCATCGGCCCCCACAAAGGCAATGACCGTATAGGGGATGAACCGCGCCTCGTCTCTGATCTCCTCTGCCGTCTGACGGTCAGGCAGACTGTTGATCTCCAGCAGAACGCATCCGTTGTAGACATCGGCCCACTGGTAGGGGCCCTTTGTCATCAGCATCGACGAGAAGCACACCAACGGGCGCTCCGTGAGTTCGTCGATCAGTTTGCCACTCTTGAGTTTTCCTGTACGGATCATCTCCACCACGTCGCTCATCTCGTGGCGAGTATAGCGCTCCTTTCCGTCGCGTTTGTTGATTAATGTGACTTTTGCAGTACTCATAATTCCTGTAGTGTTTGATATCTGGTGCAAAGATACAAAAAATTCTCCATTTGGCCAATAATTTTGTTGAATTTTGCTTCCACTTCCACTAAATCTTCTGTATCTATAGTAAATAAAGGCATTTTGAGAGGTGGAAGAGGATTAATTCTCTTCCACTTCTCTTCCACCATTCACATTACGACAAACCCCTAATCACATTACGACTGACTGGTAGTTTCTCGTAAGGAAACCCTAAAATTCTCTCGAGAATTTATAAGTTTGCTCCCTTGCGACTACCCGTTTAGTACCTCCAAAAGAGGGGTTACCCGTAGGCAAACCCTTTCACCGCTCCCCTCAAATACCAAAACACAAAAAGTGGAAGCAAAGTGGAAGAGAAACAATCCTCTTCCACTCGCTGAAACCATTATATATAAAGGCATTTTGAGCGTTTTAGTGGAAGTGGAAGCAAATTTGCCTAAAAATTTTCATTTTGTTGCAAACTTAGAACACGACTCCGATGGTGGCGACGATGTTGTGAAGGTACTTATTGGTGGTTTGGGTCTCGAAGCCATACGACTTTCTTACATCGTGGAGGCCGATCTGGCCGTCGATGCCTACGAGGAAATGCTTACCAATCCGATACTTGACACTGGGCTGCAGGCCGAGATAGAAGTCCTTGATCTTGTTCTTGCCGTTGAGTTCGCTATTCGGATCGTGGTCTACGTAATAAGTGTCGTTCGATACACAGAAACTGAACACAGGACCAAGGCCGAAAGTCCATCTGTCAACATGATATTGGGCCAAGACAGGGACATCCAGGAAAACAAAATCATCAGAGTCTGCACCATCCTTATCAGAACTTAAAAAGTTTTCTGCATCCTGGCGGATATCTATCCCGGGCATCATCGACCAATGCTCAGAGAAGTAATAGTTCAGACCATAGCCCAGTTTCATGGACACACCAGTATCATTCTCCCCCCACTCACGGTCAATCAGCAGACCGCCTGCCACATAGATGTTGTGCTCCCATTTCCTGTCCTGGGAGAACCCACTAACGGCTGCCATCAACAGCAGCGCAGAAATAATAATCTTTTTCATACAAAAGTTCATATTAATAATACCTTAACTAAAAAAGTGGGGCAAAGATACAAATAATATTCCTTCCGCACAAATGTATTCACATTCTTTATTGATCGAAAAACACTATATTTGTGTTCCTCATAATTCATTAATGTCTCAAATTGATATAAATCTTTCTATGATTCTAATTGGGAGGCTTTTTGCTGCAACACTCCCACTCCAAACTGTAAAACAAACAAGCATGATAAATAATTTTCTCATTTCTTTTCTTCTTTTAATGTTACTATATCAAAAACGGCTGCAAAGGTACTAGAATTAGCAGTCACAGAAAAGAAATAAAGGCAATTAGAATTAACCAAGAATTAACTCCTCTGTATTATTCTAATTTTCAGATGGTTATAAGATAGCCCTATTAGAAATCATATTAAGATTATTATGAATACTGCATCAGTCTTTCGTCCAATTCCTTTGATTTCCCTACCTCCCCAAACAACTTAACCATCATATTATTTCGAAGCTTAGTGATATAAGCCGATGACACATCAAGCATATTTGATATTTCCTTTGGGGAAAAATGCAGGCGGATAAGTATACATGTCTTAAACTCATTATCATTTAACTTATGCTTGTTTGAAGATATTAATTTATAGAAATTTGGAAGGACTTTAATAACCATTGAATTGACATCAAGTGCCTCAACATAAGCCCGCCGCTCAGAGCAAGCTACCATTAACAGTATCAGTAACAACAAATAAGAAACCCTTCTCATCTATTTATCCTCTTGAAATCCACTCTTTGAAAAATGGGTCTTCTATCTCATAGCGGTCAGAATATATCACATAGCCATCTTTCTGTAATCGTTTCAAAGCACTATAGATAGTACTCGTTGGATACTCTCCAGTTTGCAGGGCACTTTCTGAAGCAAGACGCTGAAGTATCCACTTACTTGTTCGGTTTATATTCATCCACAACCGCTCATAGTCAAGTCCGTGGGTGGTGACTATTTGGTCAATGGCTGTATGGAGGACATCTTCCGTCTCAGGCTGAAGAGTTCCGATATTCCATATACTCGACGCCAATTGCTGAGAGTAATAAGGATGGTTATTGGTGTAATCCAGAATATTATCGGCCAACTCTTCGCTATTTGTTGCAAAACATCCTTTCAGTCGTTCTGAGAGGAAATGATGAAAATCATCACGCGGCAATTTCCCTAGTCGCATCATCTCTCCAAAATGATAAAATGGCGACTTCTTGCGCTCAAAGATTTCCGTCATCATGCTTTCCTGGCTTCCTAACAGGATGTAGTTTATGTTTTTCTGTTCCTGCATGATGGCTCGCATCTTTTTGTCTAAACGGGGAGCCAGATCCAGAATTTCCTGGAACTCATCAAGTACCACAATGATTCTCTCTTTTTCAGTATGAGCCTTTTCTATCAGCTCCATGACGTCTTCAAGCAATATCGTACCATCTACTCCTGGGCGGAAGCTGACATCAACAGAACCTGTAATTTGGTTTGTGGATATAGTAGGAATGATGCGGAAGTGAGATATCAGATGCCGTATGCGCTCCATGGGATGTACTTTTAGGAACCCACGAAGTAGTTTGGCAGACAAGTCAGCAACAGAGGTGACTTGCTGAAGATTAATAGTGATGCTTTTTCGTTCACTCTGTTTGATGGCCTTTGCCACTACACTACTCTTCCCAAATCGTCGAGGGCTAATCAGGATAAGATGATTTGCACTATGAACGAATTGGCTGATATATTTCACTTCGTTTACTCTGTCTGTGAAGTAATCTGCATCCACGATTGTACCGTATTTAAAGGGATTCTCCATATTACGACTTTTTTCGTTACGACTTTTTTCGTAGTCGGTGCAAAGGTAAGGATTTTTTTTGAAACTAAAAAGAAAATGGCAAGGAATTTTGATATCTTCCAAAGTTGGGGCGCAAAAATGACTTTTGCGCCCTCATATTCATTCACCTTGGAAGGAGCCGATGAAGAAGATGGCTCTGGTCTTCATCCGGCGGGCATTCTTACGGTTGGCTTTGGCCTCACCTTCAGCAAACCCTTCGACACGACCTTCAGCTCGACCTTGCGCCAAACCTTTGTTCAGAGCAGTCGTCATGATGCTGTAGGCAATCATACATCCTCATAGAACGTTTAAAACCTATAGCCAATTGTCATCATCAGGTAGCGGGGGATGCAGTTGTTCCAGATTTCGGTGCGGCCCTGGGCGTTCACGCTGTACTGCACCTTGGAGAGTTGGTGCAGCAGGTCGAAGGCCTGGAGTTTCAGCGTCAGTTTGTCCTTAAGGAACGAACGGCTCAGTTCGGCATTCCATACGAGGTCGTCGGTGTTCATCAGTTCGCTGTAGTAGCCCCTCTTGCTGAACATCTTCAAGTCTGTGGATACAAAGACTTTCAGCCACGGTACCCGGTACTTCACCCAGCCGCCATACTCGTAGTCGAAGGCATCGAGGGCTTCGAAGCCGTCGCGCTGGCTACGGCTATGGCGGCTATTGAATTGTCCGTAGCCACCTACGGTCAGTTCACCGTAACTGTATTCCAACTGTGCGTAGGCTCCCGTCGTCAGCGTATTCACCTTGCTCAGGTTGCGCGAGGCGGCATCGTAGGCAATGTCGAAATCCACGCTGTGCTCATATTTCAGGTCGCTCTCCACAAAGTAGGTCAGTCGTCTCGCCTTGTCAAGGGTGCCGTTGAGACCGCCCTGCAGGTAGCCCGTCCAGTTGCCGTTCACGTTGTCGTTCATATAGGTATAGCCGCCAGTCTGTGGATTGTAGGTGGTGCGTGTGCCCCAGGCACGCTGTACGATGTCGAACTTACCGTTGAACCACCATCTCAGGTTCACGGAATCACAGCGGTGCTGGTATCTCCATTGCCAGGTATGAGTGATGGTGTTCTTGAGGCCGGGGTTGTTGATGCGGACGGCCAGCGGATTGATGTTGTTACCGTCGGGCATCAGCGTGGCGAAATCGGGGCGGCTCATGTTCATTTTATACTCTATCTGTATATACCCCTTTGAACTGCCTTTGGCATAGAGCACCTGTGGCTGAAAAAGCCAGTCGCTGCGGCGGGCAAGGGTGTCGAGCCGTGCATTGTGGTAAGTCATCTGCTCGTTTTGTCGCATGATGGGCAGCCCTATATGCAGAATACCGTTGTCATAGTTCTTGTCGATGTTGATGACCCCTGTATATCTGCGGCTCAGGTTATGATGCGTATTGCTGTTGTCGGCATCCAGTGCCTGTATCAGTACGTCGTGGGTAGAGGGCAGCCAACCGAGATCATGCTGCCGTGCATCGCCAAGCCAGTCCAGGCGGTAATTACTGTTGTAGGTACTCTTCTGCTCTTGCCTGTAGTTCAGGGAAAATTCGACACTCCAGTTGTTGAGCAGTTGTAGGCGATAGTTACCTCCTGCGATATAGTTATAGCCGCTCTGGTGGGTGTCACCGTAGTATTCGCGCTGGTCGCTGTCACTACTCTGGCCGTAGGTGGTCTGTTGACGGCTCCAGTTGTCGCTGGGCTTTTGCCGTTCATATTCGCCTTGAAGGAAGAAATTGATATAGTCGCCCCAGTCAAACTTCTTGTATGAATCAAGTTGCCCCGCCAGATGAAGCGTCTGATACTTATTCAGACTCTCGCGCCGGCTCTGATTGATAAGGAAGTCGCGATAGGTGGAGTCATTCGACATGGAATTGCGGTCACCGTTGATATAGTCGGCACTGACCAATCCCATCAGGCCTTTAGGCAGCATACTCAGACGATTCTCCATGGTGAAATGGAAGTCTTTCTGGCGGTTGAGCGACTCACTGCCACCCAGGATGTTACCCCCCGTGGAGAATACTTCCGAAGTGCTGCGGCTGTAGTCGTCGGCATCGCTCCACTCGACGCTCGACGACAGTTCCTCCTCCCAGTTCTTGTCGGCATCCTCTGCAGAGACATTCAGACCAATCTGCTTCGTGGCGCGCAGGCCCTGCGGCATCTTCGAAGGACTCCAGTCACCACGTTCACCAGGATGGCGGTTCTCATTGATATTGTTCAGGTTGGCGAAGGTGGCTACGCGGTTGTGGTCGTCGTAGTAGAGTCCGAAGATACGTCCCAGATAGCGGTTCTCCGTGCCCATGCCGCCCTCGGCATTCAGCAGATAGCCGCGATGATACTCACGTTTCAGACTCACATCCATCACGTAGTCCTTCTTCTCCACGTCGCGCCCCACCATCTCACTCTGACGGGTACTCTTGTGATACACCTTCACGTCCTGCACGATGTAGTAAGGCAGGTTGTCGAGCATTACCTTGTTGTTGCCCTTGAAGAAGTCCTTGCCGTTGAGTGTCAGGTAATCCACCTTCTGCCCGTTGATGTAGATGTCGCCGTTGCTCTTCAGTTCTGCCCCAGGCATCTGGCGCACCAGTCCGTCGAGCATCGACCCTTCAGGCAGGTTGAAGGCCGAGGCGTTATACACGATGGTGTCACCACGATAGGCAATCTTCACCTTCGTGCCTGTGATGGTCACACCGTCGAGATCCACATCCTTATAGACATCCTGCCGTTTCTTCATCAGCAGGCGGGGCAAGGAGAACTCGTTGTTGCGGGCAATGTGGTGCAGGTTGTAAGCCATGTAGGCATCCTCGTAGCCCTCACATATACCTTTTATAATATATTTGGCGTTCCTTGCGGGCACCTTTAGATCGTAGTAGGAATGGCGTTCACCGACGAAACTCCTCGTTGAATCCACAAGGGTGGAGTCTTCGCGCAACAGCCACACCTTCGCTTCCAGCGGCACTTTCGTGAACGAGTCATATACCGAACCAAAGAGCATGATTTTCCGCTCCTTTTTCTGTCTTACTTGCACACTGTCCGTCTGGGCAGAGACATTCTGTATCAGGAATACACCGAGTAGTGTATTCAAAAACAAGGTTGCTATTCTTTTCATTTACTTAATATACGATTTTTCTTTCTGCGGGGTCGATGATGTGGTGATTGGCCTCAAGGGCCTTGATACTTAGGTCGTTGTATTCAAATGCATATTCCCGATTGACGAATGGCTCGCAATAGTCGATGTGGCGGGTGGTCTTTGGTAGTGGCGGGAACTTCAGAAGTATATAGATGTGGTCGCCTGGTACGCCTTCGATGAAGAATTCCTGATTAAAGGGGAAGTTGACAATCTCGATGATGGGGTATTTTTCCCCTGTGTCACAATCGCGAAGAAAGATTTTGTCGCTGTAGATATAGAAGGTGCGCACCCAGCCCAGTGCCGACACCAAGGCGAGGTAGGTTGCGTCCTTGGTGCGCCACATGGCCATGTCGTTACAAGGGTGTATGTCGGCATAGTCGCCGTCCTTGTCAGTCTCTTTCACAATGGGCAGGTCGCCATACACGGCATAACTGTCCCACACCCGAGGCTGATAGTCGTGGGCGGGTTTGATGAGGCGAGCCTTATAGATTGCGGGGCAGTCGTCGTCATAGGGAATCTCCTTCTCCGTACAGGCAGAGATGGTTGCACCTACCAATATGAGCATAATCTTATGAACCGTCTTCAGCATGGGTCAGTTGTCGAAAAAGGAGTTGATATTACTGATGTGGGCACCACCGCGCAACTGGCAGTAGGGAACACCATAGATGCGGGCATTCCAAAAGCCGCTTGGAAGGTCGGGGAATACGATGGTAAACATGAACTCCTGCCCCTTGCAGCCTTTCACCACAATGTCGCAGTTCAGGTCTGCGGGCGGCAGGGCTCGACGGGCTTTATAGCGGATGCCTGTGGTTTCGTTGACGATGTAGGTATCAGGTCCGCCAAGCCAGATGGTTTCTTCGTCACTGTCAATCCTGCCGAGCACCTGCATATAGGTCTCTCCGTTCACATGGCGGAAATTGAAGCCTCGGCACATGTCGGTGGGATCTGCATACATCTCACGTCGTCCCCAGACGATACCAAACAGATGATGCATGTCATTCTTTATTGCATCTTTCAGGGAGAATGGCGGTGTAGGCAGGCTGGTCATCACGAGTTTCTCGCCTTCCGGGATAAAACTGGGAGCCTCAGTCACTATCTGGTAGGCATCCTGAATCTGTTGTTCCAATTCATGGATGGCTTTCGGCTTGGCAAAGGCTGTCAGGGCGATGGTGGTAAGGGGCAGCAGATAGACGGCTTTCAACATTGCCAGCCTGCTCGACTTCTTGGTGTAGAGCATCTTCAGTCGCTTCTTGATGCCACTTTGGTTGAGAGCATTTACTACGGGTTGTGGCTGCGCGGCTGTTACACGGTCTATCAACAGCAGTTCGTAGTTGTCCTGATTATAGCCCTGACGAATCACATACAGGTCTGCCTGATATTCATGAATGTCCTTCAAGTCTCTGCGGAGCATCCAGGCGAAGGGCAGGAACCAGAGCATGTTGGCTGTCGTCTCGGCCAACAGCATATCCAAGGTATGGAGCAGTCGTACATGGGCTGTCTCATGGGCGAGGATAGCGTCATTGTTCTCATCGGCAGGGTTCACTATCACCCAGCGCATCCAACTGCACGGCACCTTTACCTTTGGATGGCTGAGCAGTTTGATGCCACGTGGCGTGTCGTCTGCCTGAAACTCGTTGCCGCAGATAATCAGTCTTATGACACTCCCCATGGCTAGCAGATAGCGCAGCCAGAAATACAATAATCCAAGGAGATAGATGATGGCCAAGACCCAAGTGACGATATAGACGGGCATCATATCTTCCCGCTCTATGGGACTCTGATGAATGGAGCCGCTGCTGACTCTCTGAGCGGTATCCACAGACGCAGAGAGGAAGGATTCTGTCGTGCTGACGCTTTTCGTCATCACTGTTGGTTGTTCTATCTCGATGGTGCAGAATGGGAGTATCATACTGGCCATGAGGATGCTTAGTAATACGGTGCGGTTCATGGCATGGAAAGTCTCGCGCCGTAGGAACAGCCCGTAGAGCGAATAAAGCAGGGTGAGTACCACAGCCCACCTTAATATATAGATGAGGAATGTGGCCATCATAACTGGGATTTAAGTTCGTCGAGGAATTGCAGGAGTTCTTCGCGACTCACTTTCTCGTCGCTGACGAGTGTCGATACCACTTTCATATAGTCGTGATCGAAGTAGCGATCGACAAATGAACTGAATTTCGACTTGCCATAGTCGCTCTGATCCACAATGGGCGAATAGATATAGCCGCGCCCCTTAGCCTCATGGGTCAAGTAACCCTTCTTTTCCAACATCTGAAACATGGTGGCGATGGTATTGATGTGAGGCTTCGGCTCCTCATAGAGTGCCAGTACATCCTTTGGTGCGCAGTTGCCTATCTGCCAGATCTTTTCCATCACCTCTTCTTCTTTGGCGGTCAGTTTAATCATACTTTCAACGATTTTTTTAGTTTAATGCTGCAAAGATAGAGTATAATCAGTCACACTCCAAATATTCGCATCGTCTTTTAAACTATTTTAATCGTTGAATACTGAATCGTCACTTTTCAGCGATGTCAGTTCTATAATTGATATCTGATTGCCAAAAGGTGAGGCCGTCGCTTTGTTCGGCATCACCCACAAACTTGGCGACGGCTGACGGCATATCCCCTGAATCGATAATGCAATTATTTCACATCTGCTATGGCAGCGTTTCCTGGATTTTGGACGGAGATTATTCCTGACCACATACATGAGCATTTGCAACTGTTAGTCAAGACAGGCGAACCGTTCACCTTCATCTCTGCACTACCTGGCGCCCATGCCCCCGTAATGGCTGGAACACACGGTTGTGGCGTCAGTGTTCCCATGGCAGCAGATGTAGCTGTGGAAACCTGAGGATTATTGAGGGATTGACACATACCAAAAGTAGGTATGTTAGCAGGCGTATTATCCTGAATCGTCGCCACCAACATATTACCACATTGAGGTCGCGTTGGATCAGAGACGGCAAGAGAACATGGTGTCGTACCAAAACTACATTGGAGCATGGCTCCGTTTGTAACAATTTTTCCCATACTACTTATTATATTATTATATTTCTAAATTACCTTCATTGTCTCAAATAATTAATCGCCAGCATCGTGAGGTCATCACTCTGCTCCGTGTTGCCTACAAAGTTGTGGACAGCCCCAGTCATTCTCTCTATCAGTGGTCTTGGAGAGAGCTCCCTGGCTTGGATGGCGAGGTTCATCTCGTTGAGAATCCGTTCTTCGCCAAACATCTTTTCTTCAGCATTCAGCGCCTCTGTCAGTCCGTCGGTATAGAAGAAGATGGTGGTATGAGGCTCTATGACAACCTCCTGCAACTGATAGGGTGTATTAGCAATGACTCCTATGGGTATGATGCGATTAACAGGCAGAAAATGGGCATCTTCTTTCACAATGACGGGATCCTCATGACCTGCATTACAGTAACGCAGCAATCCGGATGTCAGGTCGAGAATGCCGACAAAGAGGGTGACGAACATCTGGCTTCCATTGTTCAGACTCAGATTGTTGTTCATCTGCGAGACGATATGGTCGGGCATGCTCCCATCGGAAGCATAGGCGCGGAATAGGCTCTTGGTCTCTGTCATGAGTAAGGCCGCAGGGACGCCCTTGCCGCTGACGTCGCCAATGCAGAAGAAAAGTCGGTCATTATGCACGAAGAAGTCGTATAGGTCGCCCCCCACTTCCTTAGCGGGTGTCATACTGGCAAAGACGTCGAAAGCGTCGTGTTCAGGAAATACCGTAGGCACCATCGACATCTGGATGTCGCGGGCGATACTCAGTTCCGATTCGATGCGCTCTTTCTGAGTGGTCACCTCCTCCAGCATGTCGTAGGCCTGCTTCAGAGCCTTCATCTGCAACAGGCGACGGCGCAGGTAAATGGCGAGGAACACGGCAATGAGCAACAGTCCGCTCACGATGGCGATCAGCATCATCCGCTGCTGGTACAGCCGCAATGTTTCAGCCTCATTCCCGGCTCTGGCAGCCTCCAGTTCAAGCGCACTCATCTCCGCCAGTTTCCGCGTCTCGGCATTAAACTGTTGGTCAGTCCATTCCTTGTACACCTTGAAACTGTCGATGGCTTCCTGATTGCGCTCTAATCCGTCGTAGGCGGCAATCTTGAACTTGAGCCTGACATCCTTGTCGGTCAACTTCTCTGCCAACTCCAACAACCGCGCATAGTTGTGCGTCAGTTGTGCTTTATAGCACTCAGTGCTGATGACTACATTTCCCTTATAGTCGCCATTATTCATGATGGCATGCAGTTGTTTGTGGTAGGTCATAAACCGTGCCGTGTCTATAGGCTCCTGGCAGATAACGGCATTGCACTTCAATGACCACAAGGTAATCATATCTTCCTTACTCCACCCCGACAGCTTCAAGGCTTTGTCAATGGCCCGTACCATCTTATCGCCTTGCTTTCTCTCTCCATACACCCTCGACAGGAAGAAATATGGTTGCAACAACGGCTTTATATTGGGCAGATTGTGCTTTCGGTAGTCGATGGCCTGCTGAACCAGCTCTTCAGCACGATCATCCATCCCCAGTTCCTTCGCAATGTGGGCATTGAGAAAAGTCACGATGTAAAAGCCGTATTTGCTCTTATGCTCCTCGACATAGTCTCTCATCTCGTCGGCCATCTTCAGGGCCTGACTGTTGCTGACATTATCGAGCATATAGGTAATCTGCTTATTCCAGGCATCATAGAACGCTTCTTCTTCGCCGGCTTCCTGCAAGACCGTCTTCAGCCGTTCTGTCACTTTCATAAAGGCCTCTACGCTATCGGTGTGCGACAGGTCTTTCTGGCGCTGCAGAAGCGTCTGCGCTTGCTCACTGAGGGCCGACATCCGAACGGGCATGCCGGCTATCAGGAATAAAAGTGTGATGAGGAACTGCTTCATAACCTACCTCGTTGCTGGTGATTACTCATCCTGTTGTCCCATCCTCAGATTGTAGCAGACCACGTCATTGTTTGCGGAGAAGTCTTCAAGGCTTTGCTTCCGTTCGCTAACAAATTGCTCAATCTCTCCGTGGTCTAACCCACTTAACTTGTCTATGCGGTATTGGGCTCTCTTCTCCGAACTCTCCTCGAATTTGATCGACGAGGTAAGGCCGACATGCTCGAACACCTGGTAGATCTCCTTGGCACAATTCACGAAGACAATCTCAGGGGAACGGCCCAATATCTGGTAGGCAAAGAGAACGACCCGCAGCCCCGCACTGGTGAGGAACATCAGACCTGTGGCATCGAACTCGACCTTCACGATGTCTTGTCCGCGATATTTGGATAGTTCATCCGTCAATGCAGGGGCATTTTGAACCGTGAGTTTCCTACCCAGCACTACATTCAGCGTAGTGCCTTCTTTCGTCACTTCATAATCAAAATCATTCATAACCCAATCGTCTTGTTTATGACAAATCCGCTATGGAGAGCCATTGTTTATAGGCATCCTCGATATCCTGCAGCTTCTTGTCGCGCAATTTGTCGCGATGATTCTCACACTTCTCGTTGAGATCATCAATGACTTTCTTGATGCCTTTGATGTCTTCTTCGGGCTCTCCCACCGACAAGATGGCAATCTCACTCCTCGCCTTGCCGACGGCCGCCTCCATCAGCGTCTTGCACTCTTGATAGAACACATCGACGGCATCCATCATGGCCTTGTAATACTTATCGTTCACCTCCGGCATTGTCAGCTCGATGTAGCGCACGTCGCGCTCCTTCATCTCGATGTTCTCGTCGGGGCTCTGGATCTTAAAGGAGTCTATCTTCTGCTTGAACTCCGGATGCACCTTGGCGACACCATCCATGATGGCCTTGATATCATCATCATATTTCGGAACGATCCAGATGTGATAGTCGTCCTTTTTGGCGCACGAGGCCACCTGCTCCAGATTCTTCGCTGTGCCTTCGATCATGACTTTGACGGGTATCAATGAGGCTGCCTCTGACTTGATACACAGATTGAGATAGCGGAAGTTCAACATTGCCACATAGCCCTTGAGCTTCTCGTATAACTGGTCGTATTGATTGCTAATTGCACGTTTCATATCAATAAAAATTTAACTATATACATTAATATATTATTATAAAAATCACTCCGCAGGGGCATCCTCAGTCTTGAGCTTAGCGCTTAGGCTGCCACCGCCGCCACCGCCACCAGCAGCCGAACCGTCGGTGATGCTCTTCGACTTGAAGGCGCTCTTAGCCTCGATGCTGTCACCAGAGATCTTCGGTGCCTTGATTTCACCCTTGACCTCGGTGTCATTGTTGATGGTAGTGGTACCATATACCTGCGTCTCGTCGCCACCCACGGCAGCCTTGCCATCGGCGAGCTGAAGTGCAGACTTGCCGTCACCCTGCTGGGCCTCGAAGGTCTTGTCGGCAAAGAGACCCATCTCTTCCGATACGGCCTGCAGTTTCTTCGACTTGATGTCTTTCGACTTCGAGCCTACGAACATCTTCTCTGATACAAGTGTCATCGTGCTGCCTGCGGCGAGTGCAGAGTCGGTCAGCTTCTCCTTATCCACATCCATCGACTTGGCGCTGATGGCCTTAGCATTGAGGCTGATGCTGCCTGTAGCCTTGCCCTCGACATCGGCTGCCAGCACGTCGGTCTTCTCGGCGCGGATGGCTATCTTGCCGTCCTTCGTCAGAGCCTTCATCTTCGGCTTGCCGTCGGCTATCTCGTAGTCCAGACTCTCTACGGTGAAGTTCTTCGACTTGAAGATCACATCGCCCTCGGCGGTATATTCGCCCTTGGTGATGTTGCCGTCGTCATCACGCTCAATATCCTTTGGATTCGTCGTAGCCACCTCGATGGTCTTGGCGGTGATGCTCACCTTGCTGTCGGCCGTCAGTTCCTTTTCGCCGTAATAGCCGTCCTTCTCCTCATAGTCAATGGCCTCGATGGTGACATTTTTCGACGCGATAGTCACGTTGCCCGTTGCGTTCAGGTTCTTGCCGTCGTTCTCCGGGCCTACTGCCATCAGGCTGATGTTCTCGCTCCTGACGGAGAAGGCGCTGTCTTCCACGAGCTTGCCTGCGTCGTCGATCATCGTGACACCCATTCTCGGGGTCTTCACGGTGATGCCGGCCTCCAGGTTGGTGTGCAGGTTGCCGTCGCCGTCGGCCGTAGCTACATTGATGCTCTCTGCCTTGATCTGCATCGTGGCGCCCGTCGTATTCTGCTTGAAGTCGTCGCCCGTCTTGATGTTGCCCTTCTCGGTCTCCAGCGCCTTCTTCATCCTGTTGGCCTCAGCCAGCTGCGAGATGGTGTTCACGTAGGCCATCGATGCCTGACAGAGTATCGGCAGTGCCGACTCCATCTGCTCTTGAATGTCGAACATATCAAGGGTGTTCACACGACCCACCATCGCGTCGTCGGAATCCAGCTTATTTTCCTGGTCGAGCAGCGACTTCATCATATCGAACGCACCGTCCACCTGCTTCTTCTGCTCCGCCTTCTGCTTCTCCAGAGCAGATATCTGCGTGGTGAGGGCACCGACGGTAGCCTCAATCTGGCTCTTGCGCTGCTCGCTCGATACAGCAGCCTCCAACTGCATGGAGTTGTCGGCGTGGATGCGGATACCGCCCTTGCCGGCCGATGCGGGAATCACGGAGAAGGCATCGGTGGCATCGTTGCTCTCCAGTACGATGTTGCAAGCCTGCGACGTAATCTCTGAGGTCTCACAGACCACGTTCTCCTGTCCGTCGCTGCCTGGATCGACGGCTATCTGCCGGATGCCAGGAGCACGGCTGACGATGTGTCCTGTCTCACCCACACCGTTGAGTTCTACACCGTGTCCCTTGATGATCACCTCACCCGTACCGCCCAGCAGGTCGCCAGTCTCATCGACATTGCCGATAATCACCTTCGGAGCGGAGAGAATCAGGCAATTCTCATCGCGGTAATACTTGAAGCCTTCCATCTCCTTGAAGAGATCGGCCTTCATCTGCTGAATCTCTGCCTTCTGCTTGTGAATCTCCTCCAGGTCTTTCTGCACGCAGTCCTGAAAGTTACCAAGCATCGTCTTCCAATCGTCAATTATATAGTCTGCCATAACTTATTCACTTTTCATTATTCACTATTCACTTTATAATAAACTCTCAATGACAAAACTCTCGTCGCCGCCGTTGTTGGCATCGTTGGCATCGTTAGCGGCATCGTTGGCGGCATCGTCCTGAACCTGATTGACGTCCGCTACCCGCGGTTCAACCGATCCCAGCGACATGAGTGTCTGCTGCATGGTGTCGTTCAGCTTGTCAAAGTCCTCCTGATCCTTCTCGCTGAGCAGTGCCCGGCTGATTCGCGCTTGGTTGCGATGCGTCTCCAGCTTGCTGATGGTGCCATCGGCCTTCATGCTATAGGTCGCACCCGTGCCGAACATTATCTGCCCAGCCTTGGCATTGCCCCAGGAGTAGTACTCGCGGATAGGTGTTGCCAACTTCAGGTTCGTAGGGTCGAAGACCGCAGCAGCCAGTTCATCGAGCAGACCTAGACTGCTCACCGGCTTGGTGAACTGCAGACTTCTGACATACAGATTCCACTTTTCCTCGTCTTCCAGTTCATCCTCGTTAGCGGGGCGGGCGGGATTGATAGCCACTTTGCTGGGCACAACCTTATTATTTTCCCACTTATACTTGCAAGGCTTCGACTCCATGCCCCAGCCCTCCATCAGGTTCAGGGCTGCCCGGCGTACCAGGGCCTTCTTGCGGAAGTTGACATTGCTGAGGATACCATTCGTCAAGTTTGCCCTTTCGTCCGTGATGACATTGTGCTGGTCGCAGGCATACTTGTAGAAAGTGGTGTCCTTACACTTCTCTGCCGAGATAGCATCCAGCATGGCCTTGGTATAGTCTGCGGGCGCTTTCCACTTCGTAGGACCAACGCCGCCAGCAACCAGATCAACCACTTTCATAGGCTCTGTGCGCAGGATGCGGATGCTCTCCAACAGGGCGTTGGCCTTGTCAACCACGTCTTTCTTGCACTCCACACGACGCTTCAGGATGTAGTTCTTAAGACTGATATTCAACTTCTTTTTGAACTTTTCATCTTCCGTTCGCAACATAGATACCGCACCAACCTTCTCGATACTGTCTGAAGCACAGTCATCGGTAAAGCCGAGGTCTGCCTCCGTAATCTTCTTGGTATTGGGATCCCAGAGCTTCGGTTTCAGGGCTTCATAGTCGTTGCACAAACCGCTAATCACCGTCGCATCGCTATAGTCGAACAGACGATAGATAGACTTTTCCAGCTCGCTCTTCTTCGAGATGCAGTTGTTGTATCTCGACTTATACCTGACAATCATCGAGTCTGCAATCTTAGGCAGCTTGCTGAGGAGCTCTGCCATCACCGCCCCCATCTTCAGCGTATCGGGCAACTGCTTGTCTAACAACTTCTCGTCGCGCTCCTCCAGCTTCTTGGGATTCAGGTAGGCTGCATCGGGATAGCCTGGCATCGCGCCGCCCGCACCCATCTTCAGGTAACGGTTCGACTGGATGGAGAGCGCACCCTCCTGAGGTCGCCAATAGACCTCGATGACCGAACGAATGAGCGAGAGGTCGAACATGCTCTCCACCATGCTGGCGAGCTTCTTGGTCACCACCACCCCCACGTCGTACATGAAGGTTGTCATGCTGAACGGATAGTCGTCGCCGTAACCCGACACGAACTTGTTCTTGATATTAGTTCCTGATACGAGGCTCAGGTTGTTGCCGGCCTCGATCGACACATTCTTACCCCTGATCTTGATATTGCCGTTAGGGGCATCGAGCGTGATACCTGTGAAGGCGCTCACCTTCACGTTACCCCAAGGCGAACTGATGTTGATGGCACGCTTGTCGGTAGAGCCGCTGATCTTCCAGATACCGTATTTGTCGCCGAGCTCCACACCGCCCTCGAAGGCCTTGCTTATCTCGTTGTCACCGAAGATGTCAGGATAATCGAAAAATCCGCTCGCGAGGCTCAGTCCGGGCAAAAAGTTAGCCATAAAGGCGGTAGCACCCTTGCCGGTACCCTCGACCACCTTCAAATACTGGCCGTTAGGCGACTGCAGCACGGCGGAACTGGTCTTCAGCACACCGGGTGTAGCCGTCGAGACGGCACCCACCACATAGGGGCGCTCTATATTGTTGTTCACATAGTTCACGAGCACCTTCTCTGCCAGATAATGTCTGCCGTGGACTCCGGCTCCGGCAGGACCCGACGAAGCGGCATAGATCAGCCAGGGCGACGCGTCGATCACGTCGCTGGGCTTCAGGTTGGATGCCGCGATTTTCTCGTATGAGGAATTCACCGACGACAGTTGCCACGGATATTTCACGCGGACGCGGTTCTTCTTGGTAGGATCATCGGCATCGACTACCACGGCCACCTGAGGACCCGACTGACGGATATGGCCCGTCGGAATCATCATCGGGTAGAACAGCTTGTCGTCGTTCATGCCGATAGCCTTCACCTGGAACACGAGTCTCTTAGAGGGAACGGCCACCACGCTCATGTCGTTTTTGACGATATACGAGTTGACGATATCCGACTTCACAGTCATTTCGCTGACGATATACAGCTTGTCATCGACCTTGATGAGCTGGCCTACATGGAGAGCCGGCGCAAAGGTGTCGTAATCGATGCAGATCGTATTGCGCTCTGCCAACAGCTCACCGGCCAGCACGCCGGCATAGTCCTTGGCCGTGAATATGGGGTCGGCCTCCGAGAACTGGTTCAGCGTCTTCTTGCCTTTATCATACTGTTCGTCGAGCAACGAGATATACTCCTTCTTCTTCTTCTTGAAGTAGTCGTCATTGTGCTTGTCGTTATACTGACTGGCCAGAGAGTCGGCCTGCGCCCATGCCAGCAGGTCATCGACGGCGGTATCGAACATGAAGTTCATGAGCGGCTTATTGTTGGTCAGCACCTGACCTACCTTTTGCAGCCAGTACTTGTCGGCACCAGTTTTAAGATCGGCCATGTTCTTGATGGTGTTCACCACCTTGGCAGCACCGTCCTTCTGCACAGTGCTATTCAGCACATTATTGTCGTAAGGAGCCTCCAGGTTCACCGGCCCCACGTTCTCCTGCTTGGGCTGAGCCAGCGTCGTGTTGTGATAGGTTATCGACTTGAAGTGGTCGGTAATCTCCACGGCCTTGCTCTCGTCGCCATCGTAGCCGATGCGGAGTTTGCCGTCATAGTAGTACATAAACTCACCGCTGCGGTTGGTCGTACGCGCCAGCAGGTCGTAGAAGCTCTCGTTATACTGCACCAGGTAGGGGATGATGTGCTCCTGCTGACCTTTCAGCAAGTGCTTCATCTGAGTGGTGTCATACTTCACGTTCTCGTCCTTCTGGTAAGGCAACTTATAGTTGGGCAGTTCGCTCTTGAGGATGTCGCCTCCGAGTTTCTTGGCCGTGAATGAACGACAATACTGCGACAGCGTCAACAGCTTGTCGGGGCTATAGATCTTCAGCTGCACATACACCTTGTCGGGCTGCTTGCAAGGGGTGACCTCATGCACGTAGTAATCCTTACCTACCGTGTACGACTGCTCATTGCCGTCAACCAGGTTGCTGAAGGAGAGTTCCACCTTCCTGTTGGCAAACATCTGGGTCAGTTTCTCCATGCTGAAGAATTCCTTACGTTCTTTCTCATCGGCCACGCGGGTGGGGTCGATAAAAATCTTCACCGTCAACTCGTCGGGTGTGTACATCTTCTGTTCGAAGTTGAAAGCATCTATCGAAAGATTCACATCGACCTTCGTCTTGCCTACCGGCATCCACGGTAGCTTCGTGGCTGGGATCTCCTTGGAGATGGTTCCCTCGACCAATTTGTCGCCTATTGAAATGGAAATATCATTCCTTTCCTCAGGATCCGTGGCATTACCTTCATTGGTAACGACGCCAAAAATAGTTAATGTAATTTTTGCCATAAACTTTTATTTATTCATAAATTGTAATTTGATGTTGCAAATATAGGCATTAAATTTTAAATAGGTACGCAAGAAAATGTTAAAAAGCATGAAACTTTCGGATATAGTTGCGACATCAACGGATATTTGCGACAAAAGTCCGTCACAGTCCTTCGCCGCTGTCGCAAGGGTTACGGTTGCATAGTTGCAGTGCGAAAATACAGGTATTTCAAATAAAACGAAAGATTACTTGCAGATTTCGAGATAAATACTTATCTTTGTAGCAAAATTGACTGTTATGAAGATATTAGCTATTAATCCTGGAATGATCTCAACCAAGGTGGGGGTCTTTGAAGACGAAAAGCTGCTGATGCACGCCACGCTGAACCACCCGTTCGAAGAACTGTGCCGTTATCCGTTCATCATGGACGAGTTTGACTATCGGAAGGAAAAGATCCTGGAGGAACTGCAGCGTCAGGGATACACCATGGATTTCGACGTGGTGGTGGGTCGCGGCGGATTGGTGAAACCTATCGAAAGCGGTGTCTACGAGCTGAACGATAAGGTAATTGAGGACACCCGGCATCCCCGTCTGCACCATGCCTGCAACCTAGGGTCGCTGATCGCACTGAGCATAGCCCGAGAGATTAAGGGTTGTCGCGCCTTCACCGTTGACCCAGGCGTTGTGGACGAGCTCGACGACGTGGCCCGCATCACTGGTCTGCCCGAAATGCCCCATCAGACCATCTGGCACGCCCTGAACCAGCGTGAGATAGCTAAGCGTTACTGCCGCGAGCATAACCTTGTGTATGAGGAGCAAGACCTGATCGTCTGTCACATGGGCAGCGGCATCTCCTTTGCCATGCACCACCACGGACGAGCCATCGAGTGCAGCGACGCGCTGAGCGGCGACGGGCCTTTCTCCCCGTCGAGGGCAGGCATGCTGCCAACGGCTGCGCTGGTGAAGCTATGCTATAGCGGACAGTACACCGAGGCAGAGATGCTGCGCAAGATCAACGGTCACAGCGGACTAACGGCCCATTTGGGCACCAACGACGTGAGAGAGGTGGAGCGCCGCATCGCCGAGGGCGACGAGAAGGCCAAGCTGGTGCTCGACGCGATGATCTACAGCATCGCACGGTGGTTGGCTTCGCTGGCACCAACCACCAACGGACACGTAGATGCTGTCATCCTCACTGGTGCCATCGCCCACAGCCAATACGTCACAGAAGGGCTGCGTCGCCGATTAAGCTTCCTCGCCCCCATATTCGTCTATCCCGGCGAGGACGAGCTGACGGCTCTGGCCATGAATGTGCTCAGAGCCATACGCGGTGAACAGGAAATCAAGGTCTATTCTTAAATGGCGGCGAGGGCGAGGGAGTAATATTTCGACTCGGGACTGTCGGCACGTGAGGGTAGCACGCAGCAGCACTGGGTGCCCTGGAGCACGCCCGCCGTCTTGGCATAGCCGAAGAGGGTAATGGTCTTATAAAAGACATTGCCAGCCACGATATCCGGGAAGATAAGGGCATCAGCCTGTCCGTCGATGACGGAGTGGATGCCTTTCTCACGGAGACTGACGCTGTCGAGCGAGGTCTTCAGATCCAGCGGACCGTCGATAATACAACGGCCGAAGGCACCCGTCTGGGCCTCGGCGATGATCTCGAGGTAATCGACGGTATAGGGGAAGGTCTTGGCACTTACCTTCTCAGCACAGTGGATGAGCGAGATACGCGGCTCCTCGATGCCGAGGGCATGACACACATAGTTCACATAGTGGATCTGCTGGCGGCGCTGGGCATCGGTAGGCACAGGGATGACGGCGGCATCGGTGAAGAAGAGCAACTTCTCGTATTTGGGAATCTCGGCCATAGCCACATGGGTGAGCACATGACCAGGACGCAGGATACCTGTCTCACGATCGAGGATAGCCCGCAGGATGACATCGGTATTGATCAGACCCTTCATCAGGATATCGGCCTCGCCACTCTTACAGAGGGCCACAGCCCGACGGGCGCATTCTTCCTTATCGTCACCATCGACATAGACGGGTTCGATGAATCCCATCTCCTGTCCTTTTTCTACGGCGTAACGGGTACTGGCATCATTGGCGCAGACGACGGCCACGCGCTTCTTATCACCTCGCTGCTGGAGGAACACGATCATGTCGTTGAGGTTCTTTATAGGCTGCATAAGTAGTAATTTTGAAGTTTTATGCTGCAAATTTACGAAAACTTTTGTATCTTTGCAAGCGAAATACCAATAAAAAGGTTATTATGCTAAAAAGAAGATTACTATTATCCTTAGCCATCCTGATGATGGCACTCCTCAAAAGCACATGGCTCGTAGCCCAAACTCAGGCACCGATGGTGCTACAGTATAACCGCCCGGCAGACTATTTCGAAGAATCGCTGCCCATCGGCAACGGCAAACTTGGTGCGCTTGTCTATGGCGGCACGGATGACAACATCATCTATCTGAACGATATCACGATGTGGACAGGAAAACCCGTAGACCGCAACCTCGACAAGGATGCCCACCAATGGATTCCCAAGATCCGTGAGGCACTCTTCAACGAGGACTATCAGACGGCCGACTCCCTGCAGTTGCATGTGCAAGGCCCCAACAGCCAGTTCTTCCAGCCACTCGGAACCCTGCACCTGAAGGACTTGAGTCTTGGCAGCATCAGCGACTATCATCGCAGTCTCAGTCTCGACTCAGCTATTATAAAAGATAGGTACGTGCGTGATGGCAAAGCCATCGAACGAGAATATTTCGCCTCGCATCCCGACAAACTCATCGCCATCCGACTGAAAGGCGAAGAGCTGAACTACCGCATCGCCCTGACGGCTCAGGTGCCCCATCAGGTGAAGGCCATCCCCACGCAGTTGACAATGACAGGGCATGCTACGGGTGATTCCCAAGAGAGTATCCACTTCTGTACGATGATTGCCGTGAAGACTGACGGCGAGACCACTGCCAGCGACTCTTCGCTGACTATCAGCCACGCCAAGGAAGCTATTCTCTATATCATCAACGAGACGAGTTTCAACGGCTTCGACAAGCATCCCGTCACAGAGGGAGCCCCCTATCTGGAGCAAGCGGCTAATGACATCTGGCATACCCAGAATTATGCATACGACGAGTTCTATAACCGCCACCTCGCTGACTATCAGGCTATCTACAACAGAGTAAAAATCAGATTGTCGGATACCTCCACTCCCCCCAGCATGAGTACGGATATGCTTCTCAAGTCATATACCGACAACGGAGGGCAAAGCCGTTATCTGGAGGAGCTTTACTTCCAATATGGACGGTATCTGCTGATTGCAGCATCACGAACTCCTGGAGTGCCTGCCAATCTGCAAGGGCTTTGGTCACCCCACCTCTGGTCTCCCTGGCGCGGCAACTACACGGTGAACATCAATCTGGAGGAAAACTACTGGCCTGCCTTCGTGGCAAATATGGCCGAGATGGCTGAACCACTCGACAAGTTCATTGCCGGCCTTGCCGAGAACGGACGCTATACTGCCCGCAACTACTACGGCATCGATGAAGGTTGGTGCTCCAGTCATAACAGCGACATCTGGGCGATGACCAACCCTGTGGGAGAAAAACGCGAATGGCCGGAGTGGGCTAACTGGAACATGGGCGGTGCATGGCTTGTGAATACCCTCTGGGAACGTTATCAGTTTACACAGGACAAGGACTATCTGCGTACGATTGCCTATCCGCTGATGAAAGGAGCTGCACAGTTCTGCCTCAACTGGCTCATCGAGAATCCGAAGCAGCCTGGAGAACTAATCACAGCCCCCAGCACCTCACCCGAAAACGAATACAAGACAGACAAAGGCTATCACGGCATGACCTGCTATGGCGGTACTGCCGACCTGGCCATCATCCGCGAACTGTTCATCAATACCATCGCCGCAGGTAAGGTCCTTGGTGAGAAGAATAAGGCTATCGAGCAGGCCCTCGCCAGACTGCATCCCTATACCATCGGACACATGGGTGATCTGAACGAATGGTATTATGACTGGGACGATTGGGACTTCCAGCATCGCCATCAGAGCCATCTCATCGGACTCTATCCAGGCAACCACCTCAATAGCGAAGAGTTGTTGAAGGCAGCTGCCAGATCGCTTGAGATCAAAGGCGACCAGACAACAGGCTGGAGTACAGGCTGGCGTATCAACCTCTGGGCTCGTCTGCACAATGCACAGCAGGCCTACCATATCTATCAGAAACTCCTGACCTATGTGACACCAGATGGCTATAACGGTCCTGACAGACGGCACAGTGGCGGCACCTACCCTAACCTCTTCGATGCACATCCACCCTTCCAGATCGACGGCAACTTCGGCGGTACGGCAGGTGTCTGCGAGATGCTGATGCAGAGCGGCAACGGACAGATAGAGTTGCTGCCAGCACTGCCCGAACAGTGGAAGGACGGCAGTGTGAGCGGACTCTGTGCCCGTGGAGGCTACGAGGTGGCTTTCGAATGGAAAGGCGGCAAGGTGCGCGACTGCAGTATCAAAGCCAGGAAGAACAGTTCGGTCACCTTATTATATAATGGTCAGCAGAAGACCGTCAAACTCAAAGCAGGAATTACTCAAAACATCAAGACGTGGTAAAACAAACTATCAAAGAGTCGGACCTCAATAAGGCAAAGACGTGGAGTGAATCCGTTTTCCTGGATGATGACCTCCTATTGACAGAACGCATCAACGAAGCGCCGATGCCTACAGAACCACGGCGCATGAACTTCATCCTCATCGGCCTATGCACAAAAGGGGAAGTGATGTATCAGCTGGATACCCAGAAACAGGTTATCAAGCCCGGTGACATTCTGATAGTAAGCGATCGGCATGTTGTGGACAGCTATCACCATTCCGATGACATGGAAGGGCTGTGCATCATGATGTCCGTCCATTTCTTCCGCGAAATCATCCAAAACGTCAGCGATGTCAGTTCCCTGTTTCTTTTCTCCCGCCAGCACCCTGTCATGAGTCTGGAGCAGAAAGAGATAGAAACCTTTAAGGAATACTTCCAAGTGATCAAGCAAAAGATCTGCGACCAGGGAAATCATTTCCGTAAGGATCTGATCAAGACCCTGCTATTGGCAATGTTCTACGACCTGAGCAATATCATCTATCGGGTACAATACAACGACAAGCCACAGACCCGTGCGGATGCCATCTTCACCCATTTCATCAAACTTGTGGAGAAGAACTACCGGCAGGAGCGCCGCGTAGGCTGGTATGCCGCGCAACTCAACATCACTCCAAAGCATCTGTCGGAAACGGTTAAGAATGCCAGTCGCAGAACACCCAACGAGTGGATTGACGATTATGTAACACTTGAACTGCGGGTATTACTGAAGAACTCTACGAAGACCATCAAGGAGATTGCGCAGGAGTTAAACTTCCCTAACCAGAGTTTCCTAGGAAAATTCTTCAAAGAGCATGTCGGGGTAAGTCCTTCCAAATATCGGAAGTCATAGATAATCCTGACGTTTCAGTTCATCCACGGTATCCAGTAATTCCTGATACCAGGCCGCGCCGAAACGACGGATCAACGGCTCACGGAGGAACTGATATAGTCGTGTATTCTCCAAGACACCTTTGGCTACAGCCATCTTACAGACATTCCAACGGTTGTAGTTCAGCCCAACGAGTCCGCCACCAAGTTGCTTTTCACGGATGGGATAGAGCGCACAACTGACAGGCTTGCAGAATCGGGTCTTACCCTCCCTATAGGCCTTTTCCAAGGCACAAAGGCAACAGCCTTTAATCATTGAACATTGACCATTAACCATTGCACATTCTATATCCCCATAATAGGTAAACACACAGTCCTTACCCCTGACAATACTTGTCACCAAATCGCCTTCCTGATCCGTATAAGCCACGCCTTGCTTGTCAATAACGGATTGTGCCGAGGCAGAAAGGTCATGCCACACCTCATCGAGACAATCCTCTATCTCTGCGATCTCATCAAGTGTGACGGGAGCCCCGGCATCACCTTCCACACAGCAGGCACCCTTGCAGACACTAAGGTCACAACAGAATTTTTCCGTCAGGATTTCTGACGAGAGGAGCACGTCGCCGACTTGGAGGATAGGAGGAATATTTGGCACGGATTACAGAGATTTACACAGATTTTATCCTACCAGTTGATAGGTGTCATACCGTTTTGTTCGAGATACTGATTACAACGAGAGAACTGATGCTGTCCAAACCAGCCACCACGATTAGCACTCAGGGGCGAAGGGTGGACACTCTCAAGCACCAGATTGCGCGACTTGTCGATCATATAAGCCTTGCTACGGGCATAGCCGCCCCAAAGCATATATACCAAGTGTTCACGATTGGCAGCCAGCGCCTGGATGGCAGCATCGGTAAACTTCTGCCAGCCGAGGGAGGAATGACTGTTTGCCTGATGGGCTCTGACGGTGAGTGAGGCATTCAGAAGCAGCACGCCCTGTTCTGCCCAACGGGTCAGATTACCCGATGTGGGGATAGGTGTACCAAGATCTGCCTGAATCTCCTTGAAGATGTTCTGTAGTGACGGTGGAAACTGGATACCATCCTGCACAGAAAAGCTCAGTCCGTGAGCCTGTCCTGGCTCGTGATAGGGATCCTGTCCGATAATCACCACCTTCACCTTATCAAACGGGCACAGATTAAACGCGTTGAAGATCAGCTTACCTGGCGGATAGCAGGTCGTCTGCATATACTCTTGTCGCACTGCCTGTGTCAGCTGTGCGAAATAAGGCTTCTCGAACTCACCGTTCAGGTGCGCCTTCCAACTCTCTTCTATCTGTACTGCCATGCTAAAAATGGCACGGATTACACGGGTTAACACGGCTATTCATATAGTATAGCGGCTGTGTCTCTCAAAGAGAACCGTGTAATCCGTGCCTAAATAATTATCGGTTATCAGAAATCAGATTCTCACCTGTCATGTCTGATGGCTGTTCCAGTCCCATGATGTGGAGGATAGAGGGAGCCACGTCTGCCAGACGTCCGTCCTTAACGGTAGCGGAATTGTTATTCGTGACGTAAATGAACGGCACGGGATTCAGTGAGTGAGCAGTGTTGGGAGAACCATCGGGGTTGATGGCGTTATCAGCATTACCGTGGTCGGCGATGATGATAGCCTCGTAGTCGTTGGCTTTGGCAGCCTCGATGACCTCACGCACGCAGTTGTCAACGGCCCACACAGCCTTGGCGATAGCGTTGTAGACACCTGTATGACCTACCATATCACCATTGGCGAAGTTCACCACGATAAAGTCATACTCCTGGGTGTTGATGGCACCGACGAGCTTATCCTTCACCTCGTAGGCACTCATCTCAGGCTTCAGGTCGTAGGTAGCCACCTTCGGAGAAGGAACCAGGATACGGTCCTCACCCTCGTATGGTGCCTCGCGACCACCATTGAAGAAGAAGGTGACGTGAGCGTACTTCTCAGTCTCAGCGGTGTGCAGCTGCTTCTTGCCCTGCTTTGAGAGATACTCACCTAAGGTATCCTCTACGTTCTCCTTGGGGAAGAGGATATGAACGCCCTTGAAGTTTGCATCGTATGGTGTCATGCAGTAGTACTGCAATCCAGGAATGGTCTTCATACCCTGCTCAGGCATATCCTCCTGCGTCAGAGCAATGGTCATCTCCTTGGCACGGTCGTTACGGAAGTTGATGAAAATAACAACGTCGCCTTCTTCGATACAACCATTGACGCTAGCATTATGGATAGGCTTGATGAATTCGTCAGTTACGCCCTCATCGTAGCTTTCCTGCATGGCCTGAACCATATCAGTTGCCTGCTTACCAGTGCCGTTCACAATCAGGTCGTAACCCTCCTTTACACGCTCCCAACGCTTGTCGCGATCCATTGCATAGAAACGACCTACGATAGAGGCGATAGCAGCATCATTCTCAGCACACACCTTTGATACCTGCTCAATAAAGCCCTTACCGCTCTTGGGGTCAGTATCACGACCATCCATATAACAATGTACGAATACCTGATTCTTCAGGCCGTAAGCCTTGCCAATCTCGATGAGTTTGAAAAGGTGGTCGAGGCTTGAGTGTACGCCACCGTCAGAAGTCAGACCCATCAAGTGCAGCTTCTTGTTGTTCTCTTTAGCATAGGTGTAAGCAGCCTTCACCTGAGGATTCTCCATGATTGAGCCGTCCTTGCAGGCACGGTTGATCTTCACAAGATCCTGATACACGATGCGTCCTGCACCGATATTGAGGTGACCCACCTCTGAGTTACCCATCTGACCATCGGGCAGACCAACGTCCTCACCAGAGGCCATCAACTGAGAGTGAGCCGATGTAGCTGTTAACAGATCGAGATACGGGGTCGGCGTATTGAAAATCACGTCACCCTTACCATGCTTACCGATTCCCCATCCATCGAGAATCATCAAAAGTGCTTTCTTTGCCATAATCTTATTACTAATTTAAAACGTTTGTTTCTTTTTCGCCTGCAAAGTTACGAATAATTTTTGTATCATTCGCCAAAATCCAGACTTAATTGTCCATCGCCGAGCAGATTGTAGCTCTTACGGTGGTAGGGAGTGATGCCAAACTGCCTGATGGCTTCTCGGTGTTTCTTCGTGGGGTAGCCCTTGTTGGAGAGCCAGCCGTATTGGGGATATTCCTCTGCCAGACGATTCATATAGTCGTCGCGATAGGTCTTGGCGAGGATGCTGGCGGCAGCGATAGCGAGGTATTTGCCGTCGCCCTTGACAATCGTCGTATGGGGAAGAGCCTCCCCCCGTCCCCCTCCAAAAAGAGGGGGAGAATATTTTTTGAAGCGGTTGCCATCGACGATAATGGCCTCGGGGCGAACCTTCAACTGATCCAGCGCCCTATGCATGGCGAGGATTGAGGCATTGAGGATGTTGATCTTGTCAATCTCTTCAGGGGTGACGATGCCCACAGCCCAGGCTACGGCATCGCGCTCGATAATCTCACGCAACTGATAACGACGCTTCTCCGTGAGTTGTTTTGAGTCGTTCAGGAGTTCGTTCTGATAGCCATCAGGCAGAATGACGGCAGCAGCATAGACGCTGCCTGCCAGACAGCCGCGGCCTGCCTCATCGCAACCAGCCTCAACTTTTCCTTCGTAGTATTTGCCTAATAACATATCAGAACATTTGTGACACACGACGGATACCTGCTACAAGGGCATCTATCTCCTCTTTCGTATTATAAAGCGCAAACGAAGCTCTCACTGTTCCTGAAATCCCCAAGCGATCCATCAGAGGCTGAGCGCAATGATGACCAGTACGTACAGCGATGCCCAGACGATCGAGCAGGGTTCCCATATCCAGATGGTGGATATTACCCACATTGAAGCTCACCACCGCATCTTTCTTCGAAGGATCCAAAGGACCGTAGATCTTCATACCTTCGATGGTCTGAAGCTGCTCCATACAGTAACGGGTGAGTTCATGCTCATGCTGCTGGATGGCATCGAAGCCGATGGAATCGATATACTCGATAGCGTTAGCGAGTCCATGGGTTGCCACATAATCAGGAGTGCCTGCCTCGAACTTAAACGGCAAACGCTCAAAAGTAGTCTTCTCCCACGTCACCTTATCGATCATCTCACCACCGCCCTGATAGGGAGGCAGTTTCTCGAGCCACTCTTCCTTACCATAGAGGACACCGATGCCCGTGGGGCCATACATCTTATGGCCGCTGAAAGCGAAGAAGTCACAGTCCATTGTCTGCACATCAATTTTGAAGTGAGGCGCACTCTGGGCACCATCTACCAAAACGGGGATACCGTGTGCATGAGCCGTCTTGATGATTTCCTCTACAGGGTTCACTGTCCCCAGCACATTGCTCACATGGGCCACGCTAATAAGCCTCGTTTTCTCTGTGATGAGTTGCTCCAGTTGATCCAGACAAAGGATGCCATCATCTGTGATGGGGATATGCTTCACGACAATACCCCGTTTCATCGCCTGCAACTGCCACGATACGATGTTCGAGTGATGTTCCATCTCAGTGACGATCACCTCGTCGCCTGCCGTCATCTGTGATTCACAGAAAGAAGAAGCCACTAGATTGATGGCCTCCGTCGTTCCCCTGGTGAAAACAATCTCTTCGATTTTCGAGGCATTGATAAACTGCCTCACAGCCTCTCGTGCCGCCTCATGCAGATCAGTAGCCTGCTGCGAGAGATAATGTACCCCACGATGCACATTGGCATTCACGTTAAGATACTCATCCCGCATAGCATCTAGCACGCAGAGCGGTTTTTGTGTGGTAGCCGCATTATCCAGATATACCAGCGGCTTACGATAGACTTCCCGAGAGAGTATCGGGAAGTCCATTCTAATCTTATTGATATCGTACATATATACTGCTGAAGTTATTTCAGGATGCCGTCCTCCTTCAGCTTCATTCTGAGTTCGCTGCGCAATACTCTGACTACGACAGCATAACGGCGTCCGAGGGCATTACGGGTGTCTTCGCGACCAAACATACGCTCGTCGGCCATAGAAACGAAATCCTCAAAAGGACCATCGTCTTTGAAGAAATTGTCGAAATAGTCCTCATACTTCTCACGGGCATTAACTTCAGTGAGCAGCGGTTTCATATTACAGCCAGAACCTTTCGTGATACCCTTGAAGATGACGGCATAGACCGCATTCTTCTGGGCCTGTTCCACCGCATCGTCCTTGTCCTTGCCAAAGCCATAGGCACGAATGGTCTGAGAGCCATCACCCTCTACGCCGAGACATTCTGCCTCGAACTCCTTAACACCTGAATTCTGACGACGCTGAGCGTGACAGACGTCACAAGTCAGCGAAAGCAACAGGGCTGCTATAAAAAACTTCTTCATCATTCTCTACATTATTATATTTACCACCATGAACCGATATTATAAACCACTTTCGGCTGATTCTTGGCATAGGCGAGACATATCTCACGGACAGCCTGCATGTGGGCTTTGTCCATACTGCGCTCATGAGCCAGCTCCTTGAACACCTCGGCACGATCCTGATCATCGAGCTTTGACACACGCCCCTTCACCTCCTTCATAAACGACTGAGCGGCATTGTAAGAACTAGAAGAGGGGTCGATGTCGCCAACAAGTGCCATCACAGCCTCGGCATTCTCCTGTGAGGGAGAAGCAGCCCACAGGGCACGGGCACGCTGGAGCAGCACGGCAGCATCATTGTTCACCATACCCTTATAAGCCGTAACGAGCATGCCCTGTGCCTCCTGATAGTACGAGCACTCCATCGGAATCTGGTAGAGTGCGAACATGGCACCCTCATAATCATGCATGCCCATCATCGTCTTTACGGAGGTCATGATCTCACGCTTGTGACTCTCATAATAGGCAAGGATCTGCTGTACGCCCTTCTTGATCACCTGCGCAATCTCAGGACGACTGGCATTAAGACCTTTCATCGCACTTACAATAGCTTTTGCCTCACTATTACCAGCACCCTTCAAGGGAATCACAGTTGAGGCAAACTTATTACCAGTCATACCGTCACCTATATACATACCAGCCTCCAAACTATAAGCAACCACCGTAGGGGCACTGGAAACTACTTCCTTTGATACCACGTTCCAATTCATGGTGAGTACGAAACGCGAACCTTCAGCACTCAACAAACCACTCTGATTGATAATCTGCGACAAGCGATTCTCCATCAGTCTAGCATTGTTTATTGTCATACCCTCCTGATCATACGGTATATAGGGCGAAACAATCATCTGTGCTTGTAGACCAAGCACACACATCAATAAAAGTGAAATAGCAAATAATTTCTTCATATTACTTTTCTCCTATAACAATAGTGGCAAGGCCAAGGTTTTTATCAAGCAATTTCGAATCAATTCCTTTTGTCTTTAAGAATGCGCGTAAATCTTTAGCCCAATCACTGGCAGCAATCGGTCTACCATTTGCACCATAAAGTGGAATACGCACCTGATCAAACTGCATGAAAGTCTCGCTTCCATCAAACAGGCTATAAACATTTCTTACAGTATTGTCAGACACCCAATTCTCGATTATATCACTCAGTTCTACACCGCCAATCTCATGCTCCAAATCGTATGGACTGTTATCCCATGTCAATATTTCAAGTGAAACCTCGCGGCCATTGGCAGCCATATCCTCGAAGTGCTTCATCAGTCGTTCCTCAACCTGACCCATGGTTCCAATAACAGCTTCCATAAGTAACTCTGCAAGAACTGCTGAAGAGGAATTAGGACCAGTTCCAGCAGTGGTCGCAATCTGCTTGCTCGAGTAGGCGTCCTTCGCTGCAAGAGTATAAGTAACAGACTTATTAGGCCCACGCTGGTTTACCTTCCAATAAAGGTCGAAGATAATATCGCTCTTTGCGACCTTTTTGAGAGCATCAATGGGGTTCTCTGCTATTTCAGCACCCGATGTCTTTGAGCGAGCAAGCGTATTCCTTGCACGTTGGTTGGAGAGTCTTTTGAGATTTTGCTCCATATCTACTGGAGGGAAACCTCGGTCTTGCAACAAACCACTTATTGTATTTATGGCTACTTTCAAGTCACCATCTTCCAACAAAGCCCGCTCATAATCTGGGACTTTCTTTATATCACCATTTTCATCAAATGATTTCATAAAACCATGTTCACTGCACCATGTATCACTAGGTACAACCATGATAGTCGGCTTCTTAGCCTGGCCAAACGCCATCATACTGATGGCAAAAGCCATACATGTCAGAATTAGCTTTTTCATTGCTTCTTAAAATTTTGATGATTAGAACAAGAAATTCAGTCCTTTGGAAATACCATCTCCCTCAAGTTTAGCACGAAGGGCATTATAGTTCACGATGCAGGCCATGCCTACCTTATACTCCTTACTGGAAATCTTGATACGGTCACCGGCTTGGATGTTGCCATTGTTTGTCAGCTGCACAAACTGAAGATACTCGCCATTCCTAAAAAAAGTGTCAAAATAATCCTTGTGAGCAGCATAACCCTCAGGGCAAAGCGCCCTCGTACCTTTGATTATGCCAGTACCAGAACCTCCAGGCGCCCCTTTGAAAATAACACCGTGAACGGCATTAGCCATACAAGCCTGACGAGTCAGCTTCTCCTTCTTTCCATAGCTCCAAACTTTCAGAAGAACACTTCCCTCGGAAGCCACGCCGTCGAGTGCCTCAAGTTCATAACGATAAGTCTCCGACTCTCCATCCTTAGCGTTTGCGGTGAAGACAGCCATCACCATCATGCAAACCATCAGTAATCCAATTCTTTTCATATCTATATGTTTTATTAGTGATTATTCTTACTTTAACTGACGCAGCCACAAGCCGCCCATCTCCATTCCTTTGCCAGGCTTACCCTCAAAGGTGGTGTAAGGCTTGTCGTAGTTGATATCGTCGTCATCGTCATCTTCCTTTGCCTCGGCCTCACCTTCCAGTTTCTCTCCTGCTCCGGCACGGTTGTCCCAGATCATACCCTTGGCTACCTTCACCGTTCCGATCTTCTTATAGGTGATGTTGCCATCTTCGTCGACAATCTGCTCCAGCACTTCGAACTTGTCGCCCTTCTTGATGCCTTCCTTCTTACCTATATAAGCGTACATCGTAGAACCGTCATCGCTGACGTTCAATACAGAAAGGGTCTTAAACACTTCATATTTCTTCTGCAGCTTGGCGATGCTGGCATCAGTAGCACGAGCCGTTGCACGGCTGATCAGCTTCAATCCCATCTCATCGCCCTTGACAGTGAACTTCAGGGTAGCAGGTGCAAAATTCGACGTCTTACCCACATATTTCAGCTGATAGGTGGTATCGTTATGGAATGCTTTCGTATCCTTGGCATCCCAGTATCTGTCATAGAAGTCATTCATGATCTCCTCGTTCCAGTCCAACTGGAAGAGGTAACTGGTAGTCGTGATGAAATAACCCTTCAGAACGGCAGCTGCTGCCGATGCGCTCAACTGCGTGATAGCTCCAATCGTACCGCCGGCAACGGCACTACCTGCCGCCACCATAGCTGCCACTTCCTCAGACGACTGATAAGCATAAGATGTCACCATCACAAAAGTGCGAGGCACGAGGTCTAACTGAGCTGCAGTCCTGATCTTATCCATACCGCCGATCTTGGTCTTTGACATATTGATCTCCTCCTGGCTGGCACCGAACTCACCACGGCTCTCAATCAACAAGGTATTGAAATGAGAACCGTTTTTCATTGTCTTGCTCTCGTTATACCACTTTGCGATGATTTTGTTGGCAACATGGTTCTCCTTGAAGAACTTCATGATCTTGGCCACCTTCTCGTCGCCACCCATGCCGCCTGTTTCTGATTTAGAGACAGTCTTCTTAGCAAAACTCAGGCCCTTCTTGGCCAATCCGGCAATCCCTTTCTTCTGGCCTCCACGAATCTCCTCGGCAGCCTTAACCTCCTCAGGAGTCACCTCGATCTTCGTCAGATCAATATGACGCACTTTCAGGTTGTGGTCGTTGTACTTGTCGGGGATTGCCAGTGTGTCAAAGGTAGCCGTCACGACCTCCTTGGCATCACCCGTCAGCTTATCGCTGGGCACCATGATCGTATAAAGCGAGCTTCTACGATACTTCATCTCCTTGGGGTTCTTTTGCGCAAAGGTAATAGTTGTTGCGGCACAGGTCAATGCCACCAACATCGTTAATTTCTTCATGATTCTTTCTCCTTGTTTTAAATTAATAATCAGGTTATTATATAATATTATGTGGGCAAAGTTACGAAAAAGTTATTATCCAAGCAAATAATTTGCTGAAAAAAGAACGAATTAACAGATTTATTATGGTAATTACGCCTGTTTACCTTACTTTTGTAAAGAATTTGTTAGTGGAGGTTTAGTGGAGGTTAGGTGGAGGTTTAGTGGAGGTTTAAAAACAACTTATTTGTCTAAGAATCAGAAATTTAAGTCGATTTTAGTGGATGTATGGCGCCTGAGAGTTACATTACGACTAACTGATGCTTAGTCGTAAGGCGAGCACCAGTCAGTCGTAATGTGAATACCACTCAGTCGTAAGGCGATTTTCGTGGCGGTACTAGGGATACTAGTGGAGTTTATTGTGAAAATTTTGCATTGGTACAATGTTGGCAGAGGAAATCGTATACAAAATCGAAATCCTCGTCAGGGACATAGATGCGGTTCTTCTTCAACAAGCAGTTTATCTTAATCAGGTGATAGCGACGACAAGGGATGAGACGGGCCACATTGACGAGTTCAGAAGTAGAGGTAGTGTGCGAAAGTGCCAGGATGCCAGTTCCCACCACACCAGGCTTGCCCGTTGCTATCCCCATAAACGTAGTCAGCGCCCCCAGCACCTGTGCCTTCTTCACCTTCCGAGGCATCTGCTGATGGTGCACCCGCTTCTCGTCCAACGTGAAGAGTACAACATATTTCCAGCCGTAACTCCAGGCCAGAAGCGTGTAGGCGATAAGGCCGATGACCAGAAAGACAAGAAATAACATGAGGAATACCGAGGTGATGCCCCATATCCCCTCAAGCGTAAACCCATCCTCGATGCAGGTAAGCGACAACATAAACAGCCACACGATGCCGAAGCTGATGCCCAGTACCATGCAGACATCCATCAGGATGCTGGGGTTTTTCATCATCGGCACCTCATACACCCAGCGGTATTTCCCGTCAGGGCAGAGCGTCACGCGGCTATCGGTTTTTTCGTTCATCTGTCTATTCTTGCCTTTACACTAGATCCATCCTTGAAAGATATCCACACTTCAACATAATTGGCAGGATTATCAACGAGATTAAGAGCAAGTCCATCTGAAGTAGAATACGTATAATCTGTTACTGTGCCACCCTTCCAATAGGTAAAGAGTAAGCCATCAACAATCGGTATGTCAGAGGCAGAAAGGTGGACACTACCGGTAGAGGATGATCCGAACCAATTGATTTCTGTATTCATCGAGAGATCGATGTTTGTGATAGTTGCCTTACAACTTTCTATCAGACTTGCATCATCAATATCCAAAGACAGTTTAGTATGATATGTGAACCCGGTTTGAGGGTGGGTAATGCCAGAACCTACAATATGCATGCCTTTCCCTTTGTAAGTGATTGTGAACGAACCGCCATCTTTGGTTTGCACTGCTCCTCCAAGGTTATTATACACTTCCACTTTGTCATCCTGATCTATTGTGGAGAAAGTGCCAAGAACGGAGATCAAAACGATGTCAGACGATCTTTCTTCATAGAACATTTGCCCCTCAACTGGTTTGGCATCAGTACCGCCGATAGCGCCAGTAGGGATCTCGGTACCATCAGAAAGTGACCGGCTCATGACAGGATCCTGCTGTTGAAGCACTTTTTCGTCATCGCTTTTTGAACATGACAGGAACTGGATGGCCAGGACTGCCATTGTTATAAGGTAAACATACTTTTTCATTGTTCTTTATAATTTGGGTGAATACTGTTACTTTGACATTACTTTAAGGAACTGGTTGCCCTTATTCGAACGGACACCAACAATCAAGAGACCCTTATTGCGGGGAAGTGCATACATGTGCGACGGATTACTCTCCATTTCTGCCAACATCTGGCCGGCATAGTTGTAGACGGCAACGCTGTAGGGGCCCGTAATGTTCTTTATATTTAGGATATTCCCTATGACGGCATAGCGCAACGCTGCGTTGTCCTCCACAGACTTGATGCCACTTCCGCCTTCTCCCAGTGTCACCTTCACAGAATCAACCACCAACGCATTGTAGTTGGTGCGTCCGAAGGCATATATCCATTTCTCGCCTTCATAGCCACTCATATCGAAATACATCACATCCTTCTCATAGTCGGCAATCAAATCGTCTGGGCTCAACAGACAGAAAGCCACTTGCGCCATCATATCGTCACTGTGGGTAAGCCTGATCTCATGGGTATAGTCTTTACCATCTACTTTCTCAGCCTCAATCTTGATAAAAGAAGTAGGTTTGGGCTCATCAAACCCTTCAACAAACTCTATTTCATCGGCTTCACCCCTGGTACTTGCGGGTGTCGGAAGAGCCTCCGCAAATGACCCAGTAGTGAAGAGGCCGTAGGTATCGGTAGCAGTCAGCAGATTATTCAGCTCTTCGTGTATAATATTCCATTCGGTCACACTACAATGCATCGCCTGGGAGAAATCTCCCTTGTAAATAAAGCTTTTTTCACATCCGCCTTTTTGGCTTTCCACTGAAACCACATAATCCGACCCTTTTTCCGCTATCTTGTCAAGATAGGCTTTACCTGTACCTGGTTTCGAGTCAAAGAGGAAAGAGGCTAGTTTGGGGAATTTGGCATAGAAAACCTCCTTGACAGCCATTCTGAGCCCCCACTCATTAACTTCTGAGCCTACAGCGCACACGGGTATTCCAAGCAACATAGGACTGTTTTTCGCAAGTTTCTGGATGGCAGGACTGTTTTCACCAAGGTCTTTCACTGCTTGCATGCTACGATCTTTTGAGAAGGCTGCATCCAGTGCCTGGTTGAACTTTTCCACACCATGGTAGAGTTCTACGCCTGGATGATCCTCAAGGAATTCATCATACTTTTGGTATATATTACCCAACATTGATCCGAAATGAGGTGTGTTCAGCGTAATAAGCCTGTTCGTGTGGTTGTCATCGACTTCCTGGACGTAAAGACGCTCCAGGATGCCACCCATGCTATGGCCTACCATATCATATTTGGTACTTGCGATACCAGCTTTGAGCATACTTTCGCAGAGCTGATGCAAACCTTTCTTCACGACCTCATTCTTATGCGTGTTATCAGAGAAAGAACTGGTGTTTGACGAACTATAGTCCCCCAAGTATATCTGCTTCACAAAATAACTTTTGGCTGTATTTAGCAAGTATTCTCTAAACGGGAAGAAACATTCTCTGCTACTATTCAGTCCATGCAACAGGAAAAGACCGTTACGGCTGATACCGATTTGCCTGGCTACGGCAGCCTCTCCCAGACCCTTTAATTTCAAATGGAGAACCACATAATATGTATACCACGCATAGGAGGGATTTGGGAATACTGGAGGTGCTGTCAGGTGTAGGGTAACTGTCTTTTTTGTCTGCTCCATGGTGAAAGTACCCGAAATGTTTTCATCGTCGAAGTAGATGACGTTTTCTTCATCATGGAACAGGTCTTTTCCGTCATAGAAACAGAACTCAACCCATGTCGAATCGATATCATAGCTTTCGTCGGCAGTCTTGTACTCAAAGGTGACCTTCAGCTTCGTTTCTCCGTCAGCCGTCATCATCCACGCTTCTTGGTCTTTGTATTTTTTATTATCATAACAATTCTCAATGACAGACTTAAACGACCACTGGGGATCCTTGTCTCCTCGGGTAGACGCCTTAACAGTGCGCGTTTTCCCGTTCTCCATATAGAACATATTTCCCTCCTTAGGAATGTCATTGGTACTTTGAGACGCGGCTTTGATACAGAAAGCCATTATAAGTGCAAGCACCAGACAGGATTTGAGTAGAAAATTCTTCCCCATAGTTCAATAGTTTTAATTTATAGTTGCTTAATATGTCGCAAAAATAGAAAATTGTGACGAATATGCGATTCCTTATTCCAAGAAAGTTTTCCCGAATTCACAATTTCTCGTTATCAGAAGATTCAATTCTTTCCCGAATATGCAATCAGATACCCCAAAAACTACGATTTCATCGGCATATTCCGCATTTGGCAGGTGTAAACCAAACACCAATCTGCTTTTTTGTATCCTTTACGCCTTTTTTATTTGCATAATTGAAGATTTTACACTACTTTTGCAGCCATGTTAGGCGTTTTGATATCCTCCTTGCCGATGATCGTATGCGGCATTCTCTCAGTACAGTTAGCACTGAGTCTGTATGACTGTCGGAATATGGCAAAGATGAAATTGCTGTTTTTCATGGTTACGACGATGGTGCTTTATCTGGCGCATTACATCTATTTCAATCGTCTAATGGCCGTCATACCTCTAACGGATACACTCTACTGCTTCTGCAATCCAGCCGTGTTCCCGCTATATTACCTATATATAGAAGAGTTGACGGACTACCGCCACAATCGCTGGCGACAAGCCCTTTACCTGCTGCCGTCGCTGCTTTGCTGTCTGGCCGTAGGGCTGCTCTACACACTGATGAATCCTCAGGAAACGGCCACCTTCGTCCAGCATTATCTCTATGACGATGAATTTGCCTCGCTGTCTGGACTGGCTTACTGGCAGGCCATAATCCATGTCGTGGTCAGAATCGTGTTTGCTCTTCAGGTGCCTTTAGTGCTCTTTTTCGGATTCCGTCGGATTACAGCCTATAATGCCGTTGTCGAAACGAACTATTCGAACATTGAGGGAAAACGAATTGTCAGGGTGAAGACACTATTGGTGCTCTTCGCAGTCACGTCGCTCGTAGCCTTTGTGTTCAACCTGATAGGGCGTCAGCGTTTCATTGACGGGGCAGAACCCCTAGCCATTCCTTCCTTATTGTTCTCCATGCTGCTCCTTCTGATAGGCCACGTGGGCCTGAACCAGCAGTTCTCTGTGCAGGACATCGAAGCCGAAGTCTTTATGGGAGCAGAACCGATGACAGAAGAATGTGTCTATAGCGAACTTCTGGAGAAGATCCGCAAACTGATGAGTGAAGAGAAACTCTATCTGTACCCGAATCTGAAGGTCAGCGACCTGGCCATGCGGCTGAACAGCAACCGCAATTATGTCTACAATGCCATCAATGTGGAGATGGGGATATCCTTTTCCGACTATATCAACGGACAGCGTATCGATTATGCTTCAAAATTGCTCGAAGCGCATCCAGAGTTGTCTATTAACGATGTGATGTTCAAGTCAGGCTTTACCTCTTCCAGTGCATTCTACCGCAATTTCAAGAAATTCAAGGGCATCACTCCAACCGCCAAACGCACCAAGTAGTCAGGGTGTACCAAAACGATGGTCAATCGTAAGGAAAAGGGGCGTTTCTCGTAAGGAAACCCCTGCTCAGTCGTAAGCGGATTTGGGTGGTGGATTTCTGCTGATATTAATACAATGGCACGTATGTTTATGCATAAGAAGGGAAAGCGATATTCACAGATTCACAATTCACAGTTTATTTTTGGTGCCAGGGGGTGCAGACTTGCACAGGAAATGTTAATTTACGTTTATATATGTATATAAATATATATAAAGATAGATATACAGGGAGATGTACCCTATGGAAAAGAAACTGTGAATTGTGAATCTGTGAATAAGCCAGTGACTACTTGCAGAGTTTGCAGCCTTCGCATTTGTTGAGCTCGCCACGGAAGCGCTTCTCAACGAGGTGATGGAGACGGTCGCGAAGAGGTTCGAGCTGCATCTTGTCGATGACTTCGTTGATAAATGCGTTCTGCAGCAGCAACTTGGCCTCCTGCAAAGAGATACCACGCTGGCGCATGTAGAAGAGGGCGGCATCGTTGAGCTGGCCAACGGTTGAACCATGGGCACACTTCACGTCGTCGGCATAGATCTCAAGCATGGGCTGGGTGTACATTCGGGCTTCCTTTGTGGCTGTAAGGTTCTGATTGGTCATCTGCGAGGAGGTCTTCTGTGCTCCGTGTTCTACGAGCACACGACCCGCAAAAGCACCTGTAGCCTTTTCGTCGAGCACATATTTGTAGAGCTCATTCGAGGTGCAATGAGGCACATGATGGGTGATGAGCGTATTATTATCCACATGCTGCTGCTTGTCTGCAATCACACAGCCATAGCACTGGCACTCAGCCCCCTCGCCCGAGAAGGTGAGGTCGAGCTTATTGCGGGTGATGCCGTTGTGGAGGGTGATGACGTTGTGGTTCACACGGCTGTTGGCCTGCTGGTCTATATAGACGTTGCTCACACGAACATTCTTATAATGTGTCTCCTCAAGACAATAGAGGTCGAGTGAGGCATTCTCGCCCACATAGGCCTCGATGACCTGAGTAGCCAGGAAGTTCTTGTCGTCGGCGGCATGGTCGCAGAAGAGCATCTTCAGTTCTGCGCCTTCCTCAAGCACGATCAGCACTCGGCGGTTCACCATCAGATCGGGTACCTGACGCTGGGCATTGCTGGGTGTGGCCTTAAGGATATTGATGACCTGGATGGCACGATCGACCTTCACGTTGCGAGGCACATAGACCAACAGGCCGTCTTGGGCCAGCATTGTATTGAGCGCCGTCACAGCATCATCTGAGGTCTTGGCCAATTTTGCGTAGTAGGTGTTTACCAACTCAGGGAAATCGCGCATAGAGCCAATGACAACACCCTCGGGCAAAATTCCCAGGCGTTGCCCGCCTACCCGCTGTCTTTGACCCTTAGGCTTATCATCGCGATAGAACATATCGTTGACGACGAAATAGAGCGAAGTGGAAAGGTTGGGCACATCGCAACGGAATGTCTGATAGGGATCGGCGGGTATTTCGAGGCGATTCAAGTTCACGCCATAGTCGGGTGCGAAGAGCTTCTGCATATCGGTGTACTTATAGCGCTCCACCTTTTTTGATGGGAAGCCCTGCCTACGGAAATCCCCGAAAGCCTCATCCCTTACGGCATTCATCGCCTCGGGAGCATGAGAGAAGATCATCTCCCGTGCCTGCTCGTAGAGGTCTATATATTGCTGCTCTGCTCCCATTACTCTTCTCCGATTTCTTCCTTTATCCAGTCGTAGCCGTGCTCCTGAATCTGCCTGGCGAGCTCAGGGCCACCCGTCTTCACAATACGGCCCTTATAGAGCACATGGACGAACTGGGGACGGATCATCTCCAGCAGACGGTCATAGTGGGTAATGACGATACACGAGGTTTCAGGCGTCTGAAGCTTGTTCACTCCCTCTGCCACGATACGCATGGCATCGACATCAAGGCCGGAGTCAGTCTCATCAAGGATGCTCAGTTTGGGCTCGAGCATCGCCATCTGGAAAATCTCGTTGCGCTTCTTCTCGCCCCCGCTGAAACCCTCGTTCACAGAACGGTTGGCGAGCTTGGAGTCGAGTTCCACAATCTTGCGTTTCTCGCGCTGCAGCTTCAGGAATTCAGCCGCATTCATGGGCTCCAGCCCCTGATACTTGCGCTTCTCGTTGATGGCTGCCTTCATGAAGTTGGTCATCGAGACGCCTGGTATCTCCACCGGATACTGGAAACTCAGGAACAATCCCTCATGGGCACGATCCTCAGGCTTCATCTCCAGCAGGTTCTTGCCGTTGAAATAAGCTTCGCCTTCCGTCACTTCATAGAGCGGATTGCCCACTAGTACAGCACTCAGCGTACTCTTCCCAGAGCCGTTAGGTCCCATGATGGCATGCGTCTCGCCATCGTTGATCACGAGGTCGATGCCCTTCAGTATCTCTTTTTCGCCAATCTTGGCGTGCAAATTTTTAACTTCTAACATCGTCTATCTGTTTTCAGGGTGCAAAGTTATCAAAAAAAGTGTAGATAACGAAATTTTTCTGATTAAAAGGAGGAGTTTTTCTGTACGTAACAGAAAAAGTTATTTAAAATGAAACGTAAATTAGATTTTTTTTGTAAATTTGCCCACGAAATGTGCAAAAACTTATGAGAAGGATATTTTTGATGATAACCGTTCTGATGTTTTTTCCATTCAGAATGACCGTCTGCGCCCAGAAGAAGGAGTTGGTGTACACACCCATCTGGACAGCTCAGGCACAGTTTGCCGGTTTCTATGTGGCAGAAGCAATGGGCTACTTTAAGGAGGCAGGACTGAATGTGGTAATCAAGCATCCGACAGCCTCCAGGACAAACGTCAATCGTTTGGAGAGTGGGGAGAGCCAGTTTGTGTCGCTTCAGCTGACATCGGCTCTGGAGATGATGAATGAGGGAAGCCAACTGGTGAATGTGCTGCAGTATTTCCAGCAGAGCGGCCTGATGATCATCTCCCACCAGCCGTTGAAGGGTTTCAACAGTCTGGACGGCAAACGCGTTGGCCATTTCAGGGCAGGCGCTTCCATGCTGCCCATCGCGATAGGGCGAAAAGCTAAACTCGATATTGAATGGGTGCCCTTTATATCCAATGCCAACATCTACATTTCAGGTGCCATCGATGCCACGCTGGCCATGAGCTATAATGAGTACTTCCAGTTAAGAGCCGCTGGACAGCGACTGAAAAAAGAGCAGCTATTATATCTGCGGGATATCGGCTATAATGTGCCTGAGGACGGGCTTTATGTGACGAAGGATTTCTTTATGAAGCATCGGGAGGAAGTCGTGAAGTTTGCTGAAGCCACTCGTAAAGGCTGGGAATGGGCTGCTCAGCATCCTAAGGAGACGCTTGATCTCGTGATGTTCTATATGCGTCAGAATAATGTCCCCTTTAACATCTATGCCCAGCGCTGGATGCTGGAGGAGTGTCTCAGGTTACTTACGGATCCTAAAACTGGCAAGCGTACTTACCGTCTGGATCCTCAGATGTTCGACCTTACAAACCGTATCCTCTGCGAGGGGAGTGTTTTAAAGCATCCGATTTCTTATAAGCAAATTACGCAGCCATGAGTTCATTCCGTTTTTCACTTCCCACTTTCCGCTCCCTTTCCGCCAGACTTACCTTTTGGGTGATGCTCACGGTGATGATTGTTACAGTCATTATCGCATTGATAGTGTCGTACATTAGTTCATCGGCTGTTCTGATGGGAACAAAGGAAAATGTGCAGAGCCGCATGGAGATAGCAAATCAGCACATCAACAGTGTCCTTGTAGGTGTGGAAGTCGCTGTGGCGAATACCATACCGGAGGTGGAAAATTCGCTTTCCAATCCGGACAAGATGTATGGTGTCGTCCGTCGTTTGCTGGAACTGAACCCAAATATCATTGGTTCCACCGTGGCCTTCGAGCCCTACTATTATCCTAGTAAGGGTAAACAATTCTCTCCGTATGCCTATCGCGACATCGACTCAACGGTTCTCACCAAACAGCTCGGCAGCAATGACTATGAGTATCATTATATGGATTGGTATCTCATTCCCAAGCTCTTGAAGCGTAATTACTGGAGTGAGCCTTATTATGACAAGGGTGGCGGTGAGCAGATGATGACCACGTATTCGCGTCCGCTCTTTGATGCTTCGGGCAACATTTATGCCATCATCACCGCTGACGTGTCATTAGAGTGGCTTACAGAGCTCGTGACGGAAAGTGACCTTGATTTCAATCAGCGGGTACTGAATATTAAAGACCAAGAGAGAGATGCACAATGGGCTATCTTGGAGGGCGACAGCGCCTTCTTCTATCATCATGCATATACCTACATTATAGGTAAGGGCGGCGCATACATTACCCACCCTCTGCGTGACCGTATTCTAAACGAATCCTATTTCATTTTAGCAGACGTGACTGCTGACACGATTGACAACCGTATAGGCTATGAGATGATTGACGGCAAAACGGGTATGGAAGCCGTTGATCGTGACGGCACCAAGTTCTACATCAACTATGCGCCGATAGAGCGTACGGGATGGTCGATGGCTACTGTGATCCCTGCCAAGCTCATCTTCTCTCGCTCGATGATCTTTGGAGGTATTGTCGTGGCCGTCATGCTGATAGGGCTGGCGATCCTGTTCTTCATTTGCCATCACATCTTAATACGAGTCACCAAGCCACTGACCCTTTTTGCCAAGTCTGCCGATGAGGTTGCCCAAGGCAACCTGAATGCCTCGCTGCCCCAGATTTTATCGCATGATGAGATGAAGCGCTTGCACGACTCGTTTGCGATGATGCAGACTTCGCTGAAGGAGCAGATGGAAGAACTGAAGCAGGTGAATGAGACCAAGGGTCGCATCGAGGGAGAACTGAATGCAGCCAAGGATATTCAGATGTCAATGTTGCCAAAGTTGTTCCCTGCCTATCCTGATCGTGACGATATTGACATTTATGGACAATTGACGTCAGCCAAAGAGGTGGGCGGCGACCTTTTCGATTTCTTTATCCGTGACGATAAGCTGTTCTTCTGTATCGGTGATGTGTCAGGTAAGGGTATACCTGCCTCATTGGTGATGGCTATGACGCGTAGTTTATTCCGTAACATAGCCAATCATGAGAGTCGTCCGGAAAAAATCGTCTCACTCATCAATGAGGCAATGTCCGATGGTAACGACTCGAATATGTTCGTGACTTTCTTCCTTGGGGTACTCGACCTGCAAACAGGCCAATTACACTATTGTAATGCGGGGCACGACTGGCCTTACATTGTGGGTAATGGTATCACAGAACTGAAAAGCGATCCGAACTTGCCCGTCGGTACGTTTAGCGACACTGTTTATTGTCTCGAGGAGTATCGGATGCCAGAAGGCACAATACTCTTCATGTATACCGATGGACTGACGGAAGCACAAGACAGTCAGAATAATCTATTTGGAGATCAGCGAATCGTGGATGTGCTTCAGACTGGTGGCAGTTGTAAGGAGATCATAGCCAAGATGACTGAGGCTGTCCACAAGTTCGTGGGAGATGCTGAGCAGAGTGATGACCTGACCATGCTGGCCATCCAATATAAGTCTACAACGAAACAATAGTAATCACATACAAGATTTCAACAATAAAACAACGATTGAACAATTAGAGGACTGCACGCTTGTCACCTTTGATGGAGAGTTTAATACGGCGGCTTACACAAATAGAATCCTATTGACCTTTAGTCCTCATCCCACTGTGCCTTCGAGAGAGACAGAGAGTAATTTCTGAGCCTCGACGGCGAACTCCATGGGAAGTTTTTGAAGCACTTCCTTGGCATAGCCGTTGACGATGAGTCCGACGGCCTGTTCCGTAGGGATGCCACGCTGGTTGCAGTAGAACAGCTGATCTTCCGAGATCTTAGAGGTGGTTGCCTCATGCTCGAAGACGGCTGTGTCGTTGTGGACATCCATATAAGGGAAGGTATGTGCACCACAGTCGGAACCCAACAACAACGAGTCACACGAAGAATAGTTACGGGCATTATCGGCCGTTGAAGCGGCACGGACAAGGCCACGATACGAGTTCTGGGAATGACCAGCAGAAATACCCTTCGAAATAATCGTCGACTTGGTATTCTTGCCGATGTGGATCATCTTGGTACCTGTATCAGCCTCCTGATAGTTGTTGGTTACGGCTACGCTATAGAACTCAGCCTGCGAGTTGTCGCCTCGCAAAATACAGGAGGGATACTTCCAAGTGATGGCAGAGCCTGTCTCTACCTGAGTCCATGAGAGTTTTGAATCCACACCACGCAGATCACCACGCTTTGTGACGAGGTTCAAGACACCGCCCTTGCCGTTCTCATCGCCAGGATACCAGTTCTGTACGGTAGAGTACTTCACCTCTGCCCTATCCTTCACGATAATCTCCACGATAGCTGCATGCAACTGGTTCTCATCGCGCATTGGAGCCGTACAGCCTTCGAGATAGGAGACATAGGCATCATCGTCGGCGATGATCAGCGTTCGCTCAAACTGACCCGTATTACGGGCATTGATGCGGAAATAGGAACTGAGTTCCATGGGGCAGCGTACCCCTTTGGGGATATATACGAAGGAGCCGTCGCTGAACACCGCAGAATTAAGCGCTGCGAAGAAGTTGTCACGATAAGGCACCACAGAGCCCAGGTATTCGCGCACCAGATCAGGATGCTCCTTGATGGCATCGCCGATGGAGCAGAAAATAACACCTTTCTCGCGCAGTTTCTCCTTGAAGGTGGTCTTCACGGACACTGAGTCCATGATGGCATCGACAGCCGTATTGCCACTCAAGGCAAGACGCTCCTCGAGGGGAATGCCAAGCTTGTCAAACGTCTTCTCAAGTTCAGGGTCTATCTTCCCGTCGCCTGCAGGTTTCTTCGCCAAAGGGTCAGCATAATATGAAATCGCCTGATAATCAATAGGCGGCACATGCACATGCCCCCACTTGGGTTCCGTCTGCTCCTCCCAGTAACGAAAAGCTTTGAGGCGGAACTCGAGCATCCACTCAGGCTCCCCCTTCTTAGCAGAGATGAGCCGAACAATGTCTTCGTTCAGCCCCTTTTCGATGATTTCAGTATGTACGTCCGTGGTGAAGCCGAACTCGTATTTCTGTTCGGCCACCTGACGGACATATTCATTTTTCTCTTTCATTGACCATTGACTATTGAGCATTGACCATTGAGTCAAAGAACAAGGCGCAGCCAATGTTCAATGTTCAATGTCCAATGTCCAATGTTTAAAGTTTCTGTTCAACCTCTATCTCTGTGAAGGTCTCGATGATATCGCCTACCTGAATATCGTTGAAGTTCACCAGCGAGATACCACACTCCAAGCCTGTGGCCACTTCTTTGGCATCGTCCTTATAGCGCTTCAGGGCTTCAATCGGAGCAGTATGAATCACAATACCATCGCGAATCACACGGGCCTTATCCTTATTGTGTACCTTACCGTCGGTAACCAGACCACCGGCCACAGTACCCACCTTGGAAATCTTGAACACCTGCTTCACCTCGATCTCACCAGAGATAACCTCCTTCTTCACCTTGTCGAGCATACCCTGCATGGTCTGCTTCACATCGTCAATGGCGTCGTAGATAATCGAATAGGTATTGATCTCAACGCCTTCACGGTCAGCAGCACGACGTGCATCAGCAGAAGGACGCACCTGGAAGCCGATGATGATAGCCTCGGAAGCCGAAGCCAACATGACATCGTTCTCTGAGATCTGACCTACAGCCTTCGAAATGACGTTCACTTGAACCTTCTCGGTAGAGAGCTTGATGAACGAATCAGAAAGAGCCTCGATAGAACCGTCAGTATCACCCTTCACAATGATATTGAGCTCATGGAACTCACCAAGGGCGATACGATGCGACAATTCGTCGAGTCCGAGTTTAGTCGTGGTACGCAGACTCTGTTCGCGCTGCAACTGAATACGCTTGTTGGTGATTTCACGTGCTTCCTGCTCAGTCTCCATGATATGGAAGGAGTCGCCGGCAGTAGGAGCACCATTCAGACCCAAGATGATGGCGGGCTCAGCGGGGCCGGCCTGTTCGATACGCTGGTTACGCTCATTGAACATCGCCTTTACCTTACCCCAGGCAGTACCTGCAATGACCACATCGCCTACCTTCAGCGTACCATTTGATACAAGAACGGTAGAGACATAACCACGGCCTTTGTCGAGTGAACTCTCGATGATAGAACCAGTAGCCTTACGGTTAGGATTAGCTTTCAAGTCGAGCATCTCGGCCTCGAGCAGTACCTTTTCCAGCAACTCCTCTACACCAATGCCCTTCTTGGCACTAATCTCCTGACACTGGTACTTACCACCCCACTCTTCGACGAGCAGGTTCATGTTTGCCAGGTCCTCACGGATCTTATCGGGGTTAGCACCTGGTTTATCAATCTTGTTGATGGCAAACACCATCGGCACGTTAGCAGCCTGAGCATGAGCGATGGCCTCCTTGGTGGTAGGCATCACAGAGTCGTCGGCAGCAACAATGATGATGGCGATATCCGTCACCTGAGCACCACGGGCACGCATTGCGGTAAAGGCCTCGTGACCAGGGGTATCCAGGAAGGTAATGCGGCGGCCGTCCTTCAGCTTGACGTTATAGGCACCGATGTGCTGAGTGATACCACCAGCCTCACCGGCAATCACATTCGTATTGCGGATATGGTCGAGCAGAGAAGTCTTACCGTGGTCTACATGACCCATCACCGTTACAATCGGAGCACGAGAAATCAGATCGTTCTCATCGTCCTCCTCCTCAGTGATGGCGTTCTGTACCTCGGCAGAAACATATTCGGTAGTGAATCCGAACTCCTCGGCAACGATATTGATGGTCTCAGCATCCAAGCGCTGGTTGATAGACACCATGATACCGATACTCATACAGGTACCTATAACCTGGTTCACACCAACATTCATCATCGTGGCAAGTTCAGAGACGGTCACAAACTCCGTCAGCTTCAGTACCTTGCTCTCTGCTGCCTGTGTCTCCATCTCCTCCTGCATACGCTCGGCGACGGCATCACGCTTCTCACGACGGTACTTGGCACCCTTCTTGTTCTGGTTCTTGGAAGTGAGTCGCGCCAGCGTCTCCTTCACCTGACGGGCTACAGCCTCATCGTCAACCTCAAGGGGCTTCACGGGGCGGTTCTTCTTGTTTTTCTTGCCACCACCCTGCTGATTATTGCCTGAATCCTGGAAGTTCTGGTTGCCTCCCTTGTTCTTATTCTTCTTATTACCGTTGTTACTGTCCTGCTTGGCAGCAGCCTCGATATCCACGCGCTCTTTTCCGCCACGGATACGCTCACGCTTCTTCTTCTCACCAGTGCCGTTATGCTGCTGAGCCTGCTTCTCCTCACGCTCCTTACGACGCTCTTCCTTTGATTTCTTCTTCGGACGCGTACTCTGGTTCAGAGAATCGAGGTCGATCTTACCCACCACATTGAGGTTCGGCATAGCCTTCTGTTCTGTCTTCAGCTTATAAACCTCACTCTCCTGGGTTGCAGGTGAAGCAGGTGCCTCATCGACCTTTGCGGGTTCGGGTTCTACTGCCACCTTGGGTTCAGGCTTGGACTCAGGTTCGGGTTTCGGCTCTGGTTCAGGCTCGGGCTTAGGCTCAGGTTTTGGTTCCGGCTTGGGCTCGGGCTTGGGTTCAGGCTTTACTTCAACCTTCTCCTCCACAGGCTTCGGGACATCAACCTTTTCTGGTTTCGGCTCCTCCTTTGGCCTAGCAGGTTTACCAACTTGAGTCAAATCGATTTTCCCAAGTGGGGTGAATGTCTGGCGGGGCTCCTCCTTTTTCTCAACGACGGGCTCCGGCTTCACTTCCTTCTTGGGCTTCTCTTTCTCTTTTTCCTTTTTCTTCGGGAAAATCATCCCAGCCTGGGTCTTCACGTCCTTATCGCCCTTGAATTCCTTGACGAGTGCTTCGTACTGCTCGTCGGAAATCTTGGTGTTGACATTCGCATCATCCTTGATCTCGCCCAGACTCTTCTTGTTCTTCAGATAGTCGATAGCCGTCTGAAGACCAATGTTCAGTTCTGTTAATACTTTATTTAATCTGACTCCCATTTACTCTAATTGAAAAGTGATACTTGATAATTACTCAAATTCTGCACGGAGCACACTCAGCAGATGGTCTACGGTCTCCTCCTCGAGGTCGGCTTTCTCGATCAGCATCTCACGGGGTGCATTGAGAACAGCCTTGGCTGTATCCAGACCAATAGCCTTAATAGAATCGATAACCCACTGGTCGATTTCATCAGCGAACTCGTCCAGATAGATATCCTCATCAGCCTCACCTTCGCTGACTACACGGAATACGTCGATCGTATATTCTGTCAGCATGGAAGCCAGTTTAATGTTCATACCACCACGACCGATAGCCAGTGACACCTCCTCTGGCTGCAGGTAAACCTCAGCCTTGTGGTTCTCCTGATCAAGCACGATGCTGGAAACCTTGGCAGGACTCAGTGCACGCTGGATAAACAGCTGTACGTTGGAAGAGTAGTTGATCACGTCGATGTTCTCGTTGCCGAGCTCACGGACGATACCATGTACACGACTACCCTTGACACCTACACAAGCTCCTACTGGATCGATACGCTCATCATAGCTCTCGACAGCCACCTTTGCACGGTCACCCGGCATACGGGCCACACGCTTGATGGTGATCAGACCATCATTGATCTCAGGCACCTCAGCCTCCAGCAGACGCTCGAGGAAGACTGGACTGGTACGTGAGAGGATGATGCGGGGATTATTGTTCTCGTTCTGCACCTCTTTCACGATGGCACGGATGGTCTCACCCTTGTGATAGTTGTCTGAGGGGATCTGCTCAGCCTTCGGGAGATGGAGTTCGTTACCCTCATCGTCCATCAGCAGCACCTCACGCTTCCAAATCTGGTAAACCTCGCCGCTAACCACCTGTCCTACCTTATCCTTATACTTCTGATAGAGAGAGTCGTGTTCGAGCTCAAGGATCTTTGACGCCAGCGTCTGACGCAGGTTCAGGATAGCACGACGACCGAACTTAGCAAACTCCACCTCTTCGGATACTTCCTCGCCTATCTCATAGTCGGGCTCAATCTTCTGGGCTTCACTCAGTTCAATCTCCTTGTTCTCATCCTCCACCTCACCGTCGGCTACTACCACACGGTTACGGTGAATCTCGAAGTCACCCTTGTCGGGGTTCACAATCACATCGAAGTTCTCGTCAGAGCCATAGATCTTGGCGATGACATTACGGAAACTCTCCTCCAGCACACTGACCAGAGTAGTACGGTCGATGTTCTTTGTCTCTTTGAATTCCTGAAAGGTCTCAATCATTGAGGGGCCTTTCGCATCTTTCTTAATTGCCATTTGTTATCTTTATTTGTTATTCTTAATCATTTGAACGCCAGGAGATACTTGGCATATTTCACACCATCCATCGCATAAGTCTTATCGACCTCTACGAGCACTGGGCGCTTCTTGCCTTCCTGCTTTTGCTTCTCCTGTACGGTAACGGTAAAGTTGTTACCATCGACGGCTTTCAGGATTCCCTGGAACTTCTTACCTTCGAGGTCGAGCACTTCCACCATATCCCCCACATGGTTGATATACTGCTGCGCCACCTTGAAAGGCTGTCCCAATCCTGCACTGCCCACCTCCAGTTCGAATTCTCCAAGCTCGTCACCCAGACGCTCTTGCAGGAACCGGCTCAGTTCTGCACAATCTTCAATCCATACCCCATCGGCATGATCAATCTCAATTACGATTCTGTCATCAGCTCCGAAGTTGATGTCTACCAGGAAGTAGTCGTTACCACTTAACCACTCTTCCGTCAATGTCTGAATTGTTTCCTTATTAATCATCTAACGCTTATTAAAATATGAAATGAGAGACCCTTTCGAGCCTCTCATTCCGCTGAACGGGTGCAAAGGTAAGCATTTTCCCGTTAACTACCAAACATTTAGCTATTTATTTATGCTATCGCACTAAATATTTTCATTTTCTTCTCTTTAACCGTCATATCACCAAATGATTTCTTACCGATTTTCATCAGCAAGGAAGATGTCTCTTTTGGTTTCTGTGGAGCCAGTAGCTTCTTGTATTCCTCAGGGTTCTGCAGCAGCCGTATAGCTTCCTTCACCTGTTTGTCGTTATTCAGACTGGCCTCGATGGCACCCGACTGATAATAATAGGCAGAAATAATCTCTGACTCCAATATCTGACGAAGCACCTGTTCGTGACGATCCAAGGCAAATGCCACATCGTGGTTCAGCTTTTTCTCCAACTCATCAAAAGCCGACTTCGCCTCTTCATAATAGCCCTCAAACTTTGCCGTCTTCACCAATTCGGCAAACTGTTTCTTGCTGACGGGATCAAAGGTAAAGCCGCTCTTCACAACCCGATCCTTGAACGCCTGCCATTCCGCATCGGTGATATGGAACTCCGAGGCAGGGGCAATCGTAGGATGCTGGGCGATGTAATCCACAACATAATCGAACATCACTTCAGTAGAGTCTTGTCCTGATGCAGAAAGATAGAACCCGATATTGGGGATAGTATCACCTTTCAACTCTACATCGGGTTTGATGCCACCACCATCGCGCACTTCACGCCCATTACGGGTATAGAACACCTTCGTCAGCGAGTCAGGGATATGCTCGCGATAGCCGCCACTGCCCTTCTTGTAGTTGATGGCCTGGATACAGCGCCCACTGGGGATATAGTACTTCGAGGTTGTCACTTTCATGTTCGTATTATACGGCAGATCGATGGGAACCTGAACCAATCCCTTCCCGTACGTACGCGTACCTAATATTATACCTCTATCCAAATCCTGAATGGCACCACTGGTAATCTCACTGGCAGAAGCCGTCTCACCATTCACCAATACGACCAACGGCATGATGGTATCCAAGGGTTCTACGCGGGTTTTATATTCCTTACTGGCTTGTTTGATCTTACCACGATTCTCAACTACGGTAATACCCTTAGGCAACCAAAGGTTCAGGATATCTACAGCCTCCTGCTCCGAGCCTCCGCCATTGCCGCGCAAGTCCAGAATCAGAGAAGTGGCTCCCTGTTTCTTCAGGTCAATAAGTGCCTTACGCATATCCTTGGAACATCCTTCTGTGAAAGAGTTCAGATTGATATAGCCGATGTTTCCTTCCTTGATACCATAATATGGCAACTCAGGCAACTTGATATTCTTACGGGTAATCTTAAAACTCATCAGCTTACCTGTAGACGGGCGCATCACTTTCAGCAGGAAGCTCGTTCCAGGCTCACCGCGCAGATGTTCACTGACATAGCCCACAGCCTTATCCGTCATCATCGAGTCGTCGATACTCAGGATCACGTCGCCCTTCTTCAGCCCCGCCTCTGCAGCAGGCATGTTCTGATAAGGCTCATCGATTACCACACGATCCAACTTCTGGTGCTTACGGATAAGCGCACCTATACCGGCATACTTACCTGTGAGCATCATCCGCAGGTTCTTCGTCTCGTCCTGAGCATAATACTCCGTATAAGGATCCAGACTCCTGAGCATGGCATTGATACCTGTGCCGATGGTCTCCTTCGGATTCAAGGTATCTACATAAAGCAACTCCAGATTCTTATAGAGCTCATTAAAGATATCGAGATGCTTTCCCACCTCGAGATTATGATCTTTTTGCTTCTGTGCCTGAGCCGTCAGCGACATCGCCAACAACAGCACCAAAGGGATGATGTATCTTTTCATTCTCATCTAATGATTATATTGACGCTGCAAAATTACACGTTTCTCCGAATAAAACACCCATTTTATACGCTTTTTTGCAAAAAATTAGTGTTTCCTTGAATTTTTTCGGCAAAAAGTTTGGTAGTTTCAATTTTTCGCCGTACTTTTGCACCCGCTTAACAGCAAAACCTGCTTCAGTAGCTCAGTTGGTTAGAGCACCTGACTGTTAATCAGGGGGTCG
>OCTX012286328.1_pt1 | contig 81981 bp, 97 predicted proteins | sample 1539691 | NCBI WGS metagenome assembly OCTX01 (sample SAMN02144231, study PRJEB22623) | gut metagenome | biome: sheep rumen | host: Ovis aries | place: New Zealand
CAATTCTGATGGCAGCTATGCGACAAGTTATTCCTGGTATAGCACAATCGCCAATACCGACGGCAAGGCGTGGACGCAGGATGGCGGCGCGACCACGCTCGCGGCAGATGTCGAGACCATCAAGGCAGGTGAGGCATTCGCCATCAACAACATCACCGGCGATGCTGTAATTATGGTGCTCCCAAGTCCCATCCAGTAATTTCGTGCGTTGCATAGGGTAACGCGCATAAACAGAGGAAAATAAGATGAAGAAACTAATAGTTGCAATGGTTGCGATTGCTACTGCAGTTGTTGCCAACGCTGCTGCAATGAACTGGTCGGTTGGCTACTCCTACCAGCCTGGCGCAGATACCGATGAAGGCCCGTTCGCGAGCGGCTGGATCATGGCCGTGTTCGATGCTGGCGTTACCGCCACTTCGAGCGCAGACAAGATTACCACGCTTATCAAGGGTGGTGCGGCAAGCGCGGTGACGACCTACGCGGTCAGCACGGCTACTGGCGACGCTGACGGTGGCGCAGGTGCGAATGGCGTCAACTTCACGGGCGAAGCGGGCGGTACTGCTAGCGCATATCTCGTGCTGTTCGATTCTGCTACTGTGGCCAACGCCAAGAACTTCTACGTCTCCGATGTGGCCAGTGCAAACATCCCCACCTCGGGAACTTCTGGTGCTATCGAGTTCGGCACAGATGGCGACCTGCTTGGCTCTGCAGTTGCCGGAAATTGGACATCTACTACGGCTGTTCCGGAGCCGACGAGCGGCTTGCTAATGCTCCTCGGCATGGCAGGCTTGGCACTCCGCCGCCGTCGCGCCTAATTGCTACTAAATGGCAAAGACAAAGAAGCCGTCCTCGCGATGAGGGCGGCTTCTTCGTGTTTTGGCTATGCTCGATTAGGCGCGTTTGCGCTTGAGCGCGAGACCAGCAACACCGAGAAGGAGCAACAGACCAGAGGTAGGCTCCGGAACGGTCGCGGTGGATACCGTTGACCAGGTCGAAACATCGCCCGTATAGAGGTCAATCCCAGAACCAAAATTCGCGCCGCCGGCAATAACAGCATCGGTCACTTCCACATCCGCAAACGATGCGATGGTGAAGGCAGAGCCATTCTTGGCTGCGGAGTCGATAAGCACCAACAACGCCTTGGCGTATGCAGGCGAGACCATGGCGTCATACGACAGTCCCGAACCGGCAAAAGTAAGTTCGCCATCAGCCGTAACCGCACTCGAACCGAGCGCATTGTCAAGAATGGTATTGCCAGTCGTGGTAAGTGCAGTCTGAAGTGCCGCCTGCGTGTAGGCATTGCCATCAAACATATAGCCGAGATATCCGGACAATGAAGTATCTGCATCTCCATCCGTTTCGGTCACCCAACCCAGTTCAATATTCCAGTTTACCGTTGCCGCCTGCAATCCAATTGCCGCTAGAGCAATCGAAAATGCCAACATTAGTTTTTTCATTTTCTTTTCCTTGTTTTAATGCACCTGACACCTTGCCAGGCACGTAAATCCTTACTCCGCCACCGTTGGCGCCGGCAGAATAATCTGCGCACCATTGGCATTGCCGCAGTACACGATAAAGCCTTCGCCGGGGGCAAAGGTAACATCATCGCCTTCAATCAGGGTGTCGCCATCATACCAGCCGATGGTTGTCTTGGTGGAGTAATACTTGTATTCTGTGCCGTATGCGCCATTGGTTGCAATCTTACGAACTTTTACCGCACCTGCGCTCTTGGTCGTTGCCGATCCCGAAGTCTTCCACTCTGCGCCACTAGCCTGCTTGCAGCCAATGTCCGAAAGATTGATGGTTACTGGCGACGAGTTGCCGCGGAATGAATATCCTTGAGGAACGAGAACGCCAGCCGATTCAAGCCGAACAGCCCCGGACACTTGAAGAATTGCGCCATTGGCATTTCCGCAATAAACAATCATTCCTTCGCTCGACTCAAACGCAACATCATCGTTTTCAATCAGCGTATCGCCATCATACCAACCAATGGTTGCTTTGGTGGAATAATACTTGTATTCTGTGCCGTATGCGCCATTGGTTGCAATCTTACGAACCTTTACCGCACCTGCGCTCTTGGTCGTTGCCGAGCCAGAGGTCTTCCACGCGGCACCGCTAGCCTGCAAGCAACCAATATCGCTGAGGTTGAAGTCGGTAGCATCAATATTCTCGAATGTCACCGTGAAGAACGAATACCCCTGCGGAATCGTGATCTGCTGATAGCCCACGATTCCGCTCGTTACGTCCGCCTTCGCCACAGTCGCACAGAGTTGGCGGAAAGGCGAGGTTTGGCGGCGATTTTATGCGGTTTACACTATTGAAAGCCAGATATTTGTTGAAATACATCCGCCATCATGTGAACTCGCGTGGCTTTGAATTCGGCATCAAAACCCTGCGCTTTCGTGGGAAATCCAGCGTTCAAACCTTGCGCTTTCGTGATAATTTTGGGCTCTGAACCTTGCGCTTTCGTGGGAAATTGGATTATTTTAGTTGGAATGCGCGATAAGTGCACCCAGTGCCATCAAGCGAATAGGGCGCGGAAAGCTGTCCGCGAAATGCTCCACAGGTGACAAATCAACACGCTGGAAATGCTCCACAGGTGACAAATGCATCCTCCTCGCCCTCATAGTCCAGTCCCTTAAACTGTATGAATTAGAAGATGCCCCGTATGCTAGTGCACACACACAAGATGGCCGGCAAAATGGGTCGCGAGGGCTTGGAATCGGTCGTTGGCAAGGTCGCCCCGATGAAAAACCGGCTGTTCCCAAAAAATTTTACATGTGCGAAATGCCGCCGCCAAAGCAGCCGGGATGGCAAAAATGCAGAAAAACCCCAATAAACAAGGGGTTTTCGCGCTTTGCTAGCCTTGGCCGGTTTGCCGTCCCGTAAAATGGAAATGCGGAGAATAATTTTAGGTCGATTTACCCCTTGACCGATTGGCGGTTTTTTTGGTATAATTTGAACCGTGACGAAGGCTAGGCGCAGTGCATGGCCGGGAGCACGACAAAAAGCAACTACTGGGTAGGAGGACGAAAGCGAGATGAAGTTGGACTATCAGTGGGTCTGATAGCAAACCGAGTTGAACTGGCGTTTTCTTATCTGGAAAGGACTAACATGAAGAAACTAATGATGACAGCAGCTATCGCCGCTCTCTGTGCGACTGTGGCGAAAGCGGACGTAACAAGCGGAATCGTCGGCTATCAGCAAATCTCCATCCCCAAGGGCTATTCGTTCTTCACTGTAACGTTCGATACGCTCGATCAGACGGATTACAACCTCAGCGACATCGGCTGCTTGCAGACAAGTGGAGCCGAATGGAAGGCCACTGGTTCGGGCGCAACCAAGAGCACCGGTTCCATAACGGTGCGTAAGATTGACACCGAAGGTGCGTATGGAACCGAATTTGCTTATTATTCCACAAAGACACCTGCTGGTTGGTACAATGGCGATACGTTGATTGAAGGCAATGCGGTTAAATTCGCTTCTGGCGAAGGCATGATTGTATATTGCGGAAAGGATGCTGGTGCACGCTTGCAGGTGTCTGGAACTGTACGCCTTATTGAATCCGGTGTTGGAGTTCCTTATGGATACTCCTTCAGCGGCAACTCTTCGCCGACAACTATTAACCTCTCTGCTATCGGTTGCAAGCAAGCAGATGGAACCGCGTGGAAGGCTACTGGCTCGGGAGCGACCAAGAGCACCGGTTCCATAACGGTGCGCAAGATTGACACCGAAGGTGCGTATGGCACTGAATATGCTTATTATTCCACCAAGACGCCGACAGGTTGGTACGATGGCGATACGTTGATTGAAGGCAATGCGGTTACATTCGCCCCTGGTGAAGGATTCATCGTGTACTGCGGCAAAACCAATGGCGCACAGATCATTCTGCCGGCACCTGAGGTAGCCCAATAATGATTTAAAGTGTCTGGCAGGGTGTCAGATGCAATAAACAAGGAACAATAAAATGAAAAAACTAATGTTAGCATTCTCAGTCGCTCTAATGGCGATTGGTTTGCAGGCGGCAACAGTAGACTGGACTGTGAACATCAGTTGGGTAACTGAGACAGATGGCGATAATGATACCACACTGTCTGGATACCTCGGCTACATGTTTGACGGTAGCTCCTACACGCAGACTGCGCTTCAGACCGCGCTTACCACGACTGGCAATACAGCTCTTGGTAATGCACTCGGTTCTGGCGCTATTAATGCTGATGGCGAGCTTGTCTTTACTGGTTCAGGTCTGTCGTATGATAACACAGCAAATCCGGCGTGGGCCAAAGCGGTGCTTGTGCTCATCGATTCCAGCGCCACAGATGGTTCTGCGTTCACGGTTGCCTCGCTTAATGATGTCAAGGTTACGGACGCGGTTATTGCTGGCGGTGCGAAATATATGGCTGACGACCTCTACACCGGCGATGTTTCGACCTGGTCGACGGTATCCACCGCAACCGTCCCGGAGCCGACCTCTGGTCTGTTGCTCCTTCTCGGTGTCGCTGGACTCGCGCTGAAGCGTAAACGCGCCTAATCGAGCATAGCCAAAAGACGAAGAAGCCGACCTCATTGCGAGGACGGCTTCTTTTTTAGGGTGTAGCGCATGAAATACTTCTCGCATACGCATAAAAGGCGCCAAGCAAGGAAAACAGAGAAACCGCTTACCTGTTATATGGAAAATCTACCCTCTTGACAGAGTATGGTGCATTTTGATATAATATGAACCAGAATGAACCAAGGAGGATGGCTATTATGCATGCTTTGACAATACACAATATGGATGCATCGCTATATGCCGGCATCACTTCGCTGGCAGAACGCGAAGATCTGAGCCTGAACCAAGCGGTCAAGCGCCTTCTCCGCCAGGCTCTGGGACTTGTTGCGCAACCGAAACCTGCAAAGAACGATTTTTCTCAGTTTCTAGGGCTATGGAGCAAAGCCGAGTCCGAAGCATTTAATTCGTGCGTTGCCAGAGCTATAGACGAGGATGAATGGAAATGACAAGATGCATTGCAATAGACACGAACGCATATTCGGCGCTTATGGCGGGCGACGAAAATGTGGCCTCGCAATTGGCCGATGCCAAATTGGTAATAGTGCCTATCGCGGTCCTTGGAGAGTTGCATGATGGATTCAAGAATGGTTCGCGCGCTGCATTCAACGAACGAAAGTTAAGGGAATTTCTTGATTTAGCCAATGTCGAGGCTCCAGAAATCACAGCAAAAACAGCCGAAATTTACGCAACCATCAAAAATTATTTGCGTGAGCAGGGACGCCCTGTTCCCACCAATGACATCTGGATTGCAGCCCAGGCATTGGAAAACCATGCTGTGATACTGACATTCGATAAGCATTTTGCATTCATGGAGGAATGTGGAGTAATTTTGGCAAGCTGAGACGAAGTGTCTAGCTGCCTTCCAAGAAACAGAGAAGCCGTCTCCAGTGAAGGAGGCGGCTTCTTTGTCGTTATGTGCCTTGGATTAGGCGCGGCGGCGACGAAGCGCCAAACCCGCCATGCCAAGGAGCATGAGGAGACCAGAGGTGGGTTCCGGGACTGCCGACCAATTCGCAGAATTGGCAGATGCACTCAAATCCCAAGTATCCATGTACACAGGCAAACCTGATGTAGGTATATTTTTGGTCTGAGTCTCTGTAACATAGGCATATTTCGCTTTCAGGATATCTGAATTATCAAAAACAATCAGGTAAGCGGTTAGCGATTCCCCAGTATAATTACCTACATCATTTCCCTCCAGATATCCATCTGCTGACGGATAGTCCGCAACAGCACCTGCCGAGGTAACGGCACTAAAACCATTGCCATTCTTGTCGTTGATGGCATCTATTACCGCGGTCGGCGCGAGTACAGACGCATCCATGAGATATGCCACATATCCCGATGCAAGTTCTGTGCTTGTTCCAGTCTCTATATGAGTATATAGATCCTCGGCGTCCCAGTTACAAACCGCAGCATTTGCGAATGCCGCCGCCAATGCCACAATAGTGGCTGTCAGTATCTTTTTCATGTTTATTCCTTTATTGCACATGAGACCATCCCATGCACCAAAATTATTCAGCTACCGGCGGCGGCGGCAGTTGCAACTTTACCGCTATTGAATCACCATTATATACGGCCATAGCTTCACCGGCCGCGAGCACGACAGTTCCTGCACTTATTGCAGTAGAGCCCTTGCACCATCCGCCTTTGGAAGTGCGATAGTTGTATGTAGTGCCATAGTCACCATTAGTTCCAAGTTGGTTAATACGAATCTTATTGTTGCTTGCTGTCAGCGCAACCCCTTCAACATCGCAAGGAACAATTTGCGTGAGGTCGACAGATACAGGAGTCATATTACCAACGATTGAATAACAGCTGGGAGCAATTTCTCCAGACATAGGGTTCAAATTTACTTTGCCACTGAACATCAGTTGAACATCTGCAGATTCACCATTGAATACCGCGATGCCTTCGCCTTCTGTCAGCGTTACTGTTCCTGCACTAATTGCTGTATTGCTCTGACACCATCCGCCTTTAGACGTGCGATAATTGTATGTAGTCAGATAGTCACCACTGCTAGCAAGTTTATTGACACGAAGTTTGTTGTTACCAGTGTAAGCGGAGCCATCAGCTGCCTGAGGTGTGATGGCCGTCAAATCAATCACAGCATCGTCTATATTCTGAAAGGTAACTGTGTAAAGTTGATATGCGCCCGCTTTAATGGTCACAGACTGATAGCCCACGATTCCGCTTGTTACGTCCGCTTTCGCCACAGTCGCACTCTGTTGGCTGAAAGGCGCGGTTTGGCGGCGATTTTATGCGGTTTACACTATCGAAAAAGCCAGATATTTGGTAAAATACCCGCACCGTCATGCGAATTGCAGGGCGGGGATCGCAACCATATTCTCCGCCCCCGAAACAAGAAAGGAGCGGAGAACATGGCAAAGGTAATACCGACCATTCAGATGGTTCTGGAGAAGTATCCGAAGATTGCCGCCGTGGAGCGGCTGCGGACCGGGGGCAAGCCCGGCACGAAGACAGTGCGGAACATGATCTCGTGCGTGACGAGGCTGTGCAAGATGGCCGGGGTCGCGCTGGAGTCTCCAGTTTCCATCTTCACCCGGAAGATGCTCACGAAACTCCTCGATTCCGCCTGCCTCGAGGGGTTGAAGCCCGTGACCATCTGGAGCTACCTCAACGCGCTCAAGGCTCTGTTCGCCCGCTGGGCGAGGAACTACTACACGGACGCTCATTGGCAGATTCCCGTCATCGAACTGCCGTCCTACAACAAGATGCCGCAGAGGTATGTGCGGCCTGACAGCAAGGTTCTCGCCAAGGTGAAGAGGTGGTACAACAGCCTCACGGAGCGCGAGGACGACCGCGAGTGGGTGGCGGCGACGCTCATGCTGGAGTTCGCCATGCGCAATGGCGACGTGGGGCGGCTTCGCTGGAGCGACTTCAGGGAGCGCGACGGCGCAATCATCCTCTGCTACACGCCCCACAAGACGGCGCTGTCATCCGGTCGGCGCGTGGCATGGCCTGTCCACCCGGAGATATGGGAGAAGCTGTGCGAGTATCGCGACCACGGCAGGCACTACTTCAAGAAGAAGGCTCCGCGCAGACTCGAGGACAAGAACGCACCGCTGGTAGTCCCTTGCGCCGATGACGTGTTTGTCCGGCTCAATGGCGACCTCCGCGCACAAAAGATTTTCACCGGTCCGAAGGGATGCTATGAACTTCGGAAGATATGCATCGACCATGTTTATCAGAAGTTCGGGGCGGAAATGGCGTCGAGCATCAGCGGAGACGACATCCGCACGATGATGCGCTACTACGCAGATCCCAGCCAGCCTAATGTAGGCGAGCTCAAGATTGTGGACTTGCTGTAGCGGCTGGGTAGTAAATCTGCCTGGACTTCGCAGTCCAGCCTCCTCGACTTGGCAGTCCAGCCCCATTTACTTCGTAGTCCAGCATCCTTTACTTCGCAGTCCAGCATCCTTTACTTCGCAGTCCAGTCTTCTGGACTTGGCAGTCCAGCCTTCTGGACTACGCAGCAAGCCAAGTTCTGCCAGGCATTTTTCCTGAAATTTCACACACAAAACGCGCAAGTGCGTTTTCTGGGGGGCGGCGCGGACGGGTAAACGCCTGTTGGGCATTGCCTTTTGGCGCGATTTTTGATATAATTACAAGAAATAACCAAAAAACTCTTAAGGAGAACAAAAAATGGGCGAAGTTATCGGTGCGGGCGAACTGCACAAAGGCGTAAAGCTTCTCATTGACGGCGAGCCGTGGGAAATCACGGAATTCGACTTCTCGAAACCCGGCAAGGGCCAGGCGATCTACAACTGCAAGCTCCGCAATATGATGACCGGCGGCGGCATGTCCAAGAGCTATCGCTCCGGCGACAAGTTCGAGAAGCCCGAACTCCTCCAGCAGACCGTGACCTATTCCTACGACGACGGCACGGCGTTCGTTTTCACCGACGACAATTTCGAGGAAATCCGCGTCAGCTACGAGGTTATGGGCGACAAGAAGTACTTCCTCATGGACGAGATGGAAGTCAAGGCGCTTTTCTTCAACAACAAGGTGATCGGCGTGGAACTGCCGCAGCTCGTGGAGCGCAAGGTGATCAAGGTGGAGCCTGGCGTGAAGGGCAATACGGCGTCTGGCAAGGTCACGAAGCCGGCGACGGTCGAGGGCGGGTATGTATGCCCGGTGCCGCTTTTCATCAACGAGGGCGATGTGATCCGCATCAACACCGAGACCGGAGAATACAACGACCGCACATCGACGCGGTAACGAGGGAGCGAGAATGCGCAGGATAGTGGTTACGAGCGCGTTGCCGTACGCCAACGGCGACATACACATCGGGCATTTGGTGGAATACGTCCAGACCGATTTCTGGGTGCGGTTCCAGAAGATGCGCGGCAACGAATGCGTCTACGTCTGCGCGGACGACACGCACGGGACTCCGGTGATGATCCGCGCCCGCAAGGAGGGGATCGCGCCGGAGGAACTGATTGCGCGTGCGCACGATGCGCACTTGAAGGACTTTACGGACTTCCAGATCGCGTTCGACAACTACTATACCACCAACTCGCCCGAGAACAAGGAACTCTCCGAGCGCATTTACAAGGCGGCGGAAGCTGCGGGCGCGATAACCGCGAAGGTTTCGCCCCAGCTCTACTGCGAGCATTGCAAGATGTTCCTGCCCGACCGCTATGTGAAGGGCATCTGCCCCAAGTGCGGCGCGGCGAACCAGTATGGCGACAGCTGCGACAAGTGCGGCTCGACATACGGCGCGGAGGAACTTTCTTCGCCCAAGTGCACGACTTGCGGCGGCACGCCCGTCGTCAAGGATTCCGAGCACCTCTACTTCGAGCTTGAGCCGCAGCATGCGTATCTCGAAAACTGGATTCCCGGCCATACGACGAGCGACGTCTCGAACAAGCTTTTGGAGTGGTTCAAGGAGCCGCTCAGGGGTTGGTGCATTTCGCGCGACGCGCCGTATTTCGGGTTTGAAATCCCCGGTCACAAGGGCAAGTTCTTCTATGTTTGGGTGGATGCGCCGATCGGCTACATCGCTTCGCTCAAGAACTGGTGCGGCAAAAACGGCAAGAAGCTGGAGGATTACTGGCCGCAGGGGCTGGCGGCGGATTCCGGGAATGGCGCGGCGGCGCCGGAGCTTTACCACTTCATCGGCAAGGACATCATCAGGTTTCATTGCCTGTTCTGGCCGGGAATGCTGCAGACGGCGGGAATCAAGGGGCCGGACAAGGTGTTTGTGCACGGATTTCTGACGGTCAACGGCGAGAAGATGTCGAAGTCCAAGGGTACGTTCGTGAGTGCGCGGACGTATCTCGATCATCTGCCGCCGGAGGCGCTGAGATACTATTACGCCGCGAAACTGGGCGGCACGGTGGACGATATGGATTTGAATCTCGCGGATTTCGTGCAGCGGGTCAATTCCGATCTTGTCGGCAAGATCACGAACATCGCTTCGCGCGGTGCGCAGATGCTGCAGAAGAAGCTTGGCGGCAGACTCGGGACGCTCGATGAAGAGGGCCGCGAGCTGGTGGAACAGTGCCAGGCGGCGGCGGAGACGATCGCGAAGTTCTATGAAGAGCGCAAGTTCAATCAGGCGGTAGTCGAGATTTGCCGTTTGGCGGATCTGGCGAACGGATTTTTCGACCGGCGCGAGCCTTGGAAGACGGTCAAGACCGACCTCGAAGCGACGCGCACCACGCTCACGGCGGCGCTCAATGCTTTCCGCCTCATTGCGATCTACCTCAAGAGCATCCTTCCTGTCTACGCCGATCGCGCGATGCGTCTTTTCGGCGAGGCGGAGTGGACTTGGGAGAGCCTCGGGAAAGTGCTTGAAAACACGTCCTTGGGCGAATACGAATATCTCGCGCAGCGCATCGATATGAAGCAGGTAGAGGCCATGATCGAGGCGGCGAAGGCAAGCAATGCCGACAGCGGCGAAGTTTCCCACGAATCCAGGGCGAGCAAGAACAAGGACAAGGGGAACGCAGGCAAGGAACATGTCCAGTCTCCGGTCGCGAGCGTCGAGCCGCTTGCGCCGGAAGTGACATTCGACGACTTCTGCAAACTGGATTTGCGCGTCGGCGTGGTGAAATCCTGCGAGGTGGTGCCGAAGAGTTCGAAACTCCTGAAGTTCGTTCTTGATGCCGGAACTTTGGGCGAGCGCACGATCTTCAGCGGAATCCGCCAGTCATATCCGGATCCGGACGTGTTGGTCGGCAAGGAAGTCATATTCGTGGCGAATCTGGCGCCGCGCAAGATGTCGGTTGGCGTATCCGAGGGCATGATACTCTTTGCAGGCACGCCTGGCGAGAGTGGCGGCGTGCTTGCGCCGCTGGCCGCGGCGGGAGGCGGCGCCAGAGCGACATGATGTACCTCGCGACAGCGATGTGGGCGTTTGCCGCCGCGTTTTTGGCGGCATATCTCGTCTCTGTCGCGGGCGAGGTCACTTATGTCACATTGGCGGACGGCCGCCGCCAAGAGCGGTCGATTCCGTTCGTGTTCAAGCTTCTGCTGCCGCTTTGTCCCAATTTCAGCCGGTTCGTCCGGCGCGAGACGGCGGCGAAATGCGAGGCGCGGCTGGCGCAGGCGGGATACGACGGGCTTATCTCCGGCGAGGAGTTCATGGGGCTCAAGTTCATGCTCGCCTGGATAATTCCGGAAATCTGGCTGGCGGTGGCGATCAGGCGCCGCCATGTTTCGATCGTGCGGTCGTTGCCGTTCGTGCTCGATCTGCTTACCTTGAGCGTCGAGGCCGGCATGGATTTCGTCTCCGCGCTGCAGCGCAATTGCGAAGGAAAGATGATGACGCCGCTCAATGAAGAGCTGCTGAGAATGACGAAGGAGATCCAGTTCGGCGTGACGCGCCGCGACGCTTTGAAGCGCATGTCCGATCGCGTTCGCGAGCCGAACCTGCGCCAATTCGCCTTCGCGCTCATCCAGGCCGATGAATTGGGCGTATCGATCGGCACGATGCTGAGAATCGAGTCCGACCAATTGCGCGAAAAGTGCTTTGACCGCGCCGAGCGGCTGGCGGCGCAGGCGCCGGTGAAGATGCTCGGACCGCTGATGCTCTGCATTTTCCCCGCGGTGTTCATCATTCTGCTGGGACCTGTCCTTACCAATGCTTTCAAGGGGGTGTTCTGATGAAACGGCCTTTGTTGGAAATCCAGACTGGCGATTTGTCCGGAAAGCGGTTTGAAGTCAAGAACGGCGGCATCAAACTTGGCCGCGCATCTACGAGCGACGTGAGCATTCCGGACGTGGAGCTGTCGCGCGCCCACTGCATTTTCGAGCCGTCGGGCGAAGACGGAATAAGGCTCACCGACCTCGCCAGCGCCAATGGTACGCGCGTAAACGGCGAGGATATCGGCGTCAAGACGGTAGATGTCAAGGTCGGCGATACGATCGAAGTGGGGAATACGATAATCAAGATCGTCGAGGAAGAAAACAAAGAGCCGGCAAAGGCAGGGAACAGAGAGCGCAAAAAATGGAAGCGGGAAGAGGGAAGCGGGAGCAAGAACGAGGGAACAGGAAATAAGGAAACCGGGGCGGACAACAGGAATCCGGGAAAGAATCTCTTGCCGGTCAGGACGATTATCTGGGGCGCGACGGTCGGTATCATGGTAATCGCGTTTCTGCTGGTGCTGATGATGCCGTCGGAGGCGGAGAGACCGTCGGAGGCGCCGGAGGATGCGGAAGTGAAGGAAGAAGCCGGGCTGGAGTCGTTCGCCTACGAAAAAGTCGAGGGCGACTCTTCGCACATCTTCCGCTTTTTCCTCACGCTTGAGGGCGCGAGCGTTTTGCGGGTGAAGATCGATGAAGTGGGCGGCGAAGAGCGTCACCTCGACAAGATGAAGACGATGTCCAAGTCCAGCGTCCGCACGCTTGCGGACATTTTCGCGAAGTCTTCGCTCGACATGCTTGACAACAGCTACTCCGGGCCGGACTCCGAGCCGCCGAAGCTCAATTCGCTGGAACTCGTCTGGAAGAATGGCGGATGGAAGAGCGGGCAGCGCGTATCGGTCGTCAACACGGTAGAGCCCGCGGAGTTCAAGGAATTCCGCGAGAAACTGGAGACTTTCGCCAAGAACGAATTGGCGATCTGGGCGCTGGACTATTCGGCCGACAAACTTTTGGAGATGGCGAAGGCCAATGCGCAGAACGCGCGTGTGAAATATGAAGACCGCGATGTGAACCGCGGCAACCTTTCTGCGGCGGTGCGCGCATTCGAGGAGGCGCTTGTGCTGCTGGAGACGGTGAATCCCAAGCCTGGCGAGTATGCGGCGTGGCAGCAGGAGCTGGATGTCGCGAAGCGAGAACTCGATTTGCGCAGCCGGGAACTTAACTTCCAGGCGGCGAAGGCGCAGAAGCTGCAGGATTGGCAGCTGGCGGCGGAGCTCCTCGGGTTTATAATGGAGACTATAGGAAATCGCGACGACGACCGTTACGACCATGCGGCGAAGGCGCTTATCGATGTCGAACGGCGCCTCAGGAAAGGAGGCAAGTGATGCATCTTATTCTGGCGATTCTCGCCACCTCCGGGCTGTTGCTGGTGAAGTCCGAGCCGTCCGGCGCGAACATAATCGTGGATTCCGTCTCCAACGGCGAAACGCCGCGTCTGGTGACGGGGCTGGATGCGGATATTCCGCACAAGCTCATCCTGCGCAAGGCCGGATACCGCGATGCGGAGGTTCGCTTCAAGTTCAACGGGCGCGTGCCTGTTTGCGTCAGCGAAAAGCTCGTGCTGGATTCCGGCATCATACAGATCAATACCGAGCCTCAAGGCGCCGAGGTGACGGTCAATGGAGTCGTCCGCGGCAAATCGCCGCTTTTGGTGCGCGATGTTCCCAAGGGCCGCTCCACGGTGAAGATCAAGCTTGACGGTTTCAAGGATGTAGTCGAGGGAATTTCCGTGAACGCCGGCGACGAACAGACGTTGAACTTCGTGCTCTCCGGGCTGCCGGGGACATTGGCGCTTTCGTCGGTGCCGCACGGGGCGCGGTTCTATCTGAACGGCGTGCCGAAGGGTCAGGGGCCGCTCGTGCTCGCCGGACTCGATCCCGGCGAATACGAAGTGCGCGCCGAGCTTGACGGCTACGACCCCGAGACGCGCAGGATTTCGCTCGACGGCGGCGGCGCGAAGAGCGAGGAGTTCATTCTAGTCAACAACCAAGGTCGGCTCGAGGTGCGAACGTCGCCGGCGGGCGCGAGCGTAATTTTCGACGGCGTGAACCTCGGGACTACCGTGACGCACGATGAGATGTCGGAGTTCTCCGATGTATTCCATATCAATAATGTCGCGAGCGGCGAGCATACCTTGGTCGTGCGCAAGGACGGCTATGGCGAAAGCGTGCGCCATCCCAGAATCAAGACCGGCAAGACCTCCAAGGCGAACGTGCGGCTCAAGCGCGCGTTCGTGCCGAATGTGGAGATTACGACACTCAACGGGAAAGTGCGCGGCGTGCTCGTGCGAAATTCCCCGGAGTACATGGAGATCGAGGTGTCCATGGGTGTTGTGCGTCCGTTTCCCAAGAGCGACATCCGCAAGGTAGAATATCTGGACGGCAAATGACGTCCGAACGTTTGGATGTGGCACTTGCGGCGCGCGGACTCGCATCCTCGCGCACGGCGGCGCAGGCGATTATTCTCGCCGGAGAGGCACTGGTCGACGGGCAGGTCGAACACAAGGCGAGCCGCAAGGTCACGGCGGAGAATATCCTTGCCGTGAAAACGCCGCCGCGTTTTGTAAGCCGCGGCGGCGAAAAGCTTGAGGGCGCGTTTGCCGCCTTCCCGGGACTTGACGCGAAGGAGAAGGTCTGTCTCGATGTCGGCAGTTCCACGGGCGGCTTTACCGACTGCCTGCTGCAACATGGCGCGAGGCGTGTGATGGCCGTGGATGTGGGCACGAACCAGCTGGCGTACAAACTGCGCACCGACCCTCGCGTCTGGGTGCGGGAGAATTTCAACGCCCGCTATATGGCGGCGGCGGATTTGCCGGAAACTCCGGAACTTGCGGTGACCGACGTCTCGTTCATCAGTCTGGAACTTATCTTGCCGCCGATAAAAGACGTGCTCGCGCCGGGCGGCGAAATCGTCGCGCTCATCAAACCGCAGTTTGAAGTAGGGAAGGGCAATGCCCCCGGCGGACTCGTGCGCGACGAAGGCTTGCGCCAAGGTGCGGTCGACAAGATAACCGCCTTCGCGCGCGATACGCTCAAACTAGAGCTTTTGGGGCTTGAGAAATCGCCGGTCCCGGGACGCGAAATGGGGAATATCGAATTCCTCTCGTGGTGGAGAAAGCCATGATCGCGAAGATGGCCATCGACAAAAAGCGCGAAGGCGGCGAATTGTCCGAAGCGGAAATCCGCGGTTTCATCGACGGCTTCACGCACGGCAGAATCCCCGATTGCCAAATGGCCGCGCTCGCGATGGCGATTTGCTGCCGCGGAATGTCGGCGCGCGAAACGGCGGCGCTCACGGCGACGATGCGCGACTCCGGAGCGACGCTTTCCTGGGAGGGGCCCTCGGCGGACAAGCACTCCACGGGCGGCGTGGGCGACAAGCTCTCGCTCGTCATCCAGCCGCTGGCGGCGTGTTGCGGCGTCAAGGTGCCGTCGCTCGTCGGGCGCGGCCTTGGCCTCACCGGCGGCACGGCCGACAAGATGGAGGCTGTCCCCGGCTACAACTGTGCGCTAACATTGGAGAAGTTTCGCGAAACGGTGGAGAAGGTGGGCGTTTCGCTCGCGACCCAGACTGCGGAAATCGCTCCCGCGGACCGCAAGCTCTATGCGCTAAGGGACGTGACCGGCACCGTGGCTTCCCTGCCGCTTATCGTCGCTTCGATTCTCTCGAAGAAACTCGCCGAAGGCGCGGATGCGTTCGTGTTCGACGTAAAGTGCGGGCGCGGCGCGTTCATGAAATCGCGCGAGGAAGCGATCGAACTGGCGCAAGCCTTGATCGCCGGCGCGACGGCCAACGGCCGCAAGGCCGCCGCGCTCGTTACCGATATGTCCGCGCCGCTCGGCCGCGCGGTCGGCAACGCCAACGAAGTTGCCGAAGCGCTCGAGATCCTGGAGGCCCGGGGATCGAATCTCGAGGCGCTTTGCGTGGAATTCGCCGCATTGATGGTTTCGCTTGCGCTCGGGAAAAGTCTTGACGACGCGCGCGAGGAGTGCCGCCGGAAACTCGCCGACGGCTCGGCCTGCGCGAAATTCGTCGAGATGGTCGAAGCCCAAGGCGGCAGTATCGACGCCTTCAAGAACCGGATGAAAGAGAGCGTCTTCAAGTTTACGATATCTTCCCCGAAGAGCGGATTCATTGCGGATATCGACGCGGAGAAAGTAGCGGAAGTCGCGCTCAGGCTTGGCGCGGGGCGGCAGAATCCGGACGACAGAATCGACCACCTCGCAGGCGTCAATTTGTGCGTGGGCGTGGGCGACCGCGTTTCGGTCGCGTCGCCGCTCGCGACGATAGTCTCGTCCGTCTCGCCGGACCTTCTGGAGCAAAATGCCGACGCGCTTTTGCGGGCTTTTGTGTTTTCGCCGGAAAAGCCGCCGGCAAAGGAGCTTGTATTATGGAAATCGATCGACTGAACGCACTCCGGAAAAAATTCCCGGCCAAAGACAAAGGGCCGGACGCATCCAAGGCTCGCGAACATCGCGCCAAGGTAAAGGCGATCGCCCGCGAATTCGAGCGCAAGAAAGCCGAGCTAACCGGCGGTGCGCCGTCCTTCAAACGCGGCATCGGGTATTATCTTATCGTCATTCTCGCGCTGTTGATGGTAGGCGCGCTTGTGCTGTCCGGGCTCGGAAAGGGCGGCAGGCCGCGAATCGAGCGCAGCCAGATCATGGTCGACCGCTCGATGGACAACCTCGCCATCGCGCTTGGGCGCTACCGTTTTCATGTGGGCGAGTTTCCCAGTCCCAAAGAGGGGCTTGAAGCGCTTGCGGCGATAACGCCCAGCAAGCCCGGATGGTTCGGCCCTTACATCAAGAAGGTCGTGAAAGACCCGTGGGGGCACGACTATGTCTACGACTTGCGCCGCGACGGTTCGCCGGTTTTGTATTCCAAGGGGCCCGACGGCCGCGCCGGCACGACCGACGACATACTGCCCAAGCAGGAACTGTTCGAGGAGGCGTTCCGCGACACGACTTGGACGAACCACTGGATGCCGTATCAATTGCGCGGGATAATCGTCGCGCCCGATGAAGAAACGCGCCGCCGCATCCAGGAGGAAGTGAAGAAGTACTAATATGGAAAATCGCGAAAGACTTTCGTCAAGGCTCGGCTTCATAATGCTTGCGGCGGGATGCGCCGTGGGGCTGGGAAACGTGTGGCGCTTCCCTTTCGTCGTGGGCCAGAACGGCGGCGCGATTTTCGTTTTGCTGTATCTCGTCTTTCTGGGGCTTTTCGGCTTCCCGCTCCTGACGGCTGAATTGGCCGAGGGCCGATGCGCCCAAGCGGGCATCGCCAGCGCCATGCGCAAGCTCGCGCCTTCGCGCCTGGCCGCGCGCTGGGGCGTCGCAGGCGCTGTCATCTTCGCGGGCAACTTTTTGCTGATGATCTACTACACCGACGTCGCCGGATGGCTTTTGCGCTACACGTCCGGCTATGCGGCTCCGGCGTTGATGCCGCAAGGGGCGTCGGTCGCGGAAGTGTTCGGCGCGGTCGTCGCCGACAAGCCGTCCGGCACGCTGTACATGGCGCTTGCGGTCGCCATCGCCGCCGTGACTTGCATGGGCGGCGTGGTGAAAAGCGTCGAGCGCATCACCAAATGGATGATGATCGCGCTTTTGGCGATACTGGTCGTCCTTGCCGCCAAGGCGGTGCTGCTGCCCGGCGCGGCGGAGGGGATAAGGTTCTATCTCGTCCCGGACGTTTCGCATTTCGCCGCCCATCCGTTCAAGAGTATTTTCGACGCCATGGGGCAGGCGTTCTTCACGCTTTCGCTGGGCGTGGGGTGCATGGCGATCTTCGGCTCCTACATCGGCAAGGAGCATTCGCTCGCCAAAGAGGCGCTCTGGATCATCGTCATCGATACGTTCGTGGCGTTCATGGCGGGGCTGGTCATCTTTCCGTTGTGCGCGGCTTACGATGTGGATGTTACCGGCGGGCCGGGGCTGATCTTCATGGCTCTGCCTTCCGCCTTCGCCAAAATGCCCGGCGGCGCGGTTTGGGGCTTCATTTTCTTCCTCTTCCTCTCCTTCGCGGCGCTCACTACCGTCATCACCGTTTTCGAGTGTCTCATCGGCGGGCTTGTCGACCTGACCGGGAAAAACCGCCGGTTGATCGCGGCTTTGGTGGGACTGGGCGTGATCGCCGCTTCGCTGCCCTGCGTCTTGTGGGACGGCGTGCTCGATTGGGAGGACTTCGTTTTCTCGAACCTCTGGCTTCCGCTGGGCGCGTTCGCCAGCTGCGTATTTTGCACGCGCGAGATTGGATGGGGCTGGCGGCGTTTCCGTGTCGAGGCGTCGAAGGGCGACGGTGCGCGATTCCCGTGGTGGCTCAGGTCCGTGATGCGCTACTTCATCCCGATTTGCATTTTGCTGATCATCCTCATGGGATTGTACGACAAGGTCAAGTAGCCATGTTCAAGTCTTTCATAGAGTCGATTCTCGCGCCGGAAAAGCCGACGCGTTCCAGCGTGGCGGTCGATTGGCTCATCACCGCGCTGATCGGCGCAAGCGTCACCGCCGTATTTCTCTCCACCTTCGAGCTTCCATCGCAGGCGAGGCGCGCGCTCGGGTATCTCGAAGCATTCGCGAGCATCGTCTTCACGGTGGAATACGCCCTGCGGTTCTACATTGCCAAGAACCGCAGGTGCTATGTTTTTTCGCCGATGGCGCTCGTCGACCTCGCGGCGATTTTGCCGTTTTACCTGCCGATGCTCCTGCCGCCGAGCATGCTGGGGATGCGGATTCTCCGGCTGTCGCGGCTCCTGCGGGTGTTGAAGCTCAATCGCTACTTCGAGGCGGTCGCGCGCGTCGGACGCGTCATCCGCGACAAGCGCCGGGAACTTGTCGGCAGCTCTTTGTTCGTGCTGCTGGTGATGGTGATTTCGTCGCTGCTCATGTATTCGTGCGAGCACGATGCTCAGCCCGAAGTCTTCCGCAATGCCTTCAGCGGCCTTTGGTGGGCGGTTGCGACGCTCACGACCGTCGGCTACGGCGACATCTATCCCGTGACCGCCGCCGGCAAAATCCTGGGTGCGGTCATCGCGCTTTCCGGCGTCGGCGTCGTCGCCATCCCCACCGGCATCATCACGAGCGGGCTCTTGGAGAGTTCCAGACCGGATAAGAAGATTTGTCCGCATTGCGGCAGGGAGATCGGGTGATGGCGGCTTCGACGCAAAGCCGCGCGATTTTCGTCCAGGCCTTCAAGGCTTCGCTGCCGATTCTCATTGGCTACGGCTCCATGGGGTTTGCGGCGGGCGTGGTTTTCGCCGCCCGGAGCGGAATCGATGCGCCTGCGCTTTGGAGCGGCGCAATCGCCGCCGCGACGCTTTCCGGCACTCTCCAGTTTGTGATTTGCGATTGGCTCGCGAAAGACCTGCCGCTCGCGACGGTCGCAGTCCTGACGCTAGCAATCTCCTTCCGCTACGCGCTATACGGCTTTTCGCTACTCGACCGCTGGCGCGGGGCAGGGATTTGGCGCAAGCTCTTTCTGATTTCCGGCCTTGCCGACGAGAATTACGCAATTGAAGCGTCGTGCCGCATCGCGGACAAGAAAGACTATGCGCGGTTTTGCACATACCTGACGGCGCTTGACATTTTCTACTGGTTTGCCGGCAATCTGACCGGCGCATTGGCCGGGTCGAAGCTGTCAATCCCCGGCAAGGGCATGGAGTTCGTCATGGCGGCGTTGTTTATTTCGGTCCTGACCGACCAAGTGTGCCTGCTCTTCAAGGATTTCACGGCGAGAAAGGCGGCAAGATGAGCGGCGGCAGTTTGCACGATTTTGGCGTTTGCGTTGTCGCGTGGGCGGTTATCTATTTCCTCCGCGCATTGCCGTTCATATTCTTCGGACGCGACAAGGGCGGCGAAAGAAAATGGCTCAAGGCTGCCGAGAAATGGCTTTCGCCGATTGTCATTCTGTTTTTGACCGTCTATTCGTTTTCCATCTTGGAGTGGCGTGCGCCATCGCCTTATCTTGCCGGTGCCGCCGTAGTCGCAATCCAGCTTCTCACGCATAGCGGGCTTGCCGCCATCTTCGGCGGCACTGCGGTCTACATGCTCCTTGTCGGCTAGGGCAGGGCGGGTTTGCCGCCATTGCGCCGCGCCGCATGGCGGTCGCCGCGCGACCGCCGGTGTTTTATCTCACGCGCCGGTATGGCTTATCGCCCCGCGACCTGCGGGTTCGGAGACCTGTGGCGGCGCGAAAATTCCTAAAAATACCCCTTTACAAATGAGAGCCGAATATGATATAATATGCGCATGTTTTGCTCATAACGCTCGGGTGGTGAAATTGGCAGACACGCATGCTTGAGGTGCATGTGGAGAGATCCTTGCGGGTTCGAGTCCCGCCCCGAGCACCAATCGAAGGGCCACTTTAGCTCAGTAGGTAGAGCACTTCCTTGGTAAGGAAGAGGTCGGCGGTTCGATTCCGCTAGGTGGCTCCAGTCGCTTGCGGATTATGGGCCGGACTGGAAGAAACAACAACTCACAGGAGTAACTGAAAATGGCAAAGGAAACATTCGAGCGCGGCGGCAAGCCGCACGTGAACGTCGGCACCATCGGCCACGTCGACCACGGCAAGACCACTCTTACGGCCGCCATCACGCATGTGCAGTCCCTCAAGGGCCTGTGCGACGAAATCAAGTACGACCAGGTTGCGAAGGCTTCCGAGTCTGCCGGTCGTCGTGATGCCACCAAGATTTTGACGATCGCCTCCTCGCACGTCGAGTACGCGACCGACAAGCGCCACTATGCGCATGTCGACTGCCCCGGACACGCCGACTACGTCAAGAACATGATCACCGGCGCGGCGCAGATGGACGGCGCGATTCTCGTCGTTTCCGCCGTTGACGGCCCGATGCCCCAGACCCGCGAGCACGTGCTTCTCGCCCGCCAGGTCGGTGTGCCGAAGATTGTGGTGTTCCTCAACAAGTGCGACCTCGTCGACGATGCCGAGATGCTCGACCTCGTCGAGATGGAAGTTCGCGAACTCCTCTCCAAGTACGACTACGATGGCGACAACGCTCCCGTGATTCGCGGCGCGGCCTATCCCGCGACCCAGGCGGCCTCGAAGGACGACCCGGCGTGCAAGTGCATCGACGAGCTCATGGATGCTCTCGACTCCTACATCCCTGAGCCGGAGCGCGAGCTTGACAAGCCTTTCCTCATGCCGATCGAAGACATCTTCTCGATCGAAGGCCGCGGCACGGTCGTCACCGGCCGTGTCGAGCGCGGTGTCGTCAAGGTTGGCGACGAAGTCGAAATCGTCGGTCTCAAGCCGACGGCCAAGACCGCCGTCACGGGCGTTGAAATGTTCCGCAAGCTCCTCGATCAGGGTCAGGCCGGCGACAACATCGGTACGCTTCTGCGCGGCACGAAGAAGGAAGACGTGCAGCGCGGCCAGGTGCTCGCGAAGCCGGGTTCCATCACCCCGCACACCGAGTTCTCCGGCCAGGTCTACGTGCTCACCAAGGAAGAGGGTGGCCGTCACACCGCGTTCATGAAGGGATATCGTCCCCAGTTCTACATCCGCACGACGGACGTGACGGGCGACATCCAGCTCCCCGAGGGCGTCGAGATGGTCATGCCCGGCGACAATGTCGAGATCACCGTGAAGTTGATCGCTCCTGTCGCTCTGGAAGAGAAGATGCGCTTCGCCATCCGCGAAGGCGGCCGCACGGTCGGCGCCGGCACGGTGTCGAAGGTGATCAAGTAAGTCTGCAAAAGACTATTCTTCTGTGAGATGCCTGCCCGCGCGAAAGACCGGAAGTGGCCGGTCTGACGGCGGGCGGGCTCAATAGCCAAGAAGAAGGAAAGAAAAAGATGCGCGATATCGCAATTTTGGCCTGCACCGAGTGCAAGGAGCGCAACTACACCACCACCCGCAACAAGAAGACGACTCCGGAGCGGTTGGAGAAGGTGAAGTTCTGCCCGCGCTGCCGCAAGCAGACCACCCACAAAGAGACCAAGTAAGGTCCGCAAAGTAGGGTAGTAGCACAATGGCAGTGCAGCGGTCTCCAAAACCGCCTATGGGGGTTCGATTCCCTCCTACCCTGCCAGACCGAAGGAAAAGAAGATGAAGAAGTTTTTTAGCAAGGCCAAGGAATATCTGGGCGGCGTTTCCGCCGAGGCCAAGCGCGTCAGCTGGCCGGGCAAGACCGAGCTCTGGGAATCTACGCTCGTGGTAATCTCCTTCATTTTCATTCTCGCGGCGACGACGCTGGTGTGCGACAAGGTTATCACTTGGTTCCTGCAGATTCTGCATGCAGGGGCCTAAAACCACGGGGACTTGAATATGACGAAACAGTGGTTTGTGCTGCATACCCTCACTGGCCAGGAGAACAAGGTTCAGAAGTCCATCGAAGCCCGGGTGAAGCTCGAGCGCATGGAGGAATTCATCGGTCGTTGCGTCATCCCCACCGAAAAGGTGGTGGAGAAGAAGAACGGCAAGAAGAAAGTCGTAATCCGCAAGTTCTTCCCGGGTTACGTGATTGCGGAACTCGCATACTACAAGGGCGAGAACGAACTTGATGAAAACGGGAAGCGGGCGATTTACACCGAGACGTGGGATTTTCTGCGCGCGACGCCCGGACTCATCGGATTTGTGGGCGGCGAATACCCGACGCCGCTCAAGCAGAGTGAAATAGACGCCATATTGCTCGACAGGCCGTCGGCGGCGAGCATGGAGCGTCCGAGGATTTCCTTCAACGTCAACGAGACGGTGAAGGTGACGGACGGACCGTTCATGGGAATGAGCGGCACCGTGTCGATGGTGGATCCCGACAAGGGCAAGATGCAGGTTGAAGTCGCGATCTTCGGCCGCAATGTCCAGGTCGACGTCGAATATTGGCAGGTCGAGAAGGTGGCCGTCGAGGACATGCTCGATCCGTTGCAGTAGACGATAGGTTTTGCGGTCCGCTAACACCGGGAAGGATCCCCGGGAGGAGCCGCACGAAACAAGGAAAAGGCAAATGGCCAAGAAGGTAACAGGCGTGGTCAAGCTCCAGATCCCCGCCGGTGCGGCTAATCCCGCACCGCCCGTGGGTCCCGCGCTCGGTTCTGCTGGTGTCAACATCATGCAGTTCTGCAAGGAGTTCAATGCCAAGACGCAGAAGGATGCGGGCTTGGTTATTCCGGTAATCATCACCGTCTACCAGGACCGCAGCTTCTCGCTGCAGTTCAAGTCGCCGCCGGCATCGGTGCTTCTCAAGAAGGAAGCCGGGCTTGCCAAGGGCAGCGGCGTTCCCAACAAGAACAAGGTCGGCAAGGTCACGAAGGCTCAGCTTTTGAAGATCGCCGAGATGAAGAAGGCCGACCTCAACACCGCGGACATGGAGCAGGCGATCAAGATGATCGCCGGCACCGCGCGCAACATGGGAATCGAGGTGGTCGAATGAAGCACGGTAAAAAGTATTTCAACGCGCTGAAGAAGGCTCCCAAGAAGGAAGTCGCTCTCGAGGAGGCGATCAAGTTCGTCAAGGCGAACGCCGGCGCGAAGTTCGACGAAACGGTCGATGTCTATTTCCATCTGGGCAAGGAGCTCACCAAGGGCGATACTGCGGTGCGCGGTATTGTGAAACTGCCCAACGGGTCGGGCAAGACGGTAAAGGTCTGCGTGTTTGCGGGCGGCGATGCGGCGGTTGCCGCCAAGGAAGCCGGTGCCGATTTCGTGGGTCTCGCCGATCTCATCGAGAAGGTGACGAAGGAAGGCTGGTGCGATTTCGACGTCGCGATCGCGACGGTTGAAGCGATGAAGGAAGTGAGAAAGTGCGCCCGCGTTCTGGGTCCGCGCGGTCTCATGCCCAATCCGAAGACCGGCACGGTCACGGACGACACCGCCACCGCCGTCAAGGAAGCCAAGGGCGGCAAGGTCGATTTCCGCATGGACAAGACCGGCAATCTCAGCGTCGTGGCGGGCAAGCGCTCGTTCACGGAAGAGGCTCTCGTCGGCAACATCAAGGCGATCGTCGCCGCAGTGAGCGCCGCCAAGCCCCAGACGGTGAAGGGCACGTTCATCAAGTCCATGGCCATCTCCTCCACGATGGGCGTCAGCTGCCCGGTCGCGGTTGCATCGGCTGCTGAATAAGGAGGAAGCGGAAATGAGAATCGAAAAAGTTGCCATCCTCAACGAAGTCGTAGCTCGCGTCAAGGACTCCGACTACTGCTTCATCATCGATCACGGCGGCGTGAGCGTTGACAAACTCGCGAAATTCCGCGCGGTGTTGCGCGATCTCGACAGCCGTCTGCTCGTCGTCAAGAACACCTTCATCGCCAAGGCTGGCAAGGAGAAGGGCTGGAGCGACGAAGTGAACGCGATGTTCACCGGCAAGACCGCGGTCGTCACCGGCCACGGCGAACCCACTGCCGTCGCAAAGGCGATCATGGAGTTCGTGAAGGACTCCGCCGACAAGGCCAAGGTAAAGGGCGCGGACTACGACAACAAGATCGTGGACGCGGCGATGGTCGAGGCGCTCTCCAAGGTTCCCGGCAAGAACGAGCTTCGCGCGACGCTCCTCATGCTCCTCAAGGAGCCTGCGACGCGTCTGGCGCGCGTCCTTTCCGAGAAGGCCAAGAAGGAAGGCGGCGATGCCGCTCCCGCGCCGGAGACTCCGGCCGCTTAAGGCGGAAGAGACGAGGACACCGACAAATTTCCTTCAGATGCAAAACGCTGAAGGTTGACAAGTAAAAAAGGAAAACGAAAATGACGAACGAAGAAATCATCAACGAACTCTCCGGCAAGACTGTCTTGGAGATCAACGAACTCGTGAAGGCGCTCGAAGAGGCGTGGGGCGTTTCCGCCGCCGCCGCGGTTGCAGTGGCAGGCCCTGCCGCCGGTGCCGCTCCCGTCGAGGAGAAGACCGAATTCGACGTCGTGCTCAAGGCGGCCGGCGCGAACAAGATCGCCGTCATCAAGGAAATCCGCGCGATTACGGGCCTCGGCCTCAAGGACGCGAAGGATCTCGTGGACGGCGCTCCCAAGACGGTCAAGGAGGCCGTCGCCAAGGACGAGGCCGAGAAGATCGCCGAACAGCTCAAGAAGGCCGGCGCCGAGGTCGAGGTCAAGTAACTTCAAGTTGCCTGACTACAGAGAATGCGCGTCCGGCCTTCGCGGCTGGCGCGCATTTTCGTTCAAACCAAAGTCTAGGAGAGACAAAAAATGGCAGCACAGTTTTTCGACTACGAGGGCGAGGTAGAGGAGGTCCTCCCCGTGCAGACTTTTCCCAGCGGGTTTACCAAGCGCGATTTGATCATCAATCCCGATCGCGAGAGCCGCTACCCCAATTACGTCAAATTCACTTTCAAGAAAGACAATTGCGCACTTCTGGATTCCGTCTCCAAGGGTCAGAAGGTCAAGGTGCATTTTGCAATCGACGGGCGCAAATGGGAAGGTGCGAAGGGCGTGCAGTATTTTGTGGATCTCACCGCCCTCAGGCTTGAAGTGATGGGCGACGACGGCTCTTCCACCGAGCCGATGCCGGAGCCAGCGTCGTTCAGCGATCCGGTCGCGTCCGACGAACTTGACGACATGCCGTTCTGACGATGCTCTGGGGGGAAGTGATCGCAAAAAGCGCTTCCTATCTGGAGCAGAAGGGAGTCGCCGACGGTCGGGTAGCCGCAGAGCTGCTGGCCGGGCGGCTTCTTCATTTGGGGCGCGGGCTTTTGGGTTCGGCGGCGTCCCAGGAAGTTTCCGAACCTCAACTTGCCGCCATGCGGCGGGGTTTGGCGCGTCTGGCGACCGGCGAGCCGGTGCAGTATGTGATTGGCGAATGGGACTTTCGTTCGCTCACGCTCAAGTGCGACCGCCGTGCGCTTATTCCGCGTCCAGAGACCGAAGAGCTGGTAACGCGAGTGCTCAAATCGCTCAAGGGCGGCGAAGTCGTGATCGATGCCGGAACCGGCACTGGCGCGATAATCCTTTCAATCGCCAAGGAAGCGAATGGCGGCGGCTTGTTCATAGGCACAGACATTTCCGAAGATGCGCTTGCGCTCGCGCAGGAAAACGCCCGCTTGACCGGACTTGAAGACAAGGTGAAATTCGTCGCGATGGACGGGCTTGACGATTTCGACGAACCGCAATCTGTGGATGTCATCGTTTCCAATCCTCCATATATCAAAACGGCGGATTGCCTTAAGCTCGACCGCAATGTGCGCGACTTCGAGCCGCGCATTGCGCTTGACGGCGGCGAATCCGGGCTTGACTTCTACGAGCGCTATCTGGGCGACGCGGTGAATCTCCTTAAAATCGGCGGCAAAGTGTTTTTCGAGATTGGCGAAAGCCAGGGCGGGGAAGTCATCGCGCTGATGCGCAGTTACGGATTTGAAAACATCAAGGTGGAAAAAGACTACGCCGGGCACGATCGCTATGCGAGCGCGGAGTTGAATTATGGCTGAAAAGCGGCGCGGATATGAATTCGGGACTTTCGCCGGCGTGTTCACGCCGTCGATCTTGACGATCATCGGCGTCGTCATGTATTTGCGTTTCGGCTGGGTCTTGGGAACTGTGGGGTTGGCCAAGACGCTGACGATTGTGACGCTATGTTCGCTTATCACATTCTTTACCGGACTTTCGGTATCGGCGTTGGCCACGAACATCCAAATGAAAGGCGGCGGCGCGTATTTCATGGTGGCGCGCTCGTTTGGCTTGGAGATAGGCGCGGCGATCGGGATTCCTTTGTTTCTCTCCCAGGCGATTGCCGTGGCGTTTTACGTCGTGGGTTTTACCGAAGCACTGACTTTGGCGTTTCCTTTCGCCGCCGGATGGGATCCGCGGATCGTGGGATTGACTGTGCTGGCGGTGCTTTCCGCAATCGCGACGCTATCGGCCTCGCTCGCGCTCAAGACCCAGTTTGTGGTCATGGCGTTTATCGTCGCTTCGCTCGTTTCGTTTTTTCTTGGCTCCGCGCCAGATGCGGCGGAAGTTGCAACTGAAGCGGTTGCCGAACCGGTTCTTGGCTTCTGGGCGGTGCTTGCGATTTTCTTCCCTGCCGTGACGGGAATTCTTTCCGGCGTAGGGATGTCCGGCGACCTGAAAGATCCAGCCAAGTCGCTGCCGCGCGGCACCATCGGGTCGGTAGTGACCGGTTATCTCGTCTACATGGCCGTGCCGGTAGCGCTGTATATTTTCGTCGGCGACAACCGTGCGCTGCTTTTGGGCGATTCGATGGTGATGGCGAAGTGTGCACGCTGGAGCTGGATGATTGTCGCGGGAGTCTGGGCGGCGACGCTTTCTTCGGCGCTCGGCTCGCTATTGGCCGCACCGCGCACTTTGCAGGCGTTGGCAATGGACGGCGCGGTGCCGCGCTTCGTCGGGCGCGGCTTTGGCCGCCAGAACGATCCGCTTTTCGCCGCCGCGTGCACGGTTGCCATGGCTGCCGTCTGCATCTGGCTTGGCGACATCAATGCCATCGCGCCGGTGCTCACGATTTTCAATCTCTCGGCCTATGCGCTTTTGAATCTCTCTTCGATGTTCGAGGAGATGATGGGAAATCCCAGCTGGCGTCCGTCGTTCCGCGTCCATTGGGCGTTTTCGGCGCTTGGCTTCGTCGGCTGTCTGGGCATGATGTTCATGATCTCGCCTTTGGCGACATTGACGGCGGCGGTGTGCTGCTTTGCAATCTGGTATGTCCAGTCGCGTCGGCGTCTCGTTTCGGCTTGGGGAGATATGCGCACCGGGCTGCTGATGTGGCTCGCGCATGCCGTGCTCGCACGGCTTTCGGCACTGGATGAATCGGCGCACGCCTGGCGGCCGAATCTGCTTGTCTTCGCCGGTCGCAGCGAGAAGCGTCCGCGCCTTTCGGCGTTCGTGGGCGCAGTGTCGGGATTCGGCGGATTTGTGAGGTCTGGCGACCGCACCCGTGCCAAAGGCATGATCGAACACTATGGCTATGGGCCCCTGAAACCCAACACGATCGTCTTTGGCGATTCCGACCCCGCGCATGCGGAATCGATTGCGCATGCGATCAGATGCGGAAAGAACGTGCTTGTATTCAATGGCGAGACGGGCGGCGAATTGTTCACGGATACCGATTTCTATCTCGATGTTTGGTGGCGCGGCAGGAATGGCAACGGCGCGTTCATGCTCGCGATTGCGCAACTTGTGCTGCGCTCCCAGGCGGGCGCCAAGGCGCGGCTCAGGCTTTGCCACATTCTGGAGCCGGGCGAGGATGCGGCTCAGTCCGAAGCGGAAATGCAGGCGTTTCTCAATGGCGAGCGCATCAAAGGCGAAGTCGCCATCTCCGAAGCGAAAGTTGATCCGCTCGGCCGCATCGCCATCGTCTCCGGGCAAAGCCCGGTCGTGTTCGTGGGGTTGCGCCGTCCTTTCCTGGACGAGACGGACGAAGCCTACGGCAAATATCTCGCCGACCTTCGCGTCAGAGTGAATCTGCCCAACGCCATCTTCGCATGTGCGGCCGATGGAATCATATTCAAGGAAATGTTCAGATGATTGCGATTATCGACTACAAAGCCGGCAATCTAACTTCCGTGAAACTCGCGTTTGATGCTCTCGGCGCAGAGTCCCGGATAACCTCCGATCCCGCGGCGATCGTGGCGGCAGAACGTGTCGTATTCCCCGGCGTGGGCGCTGCGGCATCGGCCATGAGCAATCTGCGGGAGTTGGGTCTTGAAGAAACCGTTCGCCAATGTGCCGCCCAAAAACCATTTCTTGGCATTTGCCTTGGGATGCAGATTCTCTTCGACCACACGGAAGAAGACGGTGGTGTCGATACTTTGGGAATAATCTCCGGGCAAGTCCGCCGCTTCCGCGATTTGCCAGGATTCAAAGTTCCGGAGATCGGCTGGAACCAAGTGGATTTTACGGACGGTGAGAATTTAGGAGGCGCGCCGCTGCGTGCCGAATACTATTTTGTGCACAGCTATTATGCGGAGATTTGCCCGTGGACGGCGGGGACGACGGAATATGCCGGCGTCAAATTCACCGCCATGGTGAAAAAAGATCGACTTTGGGCTTGCCAGTTCCATCCCGAGAAATCTGGGCGCATCGGGCTGGCGCTGCTTGATGATTGGCTGAAATCGTGAATACCTCCGACTATCAAATCGCTGCGCGGATTGGCGAAGGCAGGCGGCTTCGCGCCGAACTAGACCGGTTGCGCAGGGAGAATCATGAACTCCGCGAAGAGAACGAGTCGCTCGCCGCGCATCTCGATTTCGCTTTTCTCGCGCTGACAGATCTAAAGGCGTCGCCGGAGGGCGGCAGGCTTCATCTGATTGACGGCTGGAATCTCATTCTCGGTGCGCAGAAAGAGGCGCATTCGCGCGAGGAATTGATCGGGAATTGGCGGCAGTTTCTTGCTGAACACCCATTGGATGCCGCATGGATAGTTTTCGACGGTCCTCGCGAGAATGCGGTCAATGAAGGCAGGCTCCGCATCTCCTACACTGGCGGAACCGGGTCACAGCGAGCCGACCGCTTTATCGGACATTTTGTCCGTGCGGCCAAATATCTTGGGCTGGAGAGCCGCATAATCGTCCATTCCCACGACAAGGCCGTACGGTAGGGCGAGACCGTCCGGCAGGGGGCGGGCAAAACGTATTTGTCAATACTAATTGCACGTTTCGAGGAGTCGCCAGGCAGTACGATGCGCAAAAAGGGGCTTGATTTGCGACGGCAAATTATGATATAATACCGCAAAATTGTGAAATCGGGGCAAAACCGGTTTCCCTAGAGGCGGCAGGTGCCGGCTCGTGAAGGCGCGGACAAAACCCGATGATTGGGGCACAAAACCGCAAAAAAGAAAGAAAAGCAATGCAAAAGAGCTATCGTGCTCAGAATCCTGGCGACAAGCGCCAGTGGTTCATTGTCGACGCCAAGGATCAGCCGCTCGGCCGCCTGGCGGTTGTCGTGGCCAACAAACTCCGCGCCAAGGATCTGCCTACGTTCGATCCGTCGGTCGATGCCGGTGCGTTCGTGGTGGTGGTGAATGCCGCCCAGGTCAAGCTCTCCGGCAACAAGGAAGAGCAGAAGGAATATCAGCGCTACAGCGGATTCCGCGGCGGACGCAAGACGTTCACGGCGGCGGAAATGCGCGCGGCGCATCCCGACCGCATGATCAAGGAAGCGGTTTGGGGCATGCTCCCGAAGAACAACATCGCCCGCAAGATGATGACCCGCGTCAAGGTCTTTGCCGGTGCGGAACACACCCATGCCGCGCAGAAGCCGGTCGAGATCAAGCTCTAAGGAGGTAATTTGAAATGGCTACCAAGAAATTGATTTCGGCAGGAACCGGTCGCAGGAAGACGGCGACGGCGCGCGTGAATCTCGTCGAGGGCGCCGGCGAGTGGACGGTCAACGGCGTGAAGCTCGAGGAATACATCCCCAGCGAAGCGTTGCGCGACTATTTGAAGCAGCCGGTGGCGATCTCCGGCTATGACATGGCGAAGGTGGATGTCGTGGCGTATGCGAAGGGCGGCGGCATGTCCGGTCAGTCCGGCGCGATCCGCCACGGTCTGGCGCGTGCGCTCGTCAAGGCCGATGAAGCGACGAAGGCCGCGCTCAAGGCGGCAGGCTGCCTTACCCGCGACAGCAGAATGAAGGAGCGCAAGAAACCCGGCCAGCCCGGCGCCCGCAAGCGCTTCCAGTTCTCGAAGCGCTAAGTCATGGCATTCGGAATATTGCGCAAGATCGTCTCGGCGCTTGTTGGCTCTTCCCCGAAAAAGGGGAAGGGTCAGCCGCGCCGCGGCGGCAACAACAAAGACCGCCGCAACGGCGGCGGCTCCCAGCGTCAGGGGAAGGATCGTTCCAAGGCGCAGCAACAGCAGCAGAAGAAGCACGGCGGCGAGAAGGGTCGGCAGGAGAGAGGCGGCCAGAGTTCCGCATCTCGCGGCCAGAGTGCGGAGAATGCCCGCAGAGAGCAGCAAAGCCGCAGGGATCGCGGCCAGAACAACCGTCAGGACCGTCAGCGTCAGGATCGCCGCGGAGACCAGCGTCCGCGCGGCAATCGCGGCGAGAGCCGTCCGGGCGGCGAAATCGCGGCGGCGGAATTGAAGCGCCGCGCGGCGGAACACGCCAAGTGGAATCCCGAATCGTTCGCGGTCGAGCCCATGGAAGGCCGCAAGCGCTTCCACGATCTGGATCTTCCGGGCGAAGTGATGCACGGCATCGCGGATCTCGGGTTCAAGTATTGCACTGAAATCCAGGCTCTGTCGCTGGAAGCGGCGCTTTCCGGCAAGAATATCGCCGGCAAGGCCCAGACCGGCAGCGGCAAGACCGCCGCCTTCCTCGTGGCGATTCTCACGCGCTATCTGCGCACCCCTGAAAGCCGCGCCAAAACCGGCGGCACCCCGAGAGCGCTCGTGATCGCGCCGACGCGCGAACTGGTCATCCAGATTTGCAATGACGCCGATGCTATCGGCCGCTACTGCAACCTCCGTTCGCTCGCCGTCTACGGCGGCATGGACTACGACAAGCAGCGCAAGGAACTCCTTGACGCGCCCGTGGATCTTCTGGTGGCGACGCCCGGCAGACTCTTGGATTTCGTCAAAACCAGAGTCATCGACCTTTCGAGCGTCGATACGCTGGTGATCGACGAGGCCGACCGCATGCTCGATATGGGCTTCATCCCCGATGTGCGCCGCATCATCAGCTATCTGCCGCCCAAAAACAAGCGGGTGACGATGCTTTATTCGGCGACGCTTACCGATACCGTGATGCGCCTTGCCTCCCAGTGGATGGAAGAGCCGTTCAAGGCGGAGGTGGAAAGCGAGATCAACGCCACGGATACGGTGCGCCAGGTCGTCTATATCGTCCGCGCCAAGGACAAGTTCAAGGTGCTCTTCAATCATATCGCGCTCCATCCCGAGAGCCGTACGCTCGTGTTCTGCAACCGCAAGTGCACCACGGAAGACGTCTACGAATCGTTGAAGATCCGCGGCGTCAAGGTGGAAATGCTTTCCGGCGACGTCAACCAGAACAAGCGGTTGCGGACGCTTGAAGAGTTCCGCGAGGGCAAGGTGAAGGTCGTGGTGGCGACGGATGTCGCCGGACGCGGCATTCATATCGACGATATCGAATACGTAATCAACTTCGACTTCCCCTACGAGGCGGAGGATTACGTCCATCGCATCGGCCGCACCGGCCGCGCCGGCAATACCGGCATCGCGATCAGCTTTGCCGACGAAAATGAATCGTTCGCCATCCCGGAGATCGAGGAGTACATCAAGGAGCCCTTGAAGTGCACGATGATCGGGGGCGACGATCCGCTGCTCAAGGAGCTTCCGCCGCGCGGCACCAGGCTCGGCGCCGTAGACGACGCCGCCAAGGCTGAGGTGGACGCGCGCGAAGCGGTGACGGAAGAGGAACTCGCCGCTGCCGCCGCGGTGACCGGCGAGAATGTCCCCAAAGCCATCCAGAACGGCGCCAACGCCGTGACCGGCAATGGCGAAGCGGCGATTCTGAAGACCGACGCCCCCATGCGCGAACTCCCGAAGTTCGAACATGCGCTCGAGCCCAGGAAACCCATGCCCGACGAGAGCAACATCTACGCCAAAAGCGTCGAGCAGAAGGAAAAACTCGAAGAGTGGCAGGTCTGAAGCTTAGCGTTATCGTGACCACGAAGAACGAGGCGGCGAATATCGTCGCCTCGCTTCGTCCTTTCTGGCCGTTTGCGGATTCCGGCGAAGTGGAGCTTATCGTCGTGGACAATGCGTCCGCCGACGATACGCAAAGGCTTGCGCGGGAGAGCGGGGCGAGAGTTTTAGAGAAAGGGCCCGAACGCAGCGCCCAGCGCAACTTCGGCGTGCGCGAGGCCAAAGCGCCTTGGGTTGTCGTGCTCGATGCCGACATGATCATGCCCGAGTCGACCATCCGCGAGATTCTGGGCGCAACCGGCGCGACCGGCGCGGCAGATGCTTATTGGATTCCTGAAGTGCGCACCGGCGAGGGACTCCGCACCAAGGCGCGGAATTTCGAGCGCTCGTTCTACGACGGCACATGCATTGACGCACTGCGGCTTTTCCGCAAAGATCTGTTCGAGCGTGTCGGCGGCTACGACGAAAGTTTGATTGCGGGCGGGGAAGACTGGGAGCTTGATATCCGCATTCTCGCCGCCGGTGCGAAGTGCGGGATTTTGCGCGGACATCTTATCCACAACGAAAAATTGCTTTCGCTCAAGTCGCTGCTGAAGAAAAAGGCGTATTACGCGAAATCTCTGGAGGTCTACAAAGCCAAGTGGCCTGACCACCCGGCGGTGAAAAAGCAGTTTTCCGCATGGTACCGTTTTGCCGGAGTTTTTATCGAGCACGGCAAATGGCGCAAGCTTTTACGCCATCCGGTGCTGGCCGCAGTGATGTACTTCGAGCGGCTGCTGGTCGGTTTCGTTTATCTGCTTGGGCGCTAGCCGCCAATGGCAGGCGCTTTTGCCCCCATCGCGCCATCCAAAATTTTTCCGGTAGGGCGGCATGCCTCCATGCCACCGCATGCCCCCATCGCGTCCTACCATTTGCTTGAGACAAAAAACTGGGAACGTGGGACAGGGAACGGAAAAGAAGGGAACAGGGAATAGGGAATAGAGAAGAAGGGAACGGGGCACTACGAAGGAAAGAGAGCTGGACTTCGTAGTCTAGAGAGCTGGACTTCGTAGTCTAGAGAGCCGGACTTCGTAGTCTAGGGACGGTTTCATCGAAACAGACCTCTCCGTTTCCTGTTCCCCGTTCCCTTCCCCGTTCCCTTCTTCGCAAGGCGCAAAAAGGCTCTTGATTTTTGGGCGTGAAATATGATATAATACAACAAATTCCAGCCATTCGTGGAGAAGATCCACAAGGATGACGGAAAAAACAAGGAAGAAAACAATGGAAGCATACGCAATTATCGCCACCGGCGGCAAGCAGACGCTTGTGCAGGTAGGCGACAAGATCGAGATTGAAAAGATCGCGGTCGAAGCGGGCCAGGAGACTGTGCTCGATACCGTCTGCGCCGTTTCTGACGGCACGACGCTCAAGGTTGGTGCGCCTTATGTCGAAGGTGCGAAGGTGACGCTCGTTGTGGACGCCCACAAGCGCGGCAAGAAGGTCGTGAACTTCAAGGCCAAGCGCCGCAAAGGTTCGCGCCGCATGGTCGGCCATCGTCAGGAACTGACGGTCGCCACGGTCAAGGCAATCGCGTAAGGAGGCAATAAAATGGCATCATCTGCATCTGCACGCAACGGCCGCGACTCCAACCCCAAGTTCCTCGGGGTCAAGGCATACGACGGCGAAAAGCTCACTGCCGGATCGATCATCGTCCGTCAGCGCGGAACCAAGATCCATCCCGGCAAGAATGTCGGCCAGGGGCGCGATTTCACGCTCTTTGCGCTCAAGAACGGGACGGTCAAGTTCATCAAGGACGGCAAGGTCGTCACGATTGTCGAGGGGTAAGGCCGGGCGGTGAAAGCGAAGACTTTCATCGATCAGGTCGAGATATTGGTCCGTTCCGGCAAAGGCGGGGACGGATCAATGTCTTTCAGGCGCGAAGCGCTGGTGGCGTTCGGCGGGCCGGATGGCGGCGACGGCGGGCGCGGCGGCGATGTCGTGCTGGTGGCGAGCGAGCATGTGAGTTCGCTCCTGTCGCTTTACTACGATCCCAAGTGCTATGCTCAGGACGGAGCGCCCGGTCAGGGCCAGAAGATGTTCGGCAAGCGCGGCAAGGATCTTGTCGTCAACGTGCCGCTGGGGACTGAAGTCTACGAGGCGGACACTGGGCTTTTGATTGCCGATATCGTCTCTCCCGGCCAGCGGGTGATTGTCGCCAAGGGCGGCGCGGGCGGATTCGGCAACGTCCATTTCAAGAGCAGCGTCAATCAGGCGCCTACCGAGCATACCCCCGGCGGCGAAGGCGAGGAAAAGCGCCTCAGGCTTGAATTGAAGACGATTGCCGACGCCGGGCTCCTGGGATTTCCCAACGCGGGAAAGAGTTCGCTATTGTCGGCGCTTTCGAGCGCAACGCCAAAAATCGCATCGTATCCGTTCACGACGCTGAATCCCATGGTGGGAACGGTGGTCTACGACGATTACGCGAGAGTGCGGATCGCCGACGTTCCCGGCATCATCGAAGGCGCGGCGAAGGGCGTGGGGCTGGGGCTTGCGTTCCTCAAGCACCTTGAGCGCAGTCGCGTCCTTGTGTATGTAATCGACATGGCGGGAACCGACAACCGCAAGCCGTGGGACGATTGCCGGATTTTGAAGAAAGAGATCGAGGAATACTCGGTGGAGCTTGCCGAACGTCCGTCGATCGTGGTTGCGAACAAGCTCGATACGGAAGAGGCAAAAGCGAATCTTGACGAGTTCATCCGTGAAACGGGGGTGGATCCCGTGAAGATAAGCTGCGTCAGCCGCGAGGGGTTGGAGGATTTCAAGCGGGCGTTGCGCGATATCGTGCAGCCGAAGCCAAAGTTCCACCATACTCATGCCGATGCGCCGGATCTCAAGGAACTGCCGGACACGACGGGCGCGGAAATACCCTCGGACGCATTGCGGTTCGCGACATTCCTGAAACTTGAGAAACCCAAGGCGAAGAGCCATCCGTCGCGGGGGAACATACACTGATGAAAAAGTGGACGGTAAGCGCGGTCGTCGCCGCGAAGGGCAAGGAAAAACTCGGATGCGTCACGGCGTACGATGCGGCGTTTGCGCGTCTTGCCGACGAAGCGGGCGTGCCCATTCTGCTCGTTGGAGATTCGATGGGCAACAATGTACTTGGCTTTTCCAATACGTTGAATGTGGAGCTTGCGGACACTTTGCGCGCGACGGCGGCGGTCTGCCGCGGGGCGAAGGACGCGCTGGTGGTGGCCGATTTGCCGTTCGGGAGCTATCAAGGCAATGAGGATGCGGCGGTGGAAAACGCCATCGCCTGCATCAAGGCCGGAGCGGACGCGGTGAAGCTCGAGGGCGCGACGGCGGCGGTTTGCGCACTGATCCGTCGGCTCACAGGCGCCGGCGTGCCGGTTCTCGCGCATGTCGGCATGCAGCCGCAGAGCGTCAACATCTACGGCGGCTTCAAGCGTCAGGGCAAGACGCGCGAGGAAGCGGAGCGGATTTTTGCGGATGCCAAGGCGGTCGAAGCCGCCGGCGCGTTCATGGTGACGCTGGAGTGCATTCCCGCCGACCTCGCCGCGCAGATAACGGCGGCGCTGAAGATTCCGACGATTGGAATCGGTGCGGGCGGAGTTTGCGACGCGCAATGGATGGTGATGCACGATCTCCTGGGGCTTAACGAGAAAGTGCCGGGATTCGCGGTGAAGTATCTCGATCTCGCTTCGTTGGTGCGCGATGCGTTTTCGCGTTATGTCCTGGATGTGAAAAACGGCGAATTCCCTCCGGTATGAGATGACGGATTTCGCCAAACTTCTCAACAAGGAACAATTCGAAGCGGCGACAGCCGGCGACGGTCCGATTCTCGTGCTGGCGGCGGCGGGAACCGGCAAGACGCGCACGCTGACCCATCGCGTGGCGTATCTCATCGAACGCGGCGTCGAGCCGGAGCGGATAATGCTCCTTACCTTCACGAACCGGGCGGCGCGAGAGATGCGCGAACGCGCCGAAGCATTGTGCGGAGCGGCCGCATATTCGATTTGGGCGGGAACTTTCCACTCGGTTTGCGCGAGGCTGTTGAGGATGTATGGCGCCAGACTCGGGTATAAACCCGGTTTTCAGATTCTCGACGAAGACGACTCCTCCAAACTCATCGCAGACATCATCAAGGCGACGGTCGCCGACCCGAAAGACTTCCCCAAGAAAGACATCGTCGCCAAAATGATCAGCGAGGCGGCGAACGAAGAAAAGCCGATCGCCGCGATTGCGGCGAGGTGGCAGACGAAGACGGCGGGCGTGCATGCCGACGAAATCGGGAAAATCGCGCAACTTTACGCCATGCGCAAGACGGAACTCGGCGTTATGGACTTTGACGACTTGATCGTCAAAGGGCTTGAACTCGTATCGAAGCACGAGGATGTGCGCAATCATCTTCAGGAACGTTTCAGGTATGTGATGGTGGACGAGTATCAGGACACCAATTCCATTCAGGCGAAGTTTACCGACATCCTGGCGGCGAAGCACCGCAATATCATGGCGGTGGGCGACGATTTCCAGTGCATCTACACGTGGCGCGGGGCGCAGATCGAAAACATTATCGATTTTCCCAAGCGCTGGCCGGGGTGCAAGATCGTCAAATTGGAGCGCAACTACCGGAGCGTCAAGGGGGTGCTTGACGTCGCGAATGTGGTGATGAAAGACGCGACCGGGCAGTTCGAGAAGACGCTCCGTCCGGCCCGCACCGCGCAAGGCGCCTTGCCGCAGAAGATAATCTGCTTCGACGGACGCAGCCAGGCGATGGAGATAATCCGTCAGGTGAACCGCTTCCGCGAGGCTGGCTACCGGTATGGCGATATGGCCATCTTGTACCGCAGCCATTATCAGTCGATTGATATCCAGATGCTTTTTGCGCAGGAAAAGCTGCCGCACCGGATAACGAGCGGCATCGGCGTCTTCGAGCAGTTGCATGTCAAAGACGTGCTATCCTACTTGCGACTCCTCGTCAGCCGCACGGACGAACTTGGATTTGTACGATTGATGCGGCTGCTGCCCGGAGTGGGCGAGAAGTCGGCGGCAAAATGCTGGCAGAAGCTGTCGCGGCGTTTCGATTATCGTTCGGATGGCGACTTTGCGATTCTCGAAGACAATCTGCCCGCGAAGGCCAAGGCGTATTTGCCGCAGCTTTTGGCTGCCTTCGCCGATGCGCGCAACCTCTCGGTGGAGGAGGACGGCGGCAAAATCGTCGACAGCTTCGTCTTCAGATTCTACAACGACCATCTCAACCGCGAATTCGAGATGGACGAGGCCGACGACCGCCTTGACGACATCAAGGAACTAGCGGCGCACATTGCCGGTTCCGAGGGCGGGCTTGCCGGTTTTCTCGCGGATGTGGCGCTTTTGACCAATCTCGATGTGCGCAGCGAAAGCGACGGCACGGATCTCGTCACTCTTTCCACCGTGCATCAGGCCAAGGGCATGGAGTGGCCGGTGGTGTTCGTGCCTTGGGCGTCGGAGGGGATGTTCCCCAGTCAGAAAGCCTGCGATGAAGGCCGGACCGACGAAGAGCGCCGCCTGTTCTATGTGGCGGTCACGCGGGCGAAAGACCGGCTTGCGCTCCTTTCTCCGCAAATCCGCAAGATGCCGGACGGCGGCATAATGCCGGTAAAACAGAGCCCTTTTTTGATGGAGATTCCGAACAGCCTCCTCGATGTGCGCCAGGTGCAATCGGCGGCGTATGCATACGGAAGGCCGTACGCCGGATCCGGCGGGGCGGCGAGAAACGGCGGCGGATACGGCAGGAGACCGCAGCCGCCGCAATGGAAGACGACATGGAGACATTGATAAGAAGCGCGACGCTCAAGGATGCCGAAAAGATTTTCGCGCTCATCCATTTGAACCGCGACCAGCTCGTGCCGCGGTCGATCGGCAATATCGTCGAAAACATCGACCGCTTTTTCGTGGCCGAGGCGCAGGGCGAAATGATCGGGTGCGCGTCGTATTCCATCCATCCCGAGCTTGGCGATCCCGCGCAGGCGATGGTGGAGATACAGTCGCTCGCGATCAAGACGGCTTTCCGCCGCCATGGCGCCGGGAGCATGCTTGTGGAAGCTGTTGCCGCAGAGGTGGAGAAGTTTGAACCCAAGGAAATCGTGGTGCTCACCTTCGCGCCGGAATTCTTCAGGTCGCTGGGGTTTGTCGAAGTCCCCAAAACCGAAGTCATGCACAAGCTTTACACCGGCTGCATCAATTGCACCAAGCACACCAACCCTTTCACTTGTCCTGAAATCGCGATGAAAAGATGAAAATAGGCAAGATACATTTCAGCGTAAACCCCAGAAAACCGCAGGCGGAGGCCAAGCGCGAACTTCTGCGGGCTTCGCTCGCCAGATTCGGCATCAGGGAATGCATGGGCTACGATGCCGATGCGATCGTCGCTTTGGGCGGCGACGGAACGATCTTGAGGGCGATCCACGAATATCCGGGAGTTCCGGTATTGGGGCTCAACCTCGGGACGCTAGGGTATCTGTCGAGCGTGGAGGAGAAGGACTTCGACAAGGCGATGGAATCGCTTGCGGAGGGGAATTTCCGCGTTTCCCAGCGGGCGATGCTTTCGGTCAACAAGGTCGGAGTGGTCGGGCCGCTGATCACGGCGCTGAATGACGTGGTGATCACGCGCAAGATGAGCGGACACGCCGCGCTGCTCGACCTTCAAGTGAACGGCAAGCTTTTTACGCGGTATATGTGCGACGGCATAATCGTCGCCACGCCGACCGGATCGACCGCGTATTCGCTTTCGGCCGGCGGGCCGGTGCTGATGCCGGAGTCGGGAGTCGTCGCGGTGACTGCCATGAATCCGCACACGCTCGGCGTCCGCCCGGTGGTATTGGGCGACAACGTGCGGCTCGCGGTCACCAGTTGCGAGCGCGGAAACGGCAGGGCGGAGCATATCGAAGTCTATGCCGACGGCGAAATGGTCTTTGCGCTCGATGGCGGCGAATCCGTTGAAGTCGCCAAGTCGGGGCAGAATGCGCTGCTCATAGAACTTGACGGCTACGATCCCTGCGATGTGATGCGGCGCAAGATCGGCTGGCGCGACGGCGCAAATGGAGGAGCGGAAAGTTGACGATCGACGAGTTGAACGACATTGTCCTTTACGGCGATTTCGACGAGTTCGTCCGGGTTTGCGAGGCTCGGCAGTGCAAGGTGCTTTCGCGCATAGCCGATGATGTGTGCGAGCGCGGCGGCTTGCGGCTGGTTCTCGCCGCCGGCTGCTCCAGCGCAGGCAAGACCACTACCGCCAAACGGCTTTGCACCCAGCTGCGCGTCAATGGCGTCGCCGCGCTTCACCTTTCGACCGACGACTATTTCAAGGGCGACGAGTTCTACCCGAAGAATCCGGACGGCACCCCGGACTACGAGCATGTCGATTGCGTGGATCGCGACCGTCTCGCGGATGACATCAATAGGCTCATCGCCGGCGAACGCATCAAGGTGCACAAGTTCGATTTCATCACCCACAAACCATTCGACGACGAAAACGAAACGCTCGCTCTGCCCGAAAATGGCGTGGTCGTCCTGGAGGGGCTTCATGCGTTGAATCCGCTTTTCACCGAGCATATCGACAACAGCGTGAAATTCCGGATGTTTATAGAGCCGAAGCCCAATCTGGAAGTCTTCGGCCTGACCAAGTTGCAGTCAAGCCAAAACCGGCTTTTCCGCCGTCTGGTGCGCGACAACCAGTTTAGAAAAACATCGCCGGTAGCCACGCTGAAAATGTGGCCGATGGTCAGGGCGGGCGAGAAGCGTTGGATCGATCCGTTCAGGGATTTGGTTGATGTCGCGTTTGATTCTTCGCTCGACTACGAACTCGCGGTGCTGAAGCCGTATGTGCAGGGATTGCTGGAGAAGGTTCGCATCTCCAATCCCGGCGATGTGTTTATCCAGAGCGCATGCGAACTTTTCCGGCTGATCGAGAGCGCTTCGCCCAACGCCGTGCCTGGCGATTCGATCCTGCGCGAAACGATCGGCGGCTCGCAGCTTTCTTACGAATAAGCAGAAGGGAGGATGAAATGGAACATGACGCCAATGTTGCAAGAGTAGTGCCAAAGCCGCTTTTGGGCATTTTCGTGATGCTTGTGAGCTGCTTTGCGCTTTGGGGTGTCCTCAACAACATGACGGACAACCTGGTGCCGGCTTTCCAGAAAATCTTCATGAAGGATCCCAGCGAGGCCGGTCTGGTGCAAGTCGCTTTTTACGGCGCTTACGCGGTGCTTGCGGTCTTCGCTTCCATTCTTATCGAAGAATTCTCCTATCGCAAGGGCGTTCTTGCCGGACTTGGCATTTATATAATCGGCGCCTTGATGTACATCCCTGCCTGCATTTTGCAGTCGTTCGAGCTTTATTTTATCGCGATATTCGTCGTGGCGAGCGGTTGCTCGCTCCTTGAGACTGCGTGCAATCCCTATGTTCTTTCGCTTGGCGACGAATCTACCGCCGTGCGCCGACTCAACTTCGCCCAGATGTTCAACCCCGTAGGATCGATTGCCGGCATCTTCATGGCCAAGAAGCTCATTCTTTCGCATCTAGATCCTTCGACGATGGAGGAGCGCATGGCGATGGCTCCGGAGGCGCTCAAAGGAATTGTGGACAAGGAACTGTTTTGGGTTTGTGCGCCATATGTGGGGCTTTGCGCGATTGCGGCGGCAATCTGGATTTTCTTCCTTGTTGCCGCCAAGCGCCACGAACAGTCGGCGGCGGCAATGCCGCTCGCGCTTGCTCCGCGCCTGCAGCGCACCATCGTCGCGGCGGCGTTTTCGCTCGTGCCGCTCACGTTGCTTTATTTCCTCTTCCCGGAAATGGACAAGGTGCTTTGGGTTGTCTGCGGCATGCTCGGCCCGCTCGCATATGTGGCGATCATGCCATTGTACCGCTCGATGCTCAAGACGCTGTTGGCGACGCCCAGATATTGGCTTGGCGTAATCGCGCAATTCTTCTATGTCGGCGTGCAGATTGCCGCCTGGACTTGGATGAACGCATATTGCCAGCAAGAGTTTCTCGCCGATGGCATGACCAAGGAGACCGCTGCGGGATATTATCTCATCGCGATTGTCGTTTTCGTCGCCTGCCGCTGGATTACCACTGCGCTCATGAAGAAGTTCGACCCTGCCTCCATGATGGCAGTGTTTGCGATCGGCGCGCTCGTCAGCTGCGCAGGCGTGATGTGGCTGCCTACCGCCGTCCTGTTCCATGCATTCGGGCTGCCGTTCTCCGGCAATGTGATTTGCCTCGTCGCGATGTCCGGCTTCATGAGTCTCATGTTCCCCACTATTTACGGCATTGCGCTTGGCGGACTCGACAGCCGCGCGGTGAAACTTGGCGCGGCAGGGCTTATCATGGCCATACTCGGCGGCGCGGTGATTACTCCGTGGATGGCGTCGATCATGAAGAATGCGTCGTCTTTCTGGACTGCACTCGTTCCGTGCGCTTCAACCGTCTGGAATGGCGACCTGCAGGTTTCATCGGCGACCGTCCGCGCGGCATTCGTCGTTCCGGCGATCTGTTTTGCCGTGGTGCTTGCCTATGCGCTCGCATTCCGCTCGCGCAAGTGCGACTGACGAATTTTGGAAAAGGAGGACTATCATGACGCAACTTGAGGCGGCGAAGAAGGGGATTGTGACCGACGCGATGAAAATCGTGGCGGCGGACGAACATCTCGACGCTGAAACCGTTCGCGCGGCTGTCGCAAGCGGCGAAGCGGTCATCCCGCTGAATATCCACCACAAGAATTGCCGCCCGGTCGGCGTGGGACGGATGTTCACCACGAAAATCAACGCCAATCTCGGACGCAGCGTCACCCACTCCGGGAAGGGCGACGAACTCGAGAAGCTGGAGATTGCGCTCAAGGCCGGCGCGGATTTTGTCATGGATCTTTCCGTGGGCGACGACATACCGGCCATCAGGCAAGGCATGCTGGACGCGTCCAACCGCCCGCTCGGCACCGTTCCCGTCTACGAGACTATTTCCAGACTTGAGGGCGACATTCCGCAAATGGATCCGTCCTTTCTGATCTCCGTCATCAAGGCGCAGGCTGAACAGGGCGTAGATTTCATGACGCTTCACGCCGGGCTGATGCTCGCAGACATTCCCAAGGCGATGAAGCGCCGCATGGGCATCGTCTCGCGCGGCGGGTCGATCATGGCCGAATGGATGATGGCCAACAAAAAGGAAAATCCGCTTTGGGAACGCTGGGATGAAATCATGGACATCCTGGCCGAGCACGATGTCACCGTCTCGCTTGGCGACGGTCTTCGTTCGGGATGCCTCATGGACGGATCCGACGAAGCGCAGTTTGCGGAGCTGGCAAAGCTTGGCGAACTCGTCGATCGCTGCCGCGCACGCGGTGTTCAGGTGATGGTCGAAGGCCCCGGACATATCGCTTTCGACCAGATAAAGATGAACATGGAGCGCGAACAGGAGTTGTGCAAAAAGGCGCCGTTCTACGTGCTTGGGCCGGTGGTGACGGACATCGCGCCCGGCTACGACCATATCGTCACCGCAATTGGTGCGACCGCGGCGGCAACGTATGGCGCGAGTTTGCTGTGCTATGTGACGCCTGCCGAGCACCTCGGACTCCCTGACGCCGACGAAGTCCATCAAGGGTGCATTGCCTATAAAATCGCCGCCCATGCCGGAGATATCGCGCGACATCTTCCCGGTGCGCGCGACCGCGACGACCAGATGGCGCAGGCCAGACACGATTTCTGCTGGGACGAGCAGTTCGCGCTGTCGCTCGATCCCGACCATGCGCGAAACCGCTGGATGAAGACGCGCGCCAGCGCCGAAGTCGATCATGGCGACGACCATTGCTCGATGTGCGGCAAGCAGTTCTGCGCCGTGCGCACATCGAAGCGCATCGAAAAACTCGCAAACGGACAAGGCTGAACAACCAAAAAAGGAGACGATATGATCAAGACTATCAAGACCGCAGCGGAATTTGACGCGGAAATCGCATCTGGCGTCAAGCTCGTCGATTTTTGGGCTACATGGTGCGGACCGTGCAAGATGATGGGCGCGATAATCGACGCGAAAATCGCCCCGGTCAAGCCCGAGGTGGACGTTCTCAAGGTGGATGTAGATGAATGCCCGGAACTCGCGGCCAGGTTTTCTGTCCAGTCGATTCCTACCTTGCTTTTGTTCAAGGGCGGCAAACTTGCATCGCAGTTTATCGGTGTCACCAAGCCGGAGGAAATCCTCGCGGCGATGTGATTCGCGCTTGTGTTGCAAGCCGATTTATGGTATAATACATACTAAAATCGCGGCTATCGCGGTTTTGAATGGGGGTGATCCGGTTTCGACGGGACGTGTTGAGGTCGGGTTGCGCGTCGTGGATTCTCGTTGGCCACGTAAAAAACGAGAAAAAAGAGTAATTGCGAACAACGATTACCGTTTGGCCGCCTAAATAAAGGCCGCCATGTCGAAGCGCCGATGTCTGCTGAGCGCCGAGGCATAATTTAGCAGGCCACGCTGCAGGACTCTCCGCTCGGGTGCTGCAGGGTGCCGAACCGAACGGATGGATGGAGTTAAGCCCGCTTGCCGGCCTGCTTCATCCGAGATCAATGGCAAGCTACACGCGTAGATTCTCGGGTGATTCCGCCTCGGACGGGGGTTCGACTCCCCCCACCTCCACCATCCTTCGCACGGCCTGCCGGCCGTTGCTACGGATGGCAGGCCGTGCGAAGGATGGTGTCCTCCGTAGTCGGCGAAGCCGCGAAGGAGGACCAACGACCGATATGACTGATGGATCAAAAAGGCTGCTATGTACTACACTTACATTCTTAGAAGCATTTCCAGTCCCGCACAGCGCTATGTTGGTCACACTGCCAATCTACGTTCTCGTCTTTTGGAGCACAATTCCGGAAAGTCGCCTCATACGGCTAAATTCCGTCCTTGGAAGGTCGAGGCCTACATCGCGTTTGAATCGTTAGACAAGGCACAGGCGTTTGAGCGGTACTTAAAAACAGGATCCGGACATGAATTCGCCCGCCGACATTTCCAGTATGCTTCTCCGCGACAGTGAACTTGTAGAGCCGTCACCCGCCTTCGACTCGCTCTGCACCGACTGCACCGAACTCATCAAGCTCCTCTCCGCTAACGTCAAGACGGCGAAGGATAAATAAAAGTTTGCACCTGCGAAGCACAAGCGCCGAGTGTTCTTTGTCCGGCATCTTGCAAAGGTTCCTGAATCCACGTTTACAGCGTATCCGGGCTGCATTGTCATTGCCGCTGGCGGACTGAAACCGGTTGATGTTGATGCGTCCTTGGTCTCGTTTGATGATGTGTTTCGTTATGATGCGAACGGTCTTGTCCTCGACCTTGATGCCGTATTTCTTCGCTTCGAGGAGCGCACGGTTTCAAACAAATCACCGCGCAAGCTCAACAAAGCGATGCTGGCGAAGATGAAGGCACTCGCCAACTACCTGAAAGACCTCGCAGTAGGGTTCATGAAGGCAAGGCGAAACGGAAGCGAAGATGCCTATGCGCAAGTCGAGCGCGACATGAAGAAGCTGACGATGCCGTCGCTCGTTGAGTTCTTCAAGACGGATGCCGCTCCGTGCAAGATTTCCCGTAGCATTATTCCGTAATTATATTGAATATTTTATTCATACCAAATTGACAAATCGGCCAAGTTATGATATACTACCTTCACATTCTTTAGGAGAAAGAGACGATGGCGTTTTGCTACAAGAAATTATGGCATCAACTGATTGACCATGATATGTCGCGCACCGATCTGCGCGATGCGACTGGCATGGCTCCGGCAACACTTGCAAAGTTGTCCAAGGGCGAGGCCGTGGGCACTCCTACACTTGAAAAAATATGTCGGGCCTTGCAATGCAACATTGGAGACATCATGGACTATGTGCCAGATGAAGAAGCCAAGAAGTGAAAGTCAAGATGGCATGAACGCGAGCGAGAACCAGATTGTCGTGTACCAGCCGAACGAGACTGTCCGGCTGGACGTGCGTCTTGAAAACGAGACCGTGTGGCTGACGCAGGAGCAGATTGCCAATCTCTTCGGCACAAAGAGACCGGCGATTACGAAGCACCTCGCAAATATCTACAAGAGCGGCGAATTGGAGCGAGATGGCACATGTTCCATTTTGGAACACATGGGTAACGACGGCAAACAGTCATACCGTACCATGTTCTATAACCTTGACGCTATTCTGTCCGTTGGATATCGCGTCAATAGTCGTAATGCGACGCTGTTCCGCCGCTGGTCGACACAAGTCCTAAAGACTTATCTTCTCAAAGGTTACGCAATAAATGCCCGGTTGAATCAACTTGAAGACAAGGTGGATCGCCGTCTCGCCAAGCATGATCAGGCAATTGTTGACTTAAAGGAGAAGGTCGATTTCTTCGTTCAGACCAAGGAGCCGCCGTTGCAGAGCATCTTCTATCAGAATAAGTTCTGGGACGCGAAATCGCTCTTGATTAAGTTCATCCGCCGGGCGAAGAAGGAGCTGATCGTGATCGACGCCTATCCCGGCGTGGCGACCTTGGACATGCTCGCGAAGCGCGGTCGCGGCGTGAAGATCGGGCTTGCGGATTTGCGGTCACAAAGTGTGACCGCAAAAACGAATGTAAAGGAGGCGGCATGAGGCAAGATGGGGATGCAATTTCTGATCAGCGCGTGCACGTTGTTGCCGTCAGTGATGATGGCAACATTCAGGCATTGATTAAGACGATTCGGGGTGTGCAGGTTATACTTGACCGCGATGTGGCAGGGTTGTATGGTGTTGCGACTGGAGCATTGAACAGGCAGGTCAAGCGCAACGAAGAACGATTCCCAGAGGACTTCATGTTCAGACTGTCAGCTGAAGAATGGAACAACTTGAAGTGCCAAATTGGCATCTCAAGTTGGGGCGGTGATCGACAGCTTCCATACGCGTTTACGGAAAATGGCATTGCCATGTTGAGCAGCGTCCTACGTTCGCCTACGGCCATTGAAGTGAATATTCGCATCATGCGGGCTTTTTCAGCGATGCGTCGGTTCTTGCTTGCGAATGCACAGATGTTTCAGCGGATTGAGGCAGTCGAGAAACGGCAGATTGCCACGGATGCCAAAGTGGATTCCATCCTTGAGCGCCTTGACGTGACAGAAACGCCACTCCAGGGTGTGTTTTACGACGGGCAGTTGTGGGATGCGCGGGCGTTGGTGCTGAAGTTAATCCAGTGTGCAAAGCGGTCGTTGATTCTGATTGACAACTGGGCGACGCCTGAAACGCTTGACCTGTTCGCCAAGAAACGCAAGGGCGTGAAGGTGACGATTATCACTTCGGAGCACTACGACAAAAAGCATGTGCCGCACCGCAAGATTTCGGATGCCGACATCGCGATATTCAACGCGCAGTATCCGAAACTCGCCGTCCGCTACAATGAAACCTTTCACGATCGTTTCCTCATTATCGACGACAAGGAGTTGTATCTTATCGGGGCGTCGCTGAAAGACCTTGGCCGCAAGTGCTTCGGCTTTACCAAGATGGACGCGGGCGCAATTCGCGGCATCAAAAAATCGGCGTTTGGATCGGGCGCGAGGTGATCTAAGATGAGGGACTACGAGGCGGCGTTTGCGCGGCTGGCGAAGTCTAAGTTCCACAGCAGATTCCATCTGTCGGAGGCGGACAGGAAGTACGTTGCCGAGAAGGGGCTGGATACGATCCGCTCCCATTGCGAGGATTTCATCCGAACGCGCCTCGCGCCCGCAAACCCGCCAAACGACGGCAAGCAGACGCCGATGCGCGGGCATCCCGTGTTCAAGGCGCAACACGCCTGCGCGTGTTGTTGCCGCGACTGCCTCGCGAAGTGGTGGCACGTGCCGCGCGGCGTCGAGATTCCCGCCGAACGGCAACAAGGGATCGTCGATTTTCTCATGGCCTGGATCGAGAGGGAGATGGGGACGCAGGACCATTGAGGCATAGAAACAATGGCGCGGAGATAAAATCTCAACTCTTTTTTACCTGAAATATTTTACAAATATTTGCAAAATAATATTTTGTGTCATTGACGGCAAAACGGAAAATATGATATAATACTTTTCGTCGCAAGTTAAAGGAGAAAAATAAAATGGCTGCAAAAAAAGAGTCAAAGCGCGAAAAGTTCGTCCGCATGGCGGAAGCCCGCACAATCAAGATCATCTCTATGGTCAGGCTGCTGGGCAACTGCTCGAACAGGCTAGCCTACGAATACTCTGACAAGGACGTGAACAAGATATTCTCCGCCATCGAATCGGCAGTTGCCGACGCCAAAAAGCGCTTCAAGAGCGCACCCAACGGAACGGCACAGGTGTTCTCGCTGTCGTAATACAATATCGCCGTAAATCAAACATTCGAAAAAGGAGGTCGTGATGCAGCCGTCCTGGTCGTTCGACAATGTGCCGCCCGGCACTATGGAGCGCAATCCCGTCAGCGAAGAGTTCTTCACCAACGGGACGCGCCTTGAGGCCGTCATAAGGGAGTCGCTGCAGAATTCGCTGGACGCGACCGACGGCGGCAGCGAGCCTGTCAGGGTGAGGATTTACTTCTCCGGCGACGAAGGCAAGCTCCCCGCCGAAAAGATGCAGCGGTATTTCGCTGGCGGGGAGAAACGCTTTACAGACCCGAAGAACGGCCTTGTCGCTCCCTCCCAGACGCTTTCAGAGCCGTGCCGCTTTCTTGTTATCGAGGATTTCCACACTACCGGGCTGACGGGTGTAACGGACGAGCGTCCGCTTGAGGAGGATGTCGCCCACCGCAACGACTGGAACTACTACAACTACTTCTTCCGCGAGAACGGCTCGACGAAGGTCGGGGCGAACACGCTTGGCAGCTGGGGAGCGGGCAAATGCGTGTTCCAGCGCGCCAGCAAGCTGAAGTGCTCGTTCACATATTCCGTCCGCGACAACTACGAGCCGCGCTCATTCGTCGTTGGCAAGGCTACGCTGAAGTTCCACACGGACGCCGAGTACGTCACTTGGGCGCCGGACGGATGGTTTGGATGCAAGGTCGAGCAGTCCGACCCGCGCAAGATGCAGAAAACGCCGATAACCGATGCGGAGTTCATTTCAACCTTCAGGGAGGACTTCAACATAGAGCGGCAAAACGAGCCGGGGACGTCGATTGCGATTCCGTTCATAAACCTTTCGGAGAACGCCGAAAACGAAGGCGCGGAGTTCAATCAGCGCAACCTTGTCCGCGCCGTGCTGCGGAACTTCCTTGTCGCCATCCACGAGGGGAAGTTGAAGGTTGTCGTGCAGGTGGGGAAGAGTGGAACGGAAACCGTGATAGACAAGTCCAATGTTGCGGAATACGCAGATTTCCTGCCGTCTCCCGGCGACAGGGACGCCCTCGTCACGACGTTGCACCACGAACTTATCCTCTCGACGCAGAATCCGTCTTTCCCCGAAGCGCAGAAATTCCAGCTGACGTCGCCGGGGGAGAACCCGTCATGGAGCAGGTCTATGTTTACCGAAGACCAGCTCAAGGCTATTCGCAAGTTCCTCCACGAAAAGAAGGCGTGCGAGATTGCTATCCCCGTCCCCGTTAGGGCGAAGGCTCCAGACGGCAAGGTGACGGTAGGGAGCGCGATGTTCAAGGTTCTCCTGAAGCGGCATGAACTGCCCAAGGCGCTGCCGCCCGTGTTCTACCGGGTCGGGCTGCTGATCGACTCGGTCGCGACCGCCAACCTCAACAACTACATCGCCGCCGTGCTGATCGACCGCGACAAACTCGCCGATCTGCTGGTCGCGGCGGAACCGCCAAGCCACAGCAAATGGAACTACGACACCGACAGGGTCGCCAAGGAGTACGACAAGCCCAGATCTCACATACGCTTCGTTTCCTACGCCGTGCGCGAAATCCTGAACGCGATCGCATCGTTCGACCAGAGCGTGAACTACGACCCGTTGAGCGACGTGTTCGGCATCAAGAAGCAGAAGCCAGGCGACGGGAACAACAACGCCAGCAAGCCCGACGAGAAAAAGAAAGGCGAAGAAGCCGGCGAGGAGGACCAGACTCAGAGCGAAAAGCTGCGCATCGTGGCGATTACGGAAATAAACGGAGCGGCGAAAGGCGTAAAGGCGAAATCCGGCGAGGGTCTTGAAAAGGTGTCGGACGACAAGTTCCCGTTCACGGCGAAGTTCTCCGTCGGATACGATACGTTCAGGGGACTGGACTGGTCGCCAAACGACTTCGACCTTGGCAAGGGAACTGGAGGCGTGGCAATCGAGAAGACGGAGGGGACGGTCGATTTCGCCGCAACAGGCAATCAAGTGGTTCTCACGATAAAGGACAAGACGCCGTTCTGCGTCACGATCACCGGGTTCGATCCAAACCGCGACGTAACCGCCGCAAAACTGAGATACGAATACAGGAAGGAGGCAGAGGATGGCGTTTCGGTTTAATTTCACAGGGCGCAAGCGCGTTCTTGAGGCCGAGGCGAAGGTTCACGTCGTAAAGGACGCAAAGCCCCTGAAGGTCGTCCTGGAGCAGACCTTTTCCGGCAAGAGCATATACAGCCCCGACGACATTGTGATGCTTGAGGCCATCAGGCGCACAAAGCTCCGCCGCTTCCCGCTTGGCACGGTCGGAAGCCTTCAGCATGAAACCATTGCGGAGTTCCCGGACTTCACCGACGGCAAGGAGGTGTACTACCGGCTGAGGATTGTCGATCCGACTACCCATGTCCTAAAAGGCCTCGCCAAGACGCTGAAGGACGCCGACAAGGAACAGAAGCCGTCCGACATGGACCCTCTGCTTCCCGTCGCTCTGTCGCAGGACGACGACAACATGGGCAGCAGGTTCTGGAAGGTCAGGCTCGAACAGCACAGCGACCCCGTCCTTGTGATATCCATCAAGAAGTTCAACAGCTACGAGCCTGTCAAGTCGGCCGAGTTCAAGGCGCTCGTCCTGCCGGAGGTCTTGAGGCAGGTGCTGACCTACGCCTTCATACTTTCCGCTCCCTCTGGCGGTTTTCCCGAATGGGCGGAGAAGTGGCGCACGTTCGTGGGAATAAACCTCGGGGTCGGCGGCTGTCCGTCGGCTGCACCCGACAATGTGGACGAGTCGTACATCACGGATACATCGCAATGGATAGACGATGCAGTCCGCGCTTTTGCAGACCATTTCAATCTGTCCGCCGTGACGATCAAGAACCTCACGAACTCGGAGGACGACAATGAGTGAAATCGTAAAAGTCCGCAGTTTCAAAAAGGCGGGAATCGATGCCGTCCGCCAGCTCCTCGGCAAGATACGCGCCGACAACGACCTGCACTCCGATGACGCCAAGGCGCTGCTGTCCAACCCGCTACTGACGGAAGATGTGAAGAACGCCCCGGAAATCGACCTTGACCGCCAGTTCGCAGCCAAGATGGACATGATCGGATACTTCACACCGATTTTCGACGACACCTTCATGTCGAAGCACCAGAAGGATTCCGGGGTGTGGACGTGGCTGGCTGTCGCCTACTACAAGCAATTCCTCAAGAACAAGAACAATATACTGAAAGTGGCGACTGACTGCTGCTGGATATTCGACCCGGACGAATACCGCTTTTCAAGGCGTCACTTTGTAGCGGGCACGATGTATCTCCACCGCGATTTCGGACACGCCGTAACCGACGGACTTGAGATGTTCTTCGCGGGCGAACCCTACGCTTTCGGCGGCCTGCTGGACGCAATTACCTACAAAGAAGAGTTCGCCCGCATTCCGGCCATGCTCCAGACGGCGGTCTGGCTTTATTACAAGCCCGATTCCGTCAAGAAGGTCAAGCCAGGGGCGGCGACGCAGGACAAGCCCGGAACGGTCAGGGAACTTGCACGGATGGCCGACCAGTTCGCCATGACATACGATATATTCAACGCGGAAGATGCAGGAAAACTGTGGAAACTCCTCCCTGCCCAGTTCGACAAGTTCAAGGGAGATGCCGAGCATTAAGAGTTGAGATGGAAGAAGAGAAGATTTCATACAGAATAGTCAAGGACGACATTGTCCGCCGGATTCAGGTCAAGGGACGGGGCGTCAAGACGTCGAAGCTGCCAATCCCGGAGTGGGTTGATAGGACGCAGCCTGCCGTCAACATCTACGACCTTGCGTGGCTTGCATCCAAGGAGCGGCCAAGAGTAAGGGCGTCCGCGCAGGAAATCCGAGCCGTCGATCTGTTCTGCGGGTGCGGAGGCCTGACCCTCGGAATCCGCGAAGCCGCCCGTGGCCTCGGGTGCGCGTTTCGCTCCGTGTTCGCGTCCGACATCAACAAGGAGGCGCTGAACATCTACGCCAAGAACTTTCAGCCGGATCTGATAGACAACAGCCCGATAGAGAAAAGCATAAACGGCGAACTCGGGGCCGAACTGACGGCGGAGGAGCGTGTTTTCTGCGACAAGGTGGGAAGGATTGACATACTTGTCGCCGGCCCTCCTTGCCAGGGACACTCCAATCTGAACAACCACACGCGCCGCGACGACCCGAGGAATCTTCTGTATCTCCGGGCCGTGAGGTGCGCCGAGATACTAAAACCCGACACCCTAATCATTGAGAATGTGCCTGGTGTGCTTCATGACAAGCACGGCGTTCTTCAGACTGCGGACGAGTATCTCAAGAACATCGGCTATTCCGTCAGCTACGGGGTGGTGCGGATGTGGGAAGTCGGCGTGCCGCAGACCCGGCAGAGAATGCTGCTCATCGCTTCGCGTGTGGCATCTAATGTGGACATTGAGAAAATCACCGAGGATGCTGCGCTTCCCGCTCGCACGATGGAGTGGGTCATTGGCGATTTGCTTGACAAATACGACGAAAACAGCGTGTTCAATTCCGCAGCCATTCACGCGCCCGTCAATCAGGCCAGGATACACTATCTCTTTGAGCATGACCTCTACGAGCTGCCGAACGACCAACGGCCTGACTGTCATCGCCTGAAGCCGCACACATACCCTGCCGTGTATGGAAGAATGCATTGGAATAGACCTTCGCCGACGATTACGGGTGGCTTTGCGTGCTGCGGGCGCGGACGCTTCGTCCATCCGCTCAGGGAGAGGACTTTGACTCCTCACGAGGCTGCACGGGTGCAGTATTTCCCCGACTTCTTCGACTTCGGCGGGATGACAAGGACGGGGCTTGTCCGCGCAATTGGTAATGCGGTCCCGGCTCGAGCCGGCTACGTGGTCGCGCTTCCGCTGCTGATAGCAGTTCTGGAGACGGATGCCGAAGCGTTAAAAGATGGCACAGTTCATTTTTCGGACGAGGTGTCAGCGAAGGCGACTGATACGCAAGACACTATGCAGTTTAGCGCACAGGAGACCATAAAATGAAAGCCGCAAAGAAACCGCCTCAAGCGTCAAATAGTAAAGACGCCGCAGAAATAAAGCCTGGTTCAATAAATGGTGGGCTTGATATACGTGTATCAAAACTTGAGAGTGTATATCGACGAATCCAATTCGTGTGTGTTGCCCTAGGTGTATTGGGGATTTCTGGCGGCACAATTTTGTGGTACGGATATTCCTCTCTTAAAGACAAGGAGCGAGAGATAAGAAACGACTACAATGAACTTTGGCTTGACTCTCAAAAAGCCGCCGATAGGATAACGGGCATATGGGAGAAAATAAGCGATGCGGAAAAGGATTTCTGTGCCCTGAAAAAGGACAATGCCAAAGTTCTATCTGATGCATTAGACAAATATTCCGCTCTATCTGACGCATATATTGAACTCAAAGGGAAAGTGACAAAAGCGAACGATGTCGCATCGACTGCATTGTCAAGGGCTGGGGAATTGATAACTTCCGTGGAAAAGGCGGCATCGGCGGCGGCAAAATCCGAGAATGCATCGCAAAGCAATGTTCTCATATTGAAGCAGACACAAAAAGTCGCGACGGAGGTCAAAGCGTCGTTTGCGGCAATGCAAGATTCGCAACGTGCGCTTGAGGCCTATTTGTCAGGCAAGATTGCAGACAAAGAGCGTGAATTCACAGTTGAAATATCGGGGTCAAGCACCCATTGTAGTTTTGTTTCGGGAGAATCGATACCATATTCTCGAAAAATCGGAGGTTCTTTTTCAAGGTCGGTTGTCGTTGTTCCAAAGAATTCAATTTGCAAGGTAAAGGTGTCCGCTTCTTTTTGTGACATAACTATACAAAGAGAACTTCAGGGACGGGTAATCGTTGAGGGCGGTGGTTCGTCTTGTAGTGTCAGATATATGAAGTGAAGGAAGATATGGCGATGGAACTTTCATCAGAAAACACTAGTGCGCTTGCAGCGGCCATCTCCGCTCTCTGCGCATTGACATCTCTTGGATTTTCGATATACACGATTCGTAAAGCACGTCGATATGAACGAATCAAAAATCGTCCAAGGGTGATCATTGACCTTGTTAAAACGGGGCGTAATGATGATCTGCTTGCTTTACGCGTGATAAACAAAGGACTTGAGCCGGCGGTAGAGGTTGCTTTTGAAGAGTGCGTTCCTATTCCCAAAAGCATAGAAAGGACCGAGGGGAATGACGATGCCTGGTTTGTGAAAGAACCAATTAGTTTCCTTGGTATGTCGCAATGCCTTATTTGTGTGGTGGGAAGCGTTCATTTCCTTGACAATCCAGATGACGAGAGAACAACGTATCACGGTATAATTGCATACAAGGACTGTTATGGTAATAAGTATCGCGAACCTTTCACCATAAACGGAAGGCATTATTCCAGCATTGAGTTGGAGTCAGTTTAACTTATTGCAAGACGTGTAATCAGCGAATTTGAGAGAAAGGGTAAAATAATGTTATGACAACACCGACAAGATGGCGCGGATTGAGCACGAGATCGAAAAGCGGCTGGAAGCCGCCTGAGAGAAGAACGGGTGGGTCATCGCCGTGGCGATGATGTCGCCGGAAACGACGACGTTGCATATCGAAAAGTGACACGGCGTACGAGCGGGTGATGTTGGAGAATGAGCCAGCGCCGGAGGTGCTGGTCCGCGCGAGTCGAAGGCTTCAGGCTTTCAGGCAAGGGCGAAGGCGTTTCTGGAAGAATTGCTGTGGGAGGCGTGACCAAGGTGGACATTCATGCGGAATGAAGGCAAGTCATGGTATAATACTGGCGGAGGGTTAAAATGAACGCAGAAGAACTTGAAAAGATTGTCGCAAGGCATGAGAGGCAGCATCTGGGGCTGAAGGAGTCTTTCAATGTCGAGTGCATCGAGACGGCTTGCGCGTTATTCCTACTGACGACAAGGTGTGAATGATGGCAGAAGTGGGGGAACAAGATAATTCTTTATACGATCGACGAAGGGAAGTCGCAGGTTTCGCTCCTGTCGCGGGATGGGTGCGCTTGGGCGAATCCAACGCAGATTGTCTCGCATGCTGACGGGTGCCCATGCGGGTCGTTTTGAGAAGATAAATACAACGCTTTGGTTCGATATGGATACGATGACCACAGAGCAGCGCAGCGAATTGATGTCGAAGATTCGCGGCAGGGACACATTGCCGGAGATCCTTGTGCGCAAGCGGCTGTTTGCTGCGGGTTGGCGGTTCAGAGTGTGCGATAAGCGGTTTAAAGGCAAGCCCGACATTGTAATCCCCAAGGCAAAGACGATAATCGACGTGCGCGGATGCTTCTGGCACAGGCATGGGTGCAAGGACTCGACAATGCCGAAGTCGAACATTGCCTTCTGGATGGAGAAGTGGTCGAAGAACGTCAAGCGCGATAACCGCAACGAAGCCGCATGGCGCGAAGCCGGTTGGAATCTGATAATCGTCTGGCAATGCGCCCTTGACGGTGTCAAAGCCGATCGCGTGCTAGAGCGCATCTGCTCTAAAGTTGCAGCATGGAGTGAAGAATGCGCTTCGGGCAAGTCTCGGCGAATTCCGCACAAACTTGAACTCCCATATTCAAGGAGGTTCGGCAAATGATCGACAACGCCTTTACCTGCACTGGAACATCCGCAAATTGCCCGACCCATCCCCTGCCGCGGCAATGTCGGAATGTGGCGGATGTTCCCTGAACTCTCGGCGATAGTTGACAGTCAAGATTCGGGAGATGCCACATGAAAGTCAACAAACGACAGCTCTTCGTGTACTTCGCGGAGCGCCTAGCAAGACGCCTTGCCATAATAGACGGGATTGAAGTCGAGATTGTGCATTCAGCAAAACCTTATTGGAAGATCGAAACAGGAGGGAGCTAGCAATGAGTTCCGAAAAGTACATTCCGCCGTACAAGGTGAGCGAAGTGGAGAAGCGCGTTCTACGCAGCCCTCATTGAGAACATCGTCTGGGAGAACCAGAGCGGCTACTGCCTTGCCATACGGCGCTCGACGCTTCTGGGAAATTCGGAACCGTTCATCGACTTCATGCTTGAGCGCATCCTGCAGGCAATCAAGGGCAAGGGAGAAGAATTCAAGAATGTCGGTGTAAATGTCGGTGTAAAACTATCCGCCCGAGAGCGCGATCTCCTGGAACTGTTGCGTCTCGACGGAACATTGACAGCTGCGCGGATAGCCGAGACATATTCAATCTCAACGAGACAGGCCGAGCGGCTTTTGACAGGTCTAAAGAAAAAGGGATTCCTTGTCCGCAAAGGCTCCGACAAGGGTGGACATTGGGAGGTTGTATGACCAGCCGCGTGGGGCGCTACTCTGGGCCGCTGGCCGTCTACAAGTGCGCTTGAAAAAGATACGACCTTCTAGGGCAAAAGGTCATACCTTTTGATATAAAAGGTTATACCTTTGGGGGTAAAAGGTTATACCTTTTGGGCAAAAAGGTTATACCTTTTATGTAAAAAGGTTATACCTTTTATGGCAAAAGGTTGGACCTTTTTGCAGCAGTCAAAGGAAGCGGCAAATACCTGCGCATTTATGCCGTCAGACTTGAAATTTTCGCCCATTTATGGTATACTACCAAAACAATAATGAAGGATTCGTATGACAAAAGACTTTGGAGATGATTTGTTTTCGGCGTCTGACGGGATGGCGAATGGCGGAATGTACAAACTCGATGTGGTTGCTGGGCAATTGAACTAAAAGGCGAATGACGGCAATGAAGAAATCATCTGTTTGTGCGCTGGGGTGCGTGCCGCTGATTGCATGTGCGGCATTTGGCGGCGAACATGTTGCCGAAGCAACTTGCGGCGGCAATACGATACGGCTTTATCTTGATCCGCTCTCGTACGAGGTTTCCAAAGATGGTGTGGTCGTGGTGCCGCGGACGGAAATCGGGATTGTTGCAGATTCCGGCATGGAGAGGCTCGAAAATCCTAAGGTTGCAACGCGCTCATTCACGGAAGAAATCAATACTCCAATATACAAAAAAGCCAAAATTATCGCTCCCTGCAATAGCACGACGGTCTATTTTGGAAGTTTCGATATTGTGCTTGCGGCGATGAAAGACGGTGTGGCGTGGCGTTTTGCAGTGAAGTCGAAATGCGCAATTTTCCATGAGCGAGCCGATGTCACTATTCCGTCAGACGCCAGATGCTCTTTCAACCGGATAGACAAGAAACTTCGTCTTGGATGCGAAGAAACGGTTCCGGAATTTTCCGATGCCAAATCGCTGCCCGCCGGGCGCAGTTTCTATTTGCCGTTCGTCTATTCAACGGGCGGCAAGATTGTCGCCGTCACCGAAGCCGATGTCTATGACTATCCGGCATGGTATCTCGACAAGTCCTTGAAACCGGGAAGCGGCATTGGGCTGTCCGCCCGCTTCGCAAAATATCCGAAGACCGTGAGAAACGACGGCGACGATGAACTTAAGCGTGGCAGGCGGATTCATGTAACCGGGACGGAAGATTATATCGCCGTGTCCGGCGGCAAAAAAGCGCTTCCCTGGCGTGTGTTCATCCTTGCCGACAGACCGTCGGAACTTTGCGAGGCGGATATCGTCTATGCGTTGTCGCGTCCTGCGGACAAGGATGCGGATTTTGGATGGGTGAAGCCGGGAAAGGTGGCATGGGATTGGTGGAACGATTTCGACAACAAGGGCGAAGAGGCCGGCTGCACGACTGATGGCTACAAGCGATTCATCGATTTTGCCGCCGGGAACGGAGTGGAATATGTAATTCTCGATGAAGGGTGGAGCGAAAAGCTGGACATCTGGAAATATTCGCCGCGTGTGGATGTCGAGGCGGTGATCAAGTACGCCAATGAGCGCGGAGTGGGCATAATTCTCTGGATGGCATGGGCGCAGGCGTGGGGCGACGAGGAGCGCGTAGTGGCTCATTTCGCCGGTCTTGGAGTCAAGGGCTTCAAGGTCGATTTCCTCGATCGTGGCGATGCGGATATCGCCACATTTCTGGAGAAGTTCGCCGCCGCCTGCGCACGCCACAAGATGATTGTCGATTACCATGGCGTCTATCGCCCTACAGGAATGCAGCGACGCTTCCCGAATATCGTCAACTATGAAGGAATCCATGGTCTTGAGCAGATGAAGTGGGCGCCATGCGACAAGGATATGTGCGCGAATGACGTGGGCGCATTCTTTCTCCGCGGCACGGCAGGTCCAATGGACTATACGCCCGGCGCAATGGACAACTATCCAATTGGCCAATACGCGGGAACGTGCAGCAATCCTGGTTCGGTAGGCACGCGCGCCCATCAGATGGCGTTGATGGCGCTTTATGAAGCTCCGCTCAATATGCTTTCCGATTCGCCAACCAAGTATGAAAAGAACATGGAGTGCTTTTCGTTCATGGCTTCGGTGCCGACCGTGTGGGCGGAGACCCGTGGGCTGGGCGGGAATCCGGAGTCGTTTGCCGCCGTCGCCCGTAAAGCCTATGACGGAACTTGGTGGGCGGCCGGCATCACGGATTCCTCTGCTCGCGATTTTGAAATCGACACCTCGTTTCTCGGGGAGGGCGAATGGGATGTGGAAATATTCCGCGACGATGCCGAATCCGATAGCGCACCTTCGTCCTACATTCATGAAACATATCGTGTCGCGGCAGGAGAGAAAATCGCCTGCCGCATGGCCAAAGGCGGCGGCTTTATCGCGAGATTTTCAAAATGACGCCGCGCCTCACAACCCTCTGCTACATCGAGAAGGGCGGATGCTGGCTTGTCCTGCACCGCACGAAGAAGGAACACGACGAGAACGAGGACAAGTGGATCGGCGTGGGCGGCAAGTTCGAGGATGGAGAGAGCCCGGAGGAATGTGCTTTGCGAGAGGTGAAGGAGGAGACTGGTCTTACGATGACCGAATACCGCTTCCGGGGCATCGTCACATTCGTCTCGGACGAGTGGGGGACCGAGTATATGCACCTCTTCACCTGCACGGCTTTCGAGGGCGAACTCGAAGAATGCGACGAAGGCGAACTCGTGTGGTTGCCCAAGGCGGAACTGCTCACGAAGAAGATGTGGGCGGGCGACCGCATCTTCCTCAAGGCGCTTGACGAACGCGACGACTTCTTTTCGCTGAAGCTGCGCTATCGCGGCGAGGAGCTAGTGGAGGCAAAATTCGGATAACTCTCCGGCCTGCCTCCCGATGTCATAGACTCTCTGCATGGCATCCTGGTCGTGGCAGACGCGGGATATCGGCAGCGGCTCTTTAGGCGCGATGAGAATGGCATCTCCGGACGCCACACGCGCATCGATGTATTCGAGGGTGTCGTTATACCAGACATGGCGAGTCTTCAACGCCTCGTATATTGCCGGATACCGGCGAAGCAATGGCTTGAAAATGCACATGGTCTTCTTTGGGGATTTTCGATAGCCGAGAGGACGGGTCGTGATTACGACATTGCGCTCGTAGCCGATTGACTCGAAGTAGCGGAGCGGAATGCCGTCTGAAAGCCCTCCGTCGAGATAGAATCCGCCATCAATCTCCACGGGGCGCGAGACGAGCGGCATTGACGCCGAGGCGCGGATCCAGTCGAAGGCGCGTTCGTCGGCCTTGTCGAGCCGCTTGTACACAGGTTTGCCCGTGGAACAGTCGGTTGCCACTACATGGAACTCCATCGGATTCTTCTCGAACGCCGCACCGTCAAACACGTCCAGTTCCATAGGGAGCGTTCGATAGCAGAACTCCGCGCCGAAGAGATCGCCCGTAGTGAAAAGCGACTTCCAGGAGCAGTAGCGCGGGTCGCGGGCGAAGCGCTTGTTGTAGCGGATGACGCGGCCAATTTGCCCGCTCTTGTAGTTGCAGCCGAAGCACGTGCCGGCCGATACGCCTACAAGTCCGTCGAACTTGACGCCGCGCTCCATGAGAACGTCGAGAACGCCTGCCGTAAACAGCCCGCGCATCGCTCCGCCCTCGAGAACAAGTCCAGTTTTCATGTCAGGCGAGTTTCCAGCAGCGCCAGACGGCGAGCGTCTTTTCGGCGAGGTCTGTCATGGCATTTCATCCGAATTTGCCTTCATAGTCGGACTCTCATTTGTTTGTCAAATCGCCAAAGTCTCCGTCGCCGCCTGCACGGCGTTGCGGACGCAGTTCTCGCAACTGCACAGCACCTTGCCAGTGCCGACGCCTTTCAAGTCGCGGCAGATGGTCGCGCCGCCGCAAAGTTCCTTGAAGCGCGGAAAGATTGCGCGGGATGCAGGCATTGCCGCACCTTTTGCTGAAATGAGCGACGAAACCATGATTGCGCCGACGAGTGCGCCGCACGTTCCCTCCATCGTCCCCATGCCTGAACCGAAGCCGGAGCCGAGTCGCAACAGCTCCTCTTCGCTTTTGCCGAGTTCGGCGGCGAAAGCGACAAGCACCGCCTGGCAGCAGTTCATCTCCTTCTTCCGCCGTGCGGCGTAGTCCATGCGTTCTTGAATGGTCATTTTTCAAGCCTCCTTTCAAATTCGTTCTTTACCGTAATTCGTCGATCGCTTTTTGCAAGTTCGCGAGAAACTTCCCGGCGTGAGCCCCGTCCATTTGCGTGTGGTGGAACTGGAACGAAACCGGCAATTCATAGCGGAAAAGACGCTTCCTGTAACGCCCCCAAATCATAAACGGGTTGTTGAAAATCCCGGAATTCATTCCGACTGCGCCATCGATTTCCGTATCGATGATGGCTGATGTACCTATGACCATGCTGTTCTCGGACAAGTCCCAATCCTGACAACTTTCCGCCACGATTTTTGTGTACTTGAGGTAGTCGCGGTTGAATGTCGTCAGATCTTCGGAATACGGAATGTCGCAAGAGCTGACTTCGCCTTCGGCGTTTTTGACGATTGTGTTCACCGCGATCGAATCGTATTGCATGAGCTTGCCATTGACCGGGAGCATGTAAAACTCCTTAACGCTTGTTGCAGCCTTGCCGATGCAGTAACCCATAAGCATATTGAACTTCAAACCGCTCTTTTTGCTAAGCCTCACGAGTCTTGTGACGTTCAACGATTTGAAGAATGTTACCATCGGATTTGGAGCGTGCATCCAGAATTCAAACGCCCTTGCTCTGGTTGTGCTTTTTGGATCGATTTCTTTTGCCATGAGAGTGCTTTCGTCTATGCCATGCGCCCCGCCCGTTTTGTTTGGCGTTAGCTCACTCATTTTAGTTGTCCTTTCAGCAGTTTTTCATAAATCGCTCTGTCGCCACTGGAGAAACAGCAGAACACGACTTCAATGCCTCCGTGCGTCTTGAGGAATTCCTGTGTTTCGCGGATGGCAATCTTGGCTGCGTCCTCTATCGGATAGCCGTACACGCCTGTCGAGATGCAGGGGAACGCCATGCTATGACAATCGTTCTCGACTGCGAGTGCGAGCGAGTTGCGGTAGCAGTTCGCGAGTTTCTCCGGCTCTCCGTGCTGCCCGTCGCGATAGACAGGACCTACCGTGTGTATGACGAACTTCGCCGGGAGTTTGAAGCCTGGCGTAATTCTCGCCTCGCCAGCAGGACACCTCATGCCGGGACGAACCTCCGGCACTCTCAAACAAGCATCAAACAGCTCCTTGCCCGCCGCACGGTGTATTGCTCCGTCCACACCACCGCCGCCAAGCATGACTTGGTTGGCGGCATTTACGATGGCATCGACCTCAAGTTTCGTTATATCGTCTTGGACGACCTTCATCATGTCTCATCCTCCACAAGTTCAAAGCGTTTCATGGTTTCCCCATCCCGCTCGATGGTCTCGAAGAACATCTTGGCCGGACGCACCCAGAGGCCACGCTTGCCGAAACGCCGATAAGTCCGTCGAATTTGACGCCGCGCTCCATGAGGACGTCGAGAACGCCGGCCGTGAACAGCCCGCGCATCGCTCCGCCTTCAAGCACAAGACCGGTTTTCATTACTACATAATTTTATCAAGCAGTTTCTTCAGCCGTTCCTTGAGACGTTCCAGCTCTTCCCAGTCTTGATGAGCTTCGGCGTACGCCATCAATCCCTCAAGCCTGTGAATCTGCTCGATGTAGTCGTCCTGTTGCGGCATTGCCATTAGTCACAACCCCATCAGTCTGGCAGTGTTGTCGTAATAGATGTGCCGAAGTGCGGCATCGTCAAGATGTGTAGCTCTCGTCTTTTCGATTTCTACGCTCGGTTCGTGGAACGGAGAGTCGATGCCGAATAGCACACGGTCATGCCCGACCGTATTGTATGCTTCGGCAATCTTCACGCTCATGGAGGTGCCGGAGGTTTCAAGATAGAGATTGGGATACCGTCGTGCTACCTTGAGCGCTGCATCGACATAGACGCCGTGGCAATGACCCATGTGGAGCAGCACGATGGCGGCGCCGGGATGCCGTTCGGCGAGCAATCCTATCTGCCATGGAAGCGAATAAGGCGGATGTCCACTATGGATGAACACCGGGATTCGCAATTCCTCGGCAACGTCGATGATTGGATCGACAATCTCGTCGTCCGCGCAGAAGGCATCGAAGAGCGGGTGTAGTTTTATGGCCCGGAAGCCATCCCGCTCGACGTAGCGTCGAATGTCATCAGGCAGATTTTTGGTTCCCGGCTTTACCCATGCAATGGGAACGATAAGGTTTGGCTCCTTCTGGAATGCTTCGACGACCGAGGCGTTGTCCTCGCAGTGTGCGCCTGTAAGAAGCGTCTTTTCGATGCCAAACTCGTCCATCTGCTCTTTCAGGCGGACAATGTCGAAGTCGAACCGCGCCCATGAGCCGAAGTTCCCGATGTGCGAATGTGCGTCTATAATCTTCATTTTTCCAGTCTCCATCCGAAGTCGTTGTGGTAGATCATGTTGCGGGTCATGCCTCCGTCTATGCAGATGTTCTCGCCTGAGATGAATCCGGCTTTGCTGGAAGCGACCTTTCAAGCTCGGTGAGCGTATGACGGTGCGCATGATTGCCGTCCGTCATGAGATGATCGTGCCAGTGGGTATGGGTGATCGTATGCGTATGGACGCAGCCGCCGTGGAAATGTGTGAAGGTGTGCTGGTGCGGATGGGTGTGGTGCCGCACGAGCGTATCGACCACGACAAGCGCCGCCCCCGCGACCATCACGCCCAGCGCCGCAAGATACATCCATGACAAGCCCTCCTTCAGCAAGACGAACGAGAGCAACGCCCCCACGAACGGCGCAACTGCATAGTAGGCACTCGTTTTCGCCGCACCGAGCGCGTTCTGTGCGCGGATGTAGAGGAAGATGCTGAGTCCGTAGGCCACAAAGCCAAGCGCAAGCGCGGCGGCGACATGCGCGAGACTTGGCATCGCCTCATGCCGAATGACGGCGATCGCAAGCGCGCCAAGTCCGGAGAACACGCCTTTCAGTACGACGATCTCGTAGGTGTTCTTCGACGCGATGTTGCGCGTACAGTTGTTCTCGAAGCCCCAGCAGACCGTCGCCGCAATGACAAGCAGCGAACCATACGAGAACCTGAAACTGTGCGTTCCCTCGAATGAGAGCAGGACGCTCGCAAGCGTGATGAGCGCAATCGCGATCCAGAGTCGCTTCGAAACCGTCTCCTTGAAAACGAAAAGTGCAATCACCGTGGTGGCCACGATCTCGAAGTTGCCGAGCAAGGACGCGTTGGCGGAGGTGCCATACCTGATTCCAAGCATGAGAAAGATGGGCGCGGCGATGTCGAGGACGATCATGCCGACGACGAACGGCATGTCGCGGCGCGTCAGAGGCGCGGACGCCTTGCGGTCATGGACATTAAAGAGCGAGAGAGCCGCAATGCCGATTCCCGCGCCAAGATAGAGAAGCGATGCCATGGTGGTTGGCCCGACATCCCGAAGTAACACCTTTGACACCGGGATGTTGATCGCGTAGAAAACCGCCGCCAGAAATGCATAGAGTATGGCTCTCATGGAATCGCGCCGATGCCTTGCAGGATGCCTGCGATGCCGATTGCGGCGACGTCCTTGCAGATCTTGCCGTCAGCGTCGAACGAGTAGAAGTTCATGACCGTGGTCGTGAAGCGGCGTCCGTTCGGCTGAAGCCCCGCGAACGGCGCTTCGCCGTTGAACGTGCCGGAGCATTCCCACAGGACGGCGACCGTCCTCTCGTCCGCCACCATATCGACAAGCTTCCACTGCACGTCAGGGAAACTCTTCCGCATGAGGCTGACAACGCTCAGGTATCCTTCCGCGCCGTAGAGCGGCGTAGGCGAAACGGGCGTCTTGAACGCCGCCGTTTCGGCGATCAGTTTGCGGCCCAGCTCAAGGTCGTTCGTGTTGATGCACTTCTCGAAGAGGCGCATCGTTTCGCGATTGCGTGCAGCGAGGATGCTAATTGCCGTTTTCATTCGTCCTCTCCTTTCAGAGTCTCGAATCGCTTCATCGTATTGCCGTCGCGCTCGATCGTCTCGAAGAACATCTTTGCTGGACGCACCCAGAGGCCGCGCTCGCCGTACAAAGCACGATACACGACCATCTCCTCCAGCGTCTCGGAGTCCTTTGCAAACCCCTCAAGCCGGTAGAGATTGCCTTTGAAATGCCGGAACGTCCGTCCGACGAGGTTTTCTCTTTCTTCTTTCGTCATATCAGCTGTAAGCACGCTCGTATTATACCAAAAATCGGTCATTTCCGGTAGATGGAAATATTGGGAATTGGTAATTGGGAATTTTCTCCTGACCCGATTCCCAATTCACTGACTCTTGGTCATTGACTTGCGGTCAGGGATATGATATAATATCCGCCGTCTTTCAGAAACAAAAGGTTTGACGAATGACCAAGCGACGGGAGATAGCGCAGGAAACGCGCCAGAGAATCTATACAACGGCCTGTTCCCTCATACGGAAGAACGGATTTGCCAACGTGTCCATAGAGGACATCACGCACGCCTGCGGCATGGCCAAAGGCACATTCTACGTCTATTTCAAGCGCAAGGAGGATATCGTCTTCGAGTGCTGCAAGGAGTGGTTCGGCGATATCGACCGCAAGGCGCGCGAACACAAGGGCACAATCGTCGAGAAACTTGCGTTCTACTTCAAGGGGTTCATGGAGGGCGTGACGTGCGGCGGCGTGGAGCTGTGCCGCCAGTGGGTGCGCGAGGTGATCGACCCCGCCGATTCCCCAGGCGAAATGCGCGGCGGCAAGTACGCTTACGACCTCAAACATTTGACGATGTTTCTGAATGACGCGGTAAAGGAAGGCCTGCTCAAGAAGTCCACCCCGGTCGAGACGCTGGCGCACATCTTTATGTGCGAACTCTACGGCATGATGACATGCTGGTGCATGAGCGACGAAAGATTCGTCCCCGCAGAGTGGGTTGAACGTTTCGCCAAAATGCAGTTGCCAAGTCTTCTCGCACCGTATATGATGACTCACGCAAAGGTGCTGAGATAACATCTACAGCAAACCAAAAGAAAAAACAAATGTACAAAACCATAACAGGAGGAATCATCATGGCTACAATGCTTGCATCTGCATCAGATCAAATGATTGTCCGCATCGCGGAGATCGAGGTCTATCCCGAACATCTGGAGGCCTACCTCGCCGCCGGCAAGGCCGTCGGCGCGGAATCTGTCGCGAAGGAGCCGGGCGTCGTGTGCATCTTCCCGGTGCAGAAAAAGGAGCACCCTACCCAGATTCGCATCGTCGAAATATACCGCGACGAGGCGGCGTACAAGGCACACCTCGAGACGCCGCATTTCAAGGCGTACAAGGACAGGACGTACCATTGGGTGAAGTCCATGAACCTTGAGCCGATGCAGCCGCTCGACCCCGAACACATGGATATGATCTTCAAAAAGGAGATTCAGCCGAAGGAGGCTGGCATGGTCTACCAATTCACCGTCAAAGGCCGCAAGGGCGAGGACGTGTCGCTTGCGGACTACAAAGGCAAGGTTCTGCTCATTGTGAACACCGCCACCCGCTGCGGTTTCACTCCGCAGTACGAAGGTTTGGAATGGATGTACGAGCAGCACAGGGATCAGGGCTTTGAGATTCTGGACTTCCCGTGCAATCAGTTCGGACAGCAGGCGCCAGGCACCGACGAAGAGATACACACGTTCTGCGCCATCAATTACAAGACGGCGTTCCCGCAGTTTGCAAAGGTCGACGTGAATGGCGACAACGCCGCGCCTCTTTTCAAGTTCCTAACCGGCAATACGAAGTTCGAGGGATTTCCGCCGGACGGCAAGATCGCACCACTGCTCGAAAAAATGCTTGGCGAGGCCGATCCCGGCTACGCGAAGAAGCCGGACATCAAGTGGAACTTCACGAAGTTTCTCATCGGCCGCGACGGCAGGATCATCCGCCGCTTCGAGCCGACCGCTCCGCTTTCGGACATAGAGGCGGCAGTCGAAAAAGCGCTGCGGCAGTCCTTATGACATCGGCAAAGCCAAGCACGCGACTGCTGTGTTTAAGCTTAATCAAGAAAGGGAAACAAAAATGAACATCCACGGAAAGACGAAGGGGACGCCCCTTGAAAAGGCGATTGCCCAGCTCGCCGCTGGCGAGGCCATGGGCGGAGCGATGTACTACGCGCTCGCGCGCATCGCCGAACACCACGGCTATGCCGACGTCGCAAAGGAGTTCATCGAACTCGGCAACCAGGAGACGAACCATGCCGGGTTCTACGCGACGCTGAACGGCAAGTACCCCATCGACAAGGATGCGTTCTGGAAGCTTGTCAAGGGGCTCTCCAAGGCGGAGTTCAAGGGCGAGGCGAACCTCGGCAAACTTGCGGAACAGCTCGAAGGATTGGGCCTGCACGAGGCGGCGGAGCAGGTGGAGGAGTTTGGCGCGCAGGAGACGCACCACGGCGAGGCGACGATGGCGATTCTCAGGAAGTACGCGCCGGAATACGCTTCAGACGTTCCTTCGGGCAAGAAGAAATACGTTTGCCCGCTCTGCGGCTACGAATACGAAGGCGATCTCGACTCTGAACCTGCCGACTGGAAATGTCCGATTTGCGGCGTCGCCAAGGCTGCGTTCAAGCCGATGGAGTGACGTCGCCGATGAAGAAACCCTTGAAGCTGCGGGCGGTCGTTTCCCCGACGCCCGCGATCATCGCGGCGGCGTATGACGAGAACGGCAAGGCGGACGCCTGCACGCTCGCGTTTTACACGCCGTCGAGCCACAAGCCGCCGTGCCTCACCATCGCAATCAACGCCACGGCGAAGCGCAAGACGCTGAAAAGCATCCTGCACTCCGGCGCGTTCACGATCGGCTATCCGAACATCGAGCAGGTGGCGGAGGCGGACTACATCGGCATCGCATCCGGCTACGAACACGACAAGATTGCCGAAGTCGGGTGGACGGTGACGAGAGCCGAAAAGGTCAACGCGCCTGTCATCAACGAGCTGAAGCTTGTTGTCGAGTGTAAGGTCGTAAACGCGGTCACAATCGGTAGCCATGTGCAGATTACGGGTGAGGTCGTGAACATACAGGTCGACGAAAGCATCATCGACGAGCGCGGCAAATATTCACTCGAAAAGCTCAAGCCGATCATCTACGACGAGGAGAATTGGCGCTACCTCGCGGTCGGCGAAAAGGCCGCCGACGCTTTCAAATGTGGGCTCGTGTTCAAAAAGGCGTGATGGGATGCAAAGCCCAATGACGATTTCTTTTCTCGGACTCTGGGAGAATTGCACAACCCCGACTTTAAAGGGGGCGATTTCGACCCCCTTTTGTAGATGGCCGAGCAACCCCAGCGGTTGAATAAACTGAACGAAAATCGCCATCCAGCATAGGCAATGTTCTGTAACAAAGGAGAAACGCTAGTGAAAACAACGCGAAAAAAGTTTATGGGAGGCGTTGCGGCTTTTGCAGCAGCATCGCACTTCTTCCCATCCCTTGCAATGAGCGGGAAGAAGGGAGCCATCAAAATACGCCAGATAAGAAACGCGACTTTGCGAGTCAGGTTTGGCGGCGTTGAGTTCTTGATTGATCCCTGGCTTGCCAGTAAGGCCGAGGGCATGACATTTAGAAAAGGCCCTTTTGCCTCGGAGGTCGTCGATCCGGCGCAGCTCGACATCGTGATGCCGATGTGCGAATTGCCGATGCCTGTCGCCGATGTGCTGTCCGGCGTCGATGCATACGTTCTCACGCATCTTCACCCCGACCACTTCGACATGGCGGCGGACGGCACGGCTGGCGCGAAGCTCAACAAGGCGGTTCCGCTCTTTGTGCAGAACGAGCGCGAGGTCGGCGTGATGAAGAAGTCTGGCTTCGCGGACGTTCGGATGTTAACGGATGACGGCGTCACATTCAACGGGGTGACTTTGAAGCGCACTTACGCCAAGCATGGCACGAAAGAGCCGTGTGGTCCGGCATCGGGCATCTTCTTCAGTGCACCAGGCGAAAGGAAAACACTCTGGATTCTCGGCGACACGATCTGGTGCGACGAAGTCGCCAAGACTATGGCGGAGCTGAAACCCGATGTCGTAATCCTGAACGCCTGCGCCGCACAGCTTAAGACATACGGTCGTCTCATCATGGACGATGCAGACGTCGAGAGCGTCTGCCGCGCCGCGCCAAACGCCACGGTAATCGCGAGCCACATGGACACCGTCGCCCACGCCTCGCTCACGCGCAAGGCGCTCAAGGCGGCGCTCGAAAAGCGCGGCCTCGCCTCGCGAGTCCTGATGCCCGACGACGGCGAAGCGTATGTGTTTTGACACAGGAGAAATCCATGACAGTCGTAAAAATCACAGTTCTTGAGACTTCGCTGAAGAAGGACTTGGCGGGCGAATACGCCGTGCCGAATCTGGAGCCCTGCCCGATCCTGAAGGCCGGGCAGGTGTTCTACGCGACGAACACGTGCCCCAAGGGAATGTGCGACGCCGCATGGCGCACGATCAACCAGTACGTCTTCGCCCTCGCCTGCGGGGTGCGCGAGTTCTACGGCGGCGGATGGATGAAGGAGCCGGGCAAGGTCATCACCTGCTGCAACGACGGGCTGCGTCCGGTGTACTTCAAACTTGAAGCCACAGACCGTGAGGCCGGACCGTTTCTGGGAAGAGACGACAAGTAGCCAATGCCCAGGCTCAAAGAAAGAAGGCTGGTCACATGACGACAAATATCCCTGACAGAATTGAAATCAATGGAAAGACATACATCGTAGATATCAACCATGAATATCCCTATGATATTAGCAATCCCATGCATTTAGCGGCTTTTGATGAGAATAACGAGCTTGTGATAATCGATTGGGATCTAGAGAAAGTTATTGAGGAAATTCATGTAGTTGGCATCGGAAGGCCTGATTTGTGTTCGGTTATTGCTGAGTGGACATGGAATTGCATTGGCGATCTACATCCAGAGGGAGGCCAATGTCCCCATATAAAAAGAATTGCTATCGAAGAGGGTATTACAACAATAGAATACGGCGCCTTCAGAAATTGGAAAGCGTTGGAACTTGTCATGCTCCCCCAAAGTGTCGTGACTGTAGACCGACGAAATGCATTTATTGGATGCGATAATCTTAGATGGATTATATCTGTTGGATATGATGGAAAGATTAATTTTGAAAGGTTCGGTAGTTATGTGTTTGACAATGATGATTATATACAGATAATAACTGAACATCCAATTCATCAAGTAATCGAGGCGTGTTCTAAATGTAGACTGTGGGAGCAACTGCCGTGTGAAAAATGGGTGAAATTGCTGATAAGCCAGCCACAACTGGCAGATAAATGCAGTTCGTGGAGTATGTTCAACGGCTATGACTGGGTTGAACTTCTGAGAGTTAGGCCTGAATTCTCAAAGTATTGCGATAGGTTTGATGGATGGCGTAAGATAGACATAACATTCCTTACTGCCCCAGAGTATTTTTATAATTGTGAATATGATGAATTATCGATGCATGGAAGCATTTTGACTGAGAATGGCATAGTTAGTGTTGTTTCACAGATGGAAAATAACGGCAAAACCACTTATAGGACTGCGGACAGGAACATTGTGACAGCGATTGAAGAGGTAGTGCCTTGCGGACGGTGGGCAGAACTGCTCGAAAAACAACCTCAGTTTTCAGACAAATGCGATAAACTTAATGGATGGGAAATCTTTGATGGCTTCGATTGGGGGAGACTTATTGCAGAGCAACCGAGTTTTATTTCAAAATGCGAGTCTCTCAATGGATGGAAATTGATGCGGGATTTTAAGCCAATTTCATCGCTTTACAGTGAAGAACTTTGGCATCCAGAAAATACAACAAACTATGAAACATTTGACCGTGAAGAATACCTTCCTGCAATGGTTTGTGATAGAGGTATTAATCTGTTCCGATGGACTCATAAACTGTCGCAAGAGTCAGTTGCCAAGATATTGCAATCGTTGTCTAAAGTATTCTGGATTAACGCATTACTTCAAGACATAAAAAGAACGATATGGACGGCTGCAAAATACGATGTACGTGAAATTTGGGACACTATAACGATATGTGAGTGGCAAACTGTAATCAACGATTCCTATACGTGGTCAGAATTAGTAGATATTATTACAATCACAGAAGATAATTCGTGCATAAAATCATATAAACCATTCTGGCTCGCCTTACAGAAGGCATGCCCTGATTATCTTAATAAAGCCATTGAATGGGAAGATCATGATGAGGAGTAAAATGCTAATGATGGCATCACTCATAGCCGCAGCGTTTCTTGCAATCGGAAATGTGACGAATGAAGTTGAGACGGCATCTACGACAAATTCGCTCTCTATTATTGTTCGTATCGCCGAAATCGAGGTTCACCCTGAACATCTGGAAGCGTACCTCGACGCCGCGAAGACGGTAGGCGCGGAATCGGTCTCAAAGGAGCCGGGTGTCGTGTGCATCTTCCCGATGCAGAAGAAGGAATCGCCAACGTCCATCCGCATCGTCGAGATTTATCGCAGCGAAGAGGCATACAAGGCGCATCTCGCGACGCCGCACTTCCGCAAGTACAAAGAGGGTACGCCGCACATGATCAAGTCGCTCGAACTTGTTCCAATGCGTCCGCTTGATGCGGAGCACATGAACAGGATATTCAGGAAAGAAGACATTTGACCCGCAGATATGCGACCGGAAGAACAATCAGAAAGGAAGAATCCATGAAGAAAGTATTGATCATATCCGCCAGCCCTCGCAAGGGCGGCAATTCGGACATCCTCTGCGACGAGTTCGCAAAAGGCGCAAGAGAGGCTGGACACGAGGTGGAGAAAATCCGCCTCGCGGAGAAGAAGGTCGGCTACTGCACCGGCTGCTACGCCTGCCAGAAACTCCACAAATGCGTCCAGAAGGACGACGCCAACGAACTTGTCGAGAAGATGCTCTCGGCGGATTCAATAGTCCTCGCGACGCCCGTCTATTTCTACTCGATGGACGCACAGCTCAAGGCGCTAATCGACCGCACTGTCTCGCGCTGGGACGATTTCGGACGCTTCAAAGGCACGGAGTTCTGGCTCGTCATCACGGCTGCGGATACGAACCGCGAGATGATGTCAGCCACGCTTGAAGGACTGCGCGGCTTCATGCGCGACTGCATGGAAGGCAGCATTGAACGCGGCGTAATCTACGGCACCGGCGCCTACGAGAAGGGCGAAATCCGCAATCTCCCGGCAATGCGCGAGGCGTATGAAGCCGGCTTAAACGCCTGACCGGTAAATTCTACCTGAAAATTCGGTTCAGCCATTCGACCACGTCATCCTCGGTGTGGTGCGAGGTGACGCCGGTGCCGAGGCGGCGCTCGATCTGATTCGAGCCGCGAAACGCGAGTCCTTCCAGTACTTTTGCTTCCGGGCACGCCTTGCGGATGTCATCAAATGCTCTGCCTGCTCCGCCGCCGCCATGCGCACAGAAGGGGACTACGGTCTTTCCAGCGAGTTTTTCGGTATCGAGGAATGTCGCCATCGGCAGGGCGTAAGTGCCGTACCAGATCGGTGCGCCGACGAATACGATGTCGTATGCCGCAAGGTCTGGAATCGCCTTCAGCGCGGGGTGCGTACCCGCCTCGATGTCCTTGCGGACGGCTTTGATTATTGCGCCGTACGACTCTGGATAAGGTTCAGCCATTTCAAGCGGCAGCAAGTCGCCACCAGTGTGCTTCTGTATCCATGTGGCCACGATGGCGGTATTCTGCGCCTTCGACTGAGAATAGTATACGATGGCGATTTTCCCTTGCGGCTTTGCCGTTAGCGGAATCGTCGCCGCCGTCTCACGCTTCGAGAACATCCGGCATCCCGCGATGGCACATGCAACCGCAATCGCCGTGACACATATAGCAACAATTGCAACTTTCATCTTTTGTCTCCTTTATGATGTGGTTTTTGTTTGCGATCAATCCATTTTTGCTCACTTCCCGTTCGATCCGCTTCGCGTTTTCAGATAGGCGATGAGTTCGCGCGGGAAATTCGTTTCGATTATCGTGAAGCCATTGTCGAGAAGCCAGCCCCAGCCTTCTGATGGCGAAGAGAGAAGCGACAGCTTATCGTCGTGCCCGGCAGTATGTTTTGACCAAGTCGCCGCGACGAATGCGCGCGAGCCGGACGCGAGGACTTTCGGCAATTGCGCGTATGTTTTCGAGTCGAGCGTTTCCATCCTGAACTGGAATGCCTTTGGCTTCGCGTTTTGCAGCCACTCGTCCACATATGCTTCGAGATCCGGGATCTTGTCGTCGATTACCGGGCAATAGACAACGCGCTCAAGGTCGTCGCCGAAGACCGCTTTCGCTTTTGCATACGGCCAGTCAAGGACGAACACGGTTTCTTCCAGCGTTCCCTCTTCGCGGGCGATTGCAAGAAGTTTCGGCACGAGCTCGCCGTTGTTCTGCCCCGCTTTGTCGAGATAGAGCATCACCTTTCCTTTGGCGACGGCCATGTATTCGCGCAAAGTAGGGATTTTCTCGCCCGTCCACTGGCCTACGGCATCGTGGAGCCACAGCGATTTAAGCTCGGCAAGCGTCATGTCCGATATTGACCCGGTCGCGCGCGTCGTGCGGTCCACGGTGGCATCGTGGTGGATCACGATTTCGCCGTCTTTCGTCTCCCGCACATCGGTTTCAACGATGGAGACGCCGAATGCGATTGCGTTCTTCAGCGAGGCGATGGAATTTTCCGGCGCAAATTTCCAGTCCGCCCGATGGCTCGCCACCAAAATAGATTGCGTATCCGTCCGGTGGCATGGCTTGGAAGAACCCATTGCGCCGCATTTGTGCGATGATCCCATCGCGCCGGCGAGTATTGCCATGATGGCGAGAGAGTATCTCATTTCGTGTTCCTTTCAGATTTTCTTGATGATCTTAGCCGGGACGCCCGCAGCGACAGTGCGCGGCGGCACGTCCTTCGTCACGACTGCACCCGCGCCGACGATCGCGCCTTCGCCAATCGTCACGCCTGGGCATATTGTCACGCGAGCGCCGATCCACACCTTGTCGCAAATCTTGACGGGCTTGGCGAACATTCCGCCGCGCTTTTCCGGGTCGGGATCGTGGTTGAGAGTTGCGATGATCGTCTGCGGCCCTATGAGTACGTCGTCGCCGATTGCGATTCCGCCTTGATCCTGGAACTGGCAGCCGGAGTTTATGAATACCCGCTTGCCGATTTTCGTATTCTTGCCGCAGTCGGTGTGGAAGGGCGGGAACATGCCGAACGATTCGTCGATTTCGCTCGCCGTCAGTTTCGCCATGAGCGAACGCACTTCTTCGGGCGTATGGTATGAGCCGTTCAGCTCGGCCGTGATTTTCAGCGCCTCCTGTGAGAGCGCATGAAAAGCCTGATGAAGTTCACTCCCGCCGGGAATGTACTTCACCTCGGCCATCGTTCTTCTGAATTCTTCTATGGTCATTTCTGCTCCTCTTTGCATATTCAGTGTTCGCCTGACGGGAAATGGCGCGGTCTTGTCCTTTGGCCGTCCCATGCTTTGGGGAGCGTGATTTTGACCGTGGCGAAGGCGCCTGACGGAAGCGGACAAAACCCGTCGCCGCATTCGGTTGCAGATGCCATGCGCACGAAAAGTGCCGCCGCCAGTAGGGCGAGATGCCCCCATCGCGCCTTGCATTTCATGTCCATTCCCAGCATTTTTCGTTTTCTTCCCGATTTCTTTGCAGAAACATTGCATATTATACCAAAAATCGGTTATTTCCGGTAGATGGAAATATTGGGAATTGGGAATTCTTCGATTTTTCGATTGAGGAATTTTAACCACACAGAGGCGTGGTAAACAAAAACTCTAATTCGCCGGTTTCGATAATTAGCCGCACAGCAGCACTCTTGCGTGACCGCCCAAGGGGCAAAAGCGCCAGACATGCTTGCATTTTGCGCGGATTTTTGGTATAATTCCGCACAAAATTGCAAAAGCCGGGAAACAACATAAATTCCTTAAAACAGCAAAGGAAAACAATGAAGACAAAACAGAAAAAGTACGTCTATTTCTTCGGTGCGGACAAGACCGAGGGCAATGCCGACATGCGCGAACTCCTCGGCGGCAAGGGCGCGAACCTCGCCGAAATGGCCGGGCTGGGGCTGCCGGTGCCGCAGGGCTTTACGATTTCCACCGAGGCCTGCACTCGCTACTACGACGACGGCAAGGTGATCGGCGACGATATCAAAGAGCAGATCATGGAGTATATCGACAAGCTCGAAAAGTCGTCGGGCAAGAAATTCGGCGATGCGAAGAATCCGCTGCTCGTTTCGGTCCGTTCGGGTGCGCGCGCTTCGATGCCCGGCATGATGGACACGATTCTGAACCTGGGGCTCAACGAGACGGTCGTCAATTCGCTCGCGAAGCAGACGAAGAATCCGCGCTGGGCGTGGGACTGCTACCGCCGCTTCATCCAGATGTTTTCGGATGTCGTGATGGAGGTTGGCAAGAAGCATTTCGAGAAGCTCATCGACAAGATGAAGGAGAAGAAGGGCGTCAAGCTCGACGTCGAACTGTCGGCGCAGGATTTGAAGACGCTCGCCAACCAGTTCAAGGCCGAGTACAAGACGGCGATCGGCAAGGAGTTCCCGACCGACGCCAAGGAGCAGCTCTTCGAGGCGATCAAGGCGGTGTTCCGCAGCTGGGACAATCCGCGCGCGAACGTCTACCGCCGCGACAACGACATTCCGTACAGCTGGGGCACGGCGGTCAACGTGCAGATGATGGCGTTCGGCAACTTGAACAACAACTCCGGCACGGGCGTCGCGTTCACGCGCGATCCGGCGACGGGCGAGAAGCGGCTCATGGGCGAGTTCCTCATGAACGCCCAGGGCGAAGACGTGGTCGCCGGCGTGCGCACGCCGATGCCGATCGCGAAGATGGCCGAGGTCATGCCGGACGTGTTCAAGCAGTTCCAGAAGATTTGCGCGACGCTCGAGAAGCACTACCGCGACATGCAGGACATGGAGTTCACGATCGAAAACAAGAAGCTCTTCATGCTGCAGACGCGCAACGGCAAGCGCACGGCGAAGGCGGCGTTGAAGATCGCGTGCGATCTCGTGGACGAAGGAATGCGCACCGAAGAAGAGGCGGTGTTGATGATCGATCCGCGCAACCTTGATACGCTCTTGCATCCGCAGTTCGACGCGGTGGCGCTGAAGAGCGCGACGCCTTCGGGCAAGGGGCTTCCCGCGAGCCCCGGCGCGGCGTGCGGACGCATCGTGTTCACGGCCGAGGACGCGAAGGAGTGGAAGGAGCGCGGCGAGAAGGTCGTTCTCGTGCGTCTCGAGACGAGCCCCGAAGACATCGAAGGCATGAAGGCGGCCGAGGGCATTCTCACCGTTCGCGGCGGCATGACGAGCCACGCGGCGGTGGTGGCGCGCGGCATGGGCGAGTGCTGCGTTTCCGGGTGCCAGGAAATCCAGATGGACGAAGAGCACAAGCGCTTCGTGCTGGACGGCAAGGTCTTCAAGGAAGGCGACTGGATTTCGATCGACGGTTCGACCGGCAACATCTACGCGGGGCTCATCCCGACCGTGGACGCGACGATCGCGGGTGAATTCGGTCGCATCATGATGTGGGCGGACAAGTTCCGCAAGCTCAAAGTGCGCACGAACGCCGATACGCCGCGCGACGCGAAGAAGGCGCGCGAGCTGGGAGCGGAGGGCATCGGGCTTTGCCGCACCGAACACATGTTCTTCTCGCAGAGCCGCATCACGCCGTTCCGCCAGATGATTTGCGCGGACACGGTGGAAGAGCGCCGCATCGCGCTCGCGAAGATCCTTCCGTACCAGCAGGACGACTTCGAACAGCTCTTCGAGGCGCTGGACGGCCAGCCGGTGACGATCCGCTTCCTCGATCCGCCGCTGCACGAGTTCGTGCCGCACACGGAGGATGAAATCGCGCTGCTGGCGAAGGAGACGCACAAGCCGATTTCCCGCATCAAGGAGATTATCGATTCGCTCCATGAGATCAACCCGATGATGGGCCACCGCGGCTGCCGCCTTACGGTGACGTATCCGGAAATCGCCGTGATGCAGACGAAGGCGGTGATTCGTGCGGCGATCAACGTGCAGAAGAAGCACAAGGGCTGGAACGTGAAGCCGGAGATCATGATTCCCCTGACCGGCGACGCCAAGGAATTCAAGTTCGTGAAGGACATCGTCGTCCATGTGGCGAACGAGGAAATCCAGGCGGCGGAGATTAAGCTCAACTACGAGGTGGGCACGATGATCGAGATTCCGCGCGCGGCGCTCACCGCCGGCGAGATCGCGGAAGAGGCGGAATTCTTCTGCTTTGGAACGAACGACCTCACTCAGATGACGTTCGGCTTCTCGCGCGATGACGCGGGCAAGTTCCTTGGCGCCTACTACGACAACAAGATCTACGAGAACGATCCGTTCGCGAAGCTCGACCAGGTCGGCGTGGGCAAGCTCATGGAGATGGCCGTGGAGAAGGGCAAGGAGACGCGTCCGAGGATCCACTGCGGCATTTGCGGCGAACATGGCGGCGATCCGACGTCGGTCGAATACTGCCACCGCATAGGACTCAACTACGTAAGCTGCTCGCCCTACCGGGTGCCGATCGCGCGTCTGGCGGCGGCGCAGGCGGCATTGCGCAAGTAATTGACGAAGAAGGAAGAGCTTTGGCGATTGACGCGCGAGGCGGTCGGCAGCGGCCGGCTCAGCGTCATCATGCCGCTCTTCCATTTGGCGGACGAGGTGGAGGCCAATCTGGTCTCCACCTTGAATCTTTACCGCGAGCATGGAGTTCCGGTAGAGCTCATTCCGGTTGACGACGGATCTGAAGACGGCACGGCGGAGATTCTCGCGCGGCTCAAGTGCGACGAGATAAAACCGGTAGTGTGTCCTGAAAACGGCGGCAAAGGCGCGGCCTTGCGCGCCGGGTTCGCCGCCTCCACCGGCGAATACGTGCTCCTGCTGGACGGCGATCTGGACATCAATCCCAAGCAGACGCCATACTTCTTCGAGGCGATGCTCAAGGGCGGTCTTGACATCGTTTGCGGATCGAAGCGCCATCCCAAGAGCGCAGTGCAATATCCATGGCACCGCAGATTGGTGTCCTGGATATATTTTACCTTGGTGAGGATATTCGTCGGCGTAAAAGTCACGGACACCCAGACCGGCATGAAGCTTTTCAAGCGCGAGACGCTTGCCGCCGCGCTTGATCTCATGCTGGTGAAGAAGTATGCGTTCGACCTTGAACTGCTGTCGATTGCGGCATCGCGCGGCGCGAAGATCGGCGAAGCGCCGGTGACCATCAGATTCGGGACGAAGTTCGGGGCGTTGAAGGCCAATACCGTCTTCGAGATGGCCAAGGATTCGCTCGCGGTGTTCTACCGGCTCAAGATACTCAAGTATTACGACAAGGCGATGCGGCTGAAGCCGATCGGGAAGCCACCGCTCGTTTCGATCGTAATCGCCTGCCCGGACAAGAGCTGGATGCTCGAGGAGTGCATCAAAGGGATTGAAAAGCAGACCTACCGCAATTTCGAGACGATCGTCCTTCCGGACAGTGAGACCGGAAAGGTGCGTCCGGCGGAGAAGCGCAACTTGGGGATCAAGCGGGCGAAGGGAGAGATTGTGGCGTTCATCGACGACGATGCCTATCCCGACGCGCATTGGCTGGAGTATGCGGTCAGATATTTTTCCGAGGAGTCGATCGGCGCGGTTGGCGGGCCTGGAGTGACGCCGCCGGGCGACAGCGGCATGGCGCGGCTTGGCGGCCGGGTATACGCCAATCCGCTCGTGGCCGGCGGCTACCGCTACCGTTATGTGGCTGGCGGCGTTCGGCGCGACGTGGACGATTATCCCAGTTGCAACCTTTTCGTCCGCAAGTCGATTCTCGACAAGATCGGCGGCTACCGCACCGACTTCTGGCCCGGCGAGGATACGCTGCTGTGCAAGGACATAATCGATTCCGGTGCGCGCATCGTCTACGATCCGTGGGTCGTGGTCTATCATCACCGGCGCGCGCTTTTCGGGGCGCACTTGCGTCAGCTTGGCCGCTATGCTTTTCATCGTGGATATTTTGTCAAGCGCTTCCCTTCCAACTCGCTGCACTTTTCGTATTTCGTGCCCACGCTGTTTGTGGCGGGGCTTTTGGGGATCTGGTGGCTGTGGCCGCTCTATCTGTTCTATCTGTGCATCGTGCTCGCGACTTCGTTTTCATTCAATCCCGCAACTTGGCTTGTCACGGCGGCGGGCGTGGCGGCTACGCATGTCTGCTACGGCGTGAAGTTCGCCCAGGGACTTTGCGCCGGAAAGGCGCCGTGCGAATTCATCGGAAAGGATCATGCAAATGGCAACGGCAATTGAAGCGGCGAGCTGGATCGCTGGCGCATATCTGGTCGGCGGTATTCCGTTCGGTTTTTTGATCGGCAAAATGAACGGCGTCGACGTGCGCACGGTCGGCTCCAGGAATATCGGCGCGACCAACGTCTTTCGCACGGTGGGCAAGAAATGGGGAGTGCTCGCGCTTGTTCTGGACATGATGAAAGGGCTAGTCCCCACGCTCGCGTGCAAACTCGCAAGCGACATCTCATGGTTGCCGCTGACGGTGGGCGTGATGACGGCAACCGGCCACATGCTTACGCCCTACATGAAATTCAAGGGCGGCAAAGGCGTGGCGACCGGCTTTGGGATGATGATTGCGCTTATTCCCGCCTACTGCGGAATCGCCTTCGCGATTTTCGCATGCGTGTTCGCGCTTTCCAACTATATTTCGCTCGGTTCGTGCATTGCCGCAACATTCCTCGGCGTTGCGGTTTGGATTCCGGCGCTCGGCTGCAAAGGCTATGGCGACATTCCCCAGGCGGTCTTGATTACGCTTGTGGCGGTTTTTGTCGTCTACAAGCATCGTGCGAACATCGCCCGGCTGCTCGCCGGCAGCGAGAACAAGATCTACCTGTTCAAGAAGCCGGCGGAGGCTAAATGAGCATTTTCGCTTCGCTTTTGCTTGTCGCCTACAACTATTGCACGCTGTCGTATACGATGGCGTTCTGGTCCAAGACTGAATGGGAGCCGGAACTTGACCGGCTGGCGGCGAACGGTTTCAATGTGGCGCTGGTGACGGCGGGGCTTCCCAAGGTGTGGCAGGATACTTTGCGCGAAATGGGATATGGCGAGGAGCGCATCGCCGCATTCATTCCGGATGGTGCGGCGGCCGCATGGTGGAACATGGGCAACCTCGAAGGTCTCGGCGGGCCCGTCCCGCAGGAGCGCATCGAAAAAGACGCCGAACTCGGTCGATGGCTGTGTGCGGAGATGCGTCGGCGCGGCATCGAGCCGATTCTGCAGGGCTTCACCGGACTTGTCCCCAGCGGTTCCGAAGAATCGATCGACCAAGGCAAATGGTGCGGAATCTTCCAACGTCCGGCGCTCCTGAATCCCAAATCCGCCCGTTTTGAAGCTTTCGCCCACGCCTGGTATCGCAATCTCGAAAAGGTCTACGGCATCAAGCCGAAATATCTTGGCGGCGATCTCTTCCACGAAGGCGGCAATCGCGAGGGCATGAGCGCGGCGGAAACAACCGCCGCCGTGAAGAAAGTCCAGAGCCTGCAGCAAGAGGCTTTCCCGGGAGCGATCTGGATGGTGCAATCGTGGCAGGACACGCCGATAAAACCGGTGCGCGACGGACTCGATCCCAAGCACACCATAATCGAAGTGCTCGACAAGGATATGTCGAACACCGGGGCATACGACTACAAATTCGGCGACTTGCCGTGGATTTGGTGCGAAGTCATGAATTTCGGCGGCAATACCGGGCTTTACGGCGGCGCGGCGAGATTCAGGACGCTCGACAAGATTCCCGGCAAATCCAAGTCCTTCCGCGGTTACGGGATGATGAGCGAGGGGCTCGAGACCAACGCCTATTGCTACCACATCTTTCTCAATATGGCGAGCGGCAGAAGGGAGAAGGCGACGATCGGGGAGTTCATGAGGTCGCGCTACGGAAAGTGCGATTGGCGGATTGCGACCGCGATTTCGACGCTCGAGCGCTCGGTCTGGGATTGCCGCAGGCGGCAGGAGGGATGCGTCGAGAACGTGATGTGCGCCAGGCCGGCGTTCGATATCGACAACATATCGGCGTGGGGACCGCGCGGCGGCACGCAGCACGACCCCGCAAAAGTAGCCGCCGCCGCCATGCTCTACGAAAGCGCCTACGAGGACTTCAAGGACAATGCCAACTACCTCGACGATCTGGTGGAAATCCAGATGCAGGTGTTGGCCGATCGCGCCCGCGAGGTTTTGAAAGAGGCGAAAGACAACCCCGGGAAACGTCAGGAGTTTCTCGATTTGATTCTCCGCGCCGACGAACTTGCCGCCCGGTCCGCGAATTGGCGGCTCGACGCCAAGGAGGCGCGCTGCCGCGCACAGGCCGGCGAAGCCGGGGCGCTCGGCTACCGCAGGATGATTACGACCTGGGCCGCGACCGATCGCGACGCCGTCCGCTCCGGGCTTGGCGAGTATGCGCACCGCGCATATTCCGGCCTTCTGAAGGACTACTATTATCCGCGCTGGAAACTGTTTTTCGATACCGCCAGATGAATGCGGCATTCTTCGATCTTGACGGAACGATCATCGATTCTCGTCGCGACCTCTGTGCGACCGTGAACCACACGCGGCGCGATCTGGGGCTTCCAGAGTGGGCGATGGAAGATATTCTCGCCCATGTGGGTCTTGGCGCCAAGCATCTGCTCGCGCACGCCATTCCCGAGCGTGCCGACGATGTAGGGCGGTTGTGGGAGATGTTCCGTTCGCATTACGGCGAACACATGCTGGAAACCGTCGAACTCTATCCGGGTGTGCGCGAGACGCTTTGCGAACTGGCCGCGCGCGGCTGGAAACTTGGCGTGAATACCGCGAAACCCGCCTTTGCGACGCATGCCATATTGGAGCACTTTGGCTTGAAGGGGCTGTTTGCTTCGGCGGTAATCGCGGGCGGCGATTGCGATGAAATGAAGCCAAGCCCCAAGCCGCTCGTCGAGTGCGCCAGACTCATGGGACGGACGCTTTCGCCCGACGATTGGATGGTGGGCGACTCGTGGACCGATGTCGAATGCGCCATGAACGCAGGCGTGAAGGGCGCTTTCTGCGCGTTTGGTTTCGGCCGTCTGCGCGACACTTCGCGTCCGGACGCAACGCTCGAGAAGATGTCCGACCTCCTGCGCTATATATGAAGCAAGAGCCTATAGACCTCGCGATAATCGGCGGCGGCGCGGCAGGACTCATGGCGGCGGCGACCGCCGCCTCGCGCAAGCTGAAGGCGGTAGTGATCGAGCGCAAGGCGAGGATCGGCTCCAAGATGCTGATGACCGCGAATGGCCGCTGCAATTTCACAAAGGATATTTCGCCGGAAAAGATGCTCTCGGATATCGGCGGCGAGACGGCGCGGTTCGTCCGCGAGGCGCTTTTGGCATGTCCGCCGTCGGCGATTGCCGCGGGCTTCAAGGCGCGTGGACTGAAGGTGAAGCGCATGCAGGACGGACGGCTCTTTCCGGCGAGCGAAAAGGCTGCGGATGTCGTGCACGTCTTCGGCGATCTGATGCGCGACGAGGGAATCGCGCTGCTCTCCAATTGCGCGGTGAAGTCGATAATTCCGTCCAAAGATGGCTTGGCCGTCTGCATGGACGGCTGGACTTTAGCCGCGAAGAATGTCCTTGTGGCGACCGGCGGCATGTCGTTCCCGAAAACCGGCTCCGTCGGCGACGGACAGCGCATGGCGCGGGAACTCGGACACGAAATCGTACCCTGCCGTGCGGGACTTACAGGTTTCGAGGCGCGGCTCCCCAAAAACCGCATGACATACGAGCGGGCGGTAGCGTCCATCGAGTGCGGCGGCAGAATCATTTGCCGGTACGATGGCGAAATCGACTTTGAGCCTTGGGGAGTCTCGGGGGCGGCGGTATACAATTGTTCGCGCATCGTCTCGCGCGAGAATCTGCGCGACTTTGTCCTTCGTCTCGATACGCCAGGCGGCAAATTCGACTTGCGGTCGCCCAAAATGCGCCCCTTGAAAGAGGCAATCGTCACAATCGGCGGCGTGA
>OCTX012224079.1_pt1 | contig 81415 bp, 64 predicted proteins | sample 1539691 | NCBI WGS metagenome assembly OCTX01 (sample SAMN02144231, study PRJEB22623) | gut metagenome | biome: sheep rumen | host: Ovis aries | place: New Zealand
ATCACCCAAATCACCCTAAAATATATTTGTAACTATCTGATTATCAGTCGCAAAATTTTTAGATGACAAAAATCGACGAAGTCAGGAAATGAAGCGACTTGAATGGAAACAAGTCTTCTATTTGCCTTGCCTGTACCAGAATCTTCACTGCTTTCTGGTATCCTCTAACAACCTGAGGCTGAAACCAAAGTTTCTTAACCCCAGTCTTTCCTGAAACATATAGGTTCTCCAAGTAATCTTCATTGAAAGTAACTAACATACTACAATGTTTTTATGCCTGCAAAAATATATAAAACTAACGAAATTCGCAAATAATCGAATCGTTTTTTCTTTTAAATCATCATCCTAATGAAAAAAGGAGAACTTTTTGAACAAAAAAAGAATTCACCCAAGTTTTTCTGTAATATTAGATAAAGAAAAAGGTTGTGAGGCAAAAGACCTCACAACCTTAAAGAGAAGTATTAATCAGCCAACTTTGCCTTGATGAACTCGCGGTTCAGGCGGGCGATATTGGCGATGCTTTCATTCTTTGGACAAACGGCTTCGCAAGCACGAGTGTTGGTACAGTTACCGAAGCCAAGTTCTTCCATACGCATTACCATCTTCTTTGCACGACGGGCAGCTTCTGGGCGACCTTGTGGAAGAAGGGCAAGTTGTGAAACTTTGGAAGAAACGAAGAGCATGGCAGAACCATTCTTACATGCAGCTACACAAGCACCACAACCGATACATGTAGCGCAATCCATTGCCTCGTCTGCATTCTCCTTCGGAATCAGGATAGCGTTAGCATCTTGTGCCTGACCTGTACGAACGGAAGTATAACCACCGGCTTGGATAATCTTATCGAAAGCACTACGGTCTACCATACAGTCCTTGATAACGGGGAAGGCTGCACTACGCCAAGGCTCTACGGTAATCACGTCGCCATCGTTGAAACGACGGATATAGAGTTGGCAAGTCGTTGCGCCACGCTCGGTCTTTCCGTGCGGTGTACCGTTGATATAGAGTGAACACATACCGCAAATACCCTCGCGGCAGTCGTGGTCGAAGACGAATGGTTCCTGTCCCTCGTTAATCAACTCTTCGTTCAAGATGTCGAGCATCTCAAGGAACGAGGTGTCGTCAGGAATATTCTTCATCTCATGTGTATCGAAGTGTCCAGCATCGTTAGGACCATTCTGCTTCCAATACTTTAATGTGAAAGAAATATTTTTAGCCATAATTAATTCTTGTAATTACGTGTTTGTACCTTAATAGCCTCGTACTCGAGCGGCTCCTTGATAAGCTCTGGAGCCTTCGTGTCGTCGCCCTGGTATTCCCAGCAGCCTACATAGAAGAAGTCTTTGTCGTTACGTTTAGCCTCACCTTCTTCTGTCTGGTGCTCCTCACGGAAGTGTCCACCACAACTCTCCTCACGGTGGAGTGCATCGTAAGCTACGAGCTCGCCCATGATGATGAAGTCACGGAGGTGAATAGCCTTGTCAAGTTCAATGTTAAGTCCTTCCTTGGTTCCAGGAATGAAGAGGTTGGTTTCGAATTCCTTGCGGAGATCCTTCATCAACTTCAAGCCTTTCTCCAAGCCAGCCTTTGTACGACCCATACCAACATACTCCCACATGATGTGACCGAGTTCCTTGTGGATAGAGTCAACACTACGCTTACCCTTGATGTTCATCAGACGTTCTGTCTCTGCTTCAACGGCTTTCTCTGCTGCTTCGAATTCGGGCAGGTCGGTAGAGAGACGTGGCCAAATCTCTTGGTCAGCGAGGTAGTTCTGAATGGTATATGGCAATACGAAGTATCCGTCAGCCAAACCTTGCATCAAAGCTGAAGCACCGAGGCGGTTAGCACCGTGGTCAGAGAAGTTACACTCACCGATAGCGAACAAACCAGGAATGGTAGTCATCAATTCATAGTCTACCCAAATACCACCCATCGTATAGTGAACGGCTGGGAAGATCATCATTGGCTTGTAATACTTCACTCCATTGATTTCGTTAGCAAGGTCGCCTGGGAATACGTCGGTAATCTCCTCATACATCTCGAAGAGGTTGCCATAACGTTGCATAATCTGGTCGATACCGAGGCGGTTGATACTCTCAGAGAAATCGAGGAATACGGCCAAACCAGTGTTGTTCACACCAAAGCCATGGTCGCAACGCTCCTTAGCTGCACGTGAAGCCACGTCGCGAGGAACCAAGTTTCCGAATGCAGGATAACGACGCTCCAAGTAGTAGTCGCGGTCTTCCTCTGGAATATCCCATCCTTGTTTCGTTCCTGCTTGCAAAGCCTTGGCATCTTCAATCTTCTTGGGAACCCAAATACGACCGTCGTTACGCAATGACTCTGACATCAACGTCAACTTAGATTGCTTGTCGCCGTGTACGGGGATACAAGTTGGGTGAATCTGTACGTAAGAAGGATTAGCAAAGTATGCGCCCTTACGATAGCATTGAATAGCTGCGGTACAGTTACATCCCATAGCATTGGTAGAAAGGAAGTATGTGTTTCCATAACCACCAGTAGCGATAACAACTGCATTGGCAGAGAAACGATGAAGCTTACCTGTGGTAAGGTCCTTTGCGATGATTCCACGAGCACGACCGTTTACGATAACCACGTCTTCCATCTCATAGCGAGTGAAGAGTTTCACCTTACCTTCTTCTACTTGACGGCTCAAAGAACTATAAGCACCCAACAAGAGTTGCTGACCAGTTTGTCCCTTGGCATAGAATGTACGACTTACCTGTGCACCACCGAAAGAACGGTTGGCCAACATACCGCCGTATTCACGTGCAAAAGGAACACCTTGAGCTACGCATTGGTCGATGATATTGTTAGATACCTCAGCCAAACGATATACGTTAGCCTCACGAGCACGATAGTCACCACCCTTTACGGTATCGTAGAACAAGCGATATACAGAGTCGCCATCGTTCTGATAGCACTTGGCAGCGTTGATACCACCTTGAGCTGCGATAGAGTGAGCACGACGTGGAGAGTCTTGAATACAGAAATTATATACGTTGAAACCCATCTCGCCAAGAGAGGCTGCAGCAGAGGCACCAGCCAATCCAGTACCAACCACGATAACGTCGAGTTTCAGTTTGTTTTTAGGGTTTACCAAGCGTTGGTGAGCCTTATACTCTTTCCATTTATCAGCTACTGGACCCTCGGGTATTTTTGAATTTAACACTTTAGCCATTTTTTCAAAATTTAAATAATGAAAAATAAAAACAACTCAAACGGTTAGCACTTGCAATCCTCACATTGACAGGGATCACATGAGCAGCCTTCTTTCTCAGCACATTTGCAGGGGTCACACTTGCAATCTACGCATTTGCAGCTTTTCTCCTCACCACACTTGCATGGGTCGCATTTGCAATCCTCACACTTGCAAGCTTTCATCATGTCACAAGTTTTAGCTGCCTTGTCGCATGGAGCCTCCATCACGCATTCGGTCTTTGCCTTACAGCAATCTGCCTTGCAGAGACTTGGAGCACACTTGAAAGCAAATGACAATACCACTACCAAGAAACCAAGCATGAGAAGTGTGGTGTAGATGAGTCCAATCACCTTCCAGCGACAGAACCATGTCTTACCATTCCAACCGAAGGTTTGCATGGCACTCCAGAAACCGTGAGAGAGGTGGAACCAAATTGCCACAATCCAAATTACATAAAGCACAACATAAATAGGATTGCTGAAAGTGGTCACAATCTTTCCGAAACCGTCAGCGGGAGCTGGGTCGAAATGGATAGATGGGAACAATTCGGCAAACATCATGTTGTACCAGAAGTTGAACAAGTGAAGCAACAAGCCGAGCAAGATGATGATACCGAGTACCAACATGTTTTGTGAAGCCCACTCCACTTTTTCTGGTTTAGCCGTCACCTCATAGCGAGAAGCACCACGAGCACGGCGGTTTTGAGCAGTCAGGATGAATGCATACACGATATGAATAACTGCCAAGGCAGCCAAACCTAAGGTAGCAGCAACAGCATACCAGTTGGCACCGAGCAATTCACAAATCATGTTATAGGCTTCACCCGAGAAAAGTGCCACGACGTTCATAGCACAGTGGAACGTCAGGAACAAGATAAGCGCAACGCCAGTGACTGACATTACGACTTTTCTACCAATTGATGAATTGATTAACCACATAAATGATTGAGTTTAAATTATTTAAATTAGGAATTTCCACATCTGTTGTTGTAATGAGCACATTCTACTACATTGCCTTTTACCAAAAAGGTAATGACAAATCAAGTAAAGCAATCACCATTATTGGGTATTATTGCTCTCTTTTGATTGCAAAAATACCATTTTTTAATGATTCTACAAAGTATTTTTAAAAAAATCTTAATATTTTATGCATATAATTTTCATTGACGCGTTCACTTAATATAGTTCGTGATTTACAAACATATCGTTTAGCACTCCTAAATATATCGTTTGAAGGGACTAAACATATCGTTTACGCAAGGCAAATGAATGGGGTAAGATTTCATATTCATACATTTCTTTGCTTTTTGTCAACTTTCACCTAATATAATTGCAAAAGATTTTGTAATTTTGCGACATGATTCTGAAATACGACGTTTTGATTATCGGTGGCGGACATGCTGGTTGTGAAGCTGCATGCGCCAGTGCCAACATGGGAGCGAAGACCTGTTTGGTGACGATAGACATGAACAAGATTGCGCAAATGTCGTGCAATCCTGCCGTTGGCGGTATTGCCAAAGGACAAATAGTAAGGGAGATTGACGCATTGGGTGGAAAGATGGGTATCGTAACTGATAGAACCGCCATTCAATTCAGAATGCTCAATCGCTCAAAAGGACCTGCCGTTTGGTCGCCACGCGCTCAATGCGACAGGGGTAAGTTTATCTGGGAGTGGAGAACAACACTCGACAACACCGACAACCTGGACATCTGGCAAGACCAAGCCGACGAGTTGCTCGTAGAGAATGGCGAGGCGGTTGGCGTGAAGACTATCTGGGGTGCTGAATTGAGAGCCAAGAGCATCGTGATAACCGCAGGAACATTTCTCAATGGTTTGATGCACATTGGAAGGAAGCAAGTGGTTGGCGGAAGGATTGCCGAACCTGCCGTCTTCCATCTTACCGAGAGCATTGCCAAGTATGGCATTCAGGTGGGAAGGATGAAGACGGGAACACCCGTGCGCATAGATAAGCGAAGCGTACACTTCGAGGACATGACCATTCAAGAGGGAGAAAACGATTACCATCAGTTTAGCTACATGGGAAAGCCTCGTCGCTTGAAACAACTGCCTTGTTGGGAATGCTACACAAATAAGGATGTGCATGAAACGCTTCGGGGCGGTTTGGCAGACTCTCCTCTTTACAACGGACAGATACAATCGATAGGTCCTCGTTATTGTCCTTCGATAGAGACAAAGCTCATGACTTTTCCCGACAGAGACCAACACTTGCTTTTCTTGGAACCCGAAGGCGAAGATACGAACGAGATGTACTTGAACGGATTCTCGTCTTCCATGCCTATGGACGTTCAGATTGAAGCCATCAGGAAGATTCCTGCATTGAGAGACGCAAGGGTTTATCGTCCTGGCTATGCAATAGAATATGATTTCTTCGACCCAACGCAATTGAAACATTCTCTTGAATCGAAGGTGGTGAAAGGTTTGTTCTTTGCTGGACAAGTAAACGGAACCACTGGATATGAAGAAGCAGGCGGTCAAGGATTGGTAGCTGGCGTGAATGCGGCTCTGCATTGTGTGGGAGACAAGACATTTACCATGCATCGGGATGAATCGTATATCGGAGTGCTCATCGACGACTTGGTTACGAAAGGTGTAGACGAACCGTATAGGATGTTTACGTCAAGGGCTGAATATCGCATCTTGTTGAGACAAGACGATGCTGATGCTCGCTTGACGGAGAAGGCATACGAGATAGGTATTGCCAAGCGCGACAGATACGATTGGTGGATGGAGAAGAAAGAAAACCTGCAACGTATCGTTGACTATTGCAACAACACATCGGTAAAGCCTTCCTTGGTGAATGGATTCTTGGAAGCACTCGGCACTACCCCACTCCATGGTTCGGTAAAGATTGCCGACCTCATTGCTCGTCCTCAGGTGAACATGAAAAACTTGAGCGAACAACTTCCACAACTGAAAGAGATATTGGAAGCATCTCCTAACCGCGTGGAGGAGATTACCGAGGAGGCAGAAATCACCATCAAATACAAAGGGTATATTGAGCGCGAACGGGTGTTTGCCGACAAGATGCACCGATTGGAGAACATTCGCATCAAAGGTAGGTTTGACTATCCCAACATTAAAGACCTCTCCACGGAATGTCGTCAGAAATTGGAGCGCATTCAACCCGAAACGCTGGCACAAGCAAGTAGGATTCCTGGAGTTAGTCCGAGCGACATTAACGTATTACTCGTGCTACTTGGAAGATAGAGATAAATGCCCGTTAAACAGTTTTTAACAATTTAGAAAACACGTTCCACGTGAAACAAAGAGACAAGAAACAACTATTAAACCCTATAAATATGAACAATCAATTATTACTCGACAATCTGCGTTGCATTCCAGATTGGCCCATTAAGGGAGTGAACTTCAGGGACGTTACCACCCTCTTCAAGAACCCAGAGTGCATTAAGGAAATCAACCAAGAAATGCTGAGTCTCTACAAAGACAAGGGCATTACCAAAATCGTCGGTATTGAGTCGCGCGGTTTCGTGATGTCGTCGGCTTTGGCGATTGAGTTAGGTGCTGGCGTTGTGCTTTGCAGGAAGCCAGGAAAGTTGCCCTGTGCAACCGTTCAGGAAAGTTACGAGAAGGAATACGGCATTGACACGATTGAGATTCACGAAGACGCTATTACGGAAGACGATGTCGTGTTGCTCCATGATGACCTTCTTGCAACTGGCGGAACCATGAAGGCAGCTTGCAACTTGGTGAAGAAGTTCCATCCAAAAAAGATTTACGTCAACTTCATTATCGAGTTGGTGAATGAAGGATTAAACGGAAGAGAAGGATTCGATCCCGACGTGGAAGTAACCACACTTCTGCAAATCTAACAAACATGCAAGGTCGTGTAATGCACTTCATTCACGACCTTGCAATTCACGTTCCACGTGGAACAAAAAGCAACTAAACATCCCTAAACAACCGCATCTACATGACTAAAGAAGAAAACGAAAAGAGACTGGCTAACCTCAAAAATATCGTATTAAACTTACCTGACAAACCTGGTAGTTATCAGTTTTACGACAAAGACCATACGATTATTTATGTGGGTAAAGCTAAGAGTTTGAAAAACCGCGTTTCTTCATATTTTCACAAAGAGGTAGACAGATATAAGACAAAGGTGTTAGCAAGCAAGATATGGGACATCAGTTACACCGTTGTCAATTCAGAAGAAGATGCATTGTTGTTAGAGAACAGTCTTATCAAGAAATACAATCCGCGTTACAATGTACTATTGAAAGATGGTAAGACTTATCCGAGCATTTGCGTAACTAAAGAACATTTCCCTCGTGTTTTTAAGACGAGAACCATCAATAAGAAATACGGTACATACTATGGACCTTATTCACACATAAGTAGTATGTATGCGATTCTCGAACTAATCAACAAGTTGTATAAACCCAGAACCTGTAAATTCACCATGACAAAGGAAGGAATTGCGGAAGGGAAGTATAAATCTTGTTTGGAATATCACATTCACAATTGCAATGCTCCTTGCATTGGCAAGCAATCGTATGAAGACTATCAAGCAAACATTGCCCAAGCAAGAGAAATCCTGAAAGGAAACACAAGGGAAATCAGCAAAATGCTCTTCGAGGAAATGCAGGAAAAAGCGGCAGAACTAAAGTTCGAAGAGGCAGAAGCCATCAAAAGAAAATACTTAATGATAGAGAATTTCTGCGCTAAGAGCGAGGTGGTAAGTCAAACCATCAATGATGTTGACGTATTTACAATCGTTGACGATGATGAGAAAAAGAATGCTTACATTAACTTTATTCACGTGAAAAATGGTACGATTAACCAAAGCTTCACATACGAATACAAACGTAAATTGGATGAGAGTGATGAAGAATTGCTGATTACTGCCATTACAGAAATCAGAAACAACTTCCACTCTACCGCCAAGGAAATCATTGTTCCATTCGAAATGGAATGGAAAATCAAAGATGCTTCATTCTTTATTCCACAAAGAGGAGATAAGAAACACTTGTTGGATTTATCGGAAATGAATGGCAAACAATATAAATTCGACCGATTAAAACAAGCGGAAAAACTTAATCCAGAACAAAAACAAACGCGATTAATGAAAGAATTGCAAGAGAAATTGAAGTTGGAAAAGTTACCATATCACATAGAATGTTTTGACAATTCCAACATTTCTGGTTCTGATGCGGTTGCTGGTTGTGTAGTATTCAAGGGAATGAAACCATCTAAAAAGGACTATCGGAAATACAATATCAAGACGGTTGTAGGTCCTGATGATTATGCTTCGATGCAAGAAGTGGTATATAGACGCTATCTTCGCATGATAGAAGAAGGCACTCCCCTACCCGACTTAATTATCACCGATGGCGGAAAAGGACAGATGGATGTGGTTCGCAAAGTAATTGAATATGATTTGGGATTAACTATTCCAATCGCGGGATTGGCAAAAGACAATCGTCATAGAACAAACGAACTATTATTTGGATTTCCTCCACAAACAATTGGAATTGACATAAAGAGTGAATTATTTAGAGTTCTAACTCAAATACAAGATGAAGTTCACCGATATGCTATTACTTTTCATCGGGAAAAGCGTTCAAAAAACGCTCTTCATAGTGAATTAGATGACATCAAAGGTATCGGACCAAAAACAAAAGACCTATTAATCAAGCAATATAAATCGGTAAAAAAGATAAAAGAACAAGATTTATCAGAATTATCAAACATAATCGGACAAGCAAAAGCAGAGATCATTTATAATTATTTTCACGAATAAAGTGGTAATATAGATTATTTTTCATATATTTGCAGCATGAGAGTAGTTATTCAACGAGTAAGCCACGCTTCAGTTACAATCGACGGGAACGTAAAATCTAAAATTGGAAATGGATTCCTACTTTTATTGGGAATTGAAGAAAGTGATGGCGAGGAAGATATTGATTGGTTGGTGAAGAAAGTCATCAATCTACGCGTTTTTGATGATGAAAATGGGGTAATGAATAAATCCATTATGGAAAATGGGGGTGAATTTCTCGTGATTAGTCAATTTACTTTATTCGCTTCCTATAAAAAAGGAAATAGACCCAGTTGGTTTAGAGCTGCAAAACATGAGATTTCTATACCTTTATATAATCAATTTTGCGAAAAATTAGCTTTAGAATCACAATTAAACGTGAGAACGGGCGAATTTGGAGCTGATATGAAAGTGGAATTACTCAATGATGGACCAGTTACTATTTGTATGGATACTAAAAACAAGGAATAATCTATGACTATCAAAGAGGCTCAAGAAGAAGTTGACCATTGGATTAAGCAATATGGTGTGAGATATTTCAGCGAACTAACTAATATGGCGATTCTCACGGAAGAAGTGGGTGAGTTGGCTCGTGTTATTGCTCGAAAATATGGCGACCAAAGTTTTAAGAATGGCGAAAAGGAAAACCTGGGTGAAGAAATGGCTGATGTTTTGTGGGTTCTTATCTGTTTAGCCAACCAAACAGGAGTTGATTTAACGGAAGAATTCAACAAAAGCATGGAAAAGAAAACCAAAAGAGATCAATTAAGACATATACAAAATACAAAATTAAAAGCATAAAATTATGGCACAATTAAGTAAATACGAAGAGGCGTTAAGTAAATATAACGTTGACCTCAGCGACGAGGAGATTGCCGAAAAGGTAAGGAAAATCATCGCCGAAAAAGTACCAGAAAACGATAGGGTAGAGGTGAAGAAATTTTTGATGGGAAGTGTAGAACTCACTACATTGAAAACAACCGATTCTGACGAAAGCGTTTTGGCCTTTACTGAAAGGGTGAATCAATTTGAAGATGCTTATCCAGAACTTCCCCATGTTGCAACTATCTGTGTTTATCCTTGCTTTGCAAAGATTGTAAGCGAAAGTTTGGAAGTAGAAGGCGTAGAAGTAGCATGCGTTTCAGGTAGCTTTCCATCTTCACAAGCACGTATTGAGGTGAAAATTGCCGAAACAGCACTTGCCGTACAAGACGGAGCAACAGAAATCGATATTGTAATGCCCGTTGGTAAATTCCTTAGTGGTGATTATGAAAGCGTATGTGATGATATTAGCGAATTAAAACAAGCTTGTGGAGATGCTCCAATGAAAGTAATATTGGAAACGGGCGACTTAAAGACTGCATCTAACATTAAAAAAGCATCAATATTATCGATGTATGCTGGTGCTGATTACATCAAGACTTCTACAGGAAAAGAGAAAATAAGCGCTACGCCAGAAGCAGCATACGTAATGTGTCAAGCCATCAAGGAATATTACGATGAGACGGGAATCCAAATTGGTTTCAAACCAGCAGGAGGTTTAAATACTGTATCTGACGCACTTATTTATTATACTATTGTCAAGGAAGTATTAGGAGAGAAGTGGTTAACCAATAAATGGCTTAGATTAGGAACGAGTAGATTAGCTAATCTATTATTAAGCGAAATCATCGGAAAGGAAACAAAATTCTTCTAAGAATATGGATAAATAAAGGAGGCGATTAATTCGTCTCCTTTATTATTAGATTTGCCTTTCTATCACAAAATCGAGATAAGCGGATAATGAGGTTTTTAAATCATCTTTTATTACCCATAGATTGATAAACTCCTTTGCAGACTGATGATAATCTTTCATTCGCTTTTCTGCATATTCAATTCCGCCATTTTGTTTGGCAAAATCTACTAATTGGGCTATTTCATCTGTTTTTACCGTTCCATTTTTAACCTTTTGAGCCAACAAATCCATTTGAGGATTAGGTTGATGATTCAAAGCATAGATAATTGGTAGGGTTAATTTACCTTCCATCATGTCGTTTCCAGTAGGTTTACCAATGTCTTTAGAATCAAAATAGTCAAAAATATCATCTCTAATCTGGAAAATAATTCCGATATTTCTGCCAAAAACCTTAGCCGCCTCTACTTGTACAGAACTTGCACCTGCAGATAACGCACCAATAGTAGCACAAGACTCAAAAAGTGCGGCTGTTTTTTGCATAATTACTTGATAATAAACGTCTTCCGAGATTATTTGATTACGAATATTGGATAATTGCAGGATTTCTCCGTTAGAAAGGGTTCTTCCGAGATTAGCTAATTCTCTGACGATGATATCTGAACGGGTATAAGAGATGTGGAGTAGGGCAGTAGATAGTACATAATCACCCACCAAAACGGCTACCTTATTATTATAAGTAGCATTCACAGATGCTTGTCCTCTACGTTCGGTACTTTCATCAACCACATCATCGTGCACAAGACTTGCAGTATGTAGCAACTCCAAACCTAAAGCAGCATTCTGTGTTACGTCAGAAACTTGACCAAAATTTTTAGCAAGTAAGAAAATTAACATAGGTCGCATGCGTTTCCCACCGCGGCTTTTAATATGTTCCAAAGCTTGGGACAATAAACCGTCAGTATGAGAAAGAGAGTCTGAAAAACGCAAAACGAACTCGTCTAACTCCTGAGAAATTGGTTGCTTAATCGTCGAAAGATAATCCATGGTCACGAATTTTGATACAAAATTAATGAAAATCTCAATATTATTGCGATTTTTTTTGTAATTTTACGCATTAAAATGAATATTTATGGATAAACTCTTTCTTTTAGACGCTTACGCGCTCATTTATCGCTCATACTACGCATTCATTAAGAATCCGCGAATCAATTCCAAGGGAATGAATACATCAGCTATTATGGGATTTGTCAATACACTCAACGAAATCTTTACAAAGGAGAAACCAACGTATATAGGTGTAGCTTTCGACCATGGGAAAACATTCCGAAACGAAGCATTTCCTGAGTATAAAGCACAACGAGAAGAAACTCCTGAAGACATTAAATTGTCTGTTCCAATCATTAAGGAATTATTAGAGGCGTTTCATATTCCTATCTTACAAGTAGATGGTTTTGAGGCAGACGATGTCATCGGTACACTTGCATTGAAAGCGGGTGCGGCTGGAATAGAAACATATATGCTCACGCCAGATAAGGATTATGGACAACTGGTACGTGAGAATGTCTTCCAATTCAGACCACGTCACGGTGGTGGATATGAAAAGATGGGGCCAAAAGAGGTTTGCGAAAAATACGGCATTTCATCGACAAATCAAATCATAGACCTATTAGCTCTCATGGGAGATAGTGCTGACAACTTCCCAGGTTGTCCTGGAGTGGGAGAGAAAACTGCCGTGAAACTCATCAATGAATTCGAAAACATCGATAATTTGTTGCAACATACCGATGAAATCAAGGGAAAACTACGTGAAAAGGTAGAAAACGCAGTTGAGGACATCAAGATGTCGAAATTCTTGGCAACTATTCGCATTGACGTACCTATCGATTTCAACCCAGAAGAATTTAGGTTGGTGGAACCCGATCGAGAGAAATTGAGAAAATTGTTCCTTGACTTAGAGTTTAAGACGCTTGCGGACAAAATTCTTAATAAAGTTGAAAATAAGCCAAAAACCGTTTCAAAACAATTGGATTTATTTGCTGAAAATCCCGACGATTACCAAGAAACACCAAAAAATGTCGATTTTTTAACACTAAAAACCACTCCTCATGATTATAAATTGATTGAAAATCAAGAGGATATGATAAAGTTATGTGATTTTTTTAGGACAAATCAAATTTTAAGTTTAGATACAGAAACCACTTCAACGAACGCAATAGATGCGGAATTAGTGGGGTTAAGCTTCTCCGTAAAAGAATTTGAAGCATTTTACATTCCCATTCCTGCAAATCGAGAAGAAGCACAAAAAATCGTAAACATATTCAAACCTGTTTATGAAGACCCGAATATTTTGAAGGTAGGACAAAACTTGAAATACGATCTTGAGGTATTGCGTAACTATAACATTCATTTGGCAGGAAAGATGTGGGACACCATGATTGCCCATTATCTCATCCAACCAGAACTTCGTCATAATATGGATTACATGGCTGAGGTTTATCTCAACTATCAAACCATTCATATCGACGAATTGATTGGTCCTAAGGGTAAGAACCAAAAATCCATGCGCGACTTGACGCCTTCTGAGGTTTATGAATATGCTGCCGAGGATGCAGACATTACTCTTCGTCTGAAAAACAAACTCGAACCAGAATTGAAGAAAAATGAATGTGAGGATTTGTTTTATGATATTGAAATGCCTCTGATGCCTGTTTTGGCTGAAATGGAAATGAACGGGGTGATTTTGGATACAGATTCTCTAAAGGAAACTTCACGTGCTTTGACCAATCGAATGAATGAAATAGAGGCGCGTATCTATGAGTTGGCAGGTGAAAGGTTTAATATCGCTTCACCGAAACAAGTGGGCGACATCTTATTTGAAAAACTGAAAATCGTAGAGAAAGCCAAAAAGACCAAGACGGGCCAATATGTTACCTCCGAGGAAGTGCTTCAACAACTGAAGAACAAGCACGAAATCGTGGCAGATATCTTGGAACATCGGGGATTGAAAAAGTTGCTCGGTACGTATATTGATGCGCTTCCAAACCTTATCAACAAACGAACAGGACATATACATACGTCGTTTAACCAGACTATTACCGCCACGGGAAGACTGAGTTCGAGCGACCCAAACTTACAAAATATCCCCATACGAGGCGAGGATGGAAAGGAAATCAGAAAGGCATTTGTTCCCGAACCAGGTTGTCTGTTCTTCTCTGCCGATTATTCCCAAATTGAATTGCGTGTGATGGCTCATCTCTCAGAGGATGAAAACATGATACGAGTGTTCCGCGAAGGAAAGGATTTACATGCTGCAACTGCCGCAAACATTTATAAAAAGGCCATAGAAGACGTGACACGTGATGAGCGCACGAAGTCGAAACGCGCTAATTTCGGTATTATTTACGGTATTACGGTGTTTGGTCTTGCCGAACGACTCGACATCTCGCGCGATGAAGCCAAACGACTCATCGATGGATATTTCGAAACATTCCCACAGGTACACGACTATATGGAGAAATCCAAGCAAATAGCTCGTGAAAAGGGTTATGTTACCACTTTATTTGGTCGTCGTCGTTATCTGCCCGATATCAATTCTCATAACGCTACCGTTCGTGGTTTTGCTGAGCGAAATGCCATTAATGCCCCCATTCAAGGAACGGCTGCCGACATCATCAAGGTGGCGATGATTCGCATTTCCAATCGTTTCAAGAGAGAGGGAATACGTTCGAAAATGATTCTTCAAGTACACGACGAACTCAATTTCTCGGTTTATCCCGAGGAAAAAGAGCAAGTAGAGCGCATCGTTCTCGAAGAAATGCAAGGAGCAATCCAACTGAAAGTTCCTCTCATAGCCGATTGTGGTTTCGGTGAGAATTGGCTTGAAGCACACTAACTACCGTCCCCGTATACTGCGACACCGCCGCAGTTCAAACCCTTAATACTAAAATAAACTATGGAAAAAAGAAACACAAACGAGCCAACAAAATGGGAGAAATACGCCAAAGGCAAAAAACCTTCCATGAAACGGCGATGTAACCTGAATGACTACCTCGACAGAGGTATCTATATGATTACCATTGCCATCGAAGGAAGAAAGCCAATACTCGGTAAATTGGCGGGAAATCCCGATATCAAAGAAGGAGAAGACGCACCACATGTAATTCTTTCTCCGATGGGCGAAGCTGTAAGAGATTGCTGGATGGCAATCCCTCGTTTCCATCCTCAGATAGAGATGATGAAGCTATGCATCATGCCTGATCACATCCATGGAATACTCTTCGTACATGAGAGGATGGAGAAGCATTTAGGGCATGTGATTAATGGTTTCAAAATAGGCACAAGAAAAGCAGCAAGAGAGCTGGGAATAATATCTTCGGCAATGCCGAAGCCCACGGGACAACAAGACGTCAGCACATATAATCGCGTCCAGTATACTGCGGTATCACCGCAGTCACAAAACAACCACAATAGAAAACTATGGGAGCTCAATTACAACGACCGCATCCTTCGGGGAAGAGGACAACTTGCTCGCATGTTGGCTTATCTCGAAGATAATCCACGCCGACTTCTTATAAAGCGCCAACATCCAGAATACTTCACCAACCTCGGAGCACTCAATGTGGCAGGTATCTCCATGCAAGCCATAGGCAATCGCTTCCTCCTCGATAATCCCACGAAGATACAGATACAATGCTCCCGAAAAATGACGACAGAAGAGATAGAACAATATAAGGCAAATATCCTTGAAAGAGCTAAACACGATGGAGCCATTGTCGTCTCTCCCTGTATCAGCCCTGGCGAACAGCAGGTTGCCACTACCGCCATGAACGAAAATATTCCTCTGATAGTGCTTCTACTAAATGGCTTCCCTTCTTTCTTTAAGCCACAACCACGTTACTTAGAAGCATGTACAAAAGGACAATTATTGATGCTTGCTCCCTTTCCCTACCAAAACGAAAAGATAGAATATATGCGCCAACGTTGCCTCGAACTCAATCGCATCACAGCCCTTATCTGCAACAATTAAGATGTAAATCTGACCATTTGTCACTATCATAATACAAAAAGTTGAATGGAAGAGGCATCTTTTCACTACTTTTTCGTACCTTTGCAACCTGATTTATAAACGTTTATAGAAGAAAATGGCATTAAAATGTGGTATCGTAGGACTTCCTAACGTTGGTAAGTCCACACTTTTCAACTGCCTTTCAAGTGCCAAGGCACAGGCAGCCAATTTTCCCTTTTGTACAATAGAACCCAATGTAGGTGTCATCACCGTGCCCGATGAGCGACTTACCAAGCTTGCCGAACTCGTGCATCCTGGTCGTATCGTCCCTGCAACTTGCGAAATCGTTGACATTGCCGGTTTGGTAAAAGGAGCATCAAAAGGTGAGGGATTGGGTAATAAATTCCTTGGAAACATTCGTGAAACCGATGCTATCATCCATGTATTACGCTGCTTTGAGGATGAAAACATCACACACGTAGACGGAACGATTAACCCCATTCGCGATAAGGAAATCATTGATACCGAACTCCAATTGAAAGATTTGGAGACTATCGAGAGTCGATTGAGCAAGACAGAGAAAGCAGCTGCCGCTGGCAACAAAGACGCAAAGGTAGAAGTTGCTGTTTTGAAAGCATATAAAGAGGTACTTGAACAAGGCAAGAATGCCCGCATCGTGGAATTTGACTCCAAGGAAGAGCAAGAAACAGCTCGAAATCTTTTCCTTCTGACCGCCAAACCTGTATTATATGTCTGCAACGTGAGTGAATCGGAAGCTAAAGACGGCAATGAATTCACCCGCCAGATTGAGGCATTGGCTAAAGAAGAAGGTGCAGAAGCCATGATTATCGCAGCCAAGACTGAAGAAGACATCGCCGAACTGGAAAGTTATGAGGATAAATTGATGTTCTTGGAGGAATTGGGATTGGAGGAAAGTGGCGTAAATCGCCTCATCAAGAAAGCCTATTCACTCTTGAACCTTGAAACCTTCATCACAGCTGGACCTATGGAAGTGAAAGCATGGACCTACAAACGTGGTTGGAAGGCACCACAATGTGCAGGCGTTATCCATACCGATTTTGAAAAGGGATTCATCCGCGCTGAAGTCATCAAATACGAAGACTATATCCATTATGGCTCTGAGGCTGCCGTGAAAGAGGCTGGTAAGATGGGCATTGAGGGTAAGGAATACGTTGTGCAAGATGGTGATATTATGCACTTTAGGTTTAATGTTTAATTAATTCTAGAATAACTAGAAATTCTAGTAGTGCTAGTTTTTCTAGTAAATCTAGTGAATCTAAAAACTATTTATAGTCATGGTAGATCTTTTTAGCTTCATCCTTTGGAATCCCGATAAAGTTGCCATATCACTTGGGTTCATTACCTTGCGTTGGTATTCCATGTGTTGGCTCATTGGATTAATTGGAGCATACTTCATGGTGAAGTGGCTTTACAAAGACCAAAAGATAAAAGACGAATTGTTCGACCCGCTTATTATCTATTGCTTTCTCGGTATTCTCATCGGTGCACGATTAGGTCATTGCCTCTTTTATCAACCAGACTACTTCCTCAGTTCGTTCACCCATGTCATCGAGATGATTATCCCCATACAGATTGAACCTGATGGCTCATGGCACATGACGGGATATGCAGGTCTTGCTTCTCACGGTGGTACGTTAGGATTGATGATTGCCTTATGGCTCTATTGCCGTCATACAAAGATGAATATCTGGCACGTTCTCGACGATATTGCCATTGCTACACCCATCACCGCTTGTTGCATTCGTTTGGGCAATCTCATGAACTCTGAAATCATCGGCAAACCAACAGATGTGCCTTGGGCTTTCATCTTCGAACAAGTAGATAACGTACCTCGCCATCCTGGACAACTCTATGAAGCAATTGCCTATTTCTGCTTCATCTTCATCATGCTTGGAGTGTATCTCAAAAGTAATAGAAACGTGGGCGTAAATGGTAAGAAACAAGAAATCGCTTCTTCTACCACTCCGTCCGTTGGCACAGGTTTCTACTTTGGTTTGGTATTGACACTTATTTTCACGTTCCGCTTCTTCATTGAATACACCAAAGACATTCAAGTAGATTTCGAAAATGGAATGTTCTTCAATATGGGACAGCTCCTCAGCATTCCTTTCATCATCATTGGTTTGGTTTGCATGAAAGGGGGAAAATGGATGAACTTCTTAGGAGCCGTTAAAGACCATCGTTAACATACACATTATTTCTATAATAAGAAACCATCGGTCACTATATGTGCAACCGATGGTTTCTTATTTCTTGAAAGGGTAGGGGACTTACCTTCCTCGTACGATTTTCTTAATGTCATTCAACTTATTCAAAGCCTCTACAGGGGTCAAGTTGTTAATGTCAAGACCGAGTATTTCATCACGAATCTGACATAATACGGGATCATCGAGTTGGAAGAAACTCAATTGCATTCCCTCCCTGCTCTGATTGATGGTATCTGCCGAAGGTTTCTTTACCGCACTTCCACCGCTATTGTTCTCTTCCAATTGTTTCAAGATAGTATTGGCGCGTTTTACGATGCTCTTGGGCATTCCGGCAATATCTGCCACATGAATACCAAAAGAATGCTCCGAACCGCCTCTCTCCAATCTTCGCAAGAATATCACCTTACCATCCACTTCCTTCACGCTCACATTATAGTTCTTGATACGACTAAAGGATTTCTCCATCTCGTTCAATTCGTGATAGTGCGTGGCAAACAAAGTACGTGCTCTTGCCTTTGGGTGTTCATGCAAATACTCTACGATGGCCCACGCAATAGAAATACCGTCATACGTGGAGGTTCCTCTACCTAATTCATCGAACAAAACCAAAGAGCGGGGAGATACATTATTGATAATGTTTGAAGCCTCTGTCATCTCCACCATAAACGTAGATTCTCCCAAAGAAATATTGTCTGACGCACCCACACGAGTAAATATCTTATCCACCAAACCTATTTTCGCGCTCTCTGCAGGCACGAAACATCCCACTTGGGATAGCAACACGATGAGAGCCGTTTGGCGCAACAGAGCGGATTTACCAGCCATATTGGGTCCGGTAATCATCATAATCTGTTGTTTTTCGGTGTCCAATTCCACATCATTAGGTATATATCGCTCTCCGATAGGCAACTGGGTTTCTATCACAGGATGCCTTCCCTGACGTATGTCAATCACGTCATCGGTGCTAATAATCGGTCGTACATAACGGTTTTCCTCTGCGGTCTTGGCAAACGAAAGTAAGCAATCCATGCGTGCAATGACGTTGGCATTGATTTGGATTTGTGGAATATACTCTTGCATGGCTACGACCAACTCATTGAATAACCGTTCTTCAATGATTTGTATGCGCTCGTCTGCATTGAGTATCTTCTCCTCATATTCCTTCAGTTCTTGCGTAATGTATCGTTCTGCCTGCGCCAACGTTTGCTTGCGCACCCATTCAGCAGGTACTTTGTCCTTATATGTGTTGCGTACTTCCAAGTAATAACCAAAAACGTTGTTATAACCTACTTTCAACGACGATATACCAGTTTGTTCTATCTCTCGTTCTTGCAATTGCAACAAGTAATTCCTACCATTGTTGGAGATGTTGCGCAACTCATCCAATTCAGCATCGTAGCCATCGGCAATCACCGAACCTTTGCTCAACAACAAAGGAGGGTCGGGTTGTATCTCTCGATGAATCCTGTCGCGTAGGCTCTCACATAGGTTCAATTGTTCTCCGATTCTCTTGAGCGATTCATTGTCTGCTTCCATGCAAACAGCCTTTATCGGAACGATAGCTTGTAAGGCTAATTTCAGTTGTACCACTTCGCGTGGCGACACTCTACCAGCTCCTACTTTAGAGATAATACGCTCTAAGTCGCCCATCCGATGCAAATGTTCGTCGATACATTGACGGAAATCGGGATGGCGGAAATAATACTCCACCACGTCAAGACGCTGGTTGATGGGTTTCTCGTCCTTTAAAGGAAAGAGCAACCATCTACGCAACAATCGTCCACCCATAGGAGTAACTGTGCGGTCAACCACATTCAACAACGACGAACCGTCTTCTTGCATGGGTTGAAGCAATTCGAGCGAACGAATCGTGAACTTATCGAGGCGCACATATCGCTCTTCCTCGATGCGAGAAAGCGAAGTGATGTGACCGATATTCGTATGTTGGGTGAGTTCCAAGTATTGTAAAATGGCTCCAGAAGCAATCACGCCATTGTGTAGATGCTCCACGCCAAAGCCTTTGAGCGACTTCGTCTCAAAATGTTTCAATAGTTTTTGTCGCGCGGCTTGTTCTGTAAACACCCAATCATCAAGTTCGAACACGCAATACCGATTGCCGAAATGTTGTTCAAATTGTTGCTTCTTGCTACGGTCGTACAGCACTTCCTTAGGTTGGAAATTCCCTAACAACTTATCTACATAGTCGAACGAACCTTCACCAGTGAGGAATTCTCCCGTTGAAATATCCAAAAAAGCAACACCACAAGCGGTTTTCCCGAAATGCACGGCAGCCAAGAAATTATTCTCCTTGTAGTTGAGTACATTGTCGTTCATCGCCACACCAGGCGTTACCAATTCCGTAATACCACGCTTCACCAGTTTCTTAGTGAGTTTTGGGTCTTCCAATTGGTCACAGATAGCTACGCGCTTACCCGCCCGAATCAACTTTGGTAGATAAGTGTCGAGTGCATGATGCGGAAACCCAGCCATCTCGTCGCCCTTCACACCTGCGCCATTGTTGCGCTTCGTAAGGGTAATACCGAGAATGGAAGCCGCCGTAACTGCATCTTCGCAATATGTTTCATAAAAGTCACCGCATCTGAACAGCATAATGGCATCAGGATGTTTTGCCTTCAGCGAGAAAAACTGCTGCATCATCGGTGTTAGTGCCTTTTCTTTCAAAATATCTTGTTTTATTTGCGACAAAATTACAAAATAAAATCGATAATCTTATTATTTCACCAAGAAAAAGACATTGTTTTAAAATGAAACAAGGATACTACAGAAAATATATTTGGGCTGTATACAGGTTGTATTTGATAGGTATACAAGTTGTATATGATGCATATACACGCTGTATATGATAGAAATACAACGTGTATACAGCCCAAATACACTTCGCAAACGATAGTGTTAGCAATCTTATTCCATCACGTGGAATAATCAACTTTCACTTATTGTCCTAAGATGATGTTTGTCAAGGCAACCACATCGGTAATGTTTACCATTGTGTCACCATTGATGTCAGCCTCAGCCTCTATCACGATTCCATCATCCTTGCCTAAAATATAGTTCACCAACAATACCACATCGGTAATATTCACATATCCATCGTGGTTCAAATCGCCCAAGAGGAAGCGATAGGGCTTGTATGCGATAAACTTGCAGAATGTGGTATTTCCGTCAAGGTTATACGTCCAACTACCATCTGCATTGGCATTCGTGAATCCAGCATCGTATTTCGAAGCATAACCACGACTTAAATCTGCTTGATAATAAACGATTGTTTGAGCATCTCCAAGGTCAGAAACAACGATAGGAGTTGCGCCCTTGGTATAGTTGTGTCCAATACCAAAGCCTTCTACAAGATGGAAAACATTACTTCCCATGCGAGTGAAATACAATTTGGCATCATCGTCAAGGTATCCTCCTTCTTTTTGACTTGACACCATTACATAGTTTTCACCATAAATGGCATTGGATCTATTCCAATTAGACCAACGTGCAGTATATGGAGCATCACTAAACGTTCCACCTAATGTGCTGGCGGCTTCAGAAGCCTTGATGGTGTTATAAGCAGGACTCTCATAGAGTTTGTAATAAGGTGTCTCTACGGTATAAGTGGCAGTTGTTGGCGAATACGATGAAGAGGCGAGCTGAGCCGTAACTGTCAACGTACCTGGTTGGGTGAAGGTATAAGTAGATAGGTCAATTGGCTCGTTTCTTACCACGATATTGTCTATCTGTATTTGCCCGTAAGTATCTTGATATGCAGAGTTTCTTGCGCGACCAACTACCGCAAATATACATGCTACCCTTCTTCCCGTTTTGACATTGTAACTCTTTTGCAACAACGTAGCACCATTTTGTGATATGGTATAGGTGATTTTATCTTTTACGTCTATCTTAAAATGGCACCATGTATTATTGAACTGGTTAAACGTAGCACTATGACTATCGGATGTGCCAGCCACATAGAAATCTTTGGAATCTGCCCCATCTGAACGAAGACTGAATATGTATTCGTTGCCATCGTAAGCATACGAATTGCCAGCAGTAAGGTCTGATGTTCCTATTACCAATTGAGTAATTTGACTACTATGACCACCAGATTTGATGAAAGCATCAAACTCTAAGGTATAGTTATCCGAAGTAACACCATTAATGGTTTTCTTTGCATAACGGTTGCCGCTTCCGCTATTGTTGGTTAGATGGACATATTTGGTATGATCTATAGCGAGTGTAGCAACCAAATTTCCGTTTTGTGTTTTCCAATCGCTTACGTCATTTCTGTTTTCGTAATTCTCTTGGAATAATATTTCTCCATCCCCACTTCCAAGGCTTGTCGTAGTTCCGTCAATGGCGGTAAACGTACCTGATAGGGTAGTGGAGAGACCATTTGTATCACTCGTCTTGACACTTACCACGGGCATATAATAGTCAAAGTTTTCCTTTTCAGGATAGGCCGTTCCAACACTCTTCATGCTTACCATATCGGTAAGCTCTAACGAGGCTTCTAATTTGATGTCTAATGTACCAGAGTTCATCATGTCTTTGGCAGCATTCCAAGCCTCCTCGTCACTCTGTAAGTCAGAACCGAGATAATATCCAACGTTGGTGGGTTGATTGTAACCGATATTCTCATTTAACGCACTCATCCAATAGGTGTGGTCGGTCATCAACCAAGGAAAGCGATGGGTGGTAGGATACCAAGTGGAGAATATCTTTAAGTCTTGTAAACGAGTAGCGTCGGGCAAGATAACTTCCTCGCGCCAATCACCCAAGATGTCGCCATACCAAGAGGGATTTGATTTCGTACCGTTAATAAATGTCTCGGAATAACGATACATGGTAAAAGTACGTCCATTAGCAGGACTATGGATGATTTTCTCATTGATAAGTTGTCGCGAAAGAGTACCGTCAAACCATATTGCCATGTTACACGAGGTGGGCTTATAACCTAAGTCTGTCGCTCCATCTTGTGAATGAGCATTGGAACCATACCACCAAAACTCACAACCTGGGGAATTGGGGTCGATATCAGCCACCAAACAACGTCCCATGTCATTGTCTTCAGCGCCTTCTTTTTTCCAAATAACCGTTCCGTCCTTCACATCATGCAAGGCAACCATCGTCTTTCCTGTTTCCAAACAATGATACATCTGAAGTCCATCACGATTAGGCAAGAACTTTCCAACATGATTAGCGTCACCATGTCCTAACTTGGTAGTCCATAATCCTACGCCATCATGGTCAACTGCCATAGAACCATACATGACTTCATCAAGACCATCGCCATCAAGGTCTGCTACATTGAAAGAATGATTGCCTTGGGCGGCGTAAGCGCTATAGGGATTGCCATCCTTACCACTTTTGTTATCATTGGTATCAAAACGCCAACGCTTGGTGAGGTTTCCATTGCGATAATCCCAAGCCTCTATCACAGAATGAGCATAAACACCACGTCCCAAAATGATAGACGGCAAACCTGTATTATCGAAACAACCAACTCCAACACGGAATGAACAAGCACGTTTCCAATAATCATCTCCCCACGATTGACTGGTCTCACGATTAATGAAATTGTCTCGTGCCAATTCACGTCCTGTCTTACCGTCAATGACAGAGATAAACTCTGGACCGGCACAGTTGTAATGGTCACCCCAACCAGGACTACTGGAATTGAGATTACCCCACGTTCGATAGTCTATCTTACCGTCTCCATTGGTATCACCAATTGCCATTCCGTCTCCAAAGACAGTACCTTCACAAGTACGTATTGCCATCTCGGCACAACCATCGCCATCGAAATCTGCAATGGCGAAAGCAGAACTATTACCTAAGATAATACCAGGACCACCTTTGATGCGCCAAAGGAAAGTGCCATCAAGTTTATAGGCGTCCCAAATGACCGCATACAGACAATCTTGTTGCGAATAACTGGCACCAGAACCATCACTAATGATATTTCCATTGCCATCTTTCACGCTTTGCAAACGCTTCACCACTATCTCATATTCACCATCACCATCAAGGTCACCAACACTTACGTCATTGGCGGTATATACAATCTTGTCGGTATTTGCATATACATCCTTGGTGTCTTTAAGGGGAATGGAGATATAAGGAAGTCCATTGCTTACCTGTGCTTGTTTCAGCGTAAACGTTCCTATTGTCTCATTGCGCCCAGCGTATGTCAGTCTATAAGTATTGTCAGAAGACTTATTGGCTGAGTTATCTTGGTAATTGGTAGCCTTGATGTCGCTGGCAATAAGTTGTTCTGCTCCCGTTCCAATGGTACGGTAGAGGTCGAAAGAGGTATTGGCATCATCACTTGGCAACATGCGCCAAGTAACGAGGACCTTACCTGTATGCGTTTGATAATCTCCTAATGAAGCATTTTTCACTCCATTGATTGATGCCCACAACGCACGACTGTCCAAACGGTTGGTTTGGGCAGTCATGGTTGTCACCAACATGATACTCATGAGGGTGAGTAGTTCTTTTGTCTTCATTTTGTTTTGTAGTTTGTGATTTTAAGTAATTAGTTTGTTTGTTTACGAGTTTCGTTCAAATATGTCAAGAACTTATTCGTTGTTGAGTATGATATTCGTTAGGGCAACAACGTCTGTGATGTTCACCAAACCGTCACCATTCAAGTCGGCTTCGAACTTGTACAAATAAATGCTTCTGTCACCAAGCACATAGTTGACCAGCAACACCACATCGGTGATATTGACTAAGCCGTCATGGTTCAAGTCGCCTATCAATACTTTCACGGGCAGATATACCTTCACTTTGCACAGCGTGGTATTCTCATAGATGTTGTATGTCCACGTTCCGTCGGCTCCCGCATTAGTAAATCCCTCGTCGTAACTGAGAGCATTGCCACGGCTCAGGTTAATCTTGTGGTACACCAACGTATTGTCATCGCGCAGGTTGAAGATGGATATGGGCGTGTACTTGCCCACTGTATTATGACCGATACCGAAACTCTCTACCAGATGGTAAACATACGCCATGCCGGTATATCCATACGAAATCATTTGGTCTTTGTCTATATATCCACTTGTCTGTCCACTCGACACCAACTGATAGTTGGAGCCGTATGTGGCATTTTCCTTGTTCCAATAAGCCCAACGCGAACCGTATGGTGCCTCCGTCCAACCTAATACGCTTGCCGCTTCGCTAACCTTGAGGGCTTCGTAGTCAGGGCTGTCGTAGAGCTTGTAATAAGGTCTCTCTGCTGTAAACGTCATCGTGGATGGAGACAGTGACGTTCCCAATGAGGCATGGATGGTCAGTGTTCCTGGCTCTGTAAACGTGTAGGTTGACAGGTCTACGGCAGCGGTCTTCACCACGATGTTATCCAACTTAAACACCGAATAATATCTACCTGCCACCAAGTAGAAGCCATCAAACTCCGTACTGCTTCCACTTGGCAGGTTGAATGTTCCCGAATTGCCGTTCGAGATACTCCATTTCACGGTACGTGCCTGTTGGTTGACGGTCAACGATACATGATACCACGTATTGGCATTGAGTTTAGTGGTGGTTGATGTGCCGTTCACATTGTATTCGGTGGATTGTTTGTTACCTGTCAAGTCAAACAACATATTGGAATTGCCATTGATATAGGCATAGTTGTCCCAATTGGTGGTTGGATTATTGCCGTTTTTCGCCATCACGCAAAACTCGCTTCCGTCTGTATTACCCGCATTCAAAGACAGGTCAAAGTCTATCGTGTACTGGTTGGCTGTGCTGAGGTTGATACCGTCTATGCGCTGGTATGCATATCGGGTGTTGGTACTTCCCGTATTCACATAGAAGTATTTTCCGTATGTGGCATCACCAGAGCCCAGACTGATGTTGGCACCATTACTGGTCCAGCCCGTGATGGATGAAACGCTCTCATAGTTTTGCGAATACACCACTTCTCCCTCTTCGCTGCCAATGGTCTTCACCGTTCCGTCAAGAGAGGTGAATGTTCCCGACAGTTTCGGGGTCTGTCCATTGACAGAGTTGTTCTTCACACCTACCACCGGCAGGTAGTAGTCGGTTTTCTTGGTAGCTGGGTAGATGGTGGTCATACCTCCATATTGCGCCATGTCTACAATCTCTATCGTTGCGGGCTCCAGGGTGGGCAGTCCGGATACTTTCATGCAGAGCTTGCCGTCTTGGTGTACGAGTGACAGGTATTTAGCATCCATGCCATAGCATTCCATCTTCACTTTCGACAGGTCACCGTTCACCCGACTGATATTCCCAAGGGGATAAAGACCGTTGCCTAACGAACCTCCGATGTTCAGCACAATCACAGGCACAATGTCACTCGGTCCGAAATTCACCCATTTGTCGTTGTTCAACTTATCTACGTCTAATGTCAACGATGTGGCATTGAGCCAGTCGTGCTCGTTGTCACCGTTTCCGTTGATGTCGAGCACCACGCGAGCACCATAATTGAGTATCATGTCTCCCGTGGTTATACTGCCGATGCTGCCTATAGCCTCACCTCCTACGTTCAGCGTAGCCCCATATTCCATCACGAATGCGCCAGGGAAGCTACCGCCGTTGCTGTTCAGGGTGGTGAAGCGATTCATCCAAACCTTGCTGCTCTTCAACGAACCATCGAAATTCACCGTTCCGCCCCAAATATTGGTCTCGCCCGTAAAAGTATGGTTCACTTTCGCCATATTTAATGTACCGTTTCCTTGTTTGATAAGTCGCATCGAACCAGTCAGTGCTCCTCCGTTGAGATTGCAAGAGTAACCAACAGTATTCACATTGGCATTGCTCACGATATAACTATCGGCTCCCTGTATCCATACTGGTACGTTTACGGTGAGGATATACGGTGAGGCTCCGTCTGTCACATTCAACGAAGTATTGGCATATTCATTGTGCAGGATATGCTGGTTGTTATACGAACTATTGATGGTTGTGCCGTTGCCTATCACCGTTCTGTTGGTAGTAGTCAATGGGGGAGGGGGTACTGTGATACCTTCCATCTCTCCAAGGAAATAACTCAAGTGGGGAGGTTGATTATATGCATGCATCTGCCACACCATAGCTTGGCGATATTGGTGGTCATGCCAAAGTGTGTAGATGGGATAGTTAGTAGGCATGGCGGTGGTATAGATACGTATGGAATCATGGCCTTCGCCAACCCTGAGAATCATTTCCTCACGCCAGTCACCAAGGATGTCACCAGAGAAACAAGGATGGTTCTTTGACCAGTTGTTCATCTTACAACCAGAAGAGGTGAACAGCCTACCAGACCCAGGTTTGATAACGGCAGCCTCGCGCTCTGTACCAGGACTATTAAGCACTTCTGAGAGCAGGTCGCCATCCCAATAGATACGGAAATTCAAGTCGCTCCATGCGATATAGTCACCTATCTCACTTATGACCGCATCTTTCACACAACTCACCATACCTGTTTGTGTACTGCGTCCCATGGCTCCCGGATAGACATTCGAGAAGTTAGCGCAAAGCGCACGACCATCATCTGATGAACCCGTTTGTCGATAATATATCTTACTGGTAGTGGCATTGCGATAGTTCATAGCAGGTTCGTCTTCGTTGCAGGCAAAAATCTCCAATCCCTTTCGATAGGGATCAAAGTCTGAACAATGCAATGCATCACCATGTCCGAGACCCGTAGTAGACAATCCGTGTCCGTTGTCATCTACCACCATCGAACCATAAACAATTTCGTCACGACCGTCTTCATCTACGTCGGCAATGCAGAAGTTGTGGTTTCCGTTACCATACCAAGGGTCGTTCCATCCGCCATTGTTCGACCAATGCCAACGCTCCGTGAGGGTATGAGTGGCAGGATCTACGTCAAAAGCCCTCATCTCATGTTTGGTGTAAATGCCTCGTGCCAACAAGATGCTGGGCTTCTTACCGTCAAGGAAAGGAGCTCCCATGAAATATTTCGACGAGCGATGACCATAGTCATCACCCCAGTCGCTCGCTTTACCACGGGGGATAGGATAAGACATATAGCGCACAGCATCATAAATGATACCATGATCACCATCCATATACACCAAGAACTCGTCGCCTGTATTGGTATAGGTCATATTGGCGGTGTGGTTGATACTTCCACGTGTGTCCACGCCATTCTTTCCGATACGTTGTGGCCACTCTTGACGAGATGCACCACGCTGACCGTGTACCATCATATTATCCGCACCACGCAAAAGCACCTCTGCCTTGCCGTCGCCGTCCCAATCGTATGCGATAACATTCAACTCATGACTACCGCCACTAACCATATTGGGACCTACGTCTATCCACCACAACAATGTGCCATCCATCTTATACGCATCAATGCGGTCGTAGGCTCCATCGGTGCGACTCACGTAGTTGGCTACGTCATCCAACGTGCTTCTTCGCTTGAGTATGATTTCCATCTCACCGTCACCGTCGAGGTCGGCAACCTCTGCATCATTGGCAATATAGGTATTGGTGATGTCTTGCCCCGAATTATTATAAACACGTGCCAAAGGGATATTGAAATAACCTGTCTCGCAAGTGGTATTCAATTTATATTTATATTGACTCCACACGCTTACTGCCTTACAGTGGCCTTGTTCCACGCCACGTACTACGGCACTCACCGTATAGGTATTACCGTAACCGCCACCTTTGTCCACGAAGTTGGATAGTGACAACGGCGTCGCATTAATTCGTGTTCCGTCCCGATAGACATTGTAATTAACGTCATAGTATTCTTCACCCAAGATGCGCCAACTGAGAAAAACACCTGCATCTGTCTTCACAGCCACTAAGCCACGCCCCAATTTGTCGGTTGGACGTTGAGCCCAAACGTAACTGGAAAATATGGCAAGCACGATGGTCAATAGTTGTAATCGTTTCATGATATAATGATTTGTAAATTAGAAAGTTACAAATTTACGAATAATCTATGACATTTTCTGCAATATATTAAAAATTAAAGTTTTTATATCAAAAAACACTATATTACGATGTTATATTTCCATAAATGACAACAGGATATAAAGGTGGAAGGATCCCCTTTTTCACAAAAGAAGACCCTTCCGATTTTCATAGTAAAGATTAATAATTCATAGTAAAGATATATATATGTGTTCAACTCAATTGATTCTGCAAAAAAACAGCATCTTCAAATTAAACTACACAATATGTTCACCAAAAGACATTGTCCTGTTATATTTTGTTTTCCATATTATTAGTACGCTGCAAAAGTACTGATAATTATTTAACCACCAAATTATTTTGCTGTTTTTTTCTAAAAAACATGCAAAAAAGTCATTTATGTTGGTTTGTTTGCCCTAAACATGGCGATTTGCTGGTCAAAAGTATCTATGATGACCTGTAATTGAGGATGTGTCCTTTTCACGATAATGGCAATATAGTTTTCCTCTTGCTCATCCATTATCATTTCCGTTCGACTATAATAATCCTTTTGACGTCCGTAAGCATTAAACCATCGTAAGAACAAACGCGAACGCACAGCTTGTTGATCATCGGCATTATCGCACATATATAACAAAATGTCTGGGTTGACACGAAAGAACTCTTCCAAAATGAGAACTATTGTCGTCCTAATCTTCTTGTCATTGGGAGAAGAAATACCACTACGATTAGCCAAATTAAACCAATATGCAATTATTGAATCGGATATTGTCTCAAGATCAAATGAAACAGCATATTGAATATTATGATCCGTTTCAAACAAATATTCATCATCAACCAATTCTACTTTATAAGGTGAGAATTGATTAATTCGAAACAAGTTAAGACTATTCATAACTTAATCATCGAACAAAGCATCAATTTCTTCACGACGGCGGCGGACTTCCTCTTCTCTTTTCGCCAATTTCACTTCCATCCTTGCCTGCCATTCGCGTTTGCGTTGCTTAGCAGCACGAAATGCTTGCACAAATTTCTCGTGCTTTGCCCAGTCTTCAGCTGTAAATTCTGTTGTTTCCATAATCTTATCATTTAAGTTTTACGTTGCAAAAATAAGTATTATTGCTCTTACTACCAAACAAATGTTTGAAAACTTCTATAAAAGAATGAAGGGATGTTCTTTTTCGCTAAAAAGAAATCCCTTCCTGAGTATTCATAGTTTAGATTAAAAATCTTGTGATGAATCTCTTGATTCAAGTATTGCGTTGCAAAGGTAACCATTTATTTTGTCCCCGCAAATTATTAACCGACTTTTTTCAAATATATATTGTAAAAACTCATATTAATCCACTTATTCCATTTTTTTAACGACAAATTTACCCACTTATTCCATTTTTTACCCATCTATTTTGCCCACTTATTCCATTTTCATAGTTATAATCATAAAAAGCAAATGAGAGCTACTACTCACCATAATATATAAAGCAAAGGGGGAACTGCGCTTTGCAGTACCCCCTTCGCCTTTATAGATTAATGAAAGATGTTATTTCCAAACATTTACATTTTCCCAAGCATTTGCATCTTCATCATCGATGAAATTTACGCCTTTGCCTTCGCTATCTCCTGGGTCGTTACCTTGCTCGAATGTATTGCTATTCATCAAAGCATGTGCCACTTTAACGTGAATCTTGATATTAGGCTGGATATATTCTAATTTCTTCATGATTTTTTATTTCCTTATTTAATTACAACCTTTCTGCCATTGTAGATATACACGCCCTTACGAGGAGTGGTTACACGAACACCATTGAGGTTGTAGAATTCACCTTCGCCTGTGCCCTCGATGCTTTCTGTTACACCGTTGATGCTATCGGGGAATCCACCGTCTTCACTTACCATCGACTCTCCGTCTCCTGCCAAAAGGAATACCATCTGGAGACCCTGCTTAGCGCCATTTGATACAACTGGATTACCTGCTGCATCTGTGCCACCAGTTGGCTGACCCAGTGGCTTTGCCCTCTCATAGTCAACCCATGGGAAGTTAGCATATCTACCATTACCGTCAAGGTTCCAGAACATTCCTTCCTTACCGAAGGTGTTAGTGTTGTACTGATCCCATGTCAATGAGAGGCTTGCGCGACGACCCTTAGGATAGTTAGGTACGAAGGTACGATAGAAGCGTACGCAACTTGGACCTACAAGGTTGTAATAGTACTCTGGATCACCAGTACCAACTGTTCCATTCTTAGCACTTACCACATTGCCATTCACATCCTTGAGGAACTCGTCGAGAACCTTGGTGATTTCCAATTCCTGTTGTGCATTTTCCTCTAACTTGAGGTATCTAATCATGAACTTATTCGTCATGGTCAGAGTTATCCAGCGAGGAACCTTAACACCATTGATTTCTTTCTCACCCCATTCGTCCTTACCGTTATAAGAGCCTTCGGTAGTGAAGTTGGTATACTTATTCACATCGATAGAGTCTGTTTCAGAAACATAGTCTTGTGGTTGCCATCTTGAGAATGGATTACCATTGAGCTTGTTTCTTCTCTGGTTGTACCAAAGACCATCAGTATACTTCTCAGGTGTTGCTGGCATATCTACCCAATGGTCGTATGGGCTTGTGAGGTGAATAGCATCCATTGTATGCTCGCGTCCGCGTCTTATATTGTCTTGAACGGATGGATTATTGGCATTATAATTATCCTGGTTCTCAGCATTAGCTACAAAGTAGACAGGCAGATAAGAATAGGTATACTCCTGTGGAGTCTGCTTGTATGCATAGTGTCCTTTCGGGTCTGTCTTAGCCACGTAGACGGGCTGACCATCTTCATATACTGTGTTGCCATTTTCATCCTTCTTCTCCATCAGGTCGATGGTAACAGCTGTGGTCGTAGAGGTCACGTCCATAACGCCACTGTTTACAGGCAATTGTTCTCCTGTCTGCCAATGATACTTCACGTTACCAGGAACTGTTGGATCAGGATTTAATAAAGCTTGAGTAAACTTGTTTTGGCTGCGCAACTGGTTGAGGTCTACGCTTGGATAAACAAATACACCCTCGTAAGCAGCAAACTTGTAGTTAGCTTGGTTCTCACTATAATCGGCAATTGGCTTCACGGTCATCTTGTCGCCACCAAATGCATCGCCGTAGTATGTCTTGAGTTCCACACCATGTTTCTGCTGATTACCTTCACTATAAACGATGTCGTTGGTCAACAACTTCATCACTTGATTCGTCTTGTCCATGTCGATGTCCTTTGGATAAGAATAGGTGAACACGTTGTGGTCGCTACGCATGTTACGTGGCTCAGTGGTAATACCCATCCAGAAAATCTCTACCGTACCGTCCATGGCAAGGTAAATCTGCTCCTGGTATTCGGGATCCCATGGGTTAAGCTCTACCACGTAAGTCTTCGTCTCCTCAAAGAGCGGGATACGCGTACCTTTAACCTTTGCACCCGTGCTGGGATCATAGTCGGTATGTTCAGAGAAGCGAACACCGTTGTCGTTCACCATCGTCGAGATCATGCTCTTGCCGCCAACATAGAGAACTCCACCAGCCTTCGTGTCGCTCACTGGGTTAGAGCCGCCACGTGCCTTGATGACGAACTTCACCTTGTTGTTGCGTTTCTGAGCATCTGTGAGCATTGCCGTATAACCCGCACCCGTGAATTGAGTACCGAAATCATCTTCAAACGTCACGTTATCATTGGTGTTCATCTGGTTGTGCAGCTTACGCATACGAACGGAACCAGCAGGACGAGTCGGGTCAACGGTCGTATAATTCTCGCCCACGTTGCCAGTCGCACCGAAGCCAGGCAAACTCATGAAGTGTACACCACCCACGAATATGATTGACGTACCCTTCTGGTTCACACGGAAACGATGGTACTTCTGCTGCCAATAGTCGAGACCAGCAATGTTGATCATCAATCCCTTGAAGAGACTGAGATACTCACCATTGGCACAAATATCCTTGAACCAGCGCTGGCGCATACCGCTCTTTGCTGCGTTACCGTCCACGGTCACTTCTCCAGAAGTCTCACCGTTGCCGTCTTTATCATCGTGGTCAGCGTTGAACACGCCATTCCATTGGTACCATTCAGTGTTCTTTGGGTCTTGTGTCTTGGTGCCGCGAGAGGTGTAGTTCCACAGCTTGCGCCAATAAGAACCACCATTACCCTTGGCTACCTTTTCACCCTGGCCGTTGGTTACTTCCTTGAAGCTGGCATCCTTATAAATCTTTTCAAGATCCATGTGCTCAAAGTCCCATGTGAATGGGTAGCTCATACCCTTCATCATTTCTTCTTTTTGAGCCATGAGGCTTGCCTTGCCGTACTCGGTGCCAGAACCTGTTCTTGGAATGACGTGGATTCTGAGTGGCTTACACCTCCAACCTGTCTGTGCATCCTCAGCATAGAGGTACATGGCTCCTGGCTTGTGACCGTAGAGCATCAGAGAGTCGTTGCGGTAGTAGTTGCCGAGACCCACCTCTTTCAAGATAAGTACTTTCTGGTTGCAGTCGTCTGCCTTCATGTTGTCGGTAGGAATCAAGGGATCGCCATTATCAGTCTCTGCAATATAATAGTTGGCTACACCTTCTCCCTTAAAGTAACCGTCACGGTTGAGGATAATGCGGCGAACACCGTTAGCATCACCCTTGATGGCATAGAGATATTTGTAACTTCCTGGTACTGAATATTCGTCGTTACCGTTGGGGTTGCCCACGATACCTGGCATATAGATATAATCTCCCTGGAACATGAAGATGTCACCTATATCATCCATGCTGGCAACATCATGACCATTTACATCATTCATCTCGAAGTGGAATAGGTCACCATTCTGAGCTATCACCTTCACGTGTACAGCTGCACCCGTGTCTGTCCACAAGTCACTCTCGATATGCACATGCACATCGGTTTCTTGACCAGCTTTCAGTCCATAAATCTTGGGACGTACACCGAGGATGACGGGATAATCCGAACCTTCAATCTTATTTCCGTTATTATCCGTCTTGTAGCTCCACTTCCACTCGATATAGTCACCACAGATGGCATTAATCTGAGCTGTTGTCAGGTTCTTGATGTTTGCACCTTGGGTATTGGCGAACAGCTGATCCATATCTATTACATCAACGATGGTTCCATCGTCAACGGTTACGTAAATCTTCTTGAAGTCACCCATCGGAGAGTCGGGGAATTTCAGGTATGGCTGAATCCAATTACCCTGATTAACCACTACTTCTTTCGGCTCAAAGCTCATCTGTAAGTAACCGCCTAATACGGCAACCTTGATGGTAGAGCGTGCCACGTTCTGGCTGTTATTGGTTGGCACTACAGTGGCATAGATTTCCAAAGAATCGTCAAGGAGCGTTTGCGTATGTAATTTATAGTATTTCGATCCACCACCATAATTATTGTTATTGTTGGTGTAAGTACTTTCAGTACCATTCCAACCAGCACTGTTAGAATATGTGATGGCTTGATTGGTAGCATCACCATTGTAGAAGAATGTACCCTTGTTGGGAATAAGGGTAGGTCTCCAAGCGTCTTTATATGCTCTCCATTCTTCAGCATCCTTGACATTATAGGTCCGGGTACCTGTAGTACCACCAAAGTCAAGTTGCATAGTATTCTCTGGACCAGTATATGTGGATCCATCTTCTATCACGTAATAATAACATTCAAGATCTGACTTGTTGCCATCTGTCGGCATACGCTTCCACCACGATGGAATCTGTGCACCAGGTGCCAATGCGTATGCATTCACGAAAATATCCTGGTTGTAGGAAGTGAAAATATTATCTATTCTTTGGACAACCTCTTTACCCTGTGAGAATGTATGCTTAGGTCCGAAATAGCCTGAAACGTATGGTTCTGCACCACGCACCATTTTATTCAAGCCTCTTGCCTGTCCCTCTTTCTTGTTGATCAAGTTGTTTGCATGGATTGGAAGTTCTTCAAGCGCAGGTGCATTTTTTCCATTCTGTTCCCAACCTGGGATTGCTGTCACCCAAACGATTCTAGGTCCAGCAGTAGTACCGTTGATGGTCAACGTATAACTTGAGCTTGCTGCTGTCCACTCGTGAGAACCAGGCACAGATGCAGTGATAACGGTACTACCGGCATGACCAGTCCAAGTTACCACACCATTTGAATTCACCGTTGCCACAGCAGGATTGCTCGATGTGTACTCAATGGTCTGATGAATCCAGCTCTTTGTCAAATTCACCTGATTGATTGTCAAGTTCGAACTATAAGTATAGACATCAGTTGTTTTATCATAGCTCAAGCCCTGCCAACCCTTGTGAACAAAGAAGGTCTTGGTAGCTGTTGCAGGATTGTAGTCATCGTTGCCTGGGAAATAAGCCGTTAATTCTGTGACACTACCAGGGACGATACCTTGCCAATTGGCATAATAATGAGTACCACTAAACCTATGCCACATATCATCAATTCTTATGATTCCACTTGGTGATTGAGAATATTCAATGAACCTATTATTTGCATTTGCAGTTGAATTATACGCACCACCAGGATTGCCATTATATGGGTAAGAATAGTTTACCAACTCTGTAGGAGTTTCTGGACCATTTACACCATTAACACGTACCACCCAGTCGGCTGTTGTTTGAGAACTAGATTGATTACCACCCCAATTCACTTCATTTCCTTCGCGACAACGGAAATCTGTGATGTTGATTTTGTAGGTCACGCTACTGTAATGCGATTGATTCGTGCTTGGAGCATATACGTAATATGTCTTTCCAGCAGACACATTAAAATTGAGGTTAACCCAAGCATCATTGGCTGACTGAAGAGAAGCGACCTCTAAACAATTACCTGTTTGGGCATCATACTCATATGCGTAAGTGATTTTGTCGGTTGCGTGTATTTGATAATTGACTGACATAGTTCCATCGTAGTCAGGAACAAATTTAAAAAACAATCCACCTGTAGGCACTTTCGTTTGACTATCAAACGCAGGACCTTGACCGTAGATGTAACTACCATTTGAGTTGAGTGTGTAACCATTTACGGAAACTGTCATTTTCAAATGTCGACCAGCGTTCATTTCAGTACCAGGAACAATCCCACTGGAATTATTCGTCCTGAATGTTCCCGCCCATGCACTGCCCCATCCTATAACGAAGAGGCACAAAAAAGATAATAATCTTCTCATGTTGTAAAAATTTAAATTAGACATATATGTTAATATTCATTCAATTTCAATCGTAGTTTTCAATCGTAGTTTTCTTCGCGAGAGTATAATTAATCACACATGTAGGTGTTTAGTTGACACTATTGCACCGTTTCAATCGGCAAAATTATACAATATTTAACTACCAAACAAATTTTTAATATTAAAATACCATGTAGTTAATTTAATTTAACGATTAATAATAATTAAGAAAAATTAATAAAGTCAACATAATGAAAATAGATACAATTTTTAAACAAAATGTTACAATTTATGAGAAAATGAAGAATTTACAATTCACAATAAAAAATTCACAATTAAGTTACTCCATGTGGTGATAAGTTCCTAACAACTTATGGGAGTGCTCCTTTCGGAGCAGAAATCATTCAAATCTTTACAAATCGAACAAATATTTGATAGATTTGATTGGATTTGTCAGATTTCTCGGCAAAGCCGACTACATCAGGCTATTATCACCATACAGAGTTAAGTTATACCAAACCTTCACTAAACACTGGACACTAAACACTAAACAAATATAGAAAAGTACGGACATTAGGTTAGAAACGATAGGTTTATATGCTACAAATCATTGATTTGTGCATTACAAACGTATCGTTTATAGCACACAAACATATCGTTTACATCATCTAAACCTATCGTTTGTTAATGTTTAGTGTTTAGTGTATAGTGTTTAGTGTCCAGTGTTTAGTGTATAGTGTTTAGTGTTTAGTGAGTAAAAGAGCCTAATTGTGAATTGTGAATTATTAATTGTGAATTATTAATTGTGAATTGTGATTTTGTATGTGATTTCTTCATTTTCCGCAAGACCTCCCGTCTTTTAAGCTAATTATCATATTATCAATGGGTTATATTTTTTAAGACCTCATGTAACACCTCATGTAACACCTCACCTAAGACCTCACCTAAGACCTCCCGTCTTGCTAACTTTATTTTGTTGATTCTTCTGGCGCTCTTTTATTTCGAGTGCTTCAGACAATTGCTTCATCAAATCCTTTTTTCGCAAACTTACTCCTTCACCAACATGAGGTCTTACATGAGGTCTTAGGTGAGGTGTTACATGAGGTGTTACATGAGGTCTTGAAAATACTAATGCCTTGTTACTAAGATAGTTAGCTAATAAAACGGGAGGTTTTGGGAAAAAGATTGAAAATTAAAATGCCTTGAGATCGAAATACATCAACACCGTGTCAGCATCTTTTGGTATTTCATTTTGAAGCAATCGAAATCCTATTTTCTCATAAAATGATTTTTTGGCAACGAGTGCATCCACGGTGATGAAACGACAAGCACCCACAGACGCCCTGCGAAGAAGCATTTCACGAATAGACCTAACAAGCATAGAGCCAATATGCTCTCCTTGGTACTTTTTGGAAACCGCGAGACGACCTATCTTAATCGTTGGATAACTATTGAAATGTTATTCATGGGGCAACCTTCTCATGGAATTTATGGCATGTGAAACGTTGCTATGCTTTTCAAGTATTGGTATGCCTCTTCTTGTGCCTTCCTTTCCTTATTGGAAACACTTTCAGGGTGTTCTATTTCCTTCTGAAAACGGATGGCATCCTCACCGAACAATATAGGTGTTTCTTTGAATGGATATGGTTTTGTTGCCATAATTGTTCTCCTTTCTTTCTTTATTGTTTTTCATTGATTAGAATTGTCGTTGCAAAGATAATCATTTATTCTGGAACACATCATCAAATAACTGAAAAAGTTCATTTTAAATCACTTTTCCCCAGTCGCATTTGTCACGATATAGGCAGAGAGTAATACTAAGGCGGCGGCTACTATCTTGTCCCATGAGAGGAAATCTTGACCTACGAAGATGGCTACCATTGACGCAACGATGGGTTGCAAATTGGTGTAGATGCTGACCGTGGTGGCGTGGAGCGTCTTCATCGCTACGGGGATGAGGAAATAGCCTAATACTGTGGCACCGAGAACCAAGAATGCCATTTCGGCAATGCCTTCCCAATTGACTGCCGATGAATACAATGCCTGTGCGCCAAACTCAGGCATGGCGATAGGTACGGTAACGATGGCAGAAATCAAAAACACCCATTTCATCTGAGTTACGGAACTGTATTTCTGCGATACCTTACGCGTAACGATGAGGTAGATGGCCCATGTGAGGACACTTAAAATCGCTAAGAAAATACCCAACACGTCATTCTTTCCTGCTCCTGCTTGCCAGCCCTTTACGAGCATGAGCAAAGCGCCAACAATACCCAATATCACACCAAGCACCTTGATCCACGTGATTTTCTCGCCGATAAACAAGGCTGCCATAAGCATGACACCCACGGGCGTTAGTGCGGCAATCAACGAGAAGTAAACGGGCGTAGTGAAATCGAGTGCCCATGCTGTCAACGATTGTGAAATGACAAATCCCAACAATCCACCGAACAAAATAACCATCAGGTCTTTTCGTTCTACATGTTCCTTTGGCAAAAAGCAAGCAATGAGCCAAAAGATGATGGCTGCGAAGAAGCTGCGTGAAGCCATATAACCCATTGGTGTTACCCATGAGTCGAGCAATGCCTTGCTGACAGGTACACCAAGTCCGAAAATCGTATTTGCCAAGAAGATGGCTGCATGTCCTTTAAGTTTCTGATTTTGCATGATGTAAACTATTAGTAAGTTAGAAAGTAAGAAGCAAGAAGCAAGAGAATAGTCTTGCTGGATAAGACTTTATCAACTGCCAAAGCATATCTCTTGCTTCTAACTTTCTTGCTTCTAACTTTCTCATTTCTCAAAATGTTGATAATCTTTTAGGGAATGCCAGGAGCCACCCCACGTGAAACCATGTTGGATGAAAAGGCGGTAGAGCATATCATCCTTCACGATTTTATAGGGGAAACGGGCATTCCGATTGACATATTTCTTAGCCGTAGAGGGTTGAACGGATAATGTGCCGTTGGCTTTCCGTTTCACGCAAGGATTGTAAAGCGTATTGATGTCAACCGCCAAACCCTGCGCATGCTTCGACAACTTATTGGAACCCTGCACTTGCCGATAATTGAAACACGAAGTATTGTTGGCTCGCATGGAAGTCTCATCATCTGCTTGGTAGTCATCTATCAGCACCATCCGTTCAATAGGATACCGAGCCTCATAGAGTTGTCGGAAAATAGCTACCAAATCGTTGGCAATTTGTTGATTACACACCATTTCACCGATGTTTATTGCTCCTTTGTTATCAACATGCAACACGCGCAAATAGCGCAAGTCGCTACGTGAAATCTTGCTATTCTCCTTGAACGATTTCCCTTTCATCCGAGCGAAAACCGCATCGCTGATAACATCTATGCCAAAGCAATTGTCAATGCCAAATGATTGGATTGCCTTGTCGGAAACCACCGCTCCCGCTTTCCATTCCCGAAGCGATTGCATCTCGTCCTTTACGTCAGCTCTCATCAGGCTCACGCTAAGGAGTAATCCGATATATAATAATATTTTGTTCATGTTCTTTAAGGAGGTGAGAGGTGAGAGGTGAGGAGTGAGAGGTGAGAGATATGTTCTCCATTTGAAAGACTATTCTCTCACTTCTCACCTCTCACTTCTCACTACTTCACTTTTTCCCGCTTGCAAAGTTATTAAAAATTGTAGAAAGTAGGACATAATCCCACATTTTTTTATATCTTTGCACCAATAAGCAATCACGAAAAGGCAAAATTCGTTCGTGGCAACCTAAACTTGAACAATATGCATATTGCAATAGCCGGAAATATCGGAAGCGGAAAGACCACCCTCACCACCATGCTTGCCAAACATTATGGATGGGAAGCTAAGTTTGAGGCGGTGGACTATAATCCCTATTTAGACGATTACTACAAGGACATTCCCCGTTGGTCGTTTTGCTTGGAAGTGTATTTTCTCAAGCAACGATTTCGCGACCTGTTGGAAATCAGTCAAGAAACGAAGACCATCATCCAAGACCGTTCCATCTATGAAGGCGTGTACGTGTTTACCGCCAACAACAAGGAGATGGGCAACCTCTCGAATCGCGATTTTGAGACTTATATGGAACTGTTTGAGTTGATGACGCAAGTGGTGAAATATCCCGACTTGATGATTTACCTGAAGTCTACCGTTCCCCACTTGGTGAAAAACATCCAAAAACGCGGTCGTGACTATGAACAAACGATGCCTTTGGAGTATTTGGACAACTTGAACAAGCGATACGATCAATTTATCTTCGAGAAATACAAGGGGAAAGTGCTCGTGATAGACGTTGACGACATCGACTTTGAGCACAATGCGAAAGACTTTGCGAGCATCATCGACAAAATAGACGCTCATCTCTTCGGTTTGTTCCCAGATTAATCTCCTACCTTATCCCACCAGACAATCATCATAAACATTATATCTTATGCACATAGCAATAGCAGGAAACATCGGAAGCGGAAAAACGACATTGACAAAAATGCTTGCCAAGAGATATGGATGGACTCCACGCTTTGAGCCAGTAGATAATAATCCTTATCTCTCCGACTTCTATGCAGACATGGAACGCTGGTCGTTCAACCTACAAATCTACTTCCTTAACAAGCGATTCAAGGAAGTGGTGGAAATCTCTAAAAGCAAAGACACCATTATCCAAGACAGGACCATCTTTGAGGATGCTCGTATCTTTGCGCCCAACCTACATGCACAAGGAATGATGAGCGACCGCGACTTTGAAAACTATACCGACTTGTTCGACTTGATGATGTCGCTCGTGAAGTTGCCCGACCTAATGATTTACATTCGTTCAACCATTCCCAATCTGGTAGAACAAATCCAAAAACGTGCGCGCGATTTCGAAAAGAGCATTCGCATTGACTATCTTCAAGGTCTTAACGACCGTTACGAGGAATGGATTAAGGGATATAAGGGCAATCTAATCATCATCGATGGTGATACGATGAAGTTTGAGAATGACATTCACGCTTTCCAGCACCTTACTGATATGATAGATGCCAAACTCTACGGATTGTTCCCGATGGATAGTGAATAAGAGGTGAGAAGTGAGGGGTGAGAGGTGAGAGAATAGTCTTTCGAATAGAGAACATATCTCTCACTTCTCACCCCTCACCTCTTACCACTTCCTTTTCACCGATAAAAATAACCGATTCATTGAAAAAATTTTACGGTTTTAATAAGAACGATTATATTTGCAGCAGAGAATTGATAATAGAATGTCTAACTTTTAAAACGAAGCGATTATGAAAAGGATTTTGATGACTTTAGTAGTAGTTGTTACCTTTATCGGAACAGCCGCAGCAATGAGTTTCTCAAGTGCTCGCCAACAAGCTTTGTATCTCACGGACAAAATGGCTTATGAACTGTATCTCACCGACGACCAGTATAACGCATGTTACGAAATCAATCTCGACTATATGATGTGCGTTGACAGGGAAAGTGACATCTTTGGGTATTATTGGAATCGCAGAAACATAGAATTAGGCTATGTGCTCTCGCCTGTACAATATAAGCTTTATACGCAATTGGATTATTTCTATCGTCCCATTACATGGTATAGAAACAAATTCTATTTCACCATCTACGAACGTTATTATACCAAGCGTTACTTCCGTGCTGCCCCATACGTATATTCTACATACAAAGGAGGAAACCGTTATTATTCCATCAGTCCGTATAAAGGTCGTTCTTTCAATGGCAGAGAAGACTTTCCACGCGACAGGGTAGATGCTTCATGGAGAAGTTCGGTACAGGTAAATCATCCTTCTGGCAACAATACCAAGCCTAACCAGAGTTTTGGCAATGGAGTAAACAAAAACAATCCTCCATCCAACAATGGTAACGTGTCGTTTGGAAACCAAAGGCAAAGCAATAGCCAACCAACTATCAAGAAAAACGAGGCTATTCGTCAAAGCAAGAATAGCAATGGCGATAGTTGGAAGTTTGGAGCAAAGAGGTAGGGATTTTATAAAGACCTTAAAGACTTTAGGGATTGTAGGGTTTTTAGGGTATTTAGTGATAGTAGGGACTTTAAGGACCTTAGGGTCTTTAAGGTCCTTAAAGTTTTTAAAGTCTTTATTTTTGGTATTTCAGACTTTGTTGTTTGATAAGGTCGGCATCATTGAAATAGTCAATACGCATGGCTTTGCGTACCTCGTCCATTGTCTCTGCAGCCGTTTCACGAGCTTTTTCAGTACCTTTCTTTAATATATTGAATATCTCGGGAATATCCTTCTCAAATTCATGACGACGTTCGCGCATGGGTTCCAAGAACTTATTGAGCACTTGATTGAGGAATTTCTTACATTTCATATCTCCCAATCCACCACGTTGATAGTGTTCTTTCAATTCATCGAGATTGGCGTAATCAGGCCAGAATTCGGCAAAGTCAGCATCAGTTGAGAATGCATCGAGATAGGTAAATACGGCATTTCCCTCTACATGACCAGGGTCATTTAAATTTACATGCAATGGGTCTGTATACATTGAACGAACTTTCTGCCAAACATCTTCAGCCGAATCGCTCAAGTAGATACAATTACCAAGACTCTTAGACATTTTCTCCTTACCATCCGTACCAGGTAAACGACGAGCAGTAGTATTCTCTGGCAACATGATAGCAGGTTCTACCAATACTTCTCCGTATGTAGCATTGAAACGACGAACCAACTCGCGCGTCACTTCCAACATCGGTTCTTGGTCTTCACCGACGGGAACAGTAGTAGACTTAAACAACGTAATATCAGCTGCTTGGCTCACGGGATAACAAAAGAATCCCAATGGAATGTTTGCCTCAAAGTTGCGCATCTTAATCTCCGTCTTTACCGTAGGATTACGTTGAACGCGAGAAACGGTAATCAAGTTCATTAGATACGTTGTCAACTCAGCCAATTCAGCTATTTGACTCTGAATGAATATCGTACACTTATCAGGATTCAAGCCAGCAGCCAAATAGTCAAGAGCCACTTCCACGATATTCTGTCTGATTTTCTCAGGATTATCGGCATTGTCGGTAAGAGCCTGAACATCGGCCATGAATACAAACATCTTATCATAATCGCCTGCTTCTTGCAATTGTACACGACGGCGCAATGATCCTACATAATGTCCCAAATGCAATTTTCCGGTGGGACGATCTCCGGTAAGTATAACTTTTCCCATTTTATTGTTTTCAAAATGCCCTGTCACAATATATAATATAAATATGTGACAGGGCGTAAATATTCAATTTATTATAACTTACTATTCAAGATAAATACCAATACCTATGCGCAATCCTACCGACGAGAAATCAGAATGATTCTTGAACGATTGCTGATAATAGATAGATGGTTCCAAAGTAACTGTTCGGCTAATGAAATAAGCATAACCAATCTCTACGCCAGGCATTACATCATTGTAACTCTTGTTTGCATGGATGAATTTACAATTTGCGCCTAAGAAAAGACCGTTTTGAACGATGTAATATCTTCCTCCAGCACCGATAGAAAACCTATCGTAGTTGTATTTCAATCCAGAATGATTATAACCAGCGGTTCCGTAAACCATAAAGTTATCTGCAATGGTATAACCTACAAGCGCATCCACGCCTAAGTTCATTTCCGTGGCACCACTATAGCTTAAGTCTAAACCAGACATTGAAGCTCCCAAGTAAAGTTTTCCCTTTTCAAATGGATCTATTCCCTTTGAATCAAGCGTAATCTGTGCAAATCCCGTAAATGGCATCAGGATAATTGCTACTACCAATGCTAATTTCTTAATCATATTATTTTCTTTCATTATTGATTATCAAATGATATATTGCGTACAAAGATACACAAATTTACTTGAATTATCATAACGATTAACAACTATTTTTTTTATTATTGGGATTTTTTCTTTGTTGTCTTTCGTTTACTCGTAGTTTTTTTCTTCGTTGTAGACTTTTTTCGCATCGACGTACTCTTCTTCTTGGAAGTAGAAGTAGTAGACTTCTTATTCGTCGTCGTACTCGACTTTTTCTTGGTAGTCGTTGTTTTTTTGGTTGTCTTTGGCTTGATAATCTCTTCTGTCTTGTTCTTGATGATGTCATTCAAGCTGGTAGAAGAACAATCCTTAAAAGAGGAAGAAATAAACCAAACCACTACAATAACACCAATGATGAATTTCAACAATTGTTTCCAATTTCTCAATGAGAATCCACCGAAAATCGGCTTCGACTTCTTAGAACGTCCAGTAGAAGATGTGCGACCAGTTTTCTTGCCTTTTCTCTCGGCTTCCTCCGCTTTTTCCATCTCCTTTCTACGCCTCTCAGCCTCTTTCAATTGTCGTTTTTCCTCTTCGGCAACCTCTTTCTGTCTTTGTTTTTCAGCCTCTGCTTCCTCCTTTTCGCGTATTTGTGCATATTTCACCTCACTATACACGTCGAAAGAAGTACCAATAGTGGCTTCTTCGTTAGGCAATATCTCTATCTGCAATTGGTTTTGGCAAGCCTCGGCTATCTCTTTTCGGAATGAAAAACCTGTTGCTTCCTCCACTTCCTTCTCGCTTTCAAAAGTAACCTTTGTTCCCTTTGGAATCTTTTCATTTCCCGTGCGTTGAACAGCTATATAATGAAATAATGTAGGTGTTTTTTCCATGAACAATAATCATATTTATGTGAAAAATGTAATTCATTGACAAAGTTCATCAATTTTTATGAGAAAAACAAGTAAAAGCAGATTTTTTTTTAAGGACTTTAAGGACCTTAGAGACTTTAAGGTCTTTAAAGTCTTTGAAGAAAATCATTAAATTATCTAAAAAAGATTTGCATAATTAAATATTTATATACATATTTGCAGAAACAATTTAAACATTCAATATTATGGGTTTTATAGGTTCAATTATCGTAGGCATTATCGCTGGATTTATCGCCAGCAAATTAATGTCAGGTTCAAGCAAAGGATGTTGGATTAACTTATTATTGGGAATTGTCGGCGGACTCGTCGGCAGTTGGGTTTTCAATTTTTTAGGCATCTCTTGGGAACCAGGATGGGTAGGAGAAATAGGCACAGCAACTATCGGTGCCATTATCGTACTATGGATTTGGGCTAAAATCAAAGGATAATACTATCAACCATTCTATTGTTTCATAAATATATATATGTATAATCCTATTACGGTAGATATTCCCCCACGTAAGGAAGGACAACAACATGTATTACAATTGCACGTTGCGCCCATTCCAAACGTGAAGGTGGGTATTGTAGGATTAGGTGAAAGAGGATTAAGAGCCGTTGAACGATTGAGTTGTATACATGGTGCAACCATTGTAGCCATTTGCGACATTTCATCAAATAAGGTGGAAGAGTTGGGTAAAAAACTCCATATCAAACACTTATATGATGGCAATGACGGATATAAACGTATGTGTCATGAGGTGAAAATAGACCTTATATATATATGTACGGATTGGAATTCACATACGCCGATTGCTTTAGAGGCTTTGTATTCAGGTCATCATGTAGCTGTAGAAGTACCAGCCGCCACTTCGCTCAATGATATTTGGTCGTTGATAGATGCTGCCGAACAAACGCAAAGACATTGTATGATGTTGGAGAATTGCGTCTATGATTTCTTTGAACAATCCACCTTGCAAATGGCAAGAGCGGGATTGTTTGGTGAAATCATTCACGTAGAAGGAGGTTATGCGCACGAGATAGCCGACAAATGGCCTATTTGGAGATTGGAAATAAATCGGAAATTGCGTGGAGACATATATCCCACACATGGAATGGGACCAGCTTGTCAGTTGCTAAATATTCATCGTGGCGATGAATTGGATTACTTGGTAAGTATGGATTCATCGTCTTGGAAAGGAAAACAAACCTATCAAGAATATTTAAACGAAGTAGAAGATTTTCAAAACGGCGATCAAACAACCACAATCATTCGTACACGTAAGGGAAAGACCATTCTCTTACAACATAACGTAATGACTCCAAGACCTTATTCACGAATGTACCAAATTACTGGAACTATCGGATTTGCGGAAAAATATCCAATAGAACAAATATTGTTGCATCATGAAGACTATAGAGTAAACGAAGACAGACATCAGCCACTCTCTAAGGAGGAAACAAATAATCTCTTGAAAGAATACGAACCATCCTATATAACTCAACTAAGACCTATTGCGGCAAATCTTGATCCGCGTGGTGGAATGGCATATTTCATGGATAGCAAACTCATTGAATGCCTTAACAAAGGATTGCCACTCGATATGGACGTTTATGATATGGCCGAATGGTGCTCAATCATAGAATTATCAAAAATAAGTATCATGAACGGAAGCGCACCCGTAAAATTTCCAGACTTTCTACGTAAATAAAAATATCATCATGAATATATCTATCTATACCATTACTTCACCCTTACACGACCAAAAAACAATTGACGAAACATCAAGACACTTTTTAGACGAGATAAACATATCGTTTAAGTCGGTTAAACATGATGTTTACGACTACGGAACATCATGTTTAGACCTTATATATATTAGAACCGGTGGAACGGAAGGAATTTTCAAGTCATTGTTGCCAACATTATTGGAAAAATCATCACAACCTTTCTACCTCCTTACGTCAGGAAAAAGCAATTCATTGGCTGCTTCCATGGAAATTCTTTCATTCCTTCGACAAAACAATCTTCAAGGAGAAATCCTCCATGGAGAGCCTGCTTATATTTCAGATAGAATCAAGACATTGGCAAAGGTAAACGAGGCAAGAAAACAATTACAAAATTGCAACTTAGGAATTATCGGCAAGCCATCAGATTGGTTGATTTCAAGTGGGGTAGACTATCAAACCATCAAGGAAAAAGTAGGTATCAATCTGATAGACATTCCCATTGAAAAACTTATAGAATACGTTAAGAACACCCAAGCTATAGAAGAAGAAAACTGGACTCAACATGCCACTTCAGAACAAGTAAGAAAATCCATAGCAGGAGCGAATGCCATTTATCTCGCATTGAAAAAAATCATCGAAGAATATCATCTACAGGGACTTACCATTCGTTGTTTCGATCTTCTTCCTACGTTGTACAATACGGGATGTTTAGCTTTAGCACAACTCAACGCTGAAGGCATCGTAGCTGGATGTGAAGGAGACATTCCCGCTATGTTATCTATGAAAATTGCACATACTCTTACTGGAAAGACAGGTTTTCAAGCCAATCCAGCAACTATCAATCCTACGACTGGTCAAATACTTTTTGCACATTGCACCATTCCATTCGACATGATTGAAAGATATGAATTACTCACCCATTTTGAATCGGGAATCGGCGTGGGAATCAGAGGTTATATGAAAGAAGGACCTGTTACTATCTTCAAAGTGAATGGAAAATTAGATAGATACTTTGCCGAAGAAGGAACATTAATTGAATGTCAAGACAAACCCAATCTTTGTCGTACTCAACAACTCATTCAATTATCACCAGAAAGTACTCAGTATTTTCTGACCAATCCCATCGGCAATCATCATATCGTTATTCCCTCACATTGTAAGGCGTTGCTTCAGCAATTCCTTCAATCATAATTATCCCCAATTATTGTGGAAAACATTGTGGAAAACTCATAAAGTTTTTCCACGGTTATCCACAAAGAAGGTAATGAAACGATAAAAGACAAAAGTTTTCATGAATGTGTGTTGATAAAAACTCTCTTTTCAAAAAGTTTTCCACCATTTCATGCTGAAAATATTTATAAACTTATTAACTTTGCACCAAATATAGAAAATGTGGATAAACCAATATCCTTTTGATTATCAATAAATAATTATCAACAAGGGTGTGGATAAAAGACAGTTGAAACGTGGAAAACGAAATAACCAAATTTTTCGTAAGAAAGTTATCAACTTATCAACGGCACATCATCTATATCATTTTTCTTTTTAAAATAATAAAATAAAAAATATAATAATAATAGAATGTTGAAAACACTGGATTACTGGAAAGAAAAAGGTTTCATCGACGAACCAGTTGAAGGCATTGACTTGAAAAAGGAAATCCGTCGTATGTGCGAAGAAAAGAATGCCATTATCTTAGCACATTATTATACAGTAGGAGATATTCAAGACGTGGCTGACTTTGTAGGAGATTCATTGGCTTTGGCTCGTAAGGCGGCTGAAACAGATGCAAAGATCATGGTGATGTGTGGTGTTCACTTCATGGCAGAGACATGTAAGATACTCTCACCTGATAAATTGGTATTGGTACCAGATTTGAATGCTGGTTGTTCGTTGGCTGATTCTTGCAAGGCAGAAGACTTAAAGAAATTCAAGGAAGAGCATCCTGGTTATCAAGTGGTGAGTTACGTGAATACAACGGCAGCCGTTAAAGCATTGACAGATGTTGTAGTGACAAGTGGAAATGCCAAGAAAGTGATTGATTCTTTCCCTCAAGATGCTAAGATTATTTTTGGTCCCGACTATAATTTAGGTAGTTATATTAATTCCGTAACAGGTAGGGATATGTTACTATGGAATGGAGGTTGTCATGTACATGAACGATTCTCTGTAGAAGAAATAGTGAAGCTCAAGACACTTCATCCGAAAGCCGTGGTGATGGCTCACCTTGAATGTAAAGGTCCTGTATTGTCAATAGCTGATGTTGTTGGTTCTACCGCCGTAATGTTGAAATATGCCCAAGAGAATGATGAAAAGGAATATATAGTAGCAACAGAAGCGGGAATCTTACATGAAATGCAACGTACTTGTCCTGATAAGACATTCTATCCAGTTTCTCCAGAGGTAAGCGAAGGTAGTGTTGGTTGTTCTTGCAATGAATGTCAATACATGAAGATGAACAGTTTGCGCAAGCTATACAATACCTTGAAATACGAATGGCCATCAGTTGACGTAGATACTGAAGTAGCTAAGGAAGCCGTGAAGTCTATCAACAGAATGTTGAAATTGAGTTAGCGTTTTCCTGTTATTTGTGGAATATAGCGAACAATCAGCCAAGTCAAGGCAGATGTTATTAGATATACGCTTATGAAGGCGATAATTACGCGATAGTAATGTCCTTCATAAGCGTAATTTATTTTATTCATCGTCATACTTACCAACAAAGGAACACCACCGCAAAGGAAATAATATATTAAGCTTTGTTTTCCCGTCCAAGCAACCATTTGTAAGAATGAAGATTGTTGATTACATTTCCTTTCAATGTACTTACACAATTGAATAAACCATAGATTGAAGAAAATAATATCCAATAAAAATACTACGTAATTATCAATCGCAATGGGATTGATATATAAGTTGATTCCAAAGTATTCCTCAAAGCATTTGATGAATAGCCAAAGCGGAAATATGAAGTAGAATTTTAGATTGATGAGATTTTCATAGCGGTGGTATAAATAACCCATGTAAAGGAATAAAATCGCTTGTAAAGCGTTGGAAAGTTGCCAAGGATAATTTGTTTTAATGTTTGCAAGTATGATGGATAATCCAAAACAACCTATTGATAGAATAGACAACCATCCTAATTTTCCTTTACATATATATAATATAATGGAAAAGAAAAATTCAGCTAATATAAGAGCCGCTACAAACCACGATGCTTGTCCTAAACAGATAGATTGGATAATATTCAAAATATCTATTTCATTTCCATGAATCCACATCTTTGGCAATGCTATAATCGACGTAAAGATGAAATAAGGAATGATAATCGTCCTGATAATGGATTTTATTTTCCTTATGAAGTTGAATGTTTCTTCCTTATAAAACAAATAGCCAGAGATAAAGAAGAAAGTTGTTAAGGCATTAGTAACGTATAAACGATAGGGAATGATATTATCTCCCGTATAGTATATTTCCGTATGATCGAATAAGATTGCCATCATGCACAATCCTCTCACCAAGTCAATCCACAACTTTCTTTTCATAATTCATGAAATTGAGTGAGCAAAGCATGATGAAAAAAGGCATAAATGGAATATGGAATCTGGCTTCTCCATGTCCGAAGAACAATAATAATAATGTACCTAATACAATGACACTAAACGGAAGAATGAGTAAGTTCCATTGTCTTTTTCTTATGCATGAAATCATGGAATATAGAGAAGAGAGAAGAATGAGATAATAGAAAAGTAAGTTGAGAATCACCAATATTTGCACCCATGAATAACGTGGAAATTGGCGAATCAATGTTCTCATGCTTACTTCATCATACATATAATCTGAAGTGGCTTTATTTTTGAGATAGACGCAGAAGTTTACATTGTCAGAAATATAAGTATCTACAAATTTTTTAGGCATTTGAGCGAGATATTCCATAGGATTATGTTGCAACCAAATCATAAAATGATTTCGCCAAACAGAGTCTTTCTGAACGCTATTATATCCTTGATTATCTAAATCGTTTGGATTTCCATTGGCAAATAAATGAGTTGTCTTTTCAGGATGATTATCATGATCCCATGAATATTGCATTAAAGCCATCCATCCCGTTTTTGCTTGATAGATGAAATGTCGAGTACGAAGATAGCAAGTTCCTCCAATAACAATAATCATCAAGATAAATCCAACGATAGTTAGAGAAACTTGTTTTATAGATTGTCTTTTATATACAATGATGAAATATACAACTAACGAAATAAGAAATGCTAAAGCCATTGGACGATACCAATTAGCTATAGCCAATAAGATTCCTCCTAATAAAGGTTTATTTTTCAAGGATAGATAAAAACCTGATAAAATGAGAAACATGAATGGTGTTTCACTCAATAATGATGTTCCTTCACCATAGTTAGCGGGATATAATATATATATAATGAGTGTTATCCAAGCTATTTGATGATTGAACAATTCTTTACTTATAGCATATACCAACCATGAAGAAATACCTTTCATGAAAGTATATACTATCAATAGGGGAGTGATAGAATGAAAAAGTTTAAGTGATAAAGCAACGGTATTGATAGAACCGATATTCCAGATGAAAGCCAATTCTTGGATTTTAGAAGCGATAGGGTAAGGTTCTCCATATTTAATACTATCTTCCGCCAAGATAATATAACCAATACTGTCAGTATATGGAGTATAACCAAATATGAGAAGAATCAGAAGTTGCAATAAGGTGAATATTGCTACAACTCCAATTACTTTTATCTGACAATGGCTATCTTGCATACTACACCTTTCTTTCCTTCTTGCGTAGCTGTTTCTACCATATAAACACCAGATACTACACGTTTGCCTTTTTTATCACAACCATTCCAAGTAAATGTTCCACCATTGCTTTTGCCTTCTACAACCAATGCTCCATTACTGGTTACGATTTTGACGTCAGCATTATAGGTAAGTCCTGTTATGGTTATCAATCCCGTATAATCAGGTTTAACGGGATTGGGATAAGCATAAACGTTGTCTTTCGTCATTTCTTCGAAAGTTTGAGTAGCATCACTCATATAAGAACAAAGGCCTTTATCAGTTCCGATAAACACTTCACCCGTTACGTCGTTGATAGCAAGAGATTCAATATTGTTTGAGAGAATATCGCTATCTAAATTGGTGAAATGTTGAATTTGCGTCATATTATCCGAACTGATGAGATAAAGACCATTCTCATTACTTCCAAACCATTTCCTATTGCCTCCATCAATTGCCATACAATTAATATCTATTCCATCCAATAGATAATCTGCATAGTTAGTTCCATTATTACGAGGCACTTTCACTTGAATGAATTCTTCAATGTTATTGGGAATTTTGTCGGAAGGTATCATCAGAGGTCCCATATTGGTTCCTACCCAAATATTATTAGATTTATCTTCAGCAATACATCTCACATAAACCAATGCCACTCGTGTACCATCTTCATTGATGAATGATTTCCAAGACTTGAGCACTTCCGTATTGGTATTGAAACAGAATAAAGCGGGAGTTCCAGAGTGGTTATTGACAAACCAAAGTAATCCTCTACTATCGAAAAACATGTGTTCTAACATTCCCAAGCTATTGTTTCCGCTCATCGTCTCTGGTAAATCATACGTTTTCCATTCTCCATCCTTGGTATATTGCAACAAGGAAACACCAGGAGATTGACTATTCAAGCACCATAGATTACCTTGTTTATCGAATGTAAGTCCTGTTGTTAATACATAGTTTTTATTGCCATCTGCAATAGCAGAACGCAAAGGACTATTATCCGTAGTGTATAAATGATAGAATTTACCGTTTCTGAATTCGTAAAGACCACTTTTACCACTTGCCATTGCACGAGTAGGATTGGTAGGATCAATATCCATCGCCATCATGTCTTGGAATCTTACGCCCGTCTTAGTCTCCAAACTATCTTCATAGGTAGTCCATTCGCCATCTTTCATCACTTTTATAGCAGCATCTCTATGCAAGTCATATCCTTCTCCATATCCACCACAACAAGTATAGAGTTGGTTGTTTTTAAAACTAAGGAATCCGAATAAATTATTCTTTGGTCCTCCAGGATTTAAAGTATTGACAAGTTTCAGTAATTCAGCATCTATAGGATTGTTCTTTTGTTTATATGCACCAATCCAATTCCAATTGGATTTATCCAAGAGATTATTCGACAAACTGGCTTCATAAAGTCCATGCGTATTTGATGCAGCATAGATTTTATTATTTTGTATATAACAATAGTTTACGTTGAATCCTAAGTTATATGTATCGCTAATCTCTGCTTTTGTCGCATTGATTTTAATAATGCCAAATCCCGTAGATAGATATGCATATCTATCGTTGATATAAATATCGTTGATGGTTTTATCGCCTGTCATTGATTTGTTATAGTATTCAGACATATTGATTACATTGTCGTTGAGGTCGAGCAAGTCTATATTATAATTATCGTAAGTGATAATCAATCTTTTGGCTGCTTGACAATAAGCAATGTGTTCAATACCACAATCACTAAGGAAGTTCGACTTACTATATGTTTGAATGCTATGATCATTCTTGTTATATGAATAAAGATTGTTTGAAGCCAAGACAAACAATATGTTTCCAGCCTCTTGAATGTCTGTTATGTCGTGATAAGCCATATAAGAATTCCATGTTCCTATTTCAGCTCCATTGACAATAATGGAATTCATTGACAAGAGTAAGCCAATGAACAATTTATACATTCTTTTAAAAACTACTTTATTCAACATATCTATGACGTGTTATTGATGTAAGAAATCCGCGAGTTTCTTCACAGCTCGCGCTCGGTGGGAGATATGATTCTTAATGTCCATACCTAATTCGGCAAAGGAATGGTCATATCCTTCTGGTACGAAGATGGGATCATATCCGAAACCTTCAGTTCCATGTTTTTCGTATGCGATATGTCCATTGACAATACCTTCGAATTGATAGGTCTCTCCATTTAACAATAACGCAATAACGGTGCGGAATCTTGCTTTACGATTGTTATTGTTTCCTAATTCTTTCAATAATTTATCCATATTAGCATTACTGTCGTGGTCGGTTCCTTCTGCATAACGAGCAGAATGAACACCTGGAGCACCGTTTAATGCCTCTACTTCCAATCCCGTATCATCGGCAAAACAATCCATTCCATAATGTTGCTTGATATATTCCGCTTTTTGTAAGGCATTATCTTCCAACGTATTTCCAGTTTCTGGAATGTCTACGTCACAACCAATATCTTTTAGCGAGACTATTTCGAATCTTTCACCTAATATCTCTCGTATCTCGTCAAGTTTGTGTTTATTATTGGTAGCAAATACAATTTTCTTCATGATATGATAAAGGATTAAATGGATAATTATTTTGTCGTGTTTTTTACTTTTACTTTCATTTCGTCAAATCCTTCTCCATAAACGCCTGTTACGCTACTTTGACTAACAAAGGCATTGGGGTCAATCATCTTGATGAGACGAAACATCATGATACTTTCGTTTTTTCGGGCAAGAATACATAATACCTTACGCTCTTCACCCGTATACCAACCATGTCCGTCAAGGATGGTAACACCATGTTCGAGTTTTGTTCCGATGGCATTGGCTATCTCTTGCCATTTATTGGAGAATATGAGGAATTGCACGGATTGTCGTCTCTTTTCCATGATATAATCCAACATGAAGTTTTCGATGACCATCGTACAAAAACCAAATACAACCATATTACAACGTTGCAATAAATCGCCAAATTGAGGAATGAAGAAACAACTGCCAATGATGATGAAGTCAACAAATATTAATACCGTACCCAATGAAACATTATGGAATTTATTGACTGATGCGGCAATGATATCTGTTCCACCCGTAGAACCATTGTTTAGGAATACGATTCCCAATGCACTACCTGTCATGATACAACCAATGACAAGTGACATAAAATCTTGTCCTTCACCTAATATTTTTACGAATTGTCCATTTTCATCTAATGGAACAGCATTTCGCATCAGTTCAAGCAAGATGGTGAGCATCAAGATTGCATAAATGGTTTTGATAAGAAACTTCCATCCAAGTATCTTTAAGCCTATGACTAATAAAGCGGCATTGACCAAGAAATAAGTATAGGAGTTAGGAAAACTTGTGGCATAATAGACAATAGCAGCTATACCAGCCACACCACCCGTTACAATCTCGTATGGCATTAAGAAGAATGTAAACCCAAAGGAATACAAAATGAGACCAAGGGTTATAAATATATAATCCTTAGTCTCATTCAAGATTATTTGATGATTGATGGTCATTTATTTTATTACGATATTCACCATACGCTTAGGGACGATGATAACCTTTACGATATTTTTACCTTCCATGTATTTGGAAGAACGAGCGTCTGCAAGAACGGCTTCTTGAATGGTATTGTTGTCTGCATCAGCGGCAAATTCCATATCGAAACGAGTCTTACCGTTGAAGGCAACACCTAACTTAATAGTATTCTCTACTAAGTATTCCTCATTCCAAGTAGGCCATTGAGCATCACAAACGCTTCCCTTCTCACCTAACAACTCCCACATTTCTTCTGCTATATGTGGAGCAAAAGGAGCTATCAATATCACGATATTCTTAATCAATTCGCGATTCTTGCATTTGCTTTGTGATAATTCGTTCACGCAAATCATGAAGGCAGAAATGGCTGTATTGTATGAGAATTGTTGAATATCGCCAGTTACTTTCTTGATAAGTTTATGTACGCTCTTCAGTTGTTCCTTTGTAGCTTCTTCTTGTGGAGCGTCGATGCAACCGCTGAACAGATTCCAGAACTTCTTCAAGAAACGATGACATCCGTCAATACCATTGGTATCCCATGGCTTGCTTTGTTCTACTGGTCCCAAGAACATTTCATACAATCTCAATGTATCTGCACCATAATTCTCGACAATCATATCGGGATTTACCACGTTGAACATAGATTTCGACATTTTCTCTATTGCCCAACCGCAGATATATTTCCCGTTCTCCATAATGAATTGCGCATTCTCATATTCTGGTCTCCATGCCTTGAAAGCCTCAATGTCCAAAACATCATTAGAAACGATATTAACATCTACATGAATAGGTGTTACGTCTTTATATTGACCTTTCAATCCATTGCTAACGAATAATGGCGCTTTAGAAGAAGAATCGTCGTTTACACGATATACAAAGTTACTACGTCCTTGTATCATTCCTTGGTTGACCAATTTTTGGAATGGTTCTTCCTTACAACTTACACCATAATCATGCAAGAATTTATTCCAGAAACGAGAATAAATCAAGTGACCAGTAGCATGTTCCGTTCCACCAACATACAAGTCAACGTTTTGCCAATATTCATCAGCTTCTTTAGAAACCAAAGCCTTATCGTTTTGTGGATCCATATAACGCAAGTAATATGCGGAAGAACCAGCAAAACCAGGCATCGTATTCAATTCCAATGGGAATATGGTTTCATTGTCAATCTCAGAAACGTTTACGATAGTATTTGTTTTTGTATCCCAAGCCCATTTCTCAGCATGTCCCAATGGTGGTTCGCCTGTCTCTGTAGGTTGATAAGTCTTTATTTCAGGCAATTCCAAAGGAAGACATTCTTCGGGAATCATATAAGGCATGTGATTTTTATAATATACGGGGAATGGTTCTCCCCAATATCTTTGACGTGAGAAAATAGCATCGCGCAAACGATAGTTTACTTTCACACGACCCAAATGATGCTCTTCTACATATTTCTTCGTAGCGGCAATGGCTTCTTTTACGGTCAATCCATTCAAAGAGAACTTCGATGAAGATGAATTGCAAACGATTCCTTCCTTGGCATCATAACTTTCTTCGCTTACGTCAGCACCTTCTATCAATGGAATAATAGGTAAGTTGAAATGCTTGGCAAATGCATAGTCACGACTATCATGAGCAGGTACAGCCATGATAGCACCTGTTCCATAACCTGCTAATACATAATCAGAAACCCAAATAGGAATGGCTTCGTCGGTGAAAGGATTGATAGCATAACTTCCCGTGAAAACACCTGTTACCTTACGATCGGCAATACGGTCACGTTCGGTACGTTTCTTGGTAGCTGCTAAATAGTCTTCCACTTCTTTTCGTTGCTCTTCGGTGGTTACTTGCATTACGTATTCGCTTTCTGGAGCCAATACCATGAATGTAACACCGAACATAGTATCTGCACGAGTGGTAAAAATAGTGAATTTCACATCGCTATCTTTCACGGTAAATACTACTTCCGTACCTTCTGAACGACCAATCCAATTGCGTTGAGTCTCTTTCAAGGAGTCTGTCCAATCAATGGTATCCAATCCGTCAAGCAATCTTTGTGCGTAAGCGGAAACACGTAAACACCATTGGCGCATCTTCTTTTGTACAACGGGAAAACCTCCACGTACTGATACACCATCTACTACCTCATCATTAGCCAATACGGTTCCTAATCCTGCACACCAGTTAACCATCGTTTCACCCAAATAGGCAATACGATAGTTCATCAACACTTCTTGTTGCTTGGTTTCATCCCAACTATTCCATTCTTCTGCGGTGAATTGCAATTCCTCGCTTTGAGCAACATCCAATCCTTCAGTACCCTTCTCAGTAAATCGTTCTATCAATTTCTCGATGGGTTGTGCATGTTGGCATTTGTTGCAATAGAAAGAGTTGAACATCTTTTGGAATGCCCATTGTGTCCATTTATAATATCCAGGTTCACAAGTGCGCACTTCTCTATCCCAATCAAAACAAAAACCTATCTTGTCCAATTGTTCGCGATAGCGATTGATATTAGCTTCCGTAGTAATGGCAGGATGTTGACCTGTCTGTATGGCATATTGTTCAGCGGGCAATCCGTACGCATCATATCCCATGGGATTTAATACGTTGTATCCTTGCAAACGCATATAACGGGCATAGATATCACTGGCAATATAGCCCAATGGATGACCCACGTGTAATCCCGCACCAGAAGGGTAGGGGAACATATTCAATACGTAAAACTTCTTCTTTTCTGCATCTTCAACAACCTTATAGGTCTTGTTATCTACCCAACGTTGTTGCCATTTCTTTTCAATCTCTCTGAAATCGTATTCCATGAATTATTATGTGTTTATTTTATTTCGCGAGTGCAAAGTTACGAAATTTTCCTAATATGCTATCATTTTATTGAAACATATTGATTTCATTGTCAAAACGTTGTACATTTTCGTGAGAATTTGAATAGCCTTTTTGAATGATAAGTGTTACATTTTTATCAAAACTATCAAAAATGATACTTTATTTGCAATTTTTATACAAAAAATTTTGTGTTAAGAAAAAAAGAACTACCTTTGTACCCAAAATGGGACATTATTAATTTATTTTTTTATATGGGACAAATAACTAACCAAACTAAAACAAGTTTTTCGTGGCTAAAATCTTATGGTTTAGCTTTCACTTTATTATTTTATGCTTCACATGCTTGGGCGCAGAAGATAGACTTTAGTAATTCAACAGGAAATAAGGCATACGTTGCAGAAGGATATACTGATTGGTTTATCACAGTAAACAATTCTGGCGGATCTATCTCTAACACATTTGACGGTGTGACCATCACCATTGGACATAACAGTAAGTCTGTCACAAAGGGAAATACATTGAATAGAAGTTGGTATAATTTATGGACAGATGATGAAATGTTCTTGGTACACGATGGTATTTATGCTTGTATGAATAATGATGACATTGGAGGTTGGGGAGCAACAGCAGGAGTTGTCTCCATTGATGTAAAATTAAAGGGATTACCTGCTGGTACTCATACCTTACAAGCATATCATAATTACGTGATGGGTAATAATCATACTTTGCCGACTATAGGTGTTGCAGTCAATGGAACAACGGTCATGTCAAGTATAGAACAATCACAACGTGCTGATACAAAAGCAGATTGCGCAAAATCGTTTGTAACGTTTAATGTTACTTCTACTTCACAAGAGGTGACAATTACTTATTTCAGCGAACCAGTTAGCGGAAGGACATATACAACTACTTATTTCTTCATCAACGCATTGGAAATAGATGAGGTAGAAGACGAAAAACAAGCACAAGATCCATATCCCGCTAATTTAGATTATCATGCCAATGTGGATAATGGAAATCTAACAATGACATGGACGGCAGCTGAAGGAGCTACTAAACACCAAGTCTATTTCGGTGATGATGAGAATCAAGTAAAAAGAAGGACTAATTATGATGTGGAGACAACATCAACATCTTTTGTACGAAATGGTCTTAATCCTCTACAAACTTATTATTGGCGAGTGGATGAAGTCATTGATGGACAAGTTTATAAAGGAGAAGTTTGGTCTTTCCGTCCTCGTCGTTTGGCTTTCCCAGGTGCAGAAGGTGCAGGTAAATATGCGATAGGTGGACGTGGTGGAGATGTATATCATGTAACGAATCTCAATGATTCTGGCGAAGGTTCGTTGCGTTATGGTATAGAAAACGCAACTGGTCCTCGAACAATCGTCTTTGATGTAAGTGGTGTTATCCAATTACAAAGTCGTCTTGTTTGTAATAAACCAAATATTACTATTGCTGGTCAGACGGCTCCTGGCATTGGTATTATGCTTCGTGATTATGAGTTTGGTGCCAATAGTGATGATGGTATTACCCGTTTTATGCGTTTCCGCTATGGACATGGTGATGATTGGAATGGTACAAGTGCCAATCAGAACACGGGCAATGCAGGAGGTCTCTCTGCTAACTATGGAATTATGGACCATTGCCTTTTAGGATGGGGAAGTGATGAGACATTCTCTTCACGTGGTGCAAAGAACATTACATTCCAACATTCCCTCATAGGTGAATCGCTCAACCAGAATGGTCATAAGAATTATTGGGATAATAATCATTCCGTACAGCATGGGTTTGCGGCAACGGTAGGTGGCGATGTGGCTTCGCTTCACCACAATCTACTTGCCCATAACGAGGGTCGCAATTGGAGTCTTGGTGGTGGTTTGGATGGGACAAACCATTTTGCTGGTAGAATGAATATATATAATAATGTGGTATATAACTGGGGCGGCCGTGCAACAGATGGTGGTGCACATCAAGTGAACTTTGTGGGCAACTATTATAAGAAAGGTCCATCAACTACGCAAAACATGATATTCATTGCCAATCATGAAGATAACTATGCTGGAACACAAGAATATTATCTGAATGGAAATATTCGTGTTTCACAAGATGGAAGGACAAAGAAGAGTGATACATTGCATGATACGTATGACCAAACAATTAGTTCTGGTATTACGGTTAATTGGCAGACCTTTGTGAGTTCTCCCTATTCTGATTTCTATGGACTTGACGAGTCAAATGTGGAATCAGCAGAGGCAGCATTCAAAAACGTGTTGAGTGATGTGGGATGTAACTATCAAGAACTCGACAATAACGAAAAGCGATTGATTCAAGAGAGCCGAGACGGTACGTTTAGCAAGACGGGAAGTCGCTCGGGAAAGGCTGGTCTTGTTGATAAAGAAAGCGATTCTGAGGGTTGGAATAGATTGGGAATTGTCTCAGAAACCCGTGAAAGCGATTGGGATACTGATGGTGATGGTATTCCAGATTGGTTTGAGACGGCAAAAGGATGGAGTACATCAGATTTGAATAATAATCATACTGATCAGAATCAGAATTATTATACTGATTTGGAAATCTATCTTAATTGGATGGCTTTACCACATTGGATTAAGCAGGTTGTGAATGTTCCCATAGAGATTGATCTCAAGGAATTCTTTGCTGGTTATACCAACACTACGAATAAAACTACCTACACAATAGGTACAACATCGGGATTGACAACTAATATGTCGAACTTTATATTGACAGTAACCCCAACTAAAACAGGACTTCTTTCTCTCGTAGTTACAGCAACGGAAACGGTAGGAACAGAAACCGTCTCGCTTACGAGAACGTTTAACTTTCACGTTGCATCGAGCGAAGAAACATATAACGAAGCTACTGTAACAACAGTTGAGCAAACATTTACGTTAAGCACTCAGACAAATAATAGTACTGCAAATACTAACGATATATGGAGATTTAATAATGGATTTGAAGTAAGAAATAGTGAGAATAAATGGGATGGCACAGGAGAAGATAATTGTATAAAGTATTCTCCTGATGTTCTTTATACCATCGTTATTCCAGAAGGATTAAGTGTAACAAAAGTTACATTTAAAGGATATGATGATAATAATACTATAGATTCATATTTAATTCAACTTGGAAATACCACATATACTACAGAGAATAAATTTCCTCATAAAACGAGTTCTGGTGGTTGGTGGGGTGGTAGTAGCTACACTAAAGTAACAAAAACCTATGATTTTCCTTTCGATTCTCCTGTAAAAGGTAATTTAATTTTTAAATTTAGTGGTGCACAAACAGCCGTAAAGATAACTTTAGTATGTGAGAGAGTTGACAATATTTCAGTTACTTTAAAAGAAACCGCAACGGTTTTCCTTCCTTTTAAAAATGGAAGTAAAACGGTATTTACGACAGATGACTTACCTATTAATAATGCCACAGTAACATTGGAACGTACCCTATCGAGTGAATATTGGAATACGCTTTGTTTACCTTTCAATGTGTCTACGCAACAAATAGAAGAAGTCTTTGGCCCTGATACAAAGGTTTCTCAATTTAATAATGCGGTCAACAATACCATCAATTTCAGTCCCGTTGATATGATTTCTGCTGGTATTCCATGTGTTATCTTACCGACGAATACGGTAGTAAATCCTATGTTTGAGAACGTGACGATAACATCTTCCTCTCCTGGTTCGACATATCAAAGTTCATATCATTATGATGGTCATTACGTTTGTTATGATATGAAAACCGACCAAACGGAGTATTTCTTGAATACAAGAGGTACATTGAACTATCCAGCCAATGATAGCCAAAATCACTTGAAGGGACTACGTGCCACGTTCACTTTGCCAGCTCCATCTCTATCGTCATTGATGAGTCTTCGTGTGTTTTTCGATGAAGACATGGTATCAGAGGGCTTAGATATTGTGGATGGTATAGATGCCATTAGTGGTTTAACGAATATCTTTCCTGTATATAATCTCAATGGACAATTAGTGGGAACAACAAAAGATTCTCTTACTAAGGGTATTTATATTGTGAATGGTAAGAAGACTATCATCAAATAATCATGGAATGAATATGGAAAAGAAAGAATATATGCAGCCTTGCATGAAAATTATTCTTATGCCTCGCTTACTTCAAGAGTTTGAATTAAGTGGAGGTGGAAATGCTGGCGAAGCAGCAGCCAAGAGACACAATGGCTTTGATGATACAGATGAAGAAAGTGAAAATATTTGGAATTTTAAGTGGTGATTAGTCTTTCGTGGCTAATTGTATTTCCCCTGAATTTCGCGAGAAGTTCAGGGGATTTTTAAGGATTATACAATCATTAAGACAGGTATTCCATCAACATATCCCATACGGCGATGATGTGGCAAAAACTACCGGCAAGCACGAAGAAATGGAAAACCGTATGCATGAATCTTCGTTTGTTGAGGCTATAGAAAACGGCACCCGTGATGTAACATACCCCTTCAGCGATAATCCACGAAACGGCAGCTGTGCTCAAGCAATCGAGTAGGGGTTTGAAAGCCACCAATACCGAGAGTCCCATCAAACAAAAACAAATGGTTTCGAGATGGCTATGGTCTTTCAGTCGGATAAACGACGATATGGTTCCCGCGATGGCAGCCGTCCAAACGAAGATAAACAATGCCCATCCCCATGTGCCATGATCACGCATGGCAATCAAGGTGATGGGCGAATATGAACCTGCGATGTGCCAGTAGATGGCTGCATGATCCCACTTGCGCAATCGTGCTTTCCAATGAGATTCGTCAGACAATGCATGATACAACGTAGAGGCAATATACGACATCAGCATTCCAAAGAGATAGAGCGAAACACCGACGGTTGCCCAATTGCTATGTGATTGTATACACCACACAAGGAAGATGATTCCAAATATCACGCCCATCACGATACCACCGGCATGCGACCAGGCATTCCATAGTTCTTCCTTGCGGGTATAAAACTTTTTCATCGCTTAGGATTGTCTTTTACCAAGTCAAAATCAAGTTGTCTTCTTTGCACATTGGCACGTACCACCCGAATGCGGATAGGGTCGCCAAGTTGATATTTATTATGATGTCTTCTTCCCCTCAGACAATAGTTTCGCTCATCAAAATCGTAATAGTCATTGTCTAAGTCGCGCATATTAATCAATCCCTCGCAATGATTCTCGTCGATTTCGCAATAAATACCATACGTTTGAATGCCACTGATATGTGCATCAAATTCCTCACCAATATGTTCACCCATAAATTCCACCATCTTATATTTGATGGAATCACGCTCCGCATTGGCGGCTATCTGTTCCATATCGCTGGAATGCTTGCACAAATCTTCATAGTATCTCTCATTGGCACTTCTTCCACCTTGTTGATAACGAGTGAGCAAACGATGAACCATCGTATCAGGATAACGACGTATAGGACTGGTAAAGTGCGTATAATAGTCGAAAGCCAAACCGAAGTGTCCGATATTATGAATGGAATACTTTGCCTTCATCATGGCGCGTAATGCTACCGATTGTATCAACTTTTGCTCTCGCTTGCCTTCCACGTCGTCCATCAACTTGTTAAGGCTACGAGCCGTTTCTCCCTTCGTTCCTTCTGTCTTTAGCTTATATCCAAACCTAACGATGAATGAACGCAACTCTTCCAATTTCGTGGGGTCGGGATTGTCGTGTATACGATAAGGCAAAGTCTTGGCTTTTTGTCCTTTCTTCACCTTACCGATGTCTTCTGCCACGGTACGGTTAGCAAGCAACATAAACTCCTCAATGAGTTTGTTGGCATCTTTAGAACGCTTGAAATAGCATCTCGTAGGCTTGCCTTTTTCATCCACGTCGAAATGGAGTTCCTCTCCTTCAAACTTGATAGAGCCACACTTGAATCTTTTCGCACGTAGACATTTGGCAAGACGGTCTAAGGCAATCAGTTGTTCGGCATTCTCACCTCGATAACCACCCTTTGGAGCAGGTGGAGCTGGTTGGCCAGTACCGTCTACCACCCCATTGTTTTCAAGCAATTCCTGTACTTCCTCGTATGCATACCTACGGTTACTCTTAATCACGGTGTGTACGATGCGATAGTGTCTTATCATGGCATCTTCGTCTAAATGGAAGATGACGCTAAAACATAATTTCTCCTCATCGGGACGCAACGAACAAACAAAGTTGCACAATCTCTCGGGAAGCATCGGAATGGTACGGTCTACCAAATACACGCTTGTAGCACGTTTTTGCGCTTCCCTGTCGATGATGGAACCTTCCGTAACGTAATGGGAAACGTCAGCAATATGTACGCCCACTTCCCATAGTTTATTAGGAAGACGACGAATGGAAAGTGCATCGTCAAAATCCTTTGCATCTCTCGGGTCTATCGTACACGTCCAAACATCACGGAAATCCTCTCGTTCAGCTAAATCCTGTTCCGTAATTTCGCCCGTTATCTTGTCGGCAGCATCTTCCACGGATTTAGGATACTTGTAAGGCAAACCATATTGAGCCAAGATAGCATGCATCTCGGTATCGTTTTCGCCCGTTGCACCGAGAACGTCAACCACCTCACCAATCATGTTCTTGTGGTCTTCATCTGGCCATTGTATCACTTTTACAACGGCCTTATCGTCGGTCTTTCCACCTTTCAACTTTTTCTTAGGTATGATGATGTCTTGTACGAACAAATTATCTTGTGTAACCAAGAATGCGATGTCGCGATCTACGCGGAGCCTTCCCACAAACGTATCTTTCGCACGCTTGATGATTTCCAATACTTGTGCTTCCTTGATATGTTTCGGTCTTCGCGCCATCAATGACACTTTCACCCTATCGCCATTTTGTGCAAACTTCGAGTTGCGCTCGGAGACAAAGATAGGTTTCTCACCCTCATCGGGAATGAATGAGTTTTTGCCATTCATCTTTCTCACGAATGTACCTTCAAGCACCTGTCCGCCTTGATTCAACTTATATGAAATCTCGGATGTCTTAGTCAAAAAGTCATCCCATGCCATTTCCTCCATGATGTCAATGGCGAGCATTTTCAAGGGATGTGTATCCAATCGTAAATGACGGAAGATCTCTTTCAATGATATTTCCTTGTCAGGCTGAGAAGTAAAGAATGCTTCTAACCGTTCCGCAAGTTGTTTCTTGCTCATGCGCTTGCCGCCTTTTTTTTCTTTTGCCATGATCGTAATTATTTATTGTCAGTAAGGTCGTTAAGGACATTAAGGTCTTTAAGGATAGTGCAAATTAACAAAATAAAATTGATAAAAACGTGTTTCTTTACGATTATTTTGCATTTACCATAAAATTGAGTTAACTTTGCCGTGCGAAAGAACAAAAACGGTATAATTTACATGAAGATACTCGTAACGGGTGCCAGTGGCTTCATCGGGAGTTTCATCGTCGAGGAGGCCTTACAAAGGGGAATGGATACTTGGGCTGCCATTAGGAAAAGCAGTTCAAGGGAGTTCTTGCAAGATGAGCGTATTCACTTTTTGGAATTGGACTTCTCGTCTAAGGATAAGCTTGTCGAACAACTTGAAGGTCACTCTTTTGACTATATCGTTCACGCAGCTGGAGTAACCAAATGCCTAAAGGTAGAAGACTTCAAGAAAGTGAATACCGAGGGAACGAAAAACCTCGTTGATGCCATCTTGCAATTGCAAATGCCCATCAAGCGATTCGTATATCTCAGTTCGCTCAGTATCTTTGGTCCCATAGCCGAGAAATCTCCTTATCGGGAAATCACCGAAGACGACATTCCCAAACCCAATACGGCATACGGAATCAGTAAGTTGGAAGCAGAGAAATACCTCGATTCTATCGGCAATAACTTCCCTTATATCGTACTCAGGCCTACGGGCGTTTACGGTCCGCGAGAGAAAGATTATTTCTTGATGGCTCAGACCATCAAGGGACATATTGACTTCTCCGTTGGCTTCCGTCGTCAAGACATCACGTTCGTCTATGTGCAAGACGTGGTGCAAGCGGTATTCCTCGCATTCGACCACGGTATGAGCGGCAGAAAATATTTCCTTTCCGACGGTAAGGTTTACCAATCATCGGCATTTAGCGACTATATTCACAAGGAGTTGGGCAAACCGTGGTGGATTCGCATCAAAGCCCCGATTTGGGTGTTGCGTATCGTAACGTTCTTTGGAGAACGTGTCAGTAGGATTACGGGAAAGATTACCGCTCTCAACAACGATAAATACCATATATTGAAACAACGCAACTGGCGTTGCAACATTGAGCCGACGATGGATGAGTTGGGCTATCATCCCTATTACGACTTGGAAAGGGGCGTTAAGCTCACCATTCAATGGTACAAAGACAATCATTGGCTATGATGAAGATATTGAAAGACGTTTTTACAATAGACAAGCATCCACGCAAAGGGTTAATCGCCATTGAGTGGTTGGTATTGGGATATGTAGTGATTACCTCATTGTTTATCCTCTTTGCCTATACCAAATTGGATTGCCCGATGGAAATGCTCAAAGGAAGGGGTAGGGTAGTAGTGATGATAGCTGCCCTTTGGGCGGTTTATCGGATGGTACCATGTAGGTTTACCTTCTTAGGGCGTATAGCTGCGCAAATGGGATTGTTGGCGTGGTGGTATCCTGACACGTACGAGATGAATAGGATTCTACCTAATCTCGACCATGTGTTTGCGCAAGCAGAACAGTCGTTGTTTGGCTATCAACCCGCATTGGTGTTTGCCAAGGAGTTTCCTTCCACGATTATTAGCGAATTGATGGATATGGGATATGCGTCTTATTATCCTATGATAGCGGTGGTTTGTTTTTTTTATTTCTTCTTTAGGTATCAGGAGTTTGAGAAGTGTACATTTATCATCTTGGCTTCATTTTTCCTCTTTTATTTGATTTATATCTTTATTCCAGTTACTGGTCCTACCTTTTACTATAAGGCGGTGGGAATAGACAAGATAGTGCATGGTGTTTTTCCCAACATACATGATTATTTCAATACGCATATAGAGTGTTTGCCCTCGCCAGGATATAAAGACGGGTTTTTCTACCAACTCGTTGAAAGTGCCAAAGATGCTGGTGAACGACCAACGGCAGCCTTTCCCAGTTCGCACGTTGGTATCTCTGTCATTTGCATGTTGTTGGCTTGGCATTCTAAAAACAAGTTGTTGTTTTATGTGCTCCTGCCATTATTCATCTTCTTGTGTTTTTCTACGGTTTACATCCAAGCCCATTATGCGATTGATGCTATTGCAGGACTGATAACAGGCGTAGCGTTTTACTTCATCTTCAAACAAAAGAATTTCATCAAGACGAATTAGTTGACCAATTGAACATGTCATTAACAGAAACGAAAATGAAAAAACTCTATATAGAAACATACGGTTGTCAGATGAACGTTGCCGACTCTGAGGTGGTGGCTTCCGTGATGAAAATGGCGGATTATGATGTCTGCGATAGTCAAGACGAGGCGGATGCGGTGTTCTTGAATACTTGTTCCGTGCGCGAAAATGCAGAGAACAAGATTTACCATCGCTTGGAAGAACTGAATGCCTTACGCAAGAAAAAGGGAAAACTCATCATCGGTATTCTCGGATGTATGGCTGAACGAGTGAAAGATGATCTCATCCAAAACCATCATGCTGACCTCGTGGCTGGTCCAGATGCTTATCTCACGTTGCCCGACCTCATTGCGCAATGTGAACTCGGACAAAAAGCCATCAATATCGAACTCTCCACGACGGAAACTTATCGCGACGTAACACCACGACGCATTGCCGTAGGACAGAAAATCGGTGGTTTTGTGAGCATCATGCGTGGTTGTAACAATTTCTGCCACTATTGTATCGTACCTTACACTCGCGGTAGGGAACGTAGTCGTGATGTGGAAAGCATCTTGCGAGAGGTAAAAGACTTACAACAAAAGGGATTCAAGGAGGTAACTTTATTGGGACAAAACGTCAATTCCTACCATTTCGAAACAGAATCCTCAATGGTCAATTTTCCAACTCTCTTACGCCTTGTAGCCGAAACGGTTCCCAATATGCGCGTGCGCTTTACCACCTCTCACCCGAAAGACATGAGTGACGAGACGTTGCATGTGATTGCCGAAGTACCCAATGTATGTAAGCAAATCCATCTGCCCGTACAGAGTGGTTCCAATAAGATTTTGAAACTCATGAACCGCAAATACACGCGTGAATGGTATCTCGACCGTGTGGCTGCCATTCGGAGAATCATACCTGATTGTGGACTTTCCACCGATATCTTCGTGGGTTATCACGATGAAACCGAAGAAGACCATCAATTGTCGTTGTCATTGATGCGTGAAGTGGGTTACGATTCTGCGTTCATGTTTAAATATAGTGAGCGTCCAGGCACGTATGCTTCCAAGCATTTGCCCGATAATGTTCCCGAAGAGACCAAAATCAGACGACTAAACGAGCTCATTCAATTGCAAACGGAAATGTCTGCCATTGCCAACAAACGTGATGAAGGAAAGGAATTCGACGTGTTGGTGGAGGGATTCAGCAAACGTAGTCGTGAACAACTATGTGGTCGTACCGAACAAGGAAAGATGGTGGTATTTGATAAGTGCAATCATCATATTGGCGAAACGGCGAGAGTGATAATCACTGGTTCTACATCTGCCACGCTCTTTGGTTCATTGGAAGAATAAAGGCATTGTTTGTGTCAAAAGTTTCATGTTTCATTGTTTCATTAAGGACAAAATGCAACTTTGCAACTTTGCAACTTTGCAACTTTGATAGGTTCACATTTTCTGGAAATGGAGAGTTCAATTTTTATATTAATATATTATTATAATAATATATTAATATAATTATATATATACTATAATTGTTAATTCCTTATATTGGCTCATAAAATTTTCAGTTCAGAATATTGGAAGGTACTAAAGTTGCAAAGTTGCAAAGTTGCAAAGTTGCAAAGTTGCAAAGTTGCAAAATATGTGGAAGGTGCTTATTGAAACAATGAAACATGAAACTTTTGCAACATTTTTGTCTTTTACATACATATCGTTTGCGCTTCGTAAATATGGTATTTACGCCTCGCAAATATGGTGTTTACAAGGCGTAAATATGGTGTTTGTGTTTTTTAACACGAACGCCCCATTTTATTAACAGATTTTTACACCTTTTAAAAGCCCGTTTTTTGGCGGTTGGGGAAAAGAGAAGTAACTTTGCAGCTATGAAAGAATTCCTACAAGTGTTGCGGCGTTTCGTGCCGCCTTATAAGAAGTATTTGATATTGTCGGTGATATTCAACATCCTATCGGCAGTACTCAATATCTTTTCGTTTGCCGCATTGATTCCCATTTTGCAGATATTGTTCCAAACGGGAGAAGCAGAGGCAGCAACATCCATGATGGCTTGGGATTGGGGAAACGCACAGACGGTGTTGATGAACAACCTCAATTACTTCGTCAATGGATTGATAGCCGATTATGGACCAACCACGACCTTGTTGTTTATCGGTCTTTTCTTGGCCATCACCACGTTCTTGAAAACAGGTGCTTATTTCCTCACCTCCGCTTGTATCGTTCCTATTAGGACGGGTGTGGTACGTGATATTCGTAACCAACTCTATCGCAAGATTACCTCATTGCCATTGGGATTCTTCTCAGAGGAACGCAAGGGAGACATCATTGCACGTATGAGTGGTGATGTGCAAGAAGTGGAAAACTCTATCATGTCTTCTCTCGACATGTTGTTTAAGAATCCCGTGCTGATTATCGCCTACTTCGCAACGTTGATATTCATCTCTTGGCAACTCACCCTCTTTACGTTGGTAATCGTTCCCGTGATGGGATGGTTTATGGGAATCGTTGGAAGAAGGTTGAAACAAGACTCCGTGAAAGCGCAAGCATTATGGAGCGATACGATGAGTCAGGTGGAAGAAACATTGGGTGGATTGCGAATCATCAAGGCTTTCTGTGCGGAAGGAAAGATGAACAAGCGATTCGACCAAGTGAATTCCGCTTATCGCAATGACTTGATGCGCGTGAACATCCGACAGTCATCCGCTCACCCGATGAGTGAGTTTCTCGGTACGGTGATGATCGTAATTGTCTTGTGGTTTGGCGGTATTCTTGTATTGAACAACCAAGCCATTACGGGTCCGACGTTTATCTATTACATGGTGATTCTCTATAGTATCATCAACCCATTAAAAGAGTTCTCAAAGGCAGGTTACAACATTCCGAAAGGATTGGCTTCCATGGAAAGAATCGATAAGATTCTGATGGCTGAGAATACCATTCAGGAACCAGCGAATCCGAAGCATATCGATGGCTTTAACCATCAGATAGAATTCAAGAACGTATCGTTTAAATACGGCGAACAATGGGTACTGAAAGACATTAACCTCATCATTCCCAAAGGAAAGACCATCGCGATTGTTGGTCAAAGTGGAAGTGGAAAATCCACATTGGTAGATTTGATTCCACGCTATTACGACGTGCAAGAAGGAGAGGTGCTCATCGATGGCATCAATGTGAAAGATTTGGGTATTCACGACCTACGACAGCTTATCGGAAACGTGAATCAGGAAGCTATCCTATTCAATGATTCATTCAGAAATAATATTTCATTTGGTATTCCGGAATCTCCGGATTATCCGGACAATCCGGAAACTCCAGAACAACTACAAAAACGCATCGAAGAAGCCGCCAAAATCGCCAACGCCTACGACTTCATCATGCAATCAGAAAACGGATTTGATACCAATATCGGCGATAGAGGAGGTAGATTGTCGGGCGGTCAGCGTCAAAGGGTAAGCATCGCACGCGCCATCCTGAAAAACCCACCGATATTGATACTCGACGAGGCAACATCGGCCCTCGATACAGAGAGTGAACGACTGGTGCAAGACGCATTGGAACGACTGATGAAGACACGCACGACGGTTGCCATTGCCCACCGCTTGAGCACCATCAAGAATGCTGACGAGATTTGCGTATTGCATGAAGGCAGTATCGTGGAACGAGGCACTCACGAAGAATTGCTTTCCTTCGATGGATATTACAAGAAACTAAACGACATGCAAAGCCTGTAAGAAGGAGGATGGATGAATTACGAAGGTGGAAGTGATTTCAGGAAGGAAGGTAAAAGAATGAAGGATGATGCACATCATTCTTCAAAACTTCATGAATGCGTAAAGCATTTCATCTTTCCTGTATCCTACTACATCGTCACGTTTTTGATATTCGTCTTGGCAAAGATAGTGTTTATGTTTGCTTGCCGAGAAGGACACGCCTTTACTTTGGCAGATATGGGCGACGTGGTGAAACATGGGCTTTCACTCGACTTATCCACGGCTTTGTATTTTCTCATCGTTCCGTTTCTTATCTCAATCATCAGTATTTGGTGGAAAAGCAAGATACTGACCATCATCCTCAAAGTGTATAGCCTCATCATCTCCTTGGCTTTTGCCTTGGCATTCGTGGCAGATACCAGCCTCTATCCTTTCTGGGGATTCAAGCTCGACGCATCGTGTTTGCAATATCTGGAAACACCCAATGAAGCTGCCGCAAGCGTGACAGGAGCATATTTATTCTGGCGAATACTGGCGTTCATTGTTATAGTAACATGCCTTTATTTCCTTTATCGTTGGGTTATCTCACTTTTCGCCCGACAACAAAGAAAAGAAACGCTCAATGTTCAATGGCTAACGTTCATCATATACCTCTTGTTCATTCCCATCATCGTGATTGGCATTCGAGGAGGAATTGACGAATCAACCACCAATATTGGACAAGTCTATTATTCACAAGACCAATTCTTGAATCACTCTGCGGTGAATCCCGTATTCAGTTTTTTATCGTCGTTTGAAAAGACCGCCAACAATATCGTTGACTATGATTTCTACTCACAACAAGAATGTGAGGAATTGATGGATGGTCTCTATCCTACAACTTCAATAGAATGCGATACGTTATTGAATACGCAACGTCCAGACATCGTAGTGATTTTGATGGAAAGTGCGGGAGAGATCATGTCAGATGCCATGCCTCGTTTGCAACAATTGAAAAAGGAAGGAATCAACTTTGCCAATTGTTTTGCCAATACCTGGCGCACGGATAGAGGAACGGTTTGTACCTATAGCGGTTATCCTTCGTTTCCCACTTCATCGGTGATGAAAATGCCCAACAAGACACGACATCTGCCAAGTATTGCCCGTAGCTTACAAAATGAAGGTTATGATACGCATTATTACTATGGTGGCGATATTAATTTCACCAATATGCGCAGCTATCTCATCGCTACGGGATTCAGTAGTTTGGTGTGGAAAAAAGACTTTAGTGCCGATGAACAAGCCACCTCTGAATGGGGTGTTTGCGATGGAATTATGTTTGATGCCGTTTACAAACAACTAACCCAAAAGCACGACACTCCGCAATTAATAGGTTTTTCAACATTAAGTAGTCATGAACCATGGGATGTGCCATTGAAGAAATTGGATGATCCCATCAAAAACGCATTCTACTATTTGGATGATTGTTTGGGGCGGTTTGTTGATAAACTCAAATCCACGAAGCAATGGGAGAATACTTTGTTGGTGATATTGCCTGACCATAGCATAGATTTTCAAGGTGTGGACGAAACGCAAGAGAGACGCAATCGCATTCCTCTTGTATGGATAGGAGGAGCTATCAAAGAGGCGAAAACCGTCACGCAGATATGTAATCAAACCGATCTACCTGCTACGCTTTTGGCTCAATGTGGTTTGGCACACACGGATTTCCGTTGGAGTAGGGATGTTTTAAGTAGTTCTTACCAATATCCGTTTGCCGTGCACAACTATAATAATGGTTTCTCCGTGAGAGACTCGACTGGATTCATGGTGTATGACCTCAATTCACAACGTGTAATCGTGAACCAAAGTAGTGATACTAAACGATTGGAACATCTTGGAAAAGCGGTACTACAAGCCACAACGACGGATTTAAAAAACATGCAATGATGATGAAACGAATGGGACTTCTTTCGCCATTGGCTGCCACGCTTTGCAATTTGCTGATTGCATACATTATTTATTTCGTGGCACGTGTTATCTATTTCCTTGAGAACTATAGTTTCTTTTCACAAGACCTGTCGTTCTCACATTTGATGGAAATAGTAAAAGGTGGATTGGTGTTCGACACTTCTGCCATTTTCGTGACAAACATCCCATATATCGTGTTGATGCTTTTGCCGTGGCACGGTAAGGAAACGAAAATCTATCATCAGATTTGTCGTTGGGTTTTCATCATCATCAACGGATTGGCACTTGCCATCAATCTTTGCGATTCCGTTTACTTCCGCTTTACCATGCGAAGAACTACCACGACGGTATTCAATGAATTTTCAAATGAAAACAATCTTGGTTCTGTTTTCCTGACAGAATCCATACGCCATTTCTATCTGATATTGGCATTCGCTTTCCTTGTATGGTGTATGTATAAACTATACAGGAAGCCAAGACTTCATTCGCGTGAATTATGTTGGTGGAAATATGATTTGACGATGTTATTGTCATTGGCGATATTCGCTCCATTCTTGGTGGCAGGCATACGTGGCGGATTTACAACTGCCGTGCGTCCGATTACCATTAGCAATGCTAACCAATACGTGAATCGTCCCGTTGAGGCTGCCTTGGTACTCAATACGCCATTCTCGCTTTATCGCACGATTGGGAAGAATGTATTTGTGGTGCCTGAATACTATAGTAATCCTCAAGAGATGGAGGCCATCTACTCCCCTATTCATAAGGACTCTAAGGACCTTAAAGACCTTTCTGCTGACACCATGATAAAGAAGAATGTGGTGGTGCTCATCGTAGAGAGCTTTGGAAGAGAATACATCGGCGCTTTAAATAAAACTCTTGACAATAGCCAATATAAAGGATATACCCCTTGCGTAGATTCTTTGATTGCCCATAGCGTAACGTTTAAGCATTCTTTCTGCAATGGGCGAAAAAGCATAGACGGAATGCCTTCTATCTTGAGTAGCATTCCTATGTTCGTAGAACCTTTCTTCCTCACTCCTGCTTCGATGAACCATGTGAGTGGAATAGCTTCTTTATTGGCTGGTGAAGGTTATCAGACGGCTTTCTTCCATGGAGCACAACGAGGTTCGATGGGATTTCAAGCTTTCTCAAGGGCAACGGGATTTCAGGAATACTATGGAAGGGAAGACTATGATGCCGACAAGCGATTTGGGGGAGATGAAGACTTTGATGGTATGTGGGCGATATGGGATGAACCATTCTTGCAATACTATGCCACAAAGATGTCGGAAATGAAAGAACCATTTATGACGGCAGTCTTTACGGCATCTTCTCATCATCCATACGCTATCCCCGATAAATATAAAGATGTATATCCTGAAGAGGGTATTATCATCCACAAATGTATTCGTTATACGGACATGGCGATAGGGAAATTCTTTGAGAAAGCAAGTAAGGAATCATGGTTCAAAAACACGATCTTTGTGTTGACCAGCGACCATACTAATCTTTCTGACCACGCTTATTATCAAACGGATATAGGTGGTTTTTGTTCGCCAATCATCATTTATGAACCTGGTAATCCTAACCGCCAACCAGAAATGCAAGACAAGATAGCGCAACAAATAGACATTTTGCCAACCGTCATGGGTATGTTGAACTATCCCAAACCTTACTTTGGTTTCGGTATAGACTTATTCAACACACCTGCAGATAATACATGGGCGGTCAACTATCTCAATGGCACGTACCAATATGTAAAACACGGTTACGTACTTCAATTCGACGGACAACAAACAAAAGGTATGTATGCGTTGAACGACTCACTCATGAAGAAAAACTTATTGGGAAAAGTGCCTCAACAAAAACAAATGGAGCGAGAGTTGAAAGCCATCATCCAACAATACATGGAACGAATGGTGAACAACCAATTATTACCATGAAACTAATGAATGTGGCGGAACAAATAGTCGAAGTGTTTAAAGGAATCCAACGATAACTCTGCATCTGGGTTTTCTATCCAATAAAGAGGTAAGTCGCGATACATAGCAGCTACTAATGAGAACGTACTGGGAGCACCTATCAGATAATCACAATGAGAAAGTAAGCAGAGGTCTTCGGCAGGGTTTCCATTGGGAAACACAACGTTGCACATCGGCAATTGTTGGCGATATAAGTCTTGTTGAATATTGGGATCATTCCCACAGATGTAAACCGTCAACTTTTCAACTTGATGCAAGGATTGAAATTGTTGGATGATATGAATGTATTGTTCGTCAGAATAATAGAAACGCCCTTCATGAAATGTAGCATAATCCCCTCGTCGGATGTGCATTCCCAAACGCAATTGATTCTCCGTTCCCAAGAGTTCCATAGCTTTGTTTTCTATATCTTCCTTGAACGCGAACAATTGCAGGATTTCCGATTTGTATTTCATAAACAAATCATGCCATTGAGCATACCAACCAATTGCCACGATCATCTTATGATTCAGCATCATTTGTTCCTCGCGGCTATAGTCTTTCTTTTCCTCATTGAACTTAACGGTAGGAATCAACTTCCATGCGGCGGCATATTTCGCCAAGACATAAACGATGAAATTGTGATAGCGAGTATCGCAGATATGAAACCACGGGTATTTATACGCAAAGCGCATCGACATCGTTGAACGTCCATGTTCACGACCCCAAGCGTAAAGATGTCCGTATTGCAATATGTTATTGCACATTCTTCCTTTATCCCTAACGAATATCATACCTATTATTATTTGGGTACAACCTTACCATCAACCACCTTAAATCGCTCATTGAATTCCTCGCGTGTTCGTTTCCATCGATTATGGCTCCACAACCATAGTTCGGGTTGTTTGCGAATTGTCTCTTCTAATTTACGGAAATAAATATCCGTTGCTTCAAACTCTTTCAATTCTTTAGGGTTTCGAGTCATTAATTGGAACTCAGCCTCATAATAACCACGACGAACACGTCGAATATCTAAGTAAACAAGAGCTTGGTTGTTCTTGATGGCGATTCGTTCCGTACCAGTCATTACCGGAGTATCATGATTCAAGAACTGACACCAATGGTGGATATTGTTCCAATGAGGCACTTGGTCTCCAATATATCCAATGATGGAAACCTTGTTTTGTTGCTTATATTCAATCGTCTTCCGAAGAACATCTGTCAACGCGATACACTCTGCTCCCCAACGCTGACGAATATTCAAAAACAATTTGTCGAATATGGGATTCTCCAAAGCATGATACAATTGCCCGCACACTAAATCAGGAGAAACCCATAGGGGAACCGACGTAATCCACTCCCAATTGAAGATATGTCCAAGATAAAGCGCAACAGATTGTTTGTCGTTCGTACATTGATTGATAACGTCAACGCCTTTGTAAGTCATTCTACGACGCATTTGTTTCTCGCTCATCGTCGTCATCTTGATAGTTTCTACGAAATAGTCGCACAAACAATGATAGAATTTTCTTTCAATCTCGCGCAATTCTTTTTCGGTTTTTTCAGGAAACGATTTTTCCAAGTTATTCCTAACCACCTTTACGCGATAGCCAATCAACCGATAAACTATCAGATAGATTCCGTCGCTCAATACGTAATGAATACGTAAAGGCAACAAGGAAAACAAATACCAAATGGCAGATATAATATAATATAATACTTGTTTCATCGTATCGTGTCTTTAAATGAGCATGGTGCAAATCATGGTTGATAAATTGCACTCATCTTCGCATAGAAGTGTTCGTATGTCATGTGACCTTCAAAGTCTTCCTTAGCTTGTTTACCCAATTGTTTACGCAAAGTAGGATTATCAATCAATTGTCCCATCGCGTCAGCCAAAGCTTTTGCATCGTTGGGAGGAACGAGCAAGCCATTCTTGCCACTATTGATATATTCACGTTGACCGCCATTGTTTGTCGCAATGATAGGATGTCCTTGCGATAGATGTTCTTGTGCTGAAAGCGAACATCCTTCTGGTACGATGGAAGGAAGTATTCCGATGTCTGCGGCGGCAACGTATGATAAGACGGGATTACGGAAACCCGCTAATGTTACCTTATCTTTCAGTTGCTTTTCTTCTATGAGAGATTGTAGGTGAGCGGTGTATTCATCGGTTCCACGACCTACAAGTACCAATCGGAAAGGCTTATCGCGCAACATCTCAACCGCCTCGATAAGCACGTCAAGTCCCTTTTCGGGATTTAAACGTCCATGATACATCGCCAAAACATAGTCTTTAGGTATGCTAAACATAGTCTTTACATCCACAGGAACTATGTTTGTGGGAACGACGATACCATTATGAATGACAAGCAACTTCTTTTTGTCAATGGCAGGATGAGTGCTTAAAAAAGTATCCATCGCCAATTGTGAATCGAACACGATACAATCCAATTGACCATAAAGCCAATTATAAATCCATGATGTCTTACCCTTACGTGTAAGATTACGACACATTACCACGCGAATGTCCTTGCGACCACTCAACTTTCTGGCGTATGCGGCGGTGAAGGCTTCCTTGAAATTGTGTGCATGTACGATGCAATTCTGCTTCTGCTTGATAATCTTAGCCATCTGCCATGCGCTCCTAAAGTCTAATACACCTTTTAAAGGTAAAGTATGTATAGGCACGTTCAACTCATGAAACCGCTCGGCAATCGACTCTAAAGGCAGACAAAATAGTTCTATATTAATTCCATCTGCAAGTTGACGACGACTCAAATCCAATACAGTTTGTTCTCCACCACCCCATTCTTTATTTGAGATGATGTGAAATATATTCATAGATTGCTTGTCCATAAATAACGTTATTTTGCCTACAAAAATAGGTAAAATATTGTAGATTCTACAAATTCTAAGAGATTTATTTCTTCAAATCATACTATTTTGCTACCTTTGGCTTTATTTTCAACCAAAGAATCATTATGGCATCATACGACATAGACACTTTGCATAAGCATATCTTACAGATAATGTTGTCGGTTGACCGCGTATGTCGTGAACACGAAATACGCTATTATTGTTGGGCAGGCACGATGCTTGGAGCCGTTCGTCATCATGGTTTTATTCCTTGGGACGATGATATGGACATTTGTATGCCTCGTCCTGATTATGACCGTTTCATGGAACATGCTCATAAGTGGCTTCCCCAACCGTTAGAGGCGTTGAGCATAGAGACGAGCGAAACCTTTCCTGGTAGTTTCGGAAAAATAGTTGATAGCAGCACTACGCTTATAGAGCGTGGACATAGTGATTATTTAGCAGGTATCTATATCGACGTATTTCCTATAGATGGCGTTCCAGCCTCTTCGTTGATGCGTAGGATAGCCGTTACTCGATATAAACTTCTTGACAAGTTACTCTATTTCCTACATCGTGACCCTTACAAGCATGGTCGCGGTATTAGTTCTTGGCCAATATTGCTCATTCAACGACTTTTCACGCACGAATGGGCAAGAAAGAAATTGCGTGCCGCCAATACCGCATACGACTATAACAAGTCGGAATACGTACTTGATTATGATGATGGTATCAATGGCGTTATTGCTAAAAGGATATTAGGAACGCCAACGCCTGTTGAATTTGAAGGACACGAATTGATGGGAGTGGAATATGCAGACGAATACTTGCGCACGAAATATGGCGACTATATGGTTATCCCTCCACACGACAACCAGCGTCAACATAATTTCTTCTACTTAGATTACAACCTTCCGTATAGGCAATATCAAGACAAGCGTTCTTTCGTCAATCACGATAACGCTTCTCAATAATCTTGGCCACCAAAACGAATTGATAGAAAGCGGCCATCAATGCACGGATAAACCCGCGTGTGCCCATTCGGAAGCTACCATCCATGAAGTATTTCTTGAAGAATCGCCAAAATGGTCGCCAAATAAGCGCCCATACACCATAGTTCTTTTGCTTTTTCTTCTCCGTTTCATTGTCCGTATAAAGATTCATTTTCTCTATATACTCATGCATGGTCTCGTCCATCAGATGAAGCAAATAAGCACCATTGCCAACCTTCAGTTTTTCAACACGACCTTGTACTTTGGGTATTGAGTGAATAATGGGTGGCCATTCAGTAGCGTCGCGCGGAATAAAACGCAATTGGTAATCATAATGGAAATCGTGAACAAACATGTTCATAAACATATTCTTTCGTGGAATGAAAAAAACAGAAGGACAATCTGGACGCGATATTTCACGATAAAGCGAAGAACGTAATTCGGGAGTAACAATCTCATCTGCATCAACTACCAATACCCATTGATAAGAGGCAGATTGAATGGCAAATTGGCGAGCTGGTTCACAACAAGTGTGATTGGCTTTGGGAAAGATAACGATACGACAACCAAAATCCTTGGCTATCTTTACCGTATTGTCGGTGCTTTCCATATCGCACACCACTATTTCGTCGAAGTCTTTTACCGCTTCAAGCACTTTGGAAAGATGCTGTTCGGCATTGTAGGTGTTGATTACAACAGATATTTTTTGTTCTCCGTTCATGGGTATTATAATTCATGTCATGTTTTTTAATAGTAAGTACTAATTAAACTATTCTCTGACTATCTACAAACTCTGAAAAAGTGACAAAATTATGGTTATAATGTTTAAGCATTTTAATAAGATTATCTAATCGTTGTATCATTTGGTGACCACTATGGTTACGGATAATAAAAGGTATTTTAAATTCTGGATGTTCTTTTAAATCATAGAATTCCCATGGATGGAAATAAGTAACGAAATAATTATCGTTCTTTATTGTACGACGTACTAGTGCATGATAAATACATTCAGGCAAATTATGAAGGGAAAGCCAAAAAAGGGGGAAACGTATCCAAGGAGTAACAGAAGCTGGAATTTGTATTACACCATCTTTTATAAAATATGTTCGAGGAGCCGTTAAATGCATATAACGACCAGGAATAAAAGCGGGATTCAGTGAAGAATTATAGCGATAACCAACTTTATATAATTCTTTGTTATTGACATGGAACATTCGAGGCTGACGATACCCATAGACTTGTTGACCTATCACTTGTTCAACAATTTGTTTTGATAAAGTAATATCAGTTTCTTTTGGTTGCCAATGATCTACTCCATGGCAAGCCACTTCATGCTTATCGTCAATAATACGCTTCATAATATGTGGAGCATTGGAGGCAAAATTTGCAGTACAAAAAAAAGTAGCCTTAATATTATTATCTTTTAAACATTCAAGAATACGATTAGTACCAATAATGGAAACTTCCATTCCTTCTTTTAATGAAAAATCAACCCCATGCTCTCGTGGCACATCAAACTCTTCGATATCAAAACTCAATAATACCATAATATATAATAAGTTGGTTGCAAATGTACTTTAAATTTAAGAGAAATCAAAATATTAATATATTTATTCTTTATTTTTTATTATTATTTTTATCTTTGTATGCAAAATACTTTCATTATTTATTATTATTTGAAATGTTAAAACCATATTGATTTATTTCTCAAGGAGATAAGAGTAATTGGTTATTATTTTAGCATGAAAGAGAATTATTTTATTGGCTTTGATGCCAAACGCATTGTACAAAATGGTACAGGACTTGGCAGCTATGGACGAACGTTGGTCAATGATTTGTCTAAGTTTGATGACTTGGATTTAACTCTTTATGCGCCCAATAAAGGACGAGATGACTTGCGACAACAAATAACAGAGAGTGATCGTTTACGTTTTTTCTTTCCTCATGAAAAAACTGCTATTGGTAAGGCACTTTGGCGTTCTTTTGGAATAGTCAATCAATTACAAAAAGATAATATTCAGGTTTATCATGGTTTATCAGGTGAACTACCTTTCCACATAAAAAGAACAGGAATCAAGTCTGTAGTTACTATTCATGACCTTATCTTCCTGCGCCATCCTGAGTTTTACAATAAAATAGATGTGCTTATTTATAAATGGAAATTTCTCCAAACGATTCAAGAAGCAGATCGCATCATAGCCATTAGTGAGTGTACTCGTAGGGACATTTGTGAATTTGGACAAATTGATGATAATCGCATTGATGTGATTTATCAAAGTTGTGCTCCAAGATTCCAAAATCAAGTTGATTTCAAAACCATTAATGAAGTAAAGGAACGGTATCATCTTCCAGAACAATACATATTGAGTGTCGGTTCTATTGAAGAACGAAAAAACATGCTCTTGGCGGTTCGTGCTCTTTCATATCTTCCTTCTCACATTTCTTTGGTTTTGGTAGGAAAAAAAACCAAGTATACAGATACTATACAAGAATTTGTTAATTCGAACCATCTCAATGATAGAGTTTTTATATTCCATCATGTAACAGATGAAGAATTACCCGTTTTTTACAAGTTAGCAAAGTGCTTTGTTTATCCATCACGTTATGAAGGTTTCGGTATTCCTATCATTGAAGCCATTCATTCGGGATTACCAGTAATTTCAGCTACTGGTTCATGTTTGGAAGAAGCAGGAGGACCAGATTGTCTTTACGTTTCACCCGACGACCCCATTGCCTTGGCAAATGCCATGAAAGAAATGATAGAAGACGAGTATTTGCAAGAACGTATTTCTCGTGCCAAGAAATACATTACTCGTTTTGAAAATACGAATGTTGCGGAACAAGTATGTAATATCTATAGGGAATTGCTATAGGTAAGTTCTAAAAATTAACATTTGTGAGTGGAAGCCGTACCTTCTGAATCAGTTCAGTTGGTTTGAGTGCCTCAAAGGGCATCC
>OCTX012284296.1_pt1 | contig 81216 bp, 61 predicted proteins | sample 1539691 | NCBI WGS metagenome assembly OCTX01 (sample SAMN02144231, study PRJEB22623) | gut metagenome | biome: sheep rumen | host: Ovis aries | place: New Zealand
ATTCTTAACTGCACGGCGAATTCATGAAAGCAGATAGGTATCCATCATGCTCTCTATAATTCTTAACTGCACGGCGAATTCATGAAAGCAAATATGTATCAATCATTTTTTCTATAATCTTTGATCGGATTGGCCTTGCAGATGTCTCATGAGTAAGAATAAGATCAATCCCAGGGTGATAACCATTCAGAATATACTGTTCGATTCTATACAGCGCATTTTCCCGGTAGGTTTCATCATCCATCATGCCCATTTGTTCCCAGTATAACGTTTTTCTTCGCTTAACATTAAGAACCGTGAAATCCGGATGGATCGTCCCGATACCCTGGAGATAAAGTGGACGTTCATAATAAAAGGGAATCTTTTTCTTTTCCAACATCTCAGCAATCATCCATTCGGTTTTGGACCTCACCCGTATACCGCTGCTCGTATAGTATTCCGCTGCATCAGGAGAAAAACCTTTCCTTTCATAAGATTCGGCCAGCCATTTCTCAACATATGCCTTCTGATCTAAGGTGATCGGAGTAATCATGTTGCGGCGAGCAGGAACCATCCTTGCCGCAATCAGCTCCTCTGGACCGGAGAAGAACTCCTCCTTTTCCCGGGTTTCTTTTTTATATAACCTATCAAGTGTGCAAACCAGATTCAACTCTTTCTTAAGCAACGGTAAAATCTTCTTATCGTAGTCAGATTGGGCAAGCAGCCTTGCTCTTTCTCCTTGACTAGTAGCAAGATATTTACCTGTTGAGTCACCTTTTTTATTCATCTCATAAAACCTGGGATGAGAATTCCTCATGCTAACACGGAGCCTGCTTTCAGGCGCATTTTTCATCCTGCTTTCTATCTCTTCTATTCTCGCCGACAACACGTGTTTTCTGCTTTCCAACGCTTCTGATAAAGTACTCATATCGCTCCTTTGCCTAATGTACTGGTTAATAATCAATCATCATTGCAAACACATCTCAATTCTGTACCGACAGCTATTATTTAGACACTCCGCCCTGATGCTGTCCTACTATGATCATCCGTATCAGTCCAAGATGTCAGTAAAAAGCATGACAGGCTGTCACTACAATTTCTGAATATCCTCACATTGACTGAAAAATGAATTTACAGAGAGTTTAGTTACCTCGCGCGCTCTCTCTAATAGCCTGAGGGGTGGCTAAGACTTGAATTTGATGGGGGGAGTCACCTCGCTATGCCTCTATTCTGGCTTGATGGTGACTATGATTTGATCTGGATGGGGGGTAGTCACTTCGCTTTACCTCTATATTGGCTTGAAGGTGACTAAGACTTGTCCCTGATGTGGGTTTAGCCACTTCACTTTGCCTCTATTCTGGCTTGATGATAACTAAGATTTGATCAGGATGAGAGTTTAGTCACTTCGCGCTGCTTCTCTACTGGCTTGACGGTGACTAAGACTTGTCCTTGATGAAGGGTAGTCACCTCACTTTGCCTCTATTCTGGCTTGACGGTGACTAAGACTTGTCCCTGATGTGGAGTAGTCACGTCACTCTGCCTCTATTCTGGCTTGATGGTGACTAAGATTTGATCTGAATGGGGGCTAGTCACTTCACTCTGCCTCTCCAATGGCCTAGTGGTGACTAAGGTTTGATCTTGATGTGGGTTTAGTCACCTCGCTCTGCCTCTATTCTGGCTTGATGGTGACTAAGATTTGATCTGGATGGGGGGTTAGTCACTTCACTCTGCCTCTCCAATGGCCTAGTGGTGACTAAGATTTGATCTGAATGGGGGCTAGTCACCTCGCTCTGCCTCTATTCTGGCTTGATGGTGACTAAGACTTGATCTTGATAAAGGGGAGTCACCATGCACCTGCTCTTCGCTGCACTGGCGGTGACTAAAAATCTGATTTGATAGGAATTGAGTCATACTCCCCACCCGCCTGAAAACGGGCGGGGAATTCAACTATCTATTTATACGTTTTTATATGCATTTTTAGTTCTTTTAGATCTTGAACCGGTAGCCTACGCCCCAGATCGTTTCTATGTACTGTGGCTTTGCGGTGTTGAATTCGATCTTCTCACGAATCTTCTTGATATGTACGGTGACCGTGGCGATGTCTCCTACGGAGTCCATGTTCCAGATCTGGCGGAACAATTCTTCTTTTGTGAACACGCGGTTTGGATTTTCAGCGAGGAATGTGAGCAGGTCAAATTCTTTGTTTGTGAAGGTCTTTTCCTCTCCGTTTACCCATACACGACGGGCGGTCTTGTCGATCTTGATGCCGCGGATCTCTACGATATCGTTTTTGGGCAGGCCGCTGCTGACCAGACGCTCGTATCTGGCCAGATGGGCCTTCACCCGGGCGACCATCTCGCTGGGGGAGAAGGGTTTTGTGATGTAGTCGTCTGCTCCGAGGCCCAGACCGTGGATCTTGTCGATATCGTCTTTCTTTGCGGATACGATGATGATGGGGGTGTCCCGATCCTCTCTTATGCGGCGGCAGATGTCAAAGCCGTCGATGCCGGGCAGCATCAAATCAAGGATAAACAGATCGTACTCGCCGCCGAGCGCTTTCTCCAGCCCGACATCACCCTGTGTCTCGATCTCTACCTCGAAGCCCGACAGTTCCAGATAATCTTTTTCCAGCTCAGCAATCGATTCTTCATCTTCGATGATTAATATTCTGCTCATGTCTTTTCCTGCCCGCGTCCAGCGGGCTTCCTTTCCTGCTTATTGTAGCGGATTGCGTTTGAATTTCCTTGTTCAAGGGCAGCCTTTCCTGCATATTGTAGAGGACTGCGCCTGTATTTCCTTGTTCCAGGACATCTCATCCTGCTTACTGTATAGGACTGCGCCTGCAATTCCTTATTCCAGGACATCGCGTCCTGCTTACTGTAGAGGGGTGCGCCTGCATTTCCTTGTTCCAGGACATCCCTCCCTGCTTACTTTATAGGTCTGCGCCTGTATTTACTTATTCAAAACCTTCCCGGTCCTATACCTCCGGCTCCTGATATTTCCGTAATACGAAGGCGATGGTCGTTCCTACGCCCTCCTTGCTGGAGGCCCATACTTTTCCTTCGTGATCTTCAAGGATCTTCTTTACGATGGAAAGACCGATGCCGCTGCCTCCTCTGGAGCTTCTGGCTGTATCGGTCCGGTAGAACCGGTCAAAGATCCTCGTCAGATCTCTCTGGGCGATTCCTTTGCCGTTATCCTCAAATTCCACCTGGATAAAGTCGCCGACATCCTTCAGCCGGACCCGAATGATACCCGGATCCTTGTCCATGTATTTGACGGAGTTGCCGATGATATTGTTGATCACGCGGCGGAGCTGCTCCGGATCGGCTATGATCGTCGGATCCTCCCGGAGGTAATTGGTATACTCGAACTGGATTCCCTGCTGTTCAAGCTCCATCTGGAGCTCTTCCCGGCAGTCCTCGAAGTACTCGTTGACTTTAAGCTTTGTAAAGTTGTAGGGGATTCGGTTCGTGTCGATCTTGGAGTAGAGCGTCAGCTCATTGATCAGACGGTCGATCTCCATGGTCTTGCTGTAGATGGTCCGGAGATATTTTTCCTGCTTCTCCGGAGTGTCTGCTACGCCGTCCATGATGCCCTCTACATATCCCTTGATTGCTGTTACCGGCGTTTTCAGATCATGGGAGATATTGCTGATCAGCTCTTTGCTCTGGCTGTCGAACTCGATTTTCTCGTCTGCGCCTTCCTTCAGACGGATACGCATCTCTTCAAAATCATTGCAGAGATCGTTCATCTCCTGGACACCGCCGGAACGGATCCGGAAATCCAGGTTCCCGTCACGGATATTCTGGGCTGCTGCCTTCAGGTCGTTGATGGGATCAATAACGCTCCGGTATATCCCGTATCCCAGCAGGATACAGGTCAGTGTCAGGATCAGGATCAGGACCAGGACCAGCTCGCTGAACCATGACTGAAGCTCCGGCATGACCTGGTTCAGCCGTGTGACCAGGAATATCGCCCCGTAGCTTCCATCGGAAAAAGGAAACTCGATGCGCTTCATCAGGATCTGGTCACGGACGTGGATCAGCGTATCTTCACTGAATTCCAGCGCCTCATTTCCTGCCTTCGGCAGAAGCTCTGCCAGCTGTTCCGTGGACATGGTGTCGCTTCCGTTATAGATGATATCATCGTTTTTTCTGACTGCCAGGAAGGCCCGGTTCTCCAGCAGCTCTGCATTGATCTGCGAGAGGTATTCCGGGTCGTCTGCCATGGAGGAATCTGCAGTAAGCTCCTTCTCAATGTCTATAACGATCTCCTCCATCTTGCTGGAGATCAGATAGGAGCTGTTGTATATGCTTTCGATTCCCGGATTGCTGATTCCGTAATTCTCCTCGATCTCGTTCAGCTTAAAGTGCAGCAAAGCAAAAAAAGCGAGGCTGCACACGATTGCCGGTATGATAATGACCAGGAGGAAGGTCAGGAAGATCCGGGTCCTGAGTGTCATGGATCTCTTCTGTTTCATATTTTTTATCCTGATTTCAGCTGACAGATGATCAGCATGCCAAAGCTGCGGTGCCGGCCGGTTCCGGGAACGGAGTTTCCAATTCTTCCAATGCCGTGCTCCTCCGATTCTTCCGATGCAGTGCACTTCCGAATTTTACGGGCTCGTGTTCCTTTGATTCTCCCGGGTCTGTGCTCTTCAGATGTTGTCTCCGTAATTATAGCATATCCATGAATTCCTGTTTCTTATAATTTTGTGAACCAGACCACAGGAGACCTTTCAGAAAAAGACTGATTTTCCCTGTGCCGTGCGTTTTTCCTTGAGAAAGCAGATGCGCATCCTGTATAATTAAAGTGTGATAATATATCCTTAAACAGATTTTGTATTTTTATGCTCACAGATTTGACCCTGCCTCTCCACGAAAGCAAAGGGCAACGCCATGAAAAAAAAGGTCAAAAAATACATTATATCTGCCGCCGCTGCCGGTATCCTTATTGCCGGCGGCCGGACTGTGACCGCGGCTGAGCTGGCCGCCGATGAGCTCCTTCCGAAGGACATGCAGACAGACCAGGCAGAGCCTTTTTCCGCGGCCGACGCAGAAAGCATGGCTCCGGCAGAGGCTTCAGCCGGCATTTCTGCCGGGAATCTTCAGACTGAGGCCCCGGCTTATCTGGCTGCCGAGATTTCTCCGGCTGTTCCGGCTGCCGAGATCCCGACGGCTGTTCCGGCTGCCGAGATCCCGACGGCTGTCCCGGCTGCTGAGATCCCGCCGACAGAGGCTGCTCCTGCCCCGCAGAAAGCTGCTGCGGCTATCGTTCAGGGAACCGAAGGCGAGATCCCGGAGGAGCCTGCCGGTGATCCTGTTCCGACACCGTCCGCAGCAGAGATCTCCTCTCCTGAACCGGCGGCTCCTTTTTCCGAGGAGGCTCCCGGGGAAGTCCTGGGACAATCTGATCCCAAAGATACCCTTGCCGCGGCTCCGGAGTCTGTGAGCCCGCCCATTTTCCAGACCGCCGAGGCGCCTTATGAGGAACCCTTTGACGGACCGCTCCCGCTTCCCGGTGGGGAAGCGGCGGTGGAAGCTCCCACAGAGGCGGTCTCGACCGCTTCCATCACGCCTTCCGGAACTCTCACTGTCAAAAACAGTACGGCAGATAAAAGCGGGTCAGGCTGGAGCTATACCGCCGATAACAAAGGAGCGACTGAGACCGGAAACAGCCTGACCATGGTGAACGCCGGACTGGAAAAACTGAATGTGCAGAAAGATCTGACCATTATAGCCGCAGGTGTAAATAAGATTACATCCATCCTGCTGAGAGGCACGGCAAATGTCAAACTGGGCGGTTCAGGCATCTTTCTGGTCGACAGTCTGCAGGCAGTAACGGGCTTTAATGGTTCCTTCGGTCTGACCGAAGACGGTTCGGCAGCTCTTTTCCTGAAAAACACCGAAGGCGCCTACATGCTCATGAACCCTTCCGGAACCCCTGGCATTCTGGATGAAGCATATGTGCTTGAAGGAGGCGAGTATGTCATCCCCCAGGGCACGGCACTGAGGCTTCCTGCTGCCTTCGATGGGGACTTCCCTGTCTCCATCGGCTCCCTGACGGTTGCTCCGGACAGCACGCTCCACATCGAAAAGGAAGGCTCAGTCACTCTGGAGTACTCTGCAGATGAACTTTGCTTTCTTCAGGGTTTTTCTGAGCTGAATGTGCAGGGCGGGCTGCAGCTGGACGAAGGCGCGGATCTGATCTGCGATGGACGCCTGCGAGTGACCGGAAGCGGAAAAGTGACCGGTAACGGCGTCATCCGCGGGACACGGACGGATGGCTATCCGCCGCATATCCTTTACTCCTCGGACGCCAGCGATATCACTTTGAATACTGCCGGCATCCTTACTCAGGTGTATGCTCCGGATTCCGGGAAGCTCCCGGAGACTCCGGTAAGTATCCGCTGCAGCGGGGAATCTTCCGTAATTCTGGACTCGGATATTTCCTGTCTGAAAAGTACCGGAAATACCCATATTTACATCTCCAATACTGCAGATCCGATCCATGCAGATGAACTTCAGGCAATGGACGGCAGCCGGCTTGAGATCTCCATGTTTGACAATCCTCAAAGCGTTTTTTCAGAACTTTCCGTGTCCCGGATCACCGGAAACGGCTCTTTACTGCTCCATGCCGGACTTGTAACAGTAACAGAAGAACTTTCCATCGCCGGCGCTGAGATTCACGGAGTTCTCCTGAACCACGGCAATACCGCGACAGCGGAATCAGCTCTCCAGATCTTCTACGGCGGAGAGTTCTTTGACCTGACAAATTCCGGCAATACAGCAGGTACCATCTGCGCACTCTTTACGATCCGGTGGGAAATAGTATCTCATCCAGAAACAGTGTATCAGACGCACACTGTTCATGAGACTGGAGAGAAGGCTTCAACAGTCAGTCGGACAGTTCTTCTTACCGGGGAGTACCAGACAGCAGAATCCATTATCCGGAAATTTGGGTATGAATTCGGAGAAGACAGCTCCCCGTGTATTCGTCTCATTCTCCGAGAGAATGACGGCCTGCGCATGTGCTATCTGAAACAGGACTCCTCTGAGACCATTCCTACTGCCAGTATTGTAAGCATTACCATTCTGGATGAAGAACAGCAGTTCCCGACACTTCCTGCCAGCTCCCTGGTCTCTACCAACACCGCATATACCGGCTCCGGCATCCTGGGCAGCGGAGGTACCATAGACACTTCGGGCAGCCTGGTACGCCTTGTTGTTTCTGAAGTCCCCGATGATCCGGATGACCCCGACGATCCGGATGATCCCGACGATCCGGATGATCCCGACGATCCGGATGATCCGGATGGCCCCGACGATCCGACCGACCCCGATGATCCGACTGATCCCGACGATCCCATCGATCCCGTTGATCCCATTGATCCTGACCGTCCGGAAGAGCGGAATAACAACACGGAAACCGTGGCTGCCACAGAAGCAGGCTATTATACCGTCGACGCAGAGGGCACAGGAAATGCTTCCTTCACCTTTGCTCTGGATAATACCCTGCTCCGCCGGATCCTGGCCGGAAATTATGAGGGCCTTCTGATCCGGTCTGACGTCGGTGATATCCGCATCGAAGCAGGGGATCTGAAGACGCTTCTTCGTCTCCTGGCATCCGGAGAGGAATGCCGCATCGTGATCACCAGCCGGCAGACGGAGACCGAAGACGGCATTGCTGCCGTCTGGACGATCTCCCTGTACATTGGCGGCGAACCCGCAGAACTCCCGGAGGGCATGAGCCTTCGGATCGCTCTTCCCTGGGAAAAGGCAGGCAATACCGGCAGCATTTCAGCAGTATGGACCGGTCCGGACGGAGAAGCTGTCCGGATGGAAGCGGTCTATGATCCCGAATCTGAGCAGGTGATTTTTGAGAACGCCCAGCCGGGTGATTATGTGATCGCTGACAGATAATCCGCTTGTCTATGAGGGCAGCCGCATTACGCACATGCATTTTGATATGCTCTTTTTGTGCTGATGCGGCTGCCTCTTTTTTTATTCTTCCAGGCTCGCATTCTTCAGATACGGTCCCCGTAATCAAAGCATTTCCGTGATTTTCCTCTAATTATGATTTCGCAGACAGAGGCGTTCCCTGAGAAATCAACAAAATAAGCCTCTTTTCTTCGGTAAATCTGCCGATTTCCTGTCATCTCCTCCTTTCCGCCTGTACTGTTCACAAAAGATGCGATATGATTAAGTTGGGTAATTATATACAGCAACTGGTATTCGGGGATCCCCGCACTGAGGGTGAAAACATGAAAAACAGAAAAAAATCCAGAAAATACAGGAAATACATCATTTCCGCCGCTGCTGCCGGCATCCTGATCGCCGGCGGCCAGAATGTGAAAGCGGCTGAGCTGACCACCGATGAGATCCTTCCGAAGGATGTACAGACAGACCAGGCTGACCCTGACTTTGCTCCTGCGTCTGAAATCATATCTGCAGGAGACGCCGAGGCCGTTCCGGCTGCCGAGACCGTCGGGGCTGAGACCGCCTCTGACCCACAGACAGTACCTGGGATCACGCAGGAAGCGGAAGCTGCACTGCCGGATCCTGCTTCCTCAGATACAACTCCTCTGATTCCTGCGTCCGGAACAGCAGATGCAGCAGATGAGCTCCTTCCGGCAGTAGAAAGTGACGGGGCTTTTGATGCGCAGACAGGATCCTCAGATGAGACAGAAGTTGCAGGGACTGTTGCGGAACCGGCAGAACTCACGACCCTTGACACGGTCCAGACCGTCGAGACCATCCCTGAGGAAACTCTCGACGGGCAGATCCTCCTGCTCTCGGGAGAAGAGGAATCTGCGGATGCCGCAGACCCGGTACGCTCTGATTCGGTCACGCCTTCCGGAAGCCTTACCATTTCCGGCAGCACGTCGGATAAATCCGGGAAAAACTGGACCTACACCGCCGACAACGGCGGAGAAACGCAGACCGGAAATGACCTGACCATGGTGAATGCCGGACTGGAAAAACTGACCATAAAGAAAGACCTGACCATTATCGCTGCCGGTGTAAACAAGATCTCTTCCCTCATGCTGAGCGGCATGGCAAATGTCAAGCTGGGCGGGTCGGGCATCTTTCTTGTGGACGACCTGCAGTGTGACAAGTCCTTTAAAGGCTCCTTCGGTCTGACCGAAGGCGGCTCGGCCGCTTTTTTCCTGCGGAACAGCAAGGGCATCTATGAGCTCCTGAATCCTGCAAGTGCCCCGGGTATCCTGGATGAAGCATATGAACTGACAGACGGAAAATACCTTATTCCTAAGGGAACTTCTCTGGAACTTCCTGTTACCTGCGATAAAGACGGCAATCCCATCTCGACCGGATCGCTGACCATAGGCCCGAAAAGCAGCCTGAAGGTCCAGGCAGGAAGCTCCGTGACTATCGGCCACGGAGGGGAAAACATCTATACGCAGGGCCTTTCCGAGATGAATGTCAAAGGCACCCTGGAACTTGATCCTGATGCAGAACTGATCTGCAATGGTATCCTGAATATAACCGGCAGCGGTAAGTTAAAGGGCGACGGCCTTGTCAGGCGGACCCGGGAAGGCGGTCTTCCGGCCTATATTTACTGCTCCTCTAATGCCGCCGGGATCACGATCAATTCAGCGGATATCTATGTCGAAATTGATGAACCGGAATCCGGCTCCTACCCAGAGGTTCCGACACAGATTAACTGCCATGGCAGCTCAAAGGTGCTCCTTGGCGGTGATATCTCGTTTCTTAACTGCCTGGACGGCGATGTCAGTCTGTACATCCCTGATTCGAAAACTGAGGTCTTTGTATATGAGATACGGGCAGAGAAGGGTACTCATATCTCTATGTTTATGGAAGACCTGCCTTCTGCCCGGAAGATAACCGAAGCCAATGTATCCCGGATCACCGGAGAGGGCATGTTCAGCCTGATGAGTGGTTTTCTGAAGGTATATGACCGCCTGTCCGTCTCTGACCTGGAGGTGCGCAGCGTCCTCTACTGTCCGGGTTCCCTGACGACCCCGGAAGATCACCGGGCATTACTGCCTTGCGGTGAGCTGTTCACGAGCGCAGAGCGTCCCGCTGCTCCTGTCCCTACCGTCACTGCCAGCACTTTCGACTACCTCGACAAGATCACGATTTTCCATGATATACGCAGAGAAACATATGTCGGTACTTTTACCCCCATTAACGGAAGAATCCATGAGGTCCGTGATATAGAAGGAGCAATACCTGCGGAAGAGATTCCTGTTTATCTGTCCGATCCTGCACAGACAGCAGCCTCGATCCTGAATGCTGCTGGTTATGTTCCTGTGGAAGAAGATACCACGGTCGTACGTTTTGTGTTTTCATTAGAAGGCTCTCTGATTTGTGTGTACGTGCCAGTGGAAGGTCCCGGATCTGACACTTCCCTTCCGACCGCCAGCATTCTCAGCGCCGCCATACTTGATGAGGACGTATGGAGCGGAGTGCTGCCGGCTATCACCCTGGTATCCACAGATACCTCCTATACCGGCTCCGGTATCCTGGGCAGCGGCGGTTCTATTGATACTACCGGCAAGCTGATCCGGATTATCGGTACCGAGGCGGAAGACGATCCCGATAATCCCGATGACCCCACCGATCCCTCCGATGACCCGGGCTCCCGTACAAGGACTGTCTCTCAGGAGCGGGCTGTTGAAAAAGGGTATTATATTGTTGACGCTGAAAGTGAAAGCGCAGCGGAAGATGTATTTTTCTTCTCCCTCGATACCGTCCTTATAAGGGAGATCCTTTCCGAGGATTACCTTGGCATCCTGATCCGGTCAGATCTTGGAGATGTCCGGATCGAGGCAAAGGACCTAATTAAGTTCCTTCAGCTCCTTGCAGAGGATGAGGACCTGAAGGTAGTGATCTCCTGCCGCGAGGAGGAGACCCCGGACGGGACCATCCTGGTATGGACCATTTCGTTCCAGACCGAAGATTCTGACATAGAGTTTCCGGAGAACGTCATTCTTACTATCGCTCTTCCCTTCGAACCGGACGGAAATACTGCTGGCCTGTCCGCAGTCCGGACCGGACCGGATGGGGAGACAGAGGCTCTGAAGGCTGCCTTTGATCCGGTGACCGGACAGCTGTCCTTCCAGACCAGACAGCCAGGAGATTTCACGATCGAAAGCGGCCAGCCATGACTTGACGGCTGCGGCTGCAGGAAACTGAAGACATTGCGTATTAACCGCTCCCGCCTGCCGGCTCCCGGCAGGACGGGAGTTTTTATGGTATAACGCCTCTTATAGTCATATGGACAAAACCAGACCGGACCTTTCGGTAAATATGCTGATTTTTTTTCGTACCTGTCCTGTAATCCTTGTGCCTGAAAAAGTGCGTCCTGTATAATTAATAAAACGCAATTTCTGATACCTGACCGTTATTGCCTGCTGTCCCGAAACAGCGTTCGAACCTGACCGAAAAAGAGGCACCGCTATGAGAAAAATAAAAAAATACGTTATATCTGCTGCCGCGGCCGGTATCCTTATCGCAGGCGGCCAGAATGTCAAAGCCGCTGAACTGAACACCGATGAGCTTCTTCCGAAGGAGCTTCAGACGGATCAGGCAGAGCCGGTTTTGGAAAACACAGCACCTGCTGCCCAGCCGGCTGCTCCGGATGAGACCTTCCCCTCTCCACAGGAGACAGCACCGGAATTTACGCAGATGCCGGAGGAAATGACGCAGGCTCCGGATCCCGGGGAGATAACGCCCAGGATCCCTGCTCCGGCAGCTGAGGGCACAGCAGCCGTTTTTTCTCCTGAAGGAAATGAAGAAGAGGCTTTTGAGCTCCCGGCCGCCTCTCCGGAAGGGAACTCCGCGGATATTATTGCAGATACGGCAGCACCCGTGAGCCCTGATTCGATCCAGTCTGTCGAGGCCCTTCCGGAGGAAGCTCTCGACAGTCAGATCCCCCTGCTTTCCGGAGAAGAGAGCGAGGGGGAAGATGAGGAGTCTCCCGAAGAACCCGTTCACTCGGATTCCGTCACGCCCTCCGGGACACTCACCGTTTCCGACAGTACGGCAGACCAGACCGGAACAAACTGGATCTACACTGCCGACAATGAAGGAGAGACGGAGACCGGAAACAGCCTGACCATGGTGAACGCGGGACTGGAAAACCTGACTGTACAGAAAGATCTGACTATTATCGCCGCAGGCGTAAATAAGATCACCTCCATCCTGCTGTCCGGCATGACAAATGTAAAGCTGGGCGGCTCCGGCATCTTCCTGGTAGACAGCCTGCAGTGCGACAGATCCTTTGTTGGCTCCTTCGGTCTGACCGAAGGCGGTTCAGCTGCCTTTTTCCTGAAAAACGAAGCCGGCGTTTACGAACTCCTGAATCCGCAGAATACGCCTGGTATTCTTGACGAAGCCTATGTCCTTGACGAGGGCAGATATGTCATCCCCAAGGATATGAGTCTGGAGCTTCCTGCCACATGCAATGAAGAAGGAATTCCCGTCTCGGTCGGGTCTCTGACCATTGGCCCGGGCAGCTCCCTTCACATTAAAAAAGACGGCTCTGTCAATATCGGATATGCATCAGACCAGTACCTTTACTTTCAGGGCTTTTCCGGAATGGAAGTGCAGGGTGAACTGCAGCTGGATGAAGGTGCAGAACTGATCTGTGACGGGGTCATGAAAATGACCGGAAGCGGGAGGGTGAGCGGGGACGGAATCGTACGCAGGACGCGGACAGGCGGCTACCCGCCCTTCATCCAGTATTCTTCAGACGCCAGCTCTGTCTCACTGAATATCGAAGACCTTTTTCTGCGTGTTGAGGCTCCGGATTCCGGAGACATCCCGGATGTCCCGCTCAGCATCCGATGCAGCGGAAAATCCTCCGTGATCCTGAACTCGGATATCTCCTGCCTGAGCACCACGGGAACAGCCTTTGTATATCTGCCTGATGATGCCGGCATGATCACCGCGGATGAACTGCGGGCGGAGGAAGGCGGTCTGCTTGATATCTACATGTATGATGTGCCACTTAATGATTTCTCCAAAGCAGTCGTCTCCCGGATCACAGGTGACGGCTCCCTTGTGCTGCGTTCCGGAATGATAACCGTAACCGAAAAGCTTTCGATCGCAGGCCTTGAGCTTTTCGGGGTGCTTTTGAACAATGGCGAGACCCAGACGCCCCCGGATGCTTTCCAGACTTTGTATGGAGGAGAATTCTTTGACCTGACAAATTCCGGCAATATGGCGGATGTGATCCGTGTGCTTTATACAAAGCGTATATTCAGCGTACCCCATATAGAAAAACAGAATCAGTACGTTCATGAGATCGAGGAACGGAATCCGACGATCTGGGTGGAGGCCGGACTTTCCGGACCGTACCAGACTGCATCCTCTATTATCTCCGCGCTGGGCTATGAGATCAGGGAAGATAAGTTCCCTGTGATCCGCCTTGTCCTCCGGGAGAGCGGCGGCCTGATCATGCGGTATCTGCAGATCGATTCGAGTGAAAAGATCCCTTCCGAGAACATTGTGAGCATAACCGTTCTGGATGATGAATACCAGTTCCCAAGCCTGCCGGCCAGCAGCTTAGTCTCTACCCACAGTGCCTATACCGGCTCCGGCATCCTGGGCAGCGGCGGGTCCGTCGATACCTCCGGCGGCCTGGTGCGGCTTATTGTCTCGGAATCCGGGGAGGATGATGATCCCAATGATCCGGTTGATCCTGTCGATCCCGTTGAACCGGTTGATCCCGTCACTCCCGTCGATCCCGTTGATCCGGTTGATCCTGTTACTCCCGTTGATCCTGTCACTCCTGTTGATCCGGTTGATCCTGTCACTCCTGTCAATCCCGTCACTCCCGTCGATCCGACAGCGCCGCGCAGCACTGCCGGAACAGGGAATGTCACAGAGGCCGGCTATTATACCGCTGATGCAGAGGACGTCTCCGATGGCTCCTTCTCCTTCAACCTCAGCGATTCCCTCATCCGGCAGATCCTGGCCGGCAACTATCTGGGTCTCCGGATCCGCTCCGACATTGGCAGCGTACGCATAGAGGCAGCAGACCTGACGGCTTTCCTGCAGCTTCTGGCAGACAATGAGGATCTGAAGGTCGTGATCACCTGCCGCGAGGAGGAGACTCCTTCCGGTATGATCCTCGTCTATACCATTGAGCTCCGGTCAGGAGAGACCACCCTGGAGCTTCCGGAAGGCATGACCCTTACCATCTCGCTCCCCTATGAACCGGATGGCAGCGCCGGAGCCCTGACGGTAATTCTGACCGGTCCGGACAAGAAGATCGATGAACTGGCAGCTTCCTTTGACCAGAGCTCCGGAAGAGTGCTCTTCCAGACTGAACGGCTTGGAGATTTTGTGATCGTCGGCGAGTGATCCTGGAGAGAAAACGATATGAGTTCTGAAAAAACTTTTGATATCTGCATCTGCAGTACCGGAGAGGATGCCCTGAAGGCGGAGCTTATCCGTGACAGCATCCTGCGGTACCGTCTGCCCAAAGGGACTGCGCCTGCGGATCCGTCCCTTTCCTATGACCGGATCTGCCTGGATGCCTCCGGTGCGCCATTGAATGAGGAGACCTGTGCGCTTCAGGATGCAAGCCGTTATCTCCTGCTGCTCTGCTCCCCCTCTGCCAGGGCGTCAGCAGCCATCTCCGACCGCCTGGTCCGTTTCCGGGAAAAAAACGGCAGAGACAAGATCATTGCCGTTCTTCTCTCCGGAGAGCCTTCCGAAGCCTTTCCCCCTGAATTTATCGAGACTAAACAGGTACAGCGCATCCTTCCGGACATGAGCATCGTCTGGGAGACAGAGACCATTGAGCCCGTAGCCTCGGATCTCCGGGCAAAGGACAGCCGGGAGGCCAGACAGCGTCTTCGATACGAGACGGTCCGCATCATCGCCACTGTGCTGGGGCTGCATCCGGACGAGCTGGAACGGCGGCATGAGAGACGCCGGCACCGGGCGATCCGGACTGCTGCCCTGACCCTGTCCTGCATTCTTGCCCTGATTGCCGGGATCTTCCTGTATTTTGGCCTGCAGGCAAAGCGGGAAGGTGATATCTATACACGCCAGACACAGATCGGCACCGAGGTGGCAGAGCGGCTGACAGAGGAGCTTCCCGCCCAGTTTAAAGACGTGCCGGAAGCCCAGAAGGCGATCGAAGCGATCATCGCCAGGGCACAGGATGAACTGCTGGCAGATACAGATTCCGGGGCAGCTGCTGCAGATCCTGCGGCAGAGACAGGAACGGAGGGCGAAGCAAAATGAACAGACCCTCTGAATATACTTACGATGTTTTTATCAGCTACCGCCATAAGCCTCTGGACGAAGCAGTCACCCGCGGGACCTTCAACCGCCTGGAAAGCTACCGCCTCCCGAAGCCCATTCTCAAAAAAGGCGGCGCCCCTATCCATCGGGTGTTCCGCGATACGGAAGAGCTTGCCGTGAGCAAGGTACTGACCGACACGATCATGCAGGCTCTCCGGGAGACCCGCTGCCTGGTAGTCGTCTGCTCCACAGATACTCCCAGCTCTGCCTGGGTGGACCGGGAGGTAGCCTCTTTCATCGAGATGGGAAAAGCCGGTGATATCTTTCCTCTGCTGATCTCCGGTACACCGGAGACCTCCTTCCCGGATTCCCTGAAGCTGGTCCCGGATATCTCGAAACGGATCATGGACGTCCGCACCGGCGATGCCGATGCTAGAAGGATCCTGGCAAAGGAAGAGACCGCTCTTCTTCCCGTCATCGCCAGGACCGCAGGCTGCAGCTATAAGGATCTCCTGCGCGAGCACTCCTTCCGGAAGCGCCGCCGGACTCTTACCGGATGGGCCGCCGGATCAGCGGTATTTGCCCTGGTGGCACTGGTATCCCTGACTTTCTGGACCCGGGCGGAAAACTACCGGGCCGGAGCCGGGAGGGTCCAGGACCGTTCCATGCGCATGCTGGAGAGCATGACCTACCCGATCCCGGACGCACTGGTCGGATTCACGGGCACCTACCCGCGGGTCGCCAGGATCCTGGAAGACAATACGGCCCAAATCAATGACATTCTTGCACTGGCCACGGACAAGACCGAAGTCGAAGCGGATATTGCAGCCAACTACGAAAAACTGGCTACTTCCTACACGACTCTCGGATATTTTGACAAAGCCCAGGAAGCCCAGCAGAAAGCAATCGACATCTGGCAGAAACGGAAGGAGGAGCAGCTTCCGGGAGCAGAAACAGCACTTGCCTCCGCCTGGAACAACATGGGCCGACAGAAGCAGGCCGCCGGTAAATATGCGGAATCAGAGAAATATTTCCGGCTGTCCCTGGAAGAGCTTCCGGATACAGAGGAAAACCGTATCCTCCGGGCCACTGTGCTGAGCAACCTCGGCGCGGTCCGCGTCGAACAGGGAGACTACCAGTCTGCAGGTGAGTTTTTTTCCGAGAGCGGAGAACTCTTTGAACAGGATACCGCTGCTTCCGGAATCGTCCGTACAGAGTACGCTTCCTGCGTATATAATTACGGAGCTGCCCTGCACCGGGCCGGACAGTATGAGAAAGCCCAGTCCCCTCTGGAAAAAGGAACCGAGCTCTTTGAGACGATCTACGCCGGATCCCCGGTCCAGAACAACCTGCTGCCATTGCTGCGGGCCAGATCGGCACTGGGGGCAAATCTCTCCCAGCTTGCCCGGTTCGATGAAGCCATGCAGGTCTTCGGGAAGGCAGATCTGGAGGCCCAGAAGCTGACCGATGCCGGCAATATTGAGATAAGCATGCTCCTGGCAGAGCTGTACAACCAGTATGGCTTCTGCTGCAACATGCAAGGCCTGACAGAGGAAGCAGACATCAACTTCCGCCGCTCCACCGAAGCCTACCTGGATATTGCACAGCGGACAGGCTCTGACACGGCAGCTGCAAACGCCGCCCTCGCATGCTTCAATGTGGGAATCAATGCATTTCAGGCAGGCGATTACAGCTCAGCGCCAGAATATCTGCAGAAGGGGCTGGATCTGTTGGAGCCGGTCATGGAGGAAATGGGAAATTATTACGCTTCCCTTTACTGGGCATGGCATGCCTTCTATGCCCTTACCTTTGACAAAAATGAAACTGCGGCCCTGGAGGAATCCGCGCGGGCACTTACCCTTCAGCCAGACTCCGTCATCGCCGCCCATTATTATGGCTATGCCCTGATGTACAACGGATATGAGGAGGACGCTGCCCGGGTCTTCGAAGCTCTTGCCGCACTCGGCCAGGGAACGATCGACAACCTTCGTCTGGACTTTGATGCCCTCAGCCGTTATGGCATGCACCATGCCCTTATGGACAAGGTCATGGCAGAGCTGTCCTGACTGCCGCTCCAAGTGCCGGGTGGAGTTATACCGACTGCCGCTGCCGGAGTTTCGACAGATGACGTGCTTCATTATCTGCCTCCGAAATCGCTTCCATTTAATGAAGAAATGAGCAAAAAAACAGGTTTCTCAACGGGTTTCCTGTTCTTTCACCAACTCTTTTTGACCGCCCGGTATCTGGTTTTAACCCACTTTTTTTGCCCGATAATCCTCGATTTCGAAAAAACCGCCAGCCGAATGGCTGGCGGAAATTTTGTTAAAATACTACTGTAATAATGTCGCAGATGATTCTTTTGATTCTTTTGATTCTTCTGCCTCTTTACTTCTCTGACACTTTCGCTTATTCCAGACGGGTGGCATCTCCCAGACCGTCAAAGGAGATGGATTCTACGGTCAGGTTCTCAAACTCCGCATAAAAATCGAAGTCATCGGAGTTTACCATCGGTTCACCGTCATAGGCAAACCGGACAACGTAGCTGTAATCACCGTAGGACAGACCTGCCTCCATATCCTCCAGGTTGTAGTACCAGTAGCTCCAGCCTTCCTCGAACAGCTCTCCGCCGGTCCTGCCGATGTTTTTGTCCATCTCTTCCTGGGTAGGGATATTCTCCGTGAGGTTATCAAAAGCAGTCACCTCAATAGGCCCAAGCAGCTCCAGCATCTTCTGCTCTCTGTCCGGATCATCAAATTCAATTTCCGAGAGTTTCTCGTAGAGGCCTTCCGGCAGATCCGCCTTGGCACGATACCAGGTCCCATCCACCGTGATCACCCTTGCAAACTTCTCTTCGGAATAGGTGCTCTGATTCTCTTCCCCGCCAAGTGCATAAAAATCGCCAAGCGTTTTTATCTGCGCAGGATCAATAGCTGCACTCTGGCTGTCCTTGCCAGTTTCAGCAGCGCTGCTCCCAGATGTCGCTGCACCGGCATTTCCGGTCTGGCCGCAGCCAGGAATAGCCGCAAGGATCATTCCCATCGTTAACAATATAGCTGCAATCTTTTTCATTTTTTTCCTCCCTGACAGCGAATTTTTCAAAGTTTTTCTAAACCATTTTGTTTGTTTTTCTTTATTACGTTTTATCGAAACAGTTACAATCACATTCCATCCTGACCTTTTCTCTGCCGGATCAGAAATTCTTTACTGCCTCGATCACGAGCTGATCGTGGTTGAACTTAACCTTTACATCGTCGGCAAGATTTGCGATGATCGAATGCTCGAGTTCCTCCATGGCATACTCTCTCTCCTTGGAGGATCCGCTGTACCCATCTTCCTGAAGACTGGCGACGTATTCCTTCAGACTCCAGACCTGACCATCCAGCTTGGAGTCGCTGGTCAGCAATTTCAATGCCATGCCGCTCATCCGGTTGATCATGCCGGTGTTGCTTTCCGCCGTTTTTTCTGCCTCTGCAAGTTTGTGTACGCGATCTTTGATATCGCCGTCCATCTCACTGTCGATCCTGGCGCGGATCGTGCAGATCCTTCCCTTTTCGGTGTAGGAGACCTCCAGATTCGACTGGGCGCTTGTATTTCTGACCAGCTCAAGGATCTCCTCGGTCAGCAGCCGGATCTGAAGCTTCTCTTTCTTCGTGCAGCCCATGCGCCAGGTGAAATTCTCCACTCCGTCCAGGATCTTTTCGGTATTTTCCCCATCGAAAAGCGCCTTATATTTCTCTGTCCGGAACAGACTGTCGCTGCTGGCGTACTTGTTGATCTGTTCAAACTCGCGGAACTTGGGCGTATCTGTCAGTTCAGCGAACTTCTGCCGGCGTTCGGCATCATCAATGCTGTGGATATCCAGCTGGCTGTACGGAACGGCAACGTTGTTTGCCTCCATGCCCAGCAGGGTCGAACGCAGGGTATCCCGCCGCACCTGTCTGCGGTAGACCGGCTCAGAACGGATCTCCAGATAATAATTGATGCAGGATTCTGCCAGCTCTGTGACACCGATATATCGCACACTGTCCACGTACTCATTCTTCCGGATCCGGTCCACGATATCCTTCACGACCTTCTCCGCCTGGTAAACCTTCAGATCATACGGCAGGGGCACCTTCTCAAAGTAAAAGGTGGATACAACCTCCGCATCCTCCAGATTCCGGTTCGCGATGGAGATGATGTTTTTTGTATACAGGGAACGGATCTTCGTGGTTCGGAGCGACATGGAGATGACTTCTCCCTCCTCACCCTTATACCGGATAACATCTCCAATATGGAAATACGCATCCCCGATAATGCCGGCGCCACGGATAATGTCCTTCAGTCCGTCCTGAAGAGCAAAACCCACGACAACGCTGGCAAGACCGAGGCCGGCAACCAGCGAACGGATATTAAAACCAGAAAGTTTCAGGACCAGCAGAATCACGGTCACGATCAGCGCCGACCGGACCAGACTAAGCGCAAGCTTGTTATAACTGCTGTACCTGCTGCTGTTCAGCTGCGTTTTCTCGCTTCGTTTTTTATCATACCGATACAGGATAAAACGCAGCAACCGATAAAAAAGAAAAGCACCGATGATTACTCCTGCTATTCCTGGCAGACGGAGATGCCACTCCTGTGCAAAAAAATCTGAAAACATAGGTTAACCCTCATCCAATGCTTGTTTTCGGGAGTGTTCGGATTAATTATAGCATTCTTTTACACTCTTGTGGTATTTCCGGCGAATAACATTTCCACAAAACTACCTCAGTAGGAGGCTGTCGCTTCCCAAAATCAAAAAACCTCGAAGGGATCTCTCCCTTCAAGGTCTTTTTTATGGTTTCTTCTTTACAGATATTTGCGCAGTGCCTCGACTCTGTCGGTGTGCTCCCAGGGCAGATCGATGTCGGTGCGGCCGAAGTGTCCGTAGGATGCGGTCTGGCGGTAGATCGGACGTCTCAGGTCGAGCATCTTGATGATGCCGGCCGGGCGAAGATCAAAGTTCTGACGTACGATCTCGGTCAGCTTCTCATCGGAGAGTTTTCCGGTGCCGAAGGTGGTGACCTGGACGGAGGTCGGACGTGCTACGCCGATGGCGTAGGACAGCTGTATCTCGCACTTGTCGGCAAGGCCGGCTGCGACCAGGTTCTTGGCTACGTAGCGGGCAGCGTAAGCTGCAGAACGGTCAACCTTTGTGCAGTCTTTTCCGGAGAATGCGCCGCCGCCGTGACGGGCGTATCCGCCGTAGGTGTCAACGATGATCTTACGGCCGGTCAGACCGGAATCACCGTGAGGGCCTCCGATGACGAAACGGCCAGTGGGGTTGATGTAGAACCGGGTCTTCTCATCGATCATCTCTGCGGGAAGCACCGGATCGAATACGTACTTTTTGATGTCAGCATGGATCTGCTCCTGGCTGACCTCCGGGCCGTGCTGGGTGGACAGGACGACAGCATCCAGACGGACGGGCTTGTCGTTCTCGTCGTACTCAACGGTGACCTGGGTCTTGCCGTCGGGACGAAGATAGCGCAGGGTGCCGTTCTTGCGAACCTCGGTCAGTCTTCTGGACAGCTTATGGGCCAGGGCGATCGGGAAGGGCATCAGCTCCGGGGTTTCGTTGCAGGCGTAACCGAACATCATGCCCTGGTCGCCGGCGCCGATCGCGTCAATGTCCTCGTCGCTCATCTCATTTTCCTTTGCCTCGAGGGCTTTGTCTACGCCCATGGCGATGTCTGCGGACTGCTTGTCCAGCGCGGTGATCACGGCGCAGGTATCGCAGTCGAATCCATATTTGCCGCGGTCATAACCGATGTCACGGATCGTCTCGCGAACGAGTTTCTGGATATCCAGGTTTGCCTTTGTGGTGATCTCGCCCATGACCAGCACAAGTCCTGTGGTGACAGAGGTCTCACAGGCTACACGGCTTGTCGGATCCTGCTCCATGCAGGCGTCCAGGACGGCGTCCGAGATCGCATCGCAGACCTTGTCCGGATGTCCCTCGGTAACGGACTCTGATGTAAATAATCTTCTTTCCATGTGTGTTTGCTCCTTTTTGAAAAAAATCTTTCCTGCATAGAGCTTTTATCGCTTCAGGGCAAATGGTTTCCCATTCCACCGTGTTTTTCCGGAACCGGACGAATGGACATTTCCTGTCCTTCGTCCAGACTGCGTGATCCTATCGTCTCGCGCAAAAAACAGCGGATCCAATAAATGAAAAACTGGACCCGCTGACCAATTTCCCCTTATTGTTCGAATATCTCGCTCAGGCTGGCACCTTCCATATCGCAGGGGTTGCCGTGGTTTCATCGGTCCTATGTACCTCCGCCACTCTGAATAAGAGAAAAGCATTATGCAGTTGTGTGTGATGCTGACGTATAAGATAACGCGATTTTTATCTGCCGTCAAGGCCGTCTTTTTCTGTTTAGACAGAGAAGCTGCTTTGTCCTAACCGCAGCCGCCGGAAAGCCTGCTCTCCCGGGCAGATTTTTCTCAGGATTCGGAGAAATCCGTATCCATGGCGATCATCAGCTGATAGCCAGGGTACATCTCCTGCACCTTGCGGTACAGTTCTTTGTGAACCGCTTCTCTGTCGGGTGCGTCGAAACCAATGATGGCGTCAAACCGGATCGTCTTTTTCTCCTCGTTGACATAGAAGCCATGCATCTGGAGGACGTGCTCTGTGCTCATGACGACCTCACGGATATTTTCACGCATGCGGATCGCCGCTTCATCCTTGGTGTTGACGGAGTACACGCCGATGGCTGTCAGGATCACGTGGTGCTTCATCGCCACGGCGATCGTGATGCTGCGGATCAGCTCGTCCAGATCTCCGGCAGACAGCGTGTCCGGGACCTCGATGTGAACAGAACCGGTAAAGGTATCCGGGCCATAGTTGTTGAGGATCAGATCGTATGCTCCGCTGACTTCCGGGAAGGAGGTGACCGTCTCGCGGATCTGTTTTGCCATCTCTGCATCTGCCCGCTCTCCCAGGATCTTGGAGATGGTATCCTTCAGCATCTCTACGCCGGACTTTATGATGACAACCGAGATGATCGCACCGAGCCATGCCTCAAGGGAGATGTGCATGGTCATGTACAGGATGGCCGCCACCAAGGTGGACGCCGAGATCACTGCATCCAGGGAGGCATCCTCACCGGAGTTGACCAGGGAATCCGAATTGACCTTTACACCTACACTCTTAACGTATCTGCCCAGCAGGATCTTGACCAGCACGCCGGCAGCCACGATCACCAGTGCTGCTGCGCTGTAATCCGGAGTCTCCGGCTCGATGATCTTCTTCACTGACTCGGTAAAAGAGGTGATGCCGGCATAAAGAACGATCACAGCGATGATCATCGCGCTCATGTACTCGATCCGCCCATAGCCGAAGGGATGCTCTCGGTCAGGATCCTTTCCTGCCAGCTTTGTGCCCACGATCGTGATCAGGGACGAAGCTGCATCGGACAGGTTGTTGACTGCATCCAGCACAATGGCGATCGAATGGGTCAGGATACCAACCACCGCCTTAAAGGCAGCCAGAAAAACATTCGCCAATATGCCGATGATGCTCGTCCGAATGATGGTCTTATCCCGCTGCTCCTCCTGCCGCATGGCCTCGCTCCCGGAGGAAGCGCCCTCTTCTGTCTGTTTCAGCAATCGTTCTGCGTCTTTGATCGTACCCATAGTCTGCTCCTATATACATCGAAACCGTCCCCCGCTGATGAAAACAGGGGACGGTCCAAACTCTTTATTACTATGAACTATAATAGTGCCTGATCGTGCAAAAGTAAAGCAGTCATGCCTTCTTTACTTCCGGAAGGGCTCGCCGGCATGGGCGATGCCGGTATACCGGTGAATATCCTCGTCGGTCGTGACCAGATCTGCCATCGACAGATCATGAATATCATCATGGCCGGTGATCCTGGCAAAGGTCTGCAGCTCACGGAAGGTCGTCTGGAAATAGTTCCCGACGCGCTTTGCTGCTGCCTCCTGCGGAAAACGCTTCCTAAGCTCCGGATCCTGGGTAGCCATGCCTACAGGACACAGGCCGCTGCCGCAGATCCTGTACTGCTGGCAGGCCGCCGCGATCATCGGCGCGGTTGCCACGGCCACAGCCTCTGCGCCCATGGCGATCGCTTTGGCAAAGTCCGCGGACACCCGCAGTCCGCCGGTGATGACCAGATCAATATCCTCCGCTCCGACCTCATCCAGATATTTTCTGGCCCTTGCCAGCGCATAGATCGTGGGCACGGTGGTCGATTCCCGAAGGAGGAACGGACTGGAGCCGGTGGCACCACCCCGGCCATCGATGGTGATGAAATCGGGCCCTGCATAGACCGCCTCCTCCAGATCAGCCTCGATCCGTCCGGCCGCAAGCTTGATGCCGATGGGCCGGCCTCCGGACCGGCGCCGGAGCATAGCAACCATCTCCCGCAGATCTTCTCTGGAGTTGATTTCTGCAAACCGGCTCGGGCTCTGGATATCCTCGCCCACCTTTTTGCCGCGGATCGCCGCGATCTCCGGTGTGACCTTTTCCCCGGGAAGATGACCGCCCATCCCTGGCTTTGTGCCCTGACCGATCTTGATCTCGATGGCGTCGGCATCCTGCAGGTTCTCATCCGTCACGCTGTACTTGTTCGGAATATACTCAAAAATATATTTGAACGCTGCTGCCCTCTCCTCGGGAAGAATACCGCCCTCCCCGCTGCACATGGCCGTGTGCGCCATGGCCGCACCCTTGGAAAGCGCGACCTTTGCTTCTTTGGAAAGCGCACCAAAGGACATGTGGGACACATAGACCGGTCCCTCCAGCAGCATCGGCTTTTCGGCTTTCTTTCCGATCACGGTGATCAGATTTACATGCTCATCATCCAGCAGCGGCGCCGGATCGAGCTGCGCTCCGAGAAGCAGGATATCCTCCCACTTCGGCAGGGGAAGCTGTGTGCCCATGGCTGCACTGACCGACTTTCCACTCACTGCCATCTCGTGGATCACATCCATGTACCTGGCATCCGGATCGGTACGGGCATACTGCGCATCGTAGGCCAGAGGATTCTCCCCGGCGGTTTCATTTCCTAAAACAGGCTCTTTCTTGCCCTCTTCCTCCTGGAGCACAAACTTTGATGCCGGCTGCCTGCACAGCGGACATTCCGTAAGCTGTGCGAAGGGCACGCCCTCCTTCTCCTCATCATAAATATATCCGCAAACACTGCATCTGTAGACTGCCATATGCGCTGCCTCCCTTTCCCGGGCCGCTCCCTGCGGCCATGCCTTTCTGAGGTTTCTTCTGCTGCTATGTTCCGTCTGTTTTTATCTGAATCTTTCCGGTTTTCCTTTCACTTTTCAGTATAAAAGACCAGCTCTGCGGCGTCAACTCTGCAGGACCCAGGCGGGCCGAATCGCATAAAAAAGGCGCCTGCGTAACGGGACCATATCTGCTCACACGTTGTCTCCTCGTCGGCGCTGCGCCGCCTATTGCGGACGCTTCCGACAAACTCGGGCCGCTGGCCTCGTGAAATCCACAAGGTAATAACAAGGCCCTCAGACAGTGTCTCCAGCGTCCGCGCTATGCTCGCGCCTCTGTCGTCGACTGCCTAACGTTCGCAGGATATGGTTCCGTTCCACAGGCGGCTGCTTTCCACAGTTACTTTTGACCGTCTGATTTTGTCTCTTCCTCCCGCAGTATCCTTGCAAAGGCGTGGATCAGCTTGGCTGTGATGCCCCAGATCGTCCGCCCTTCATAATTATAGAACAGGATCTCCCGTTTCCCGTTGATCCACCGGTAATTTCTGCCGCCGACGATCCGGTCGAAGGGGAAATCATCCTCCGGCTCCTCATTTAGGGAGACCCGGTAGCGCTCCGGCTCTGTCTCCTGAAAGAAGGAAAGCGGCACGGTGAAGACCTCAGCCACCTCATCCGGACTGAAGGTTCCGTCGTAACCGGTTAATTCTCCGACGCATGCGTAGATCGTCCGGCCCTTTCCGGTCGAGAAGTAATCGGACTGGCCGATGAGCCGGATCTGTTCGGCCTTGATGCACAGCTCTTCGCAGGTCTCCCGTACGGCTGTCCGTGCGATCGTCTCCCCCTCTTCCATGCCGCCGCCGGGAAAACTGATGTCTCCGCCCTGAAGGATGCTCCCGGCGCGGACCTCGAACAGGACCTCCGGTCCCTTAGGACCATCGATGAGCGGGATCAATACCGCTGCCCGGAATTCCTTCTCGCTGTCGATCCTCCCCGGCACATGTTTCCGGAAAACGGTTTCTATATGGCTGATCATTTTTTCCTCCTGATGAAACGTCCTGTTTTTCAGATTCAGTTCCTGATTCGTGGTCAGAAAAACCGGCCGTCATCCTGGAGGACAACCGCCGGTTTTTCTATCGATACTGTTCTGATCTGTCAAGGCCTCTGCCTTCTGCCGAAGGTCTCGCCTTCCTGAAGGCAGCTCTCTTTAGCCTACTCTCAAACGGAATTTTTGGATCTCTCTCTCGTCGCTGACCCGCTCCATCTCAGCGCCAAGGCCCCGGAGCTTCAGGTCGAAGTCTTCATACCCGCGCAGGATGTAGATGATGTCATCTACGACGGTCACACCCTCTGCCGCAAGACCGGCAATAACAAGGGCTGCGCCTGCACGCAGATCCGGCGCGCTGACTCTGGCTCCGGTCAGGAGCTCGCAGCCGTCGATGATCGCGGTGTTGCCTTCTACCTTGATGTTTGCACCCATGCGGGTGAGCTCATCGGCGTATTTGAAACGGTTCTCAAAAATACTCTCGGTCACGATACTTGTGCCGTTTGCCAGACACAGCGCTACGCTGATCTGGGGCTGCATGTCGGTCGGGAATCCGGGATAGGGGAGCGTCTTTACATGGGTCTTGCCCAGACGTTTTTTCGCACAGATCCTGACGGCATCGTCAAACTCTTCGACCTCGCATCCGATCTCCTCCAGCTTTGCTGTCATGGAGTCCAGATGCTTCGGGATAACATTCTTGATCAGCACGTCGCCTCTGGTGGCGGCTGCTGCAAACATGTAGGTTCCTGCCTCGATCATGTCAGGCACGATGGTGTAGCTGGTCTTGTGGAGACGTTCCACACCGCGGATACGGATCACATCCGTACCGGCACCCTTGATGTTGGCACCCATGCTGTTGAGGAAATTCGCCGCGTCAACCACGTGGGGCTCACGTGCGGCGTTCTCGATGATCGTGTTGCCGCGGGCCATCGCCGCAGCCATCATAATGTTGATCGTGGCACCGACAGAGACCATGTCCAGGAAGATATGGGCGCCGTGCAGATCCTCCGCCGAAGCGTAGATCACACCGTGCCGGATCGTTACATTTGCGCCAAGAGCCCGAAAGCCCTTCAGGTGCTGATCGATCGGACGGCTCCCGATGTTGCATCCGCCCGGAAGCGGAACCTCTGCCCTCTTATACTTGCCAAGGAGCGCTCCCAGAAGATAATAGGAAGCACGGATTTTTTTGATGAATTCGTAATCAACGCTGACCGAACCGATCGTAGATCCATTTATGCGCACAGAATGACGGTCAACCCGCTCAACGGTGGCACCGATGACCGAGATGGCCTCAAGCATAACATTTATATCACTAACATCCGGAATATTTTCGACCAGAACGGTCTCATCGGTCATAATTGCAGCCGTAAGAATAGCAAGTGCAGCATTTTTGGCTCCACCGATCTCAACTTCACCGACCAGTGGATTGCCACCCTTAATCACATACTTATCCATTCTCCACCTCAAATGATATAACCGTCTGTAACTCTCCCCTTGCAGGCGGCCGTATAATGGAACGCACCGGGTCCCCTACTCCCGGACCATTCATATGATGATTTTAACCCATTCGGAAAAATTTGTAAACATGATAAATCGGCAACGATTTTCAGTGCTGTCTGTATTTTTCTGTCATATTCTGAAAATACATACGCAACTCCGTGTCCATTCCATATATAAGAAAACATTTTTCCATCCGGACGAACACACCCCAAAATAAGTCCCGCAAATCACACTCCTCCAGGAAGGGGGGCGCAGCGCCTGGAGCATCCATGAACCAGCGTCTTTGCCACTTCCTGCGCCTTGCCTCGATTCCGGGCAGGGATGGTCTTCATGAATCTGAGGACTTTTGCACCTTTCTGGGGCTTACCTCAATTCCAGGCTGTGCTGCTCTTCATGAACCCGACTCTTGGGCCCCCTCCAGCGCCTCCCGCACCAACAGAAGCGTTTCCTCTATATTCTTCCCGGATTCGTCCACCACGATGTCTGCATATTTTTCGTATAATGTGCAGCGCTCCCGGTAGATATCCAGCAGTGTCTGGCCATCCCGCAGGACAACGCCCCGGTTGTGCAGGTTTCCGAGCCGCCGCTTCAGCGCGCGATAGGAAAGCTTGAGGTAGACGATGGTTCCGATCTGACGGAAATGCTCCATGGCACGGGGGCCATAGACCACGCTACCGCCGGTCGAGATCACAGAATGCTGCACATCCAGCGCGGCATTGACCTGTTCCTCGATGGCGATAAAACCGTCGACGCCTTCCTCTTCAATGATCTCCCGAAGCAGCCGGTCCTCCTGCTGCTGGATCACCAGGTCGGAATCCACGAACCGATAGCCGATCTCCTTGGCCAGGATAACGCCCAGCGTGCTCTTTCCGACACCGGGCATGCCGATCAGTATGATGTTTTCCGGAAGTTTCTGTTCCATTGTTCTTCTTTTCCCTCCCGTGGGCAGTACCCCTGGATTCTTTCTTTCATTATGTATGCTCCGTCTTTGAACGGCAATCTCATATTGTCTACACCCTACCCTGTCCGGGCAGGAATTGCAAGCAAAAAAGGCAGCCCGCACGCTCTCCCTTTCGGAGAGCGCACAGACCGCCGCGCATATTTCCTTTATCCGGTGATCCGCAAATCAAAAGCCTGCGCCCCTTAAGGGTCTTGCTGCTTCGAATTCTTCGGGCGTTCTGAAACGCACAAAAGCCCGCGCCCTTGAAAGGGCTTGTCTTTCACGCCTTCTGCCTGTCTGTCCGGCGTGGTGATCACCTGCTGTTTTTATTAATCTTCCGTATAACCGTAGACCTTCCTGCCGTACCAGTGGCACTCATCCCGAAGGATCCGGTTAACTTCCTTAATGACCGGGTCTCCAAAATAGGAAAGAGGCCAGATATAGATTCCGTATCCGCCGCCGGGAGCATTCAGGTCGATGATATCCCGCACCTTCTGGCGCAGCTCTTCCTCGTCGTACTCCGGGTAATTCTTTGGCATGACCAGCGCCCAGTCTGCGCCGCCGATCAGGCCCAGTTTTCCTTTGTACTGTTCCTTGACCTTCATCAGATCATTGCTGTTCTGCATGGGCTCCAGGATGCTGACGCCGAAATCCACCATGTCCTGGATAAAGGGCTCTACATAGCCGCAGTTGTGGAACATGATCGGGATGCCTCTCTCCCTGGCCGGTTTCGCCATGCGGTCATAGACCGGCTTGAAGACCTGCCGGTAAGTCTCTACCGAGAAGAAGGGTGCGGTCTTTGCGCAGGTATCATCAAGCATATACCAGATGTCCGGTTTGTAAATGTCGATATACTTCGTGTACAGGGGCTCCAGGAAATCCACCATCGCATTCAGCATGTCGCTGACCGAATCCGGATCCTCATAGAGGGCCATCAGGCCATCGGCAAAGCCCATCAGGCCGACCAGCGTCTGGAAGGGCATCAGTCCGGGACCGCTCATGACAGCGCTCTGCTCCCGGTCTACCTGGAAGAACTGCAGATCCTTCTGATACTGCATCTCGAAATCGATATCCGGCACCTCCGGGAATTTGACGACCTTCTCCCAGTCCTCGATATCGTGCAGCAGAATAATGCTGGTATCGGGCATGGTCGCATTGTTCGTTCCCTCTGCGGCCCGGTAGGTCACGCCCCACATATCCTTTCCGCCGTCGACAAAGTGGGTCTCGTTAAAGATGTTGGGATTCATCATTTTTGTGGCGGCTTCGCCAAGATACGGCTCGCCCATCATTGTAAAATACGGAATGTACTCGGGCATACCGCCGTAGGCGATCTTCAGGAAATTATCTTTTGGTGAAATTTTTGCCATGGGTCCTTCCTCCTTTATACATCTCAGCCGCAGACGCGCGCAGGGAAAGATGCCTGAGCATCGCACGCGCCGCGTCAGGAACGCTGGGCGTTCCTGCATTCATTCCATCGGTCTTCCGCAGACCGGTCTGATGCGGCAGGATATCTGCCGGACATACGCGCCTTTCCGCCGGTATGTGCAGACATCCCTGTATATTTATGATATTCCTGCATATTTACGATTACTATGTTCACCGTCTCTAAAAATATCGGTGCTTCCCCTGGGATGTTTTTGTGCCCGGCCTGCATCCTGCCATTTCCGAAACATTTTTCGGACGTTTTCAACAGCTTCCGCTGGCAGAAATCACAAAAGTTCATACCTTATAATATAGAAACCCTTTACATGTATCGCGGGAGTATGCTAGAATTTCTAGTTAGATTTATCATATTTATGTTGTGCATTGTTAACCATCATTGCTGACCACACCTTTTTTTCGGAGTATCTGACCATGTTTCTTGAGATCCATGATATTCATAAATCCTTTGGCCAGGGGGACAGCCGGACAGAGATCCTGCGGGGGATCTCCCTGCCGGTGGACAAGGGAGAGCTCTGCGTGCTCCTTGGCCCGTCCGGCTCGGGAAAATCCACCCTTCTGAACATTATCGGGGGCATCGATTTCCCGGACAATGGCTTTGTCGCCATCAACGGTGAGCGGATGACCGGCATGTCCGACCGCGCCCTTACCGATTACCGGCGAAGGCACCTGGGCTACATCTTTCAGATGTACAATCTGATCCCCAACCTGACCGTACGGGAAAACATCGAGGTGGGTGCCTTTCTTGGCGATAATCCGCTGGATGTGGATGAGCTGCTGGCGGTCCTGGGGCTTTCCGCCCACAGCCGGAAGCTGCCCAGCCAGCTCTCGGGCGGCCAGCAGCAGCGCTGTGCCATCGGCCGGGCGATCGTCAAAAATCCGGATATCCTGCTGTGCGATGAGCCCACCGGCGCTCTGGACTACAAGACCTCCAAGGAGATCCTGAAGCTCATCGAGACCGTCAACCGGACCTATGGCAGCACGGTCATCATGGTCACCCACAACGATGCGATCCGCCTGATGGCCGACCGGGTCATCCGCCTGCACGACGGATCGATCCGCAGCGATGAGCGAAACGCCGTGCGGATACCTGCGGAGGAGCTGGAATGGTAACTACATCTTATGCCCGCACGGACGCCTCCAAAAAGCGACGTGCCGGAAACCCGCTGCGGCGCCGCCATCTGCGTGAGCTTCGGGCGGAGTTTGGCAAATACCTGGTCATTTTTCTGCTGATGATGCTGACGATCGGCCTGTGCTCGGGCTACCTGGTCGCCGACGGCAGCATGATCACGGCCTACAACGAAAGCTTCGAAAAATACAACATTGAAAACGGCAACTTTTCTCTGGAAAAGAAGGCCTCTCCCGCCCAGCAAAAGGCCATCGAGGAGGAGGGCGGCATCCGGATCTATGAGCTGTTCTACACAGAAAAGGAGCTCACCAGCGGATCGGTCCTCCGCCTGTTCCGAAACCGCAGCACCGTCGATCTTCCCTGCGTCATGCGCGGACGCCTGCCCGAGGGTCCCGGCGAGATCGCCCTTGACCGGATGTTTGCCTCAAACAATTCGATCCAGGTCGGCGATACCATCACCTTTGCCGACGGCAGCGCCTCCTGCACCGTCACCGGCCTTGTCGCCCTGTCGGATTACAGCACCATGTTCCGGAACAATACCGACACCATGTTTGACGCGCTGACCTTCGGCGTGGCCATCCTGGACGATACGGATTTTGCCGCTGTCGATCCGGATCTGATGACCTGGAACTATGCGTGGAAATATGAGCAGGAGCCATCTTCTGAGGCAGAAGAGGAGGATAGAGCCGCAGATCTTATGCAGATCATCTTCCGCAGCGCCTCTCTGACCTCCTTCGTCCCCCGCTATGCCAACCAGGCGATCAACTTTACCGGCAATGACATGGGCTCTGACCGGGCAATGGTCATAACCATCCTGTACATGGTGATCGTGATCATGGCCTTTGTCTTTGGCGTAACTGCCTCCAATACGGTTGTAAAAGAAGCCTCTGCCATCGGAACCCTCCGCGCCATGGGGTACACGTCCGGCGAACTGACCGTGCACTACATGGCCATGCCGCTGCTCACTGCCCTTGCGGGCGCCCTTGCCGGAAACATCCTCGGCTATACTGTTTTCAAGGATTTCTGCGCGTGGCTCTACTACAACAGCTACAGTCTGCCGACCTACGTCACTTTGTGGAATGCCGATGCCTTCATCCAAACGACCGTGGTGCCGCTGCTGATGATGGCCGTCATCACATTCCTGATCCTGCGTCTGAAACTCCGTCTTCCCCCGCGCAGCTTCCTCCGGGGTGAGCTGTCCGTCCGACGGCAGCAAAAGGCGCCGTACCTTCCTGCCGCGCTTCCCTTCTTCAGCCGGTTCCGCCTGCGCATTCTCCTGCAGAATGCCGGCAATTATCTGGTGCTGTATATCGGGATCCTGTTTGCAAATGTAATCCTCCTGTTCGGACTGGCGCTTCCCGATGTGCTGAAAAACTATCAGGCGGAGATCCAGAACAACATGCTCGCCGACTATACCTACATCCTCTCTGTACCGGTCGCCGCCCTTGACGAGAACCACAAACTCAGCAGCTTTTTGAACATGCTTGTCTTCGCCGACAGCGTGCAGACGGATAACCCGGACGCCGAAAAATTCTCGGCCGGCGCGCTGATGACCACCTTTGAAGAATACCGGCCGGAAGAGATCATGCTCTATGGCGTGGAGCCAGACAGCCGCTACGTCTCTCTGCCCCTTGAGAGCATGGATCCGGATGAAGTGTACATCTCCTCGGCCCTTAGCGAAAAATACCTGCTCCGCCCGGGCGATACCCTGACTCTGTCGGAAAAATATGAGGATACGCGCTATTCCTTCCATGTGGCCGGCGTCTACGACTATATGGGCGGTCTGGTGGTCTTCATGGACCGAACGGCGATGAACGATCTTTTTTCCTATGGAAAAGAATACTTCAGCGGCTATTTCTCCTCCTCACCGATCACAGATATCGACCCGTCCTGTATCGGTTCCGTTCTGGATCTGGAGGCTCTGACTGCCGTCTCCCGCCAGCTGGATCATTCCATGGGCGACTTCATGTATGTGCTGGATGCCTTTGCGGTGGCGATCTTCATGATCGTGATCTATCTGCTTTCCCGGATCATCATTGAGAAAAATGCCCATTCCATCTCGATGGTCAAGATCATGGGATACACCGACCGGGAGATCAGCCGCCTGTATATCCGCTCGACCACCATCTTCGTATTTCTGTCCATCCTGATCTCCCTTCCCCCGGTGACCATTGCGCTCAGGCAGATCTTCCGGTCGATCCTGATGGATCAGATGTCCGGCTGGCTGCCGCTTCACCTGAACAACAACCTGTACGTAAAGCTGATCCTGATCGGGATCTGCACCTACAGCGTGGTCGCCTTCCTGGAGTTCCGGAAGATCCGGCAGGTCCCGATGGACGAAGCCCTGAAAAATGTGGAATAAACCTTGTGCCGCCATCAAGGGCGGCAGGAAGGAAGTGCATATGAGAAAATACGCCAGGCAATGGACCGGTGCGGTCCTGGCCGCAGCCCTTATGCTCAGTGGCTGCATGGACACCAGCGGTTTTGACAGCTCAGGCTCCCTGGAAGGAGGCGCCGCCTCAGCCAGAGAAGCCATGACAGAAACCACAGTTATGCCGGATGCAGAAAACACGACGGACTCGGCGGCCGCCTCCGGAACCTTTAAGACATCCTCCTCTGACGCTTCGGGAAATGCCGGTGGCGGGGCCTCTGGGGCGTCCTCCTCTGACGCTTCGGCAAATGCCGGTGACGAAGTCAGGCCGACAAAGGAAGAGAGCGTAACGGTACGTGCGGCTGCCGACGGCACAGCAGAGAGCATCGACGTGGATGTTATTCTCTCCGGGGGCAGCGGCAGCACCCTCCGCGACGTTTCCCGCCTTAGCGGCATCCGCAATACCGAAGGCGTCGAGGAATATACGCTGCAGGGCACGGATACGCTCCTCTGGCAGTACCAGGGCGAGGACATCCACTATACCGGAACCGCTACGGATCCCCTCCCGGTCACGGAAAAGATCACCTATTTCCTTGACGGCAGGGAGATCGCACCCGAGGAGCTGGCCGGCAAAAGCGGCCGGGTCCGGATCCGGTTCGATTTTAAAAACCATACCGCCCGAACGCAGCCCGTCGTGCGCCGGACCGTAAAAGAAGAAAAGAACGATAATGAAGAAAAGGGCAAGGACAAAGAAAAAAACAGTGACGGAAAGACGGTTACAGAGGAAACGGTCCGCCTGGACAACATCGCCGTACCCTTCACCGTCATCACAGCTGTGCTTCTGCCGGAGGATACCTTCTCCCACGTAACGGTGGAAAATGGCAAAGTCCTGTCCATCGGCGGCTACTCCGTCGCCGTCGGAATGACCCTTCCGGGCCTTTCCGGCTCCCTGGATCTGGAAAACAGCAGTCTGGCCGAGGATATGGAGCTGCCGGAGTACGTCGAGATCGAGGCGGACGCGGAAAACTTCGCCCTTGATTTCACGGCCTCGGTCATCAGCTCCGGCCTTCTTACGGACGCCGATCTGTCGGGCCTCGAGGAGCTGGAAACGCTCCGCGGCGACATGGTCCTGCTGGATGAGGGGATGGATGAGATCGACGATGCCCTCGCCGGACTGGAGGAGGGGACCGGCGCTCTGCTCGACGGGATAACTGCCTACGCAAATGGCGCCAGTGAGCTTGGCTCCGGCCTTGCCGCCCTCTCCGGCGGACTGGCCGAGCTGGATAAAAATACCCCTCTGCTCACCCAGGGGACAGCCGCCCTCTCCGACGGGCTGGCACAGCTTTCTGCTGCCTTCCCGGAAACCCCGGCGATGAAGGATGCAGACGCAGAGGAGCTGAAAAAAGCTGCCGCTGCTCTGCTGATAGACATACAGGAGCTGGAGACGCGGGCCGCAGATGCAGAACTGAGCAAAGAAAAACTGGCCGCGATCATCCCGGCTCTGTCCGCTCTCTCACAGAAGGTGGCAGATATCAAGACCGCCATCGCCGGCCTGAAGGCTCTGGAAACACAGATAACAGAATCCGGCAGCAGCGCCTCTGCAGCTATCGGCGCAGCCCGGGACACACTGACGGATGCGGATGGTTCTCTGGCGGGCACCATCTCCCAGGCTGCCAGTGAAAAAGCCGCAGCCGCAGCACTCGCTGCCCTGGCAGATACAGAGCTGTCTGAAGAAGAAAAAGCCGCCATTGCGGAACAGATCGCAGCGAATACCGACATTTCTGCCGAGGCAGGCGCAGCCATAACAGACGCCCACTCCCAGGCCTCCGGTCTCCTGGACCAGGCACAGGCTCTGACCGATGCTCTGGCAGGGGCTGGCGGAATCACCGACGGCCTTCCGGAGGATGAGCTGGACGAGCTGGCCGCTGGTCTGTCAGAACTGCTGGCCGTCCTCGATCCGGAGCTAGCCGGACGCACGGTCAGCGATGCCTCCCGTCTGGAGGAAGCAGCAAAAACTGCCGGTATACCGGAGCTGCTGGAGGATATGAAAAAACAGCTCCTTCCCTTTGAAAAAATCACGACAACCGAAGAGATGGAAAAAGCCATCGACACTCTGCTGGCGGACTATGAAAACCTCAAGGGCAGTGTCGATGCTCTGAAAGAGGGCAGCGCCAGTGTAAACAGCGGCCTGGCCCTCTACGCCGAAGGCATCTCCCGCCTGCGGGACGCAGCCGGACTCCTCTCTTCGGGAAGCCAGGCACTTGGCGATGGCGGCGGCGCCCTGACAGAAGGAGCAAAGGAGCTGAACGAAGGCGCAGCAGAATTCCGGGAAGGCTTCAAAGAATTCGAAGAGGAAGGTTTTTCCGAGATGAGCGATCTCGTAAACGGCGACCTGTCTGACCTGGCAGACCGCATCACTGCCATCCGGGATGCCGACCGGGTCTACGACAACTACTCCGGCCTGGCAGACGGCACAAAAGGCTCGGTCCGCTTCGTGATCGAGACGGCATCCATCGAGGCGAATCAAAACTAAAGCTGGGTGCCGCACAAAGCAATCGTGCGGCACCCCAGTCTCTTGCCTGCTGCGCATAAGAAACGGCGGCTGCCCGGATATTCCGAAACAGCCGCCGCTCTTTTTTCATTTCTTTCCGCAAAACGAAAAGTTTATCTGAACTCCCGGAGGGGGAGATGCAGATCGCTTATACGATGCCCTGTGCCATCATGGCGTCGGCAACCTTCTTGAAGCCGGCGATGTTTGCGCCTGCGACATAGTCGCCTGCCAGGCCGTACTCCTTGGAAGCATCGTCGATGTTGTGGACGATGTTGATCATGATCTGTTTCAGCTTTGCATCGACCTCATCGAAGGTCCAGGACAGACGCTCGCTGTTCTGGGACATCTCCAGAGCGGAGGTGGCAACGCCGCCGGCGTTGGCAGCCTTGGCCGGTCCAAAGATTACGCCGTTCTCCTTCAGGTAAGCGGTAGCTTCCAGAGTAGAAGGCATGTTTGCACCCTCGCAGACAGCGGTTACACCGTTGGCAACCAGCATCTTTGCATCGTCCAGGTTCAGCTCGTTCTGGGTCGCGCAGGGAAGTGCGATATCACACTTGATGCTCCATACGCCTCTGCCCTCATGGTACTCTGCGTTCGGACGATAGTTCTTGTACTCGGTCAGACGTGCTCTCTTGACCTCTTTGATCTCCTTGAGAGCTGCCAGGTCGATGCCGTCCGGATCATAGACCCATCCGGTGGAATCGGAGCAGGTGACCGGCTTTGCGCCGAGCTGGTATGCCTTCTGGATCGCGTAGATCGCAACGTTTCCTGCACCGGAGACAACGCAGGTCTTGCCGGCGATGTCGATATTGTTGATCTTCAGGAGCTCCTCTGTGAAGTACAGCAGACCGTAGCCGGTAGCCTCTTTTCTTGCCAGAGATCCGCCGTAGGTCAGACCCTTACCGGTCAGAACGCCCTCGTAGATGTTTTTGATTCTCTTGTACTGGCCATACAGGTAGCCGATCTCACGGCCGCCTACGCCGATATCACCGGCCGGAACGTCGGTGTCTGCGCCGATGTGGCGGGCAAGCTCAGTCATAAAGCTCTGGCAGAAGGCCATGATCTCTCTATCGGATTTGCCCTTGGGATCGAAATCGGAACCGCCCTTGCCGCCGCCGATGGGAAGGCTGGTCAGGGAGTTCTTGAAGATCTGCTCAAAGCCAAGGAACTTGATGATTCCGATATTTACGGACGGATGGAAGCGAAGGCCTCCCTTGTAGGGTCCGATCGCGCTGTTGAACTGTACGCGGTATCCGGCATTTACCCGGACCTGTCCGTTGTCGTCTACCCACGGCACGCGGAAACGGATCTGGCGCTCCGGCTCTACAAGACGCTCCAGAAGAGCTGCCTTTCTGTATTTCTCCTCATCCTTCTCGATTACCGGGCGAAGGGTATCCAGGACTTCCTTAACTGCCTGATGGAATTCCGGCTGTGCGGGGTTTTTCGCGATGACAAGCTCCATGACCTCATCTACGTAAGACATACTGTGATTCCTCCTTTTTCTGGTCAAAAACGTCTCTGCACGCAGTACGTGCTATACATAAAACCGGCTGCCTTCTTTCCTTTTTGCAGCCGCCGTCCGGATAAAAGCTCTGCCTGCGGGAGATGCCTCATACCTCCCGGATAGCAAAAAAGCACAGACCTATAGCGGGATAGACGCCTTTGTCTGTGCTTCATTATCCATTCGGATGCTCTGAAAGCCGGCGGGCTTTTTGCCTTTCCCGGCGAATTCCAGTAAATAATACAACATCTCTTCCAATTCTTCAATAACCTTTCTGTGAAAATTTCCTTCTGTCCGCACCTTTTGCGGGCTGCCGCCCCGCTTTTTGTGCAGATTTCGGCCAAATTCCCGCAGGTTCGGCAAAACTTGGCCTTTTTATCTTTGATTTTCTATGCTATACTGATTGGAGAATTTTTTGAAAATGAGGTGACTCGTATGGCAGATGAAACATTGACAATGGACGATTTTTCCAAGGCAGTAGATGACTCCTTTACTTCCTTTAAGGATGAGGGCGAAGCTAACTGGGAAAAATTAAAAGAGTACCAGGCGGCCAAGACTCCTATGACCGTGACCGTAGACGGCGTGGTCAACAAAGGTGTTATCTCTAACGTGGAAGGCGTTCGCGGATTTATTCCTGCTTCCCGTCTGGCACTTGGCCGTGTGGAAGACCTGAACGAATATCTGGGCAAGGAGATCCAGGTCCTCGTTCGTGAGATCGATGAGCAGAAGGGACGTCTGATCCTTTCCGCAGTCGAGCTTCTTCGCGCTAAGGCAGCTGAGGAGAAGAAAGCAAGGATTGCCGCAGTTGAGGTTGGCTCTGTCCTTGACGGAAAGGTAGAGAGCCTGCAGCCGTACGGCGCTTTTATCGATCTTGGAAGCGGCATGTCCGGACTGGTTCATGTCTCCCAGATCTCCCGCAACCGCGTAAAGAGCCCGGATGCCGTTCTGTCTGTCGGACAGGAAGTTAAGGTCAAGGTTATCGCGGTTAAGGACGGCAAGCTCAGCCTGTCCATGAAGGCTCTGGAGGAGGCTCCGGAGGAGAAGCGGGAAAGAGAAGAGTCCGCTCCCAGAGATTTCAAGCTTCCGAAGGCAGAGGCCGTTACCACAAATCTCGGCTCCCTGCTCAAGGGCATCAAGCTGGATTAATATCAACCGCTGCAGCAGTATACGTACCGTCTGCAATAAAAGGGAAGCTGGCCGCATTGGCCGGCTTCCCTTTTTTTCGGATATCAGGAATGACTTCCTGGAGCGTCGCGGCAAGAACGCCGGGGCGTTCTTGAAAAAAAGGAACTGCCGTCAGTTTTTACCGCTGACGGCAGTTCCTTTTTATGCATTTCCTTTTTTCTCGTTTTCCGGGCTTGTCTGCCCTTCCGGCTCTCTGCCTGGGTCTTCCGCGGGATCGGTACTGCTGCTGCCTATGAGCTGCAGCTTTTCCTTCCGGCTCATCTGCTTGATGAGGACCTCCCGGCGCATGGCCTCCTGTCTGGTCGGAAAGCATTCGCTGTACACCAGCTCCACCGGACGGTGGGTGCGGGTGTATTTTCCGCCTTTGCCTGCGTTGTGGGTCTGCAGCCGTTTTTCCAGATCATTTGTCCAGCCGGTATACAGGCTTCCATCCGCACAGCGCAGAATGTAGGTATAATTCTGTCCTGTGCTCTGCCCGGTCAGGCTGGCCTTGTCCTCCTGTGTCACCGCGCTGTCCCCTTAGAAGCCTTCGCCCTCTTCACTCTCCGTCTCTTCCGGAGGAGCGGCGGGCAGCTGGTTGTACATATAGATCGCATCTGTAGCATTGACGTAGTCGTTCTCGCTGTAGCCGATGCCGTCCGCTGTGACAAGGATATATTCGACCCCGTCATAGGAGATGGCCAGGCTGGCCAGGCATCGTCCGGCTTCATCGGTGTATCCGGTCTTTCCTCCCTCGATCACCGCGCCGTTGTCCAGGCGGGATTTCTCCAGATAGGTAAAGGTCGTGCTGCTCAGCACGATACCGACCTCATGATAGGGGGTACCGGTGGTGGTGTACAGATGAGCGGTAAATACGGACCGGAAGGTCTGGTTGTCCAGCGCGTAGGAAAGAAGCGTTGCCATATCCTGGCAGGTGGATACCATATACTCATCCTGCAGGCCGGTGCAGTTGGTAAAGTTCGTCGATGCCATGCCAAGCTCCTGGGCCTTTGCGTTCATCAGCTTGACAAACTCAGCCTCCGAGCCGGCCACATGATTGGCAAGCGCATAGCAGGCGTCCGCACCGGAGGGCAGCATGGCACCGTACAGCAGATCCATGACCGGAACCGTCTCACCGGGCTCAAAGCCTGCACGGCTGGCTTCTGCAACCCAGGCGGCATCGATCTCCTCACCGGTAAAGGTATATTCCTCTTTCAGGTCTCCGGTATTCTCGATGGCGACCAGAACCGTCATCATCTTTGCCATGGACGCCGGATAGATGGCCTCGGTGCTGGCCTTATCATAGACGACCGCCCCGTCTGCCAGACGAAGCATCAGTGCCTTCTGGCTGACCAGTCCGTCTCCGTTGATCACCGGCAGCTCACCCAGCCGGTCGCTGATCGACGGTGTCGGCACAGGTGTCGCCTCGGGTGTGGGCGTTTCCGTTACAAATTCTGTTTTCTCCCCGACATAGGTGATGGAAAGGCTTTCCACGGCTTCACTGGCGACCGTATTTTTCTCCGCCTCGACTCTGGCCCGCAGCAGCGTGACCAGCACGCCGACGATCAGCAGAGCCAGCAGCACAACGATGATGGAGATGACCAGAAGGATACGCTTTTTGATCTGGCGCTCCCTTGCCCGCCTTTCTTTGCGTTCAGCGGAAGATTCCCGCATAGTTCTCCTTGTTTCAGACATAATTGACTCCCCTTTCAATTATCCCTCAGTATAGCGAAAAAGCTGTGGAAAAGCAAGGAAAAGCAAGGAAAGCGCCCCGGCCGGAAGGAAACCGGCCGGGGCGCAGCATTCTGCACATTTCTGCATCTGCCCTCATATGGCAGTGCTTTGCATTATTCGCCTTTGATCTTCTTCTCGAAGGCCTTGTTCTCCTTCCCGTTCCGGAAGTAGCCGCCGATGATCTTTCCGGCACCCTTGAAGAAGTGGCCGTTCACCGCCTCGACGATACCGTCGACCATGTCCATGCTGACCATGCCGCCGGTCATCTTGGCTACCGCACGGAAGGGCATGTTGTAGATGAACAGAACGTTCAGATCCGGCTTTCCTGCCGCTTCTGCTTTTTTCTTCTTGCCGTCCAGAACCTTGTAGACCATACGGCCGAGGCCGGACTTTGCATTCTGCAGCTGGCAGAAGGCATCGTTTGCTGTAAGACTGCTGCCCCAGCTGCCGTCCGGGATCGGATAACCCAGGACCTTCTCGTACTGATCATCCGGAACATTGGTGATCTCACCGCTGTAGTAAGCCGGGATCTCTTCCTTATTGTAAGGATTCTCATCGCCGGTGCCCGCGACCTCCAGCGTGCCGGTGAGGCGGACATCCTCGACGCTGGCAGCGATCATGATCTCATAGCTGCCGCCCTCGACTGCCCAGCCGTTCTTCCTCATGTTCCAGTAACGGAAGGTGTACTCGTTAAAGGGGATCTGCACGGTCTTGCTCTCGCCTGCGGCAAGGAAGACCTTGACAAAACCCTTGAGCTCCTTCTTCGGCCGGAAGACCTCAGCGCCGGGAAGGCCGACATAAAGCTGTGCAACTTCTGCACCATCATACTTTCCGGTGTTGGTAATGGTAAAGGTAGCGCCCATCTCGTCCACCTTCAGATCAGAATACTCGAAGGTCGTATAGGACAGACCAAAGCCAAAGGGATATTTGACCTTTACGCCTGCGGTATCATAGTAGCGGTATCCGATGTAGATGCCCTCTCTGTGCTCGGTATTTCTCTCCTTTGCCGGATAGTAGCGGTAAGCCGGGGTATCCGGAAGATCGAAGGGATAGGTCTCGGCAAGCTTTCCGGAGGGATTGACCTTGCCGGTCAGCAGATCCAGGATCGCGCCTGCGCCGGCCTGGCCGGTCAGGTAGCCGTGAAGGATCGCCTTGAGATCGGAATCCCAGTTCATCTCGATGGATGCGCCTGCGCTCAGGACACCGACAATATTCTTGTTGACGGCTGCCATAGCCTGCAGCACATCCACCATGTTCTGCGGAATGTGGAGATGGGTACGGTCCAGTCCCTCGGACTCGCTCATCTCGTTCAGACCGAAGAAATACAGGACAACATCCGCTGCCTCGGCCAGAGAAACGGCCTCACTCTTGAGCGCCTCATCCGCCTCGCCCTGACGGTTGTAGCCTCTGGACATGCCGACGACCTCAAGCTCCGGATATTCCTTAACCATCTCCACGATGGTCTCCAGCTTTGTATTGTTGACCATGGAGGAGCCTGCGCCCTGGTAGCGCGGATCAAAGGCAAAATCACCGATGATGGCGACCTTGCAGCCAGCCTTCAGCGGAAGGATCTCTTCCTCGTTTTTCAGCAGGACCGCACACTGGGAAGCTGCCTTTCTGGCGATGGCGTGATGGGCTTCCTTGTCAAAATCTGCCGGTCTGTTCTTTGCTGCCTCTGTGGTCTCCAGAACGGCATCCAGCAGCGTGTCGACACGCTCATCCAGCTCTTCCATCGTCAGGCGTCCTTCCTGGACGGCCTTCATCAGGATACGTGCGCTGTCCAGACCCGGTGCCGGCATCTCCAGATCGGAACCAGCCTTTACGCCGGCCACATGATCATTGGAGCCGCCCCAGTCGGTAACGACCATGCCGTCATAGCCCCAGTCGCCCCGCAGGATATCCTTCAGCAGATGCTCGTTCTCATTTGTATAGGTTCCGTTTACCTCGTTGTAGGAGGTCATGATGGCCTTGACGCCGCCCTGCTTTACCGCGATCTCGAACTGGGTCAGGTACAGCTCACGCAGCGTACGCTCGTCCACAACCGCGTTGACCGCCATACGGCGCTCCTCCTGGCTGTTCACGGCAAAATGCTTCGCGCAGGCACGGACGTTCTGGCTCTGGACACCCTTGATATAGCCGACAGCCATGCAGCCGGCCTGGATCGGATCCTCGGAATAATACTCAAAGTTACGGCCGCACAGCGGGCTTCTCTTCATGTTCATGCCCGGTCCAAGAAGAACCTGGACATCCTCGACCATAGCCTCCTCGCCGAGCGTCCGGCCGATCTCCTCGGCAAGATCGATATCCCAGCTGCTGGCAACGGTCGCAGCAGACGGCACACAGGTAGCGGGAAGAGACGGATTCAGGCCCAGGTGGTCACCTGCCCCTGCCTGACGGCGGACACCACTCGGTCCATCACTCAGGTACATCTCCGGAATGCCCAGACGCTTGAAATCCCAGGTCATCCACTCGCCCTTGCCGCCCATAAAGGCGCACTTTTCTTCCAGTGTCATCTGTTTCACAATGTCTTCATGCTTCATCCGCAAAAACCCTCCTTGCTCCAGAATACATCTATTCTTTGTCGACAGTTTCTTCCTGCCGTAATCCCCGCATAACAGCAGAATATTCTATTAAATAATGATACCATATCAGTATCCTTTTTGTCAGTACAGGGAGTATTAAAAAATGGTGCTGTTCCTGCATAACTGTATACGCGCCGCGCATAGCGGGGCAAAACCGCACCACGCAAAAAAAGCTGCCGCGGCAGACGTAATCGTACATAACCATTCTGAAGGGAACATCCGCAACGCCGGTACTTAGGCCAGCGAGATGGTCCCCATCTGAGCGGGCCTTTAGTACCGCTGCGTGAGGACAGAGCGCGAGCGTTTCCCGCAAGAATGATTATGTACGAAGGTCCTGCCGCGGCAGCTTTCTTTGACAGCATCTTTTGTGCTGCCTTCTTTTTTTAACACATTGTCGTAAAACCTGACAGCCGGCTGCGGTTTTACAGGCAGCCGAAATTGATCATGGCCTGCCGGAGGATCTCCTGGTGTTCGCTTTCCATCTCGACCAGCGGAAGCCTCGGTTTTCCGACCTTGAAGCCCTGCATGTTCAGCGCTGCCTTGACCGGAATCGGATTGACCTCGCAGAACAGTGCCCGGCACAGCTCGAGCGCCTTGATCTGCAGCTTTGCCGCCTCGGCGTAATTGCCGTCCAGGCAGGCCTGGACGATATCATGTGTCTGCTGCGGTGCGACGTTCGACAGCACCGAGATGACACCCTTGCCGCCAAGAGAGCAGATCGGCACGATCTGGTCGTCATTGCCCGAATACACATCCAGGCTTCCCTCGGCCAGCTCGATCAGTTTTGCCACCTGGCTGATGTTGCCGGAAGCCTCCTTTACGGCGGCTACCTGCTCGACGTTCTTGCCGAGCCATGCGGCTGTCTCCGGCAGGATGTTCGTCCCCGTCCGGGACGGCACGTTGTACAGGATGCACGGCAGCTTTGTGGACTCTGCGATCGCCGTATAGTGGGCGATCAGACCCTTTTGTGTCGTCTTGTTGTAGTACGGCGCAACAAGAAGCAGGCCGTCCGCACCAAGGGCCTCCGCCTCCTTTGACATCATGATGGCGTGGGCCGTATTGTTGGAACCAGTCCCGGCAATGACCGGTATGCGGCCTGCCGTCTTTTCCACACAGTACCGGATCGCCTCCAGATGCTCGTCGTCATCCAGGGTCGGAGCCTCTCCTGTCGTACCGACCGCGATGATCGCGTCGGTGTGTCTGGCGATCTGATCCTCGATCAGCGCACCAAAAACTTCATAATCAATTTCTCCACTTTCCTTCATCGGCGTTACGATGGCAACGCCTGCGCCAGTAAATATTGACATAACCCTTTCCTCCCATCTTCGTTTATTATACCCCAAAGCGGCACGAATTTAAAGGTCCTGGAGTGCTCTTCTCCACCTTCCCTTTGCAGGCATATTGTTTCCGCAGGGCGGGATGTGCTATACTGACCGGAGTATGAAGGCCGGCATGGCACAGATCCGCTGCCTTCCCGCTGCCTCTCCTATCTGAGGCGTGCCGTATGTCCTGATGCGGCACAGGAGGATGAGAAAAGCAGCTTTCGCCAGACACGTTCTTTAGGCCCATCCTGCAGACAGATACAGGAGGTATCTCCCATGAGCAATGAACCCTTAAAACCCGAAGATTATGTCGAGCCCCGCTGCGTTCTCTGCGGTGACCCTTATGGAAAGGTGCCGGAGGTAAAGCCGGTCCCCCAGCAGCGCATCATCGACAAGATGAACGATTATATGAGCCGCCGGGATTATGCCGGCGCCGAGCGCCATCTGCTTTATTGGCTGGAGGAGGCCCGCCTGGGCCAGGATCTGCGCGGCCAGCTGATGCTGCACAATGAGCTCATCGGCCACTACCGCAAGACCGGCGAAAAGGATAAGGCCTTTGCCAGCATCGAGGAGGCGCTGCGTCTTCTGGACGTGCTGGATTTCCAGGGAACCATCAGCGCCGGCACGACCTATGTCAACGCGGCAACCGCAAGCAATGCCTTTGGTGAAAACCTGCGCGCCCTTCATCTGTTCGGTCAGGCGCGCCAGGTATACGAATCCGCGTCCCGCACGGACCCGGCTCTCCTGGGCGGTCTCTACAACAACATGGCTCTGGCCTGCAGCTCTCTCGGCCGCTGGGACGAGGCCTTCTCTCTCTATGAAAAAGCGATGGAAGTCATGGGCAAGGTGGAAAATGGCAGTCTGGAGCAGGCGATCACCTGCCTCAACATGGCCGATGCCCTGAATGGGCAGTATGGCTATGAGGCAAAGGAAAAGGAGATCTGCGATCTGCTGGACCGGGCTCTGGAGCTTCTCGAAGCGCCAAACTCGGCAGATCCCGGCTACTGTGCCTTTGTTTTTGAAAAATGTGCACCGAGTTTCTCCTACTACGGCTATTTCCTGGCAGCAGAGGAGCTGACGGCAAAAGCGGAGGCGATCTATGCGCGGACTTGAACTATCCAGAGAATATTTTGAACAGTACGGACGGCCGATGCTGGAAAAGGATTTTCCGGAGCTGCTGCCCTTCCTGGCGGCCGGTCTTGCCGGAAGCGGCTCTGAGTGCTTCGGCTTTGACGACGAGATCTCGGCGGACCACGACTATGAGCCAGGCTTCTGCCTGTTTCTGCCGGACGAATCTGTCGTAGACCGCCGCAGCGCCTTTTTGCTGGAGCGGGCCTACGCAAAGCTCCCAAAGGAATTCCACGGGTTCACCCGGCCGCTTATGCAGCCGGTGGGCGGCGCCCGCCGGGGCGTCATCCGGACCTCCGAGTTTTTTGCCGACCGTCTTGGCGCGGAAAATGGAGAACTGGATGCGCGGCAGTGGCTGACACTTCCCGAGCAGTCTCTGGCAGAGGCGGTAAACGGCGAGATCTTTATGGACAACTACGGCGAGGTCACCCGCATCCGCGAGGCGGTACAGCATTATCCCGAAGACATCCTCCGGAAAAAGCTGGCCGGCGCACTCCTTTTGGCTGCCCAGGCCGGCCAGTACAATTATACTCGCTGCCTGCAGCACGGTGAGCAGGCGGCAGCCCAGATGGCCGTCTTTGAATTTGTAAAGCATGCCATGCAGGCGATCTTTCTGCTGAATGGTGTCTACCAGCCATACTACAAATGGAGCTTCAGGGCCCTTCGGGCTTTGCCCGTCCTCTCCCTGGAGGCAGAGCTGATGGAATATCTGATCACCACGGACAATGAGCCGGACACCAGCGAGGAAAAATACAACGTGATCGAAGGTATCGCCGCCGATATCATCGACGAGCTGATCGACCGCGGCCTTACCGAGGCCAACTGCGGCGATCTGGAAAAACATGCCTATTCGGTAAACGACGGCATCCGGGATCCCAAACTGCGCAACCTGCACATCCTTGCCGCCGTCTGATCCGGAAGAAAGGATAGGACCTATGAAAATTCACGGACTTCAGAAGATGACGCTGCTCGACTTCCCGGGCAGGGTCGCCTGTACGGTCTTTCTGGGACACTGCGACTTCCGCTGCCCCTTCTGCCACAACTATGAGCTGATCGACGGCAGCGCACCCGCTATCATGGACGATGAAGAGCTCTTTTCCTTCCTGGAGAAGCGCCGCGGCCTGCTTGAGGGCGTCGCCATCACCGGCGGAGAGCCCTGCCTGAACCGGGATCTGCCCGACCTGATGCGCCGCATCCGCAGCCTGGGCTATGCCGTCAAGCTCGACACCAACGGCAACCATCCGGCCATGCTCCGCCAGATCCTGAGCGAAGGCCTGGCCGACTATGTCGCCATGGACATCAAAAACAGCCCGGCAAAATATGCCCTCACGGCCGGCCGCGATGCGCTGGATCTGGATCCCATAAAGGAGAGCATCCGCCTTCTGATGGAGAGCGGTGTCGACTATGAATTCCGGACGACCGTCGTGGACGAACTCCACGAGGCGGAGGACTTCGAGGAGATCGGAAAGCTGATCTGCGGGGCAAAACGCTACTTCCTGCAGTGCTTCACCGACCGGGATTCCGTCCCCTATGGCAACCTGCACGCGCCATCGGCCGAAAAGCTCCGCGCATACGCGGAAATTGCCGCCCGGTATGTGCCGGATACCTCGCTAAGGGGCGTTGACTGATAATTTCCGGCTGTCCGGGGGCAGTTGCTGACGATTATCCCTTCGGCCGGCCGGATTACGGCAATTCTATCTCTCCATAGGGGATATTTTCTTTCGGCATACCAGATATTGTGTTTTTGTTAAATTTTAAATCTAAATATTGACCAAACCAACCCTCCGTGATACCATATGAAGCGTGCCCCATTCAGGTCTGAATGGGGTATACTGCGCAAAGATCAACCATTATATCCAAGGGGGGTTATATTTATGTATCAGGTCGTAAAACGAGACGGCAAGATCGCCGATTTCCAGATCCATAAGATCAGCGACGCTATCACAAAGGCATTTGAAGCACTAAACAAGCAGTACCATCCCAGCGTGATCGAGCTGATCGCTCTTCATGTTACTTCCGATTTCGAGAGCAAGATCGAGGGTGACCGGATCACTGTCGAGGCAATCCAGGACAGCGTTGAGAAAGTCCTTTCCGAGTCCGGCTACGCAGATGTAGCCAAGGCTTATATCCTGTACCGCAGACAGCGTGAGAAAGTCAGGAACGTCAATTCCGCCCTGCTCAACTACAAAGATCTGGTCGACAGCTACCTCAAGATCAACGACTGGCGTGTAAAGGAGAATTCCACCGTCACCTATTCTGTCGGCGGACTGATCCTGTCCAACTCCGGCGCCATCACCGCCAACTACTGGCTGAGCGAGGTCTATGACGATGAGATCGCTGAGGCACACCGCAGCGCAGCCATCCATCTGCACGACCTGTCCATGCTGACCGGATACTGTGCAGGCTGGAGCCTGAAGCAGGTCATCCAGGAGGGCCTTGGCGGCGTTCCCGGCAAGATCACCTCTTCTCCGGCCAACCACCTTTCCACCCTCTGCAACCAGATGGTCAACTTCCTGGGCATCATGCAGAACGAGTGGGCCGGCGCACAGGCATTCTCTTCCTTTGATACGTATCTGGCTCCCTTCGTCAAGGTCGACAACCTTTCCCAGAAGGAGGTCAAGCAGTGTGTCCAGTCCTTTATCTATGGCGTCAATACCCCCAGCCGCTGGGGCACACAGGCTCCCTTCTCCAACATCACCCTTGACTGGGTCGTCCCGAACGATCTGAAGAACCTTCCTGCCATCATCGGCGGCAAGGAGATGGACTTCACCTACGGCGACTGCCAGAAGGAAATGGATATGGTCAACAAGGCCTTCATCGAGATCATGATCGAGGGCGACGCCAACGGACGCGGATTCCAGTATCCGATCCCGACCTACTCCATCACCAGGGACTTCGACTGGAGCGAGACCGAGAACAACAAGCTGCTCTTCGAGATGACCGCCAAGTACGGCACTCCATATTTCTCCAACTACATTAACTCCGACATGGAGCCCAGCGATGTCCGTTCCATGTGCTGCCGTCTGCGTCTTGACCTGCGCGAGCTGAGAAAGAAATCCGGCGGCTTCTTCGGTTCCGGCGAGTCCACCGGCTCCATCGGTGTCGTCACCATCAACATGCCGCGTATCGCCTACCTGGCCAAGGATGAGGCAGACTTCTACCGCCGCCTGGATGCGCTGATGGATCTGTCCGCCCGCAGCCTGAAGACAAAGCGTACCGTCATCACCAAGCTTCTGGATCAGGGACTGTATCCCTACACCAAGCGCTACCTGGGCACCTTTGAGAACCACTTCTCCACCATCGGCCTGATCGGCATGAATGAGGTGGGTCTGAATGCAAACTGGCTGCGCGCCGACCTGACCGATGCCAGAGTACAGCGCTTCACCCGCGACGTGCTCAATCACATGCGCGAGCGCCTGTCCGATTACCAGGAGAAATACGGCGACCTGTACAACCTGGAGGCAACTCCGGCCGAGTCCACCACCTATCGTTTTGCAAAGCACGACAAGGAGCTGTACCCGGACATCATCACCGCCAACATGAACGGAACGCCGTACTACACCAACTCCTCCCACCTGCCCGTCGGCTACACGGAGGATGTCTTCTCCGCTCTGGATATCCAGGACGATCTGCAGACGCTGTACACATCCGGCACCGTCTTCCACGCCTTCCTTGGCGAGAAGCTTCCTGACTGGAAGGCTGCAGCAAACCTGGTCCGCAAGATCGCTGAGAACTACAAGCTGCCGTACTACACCCTGTCCCCGACCTACTCGGTCTGCAAGGATCATGGCTATCTGACCGGCGAGCAGTTCACCTGCCCGGTCTGCGGACAGAAGACCGAGGTCTACAGCCGTATCACCGGCTACTACCGTCCGATCCAGAACTGGAACGACGGAAAGGCTCAGGAGTACAAGGATCGTCTGGTCTACAACATCGGCCGTTCCACCCTGACCCATATCGGCCCGAACCCAGCGCCGAACGACGCTGAGCCGCTTCCGGCAGCATCCGCAACTCCTCAGGAGGCACCGATCGCTCAGGCAGCTCCGGCTGAGGCAGCTGAGACACCGGCCGCAAGGACCATCTTCCTGTTCAAGACGCCCACCTGCCCGAACTGCAAGGCAGCCGGCGCGATCCTCTCCAAAGCAGGGGTCAGCTATACAGAAGTCAACGCCAACGAGGAGCGCGAGATGGTTGCCCAGTACGGCATCAAGCAGGCGCCGACACTGGTCGTTGTCCATGATGATACCTTTGAAAAATACCGCGGCGTCTCTGATATCAAGGGATGGCTGATGAAGGGTGCAAATTGATGATCGATGTGATTGTTGTGGGCGGCGGTCCTGCCGGCATGACAGCTGCGCTGTATGCATTGCGCAACGGAAAGTCCGCCCTTGTCATTGAAAAATCCGGCTTCGGGGGGCAGATCACACACTCCCCGAAGGTCGAAAACTACCCCGGAACGCTCTCCATGAGCGGCAACGAATTTGCCGACCGCATGCTGGACCAGATCCTGGCCCAGGGTGCGCAGATCGAGTTTGAGCATGTGATCTCCGTCACCGACGAAGGCGATCACAAGGTGGTCACCACCGAGGAGGGCAGCCGCTTTGAGGGCAGGACCGTCGTCCTGGCCACCGGCGTCCGGCACCGCATGCTCGGCCTGGAGGGTGAAGAAGAGCTGGTCGGCGAAGGCATCTCCTTCTGTGCCGTCTGCGACGGCGATTTCTACACCGGCCGGAAGGTCTGCATGGCCGGCGGCGGCAATTCCGCCCTGCAGGAGGCGATCCTCCTGTCGGAAAAATGCAGCGAAGTCGTCATGCTGCAGGATCTTCCCCATTTCACCGGTGAGGAAAACCTGCAGAAGGTCCTCTTCTCCCGCCCAAATGTCAAAGCTCTCACCGGCGTAAAGATCACCCGCCTTCTTAAGGACGGCGATTCCCTCTGCGGCGTAGAGATCACCCGGGACGGACAGACCGAACAGATCACCTGCGACGGCCTGTTTGTGGCGATCGGCCTGATCCCCGAGAACGAAGCATTTGCAGGACTTGCCGACCTGAATTCCTACGGCTACTTTGATACCGACGAGCGCTGCCGGACAAAAACACCCGGCATATTCGTGGCAGGCGACTGCCGCAGCAAGGGCGTACGCCAGCTGACCACAGCCGTGGCCGACGGCGCAACAGCCGCACTCGCAGCCTGCCGCTACATCAGCGAGCAGAGCTAACAAGATATTTTTTAGATTGCTAAAAGCGCCGCCCTGGAAGGCATTACGCAAACGGCTTCGACCCTGTCGGGTCTGCAGAATGTTTGCTTTAAGGTCTTCCAGGGCGGCGCTTTCTGACAATCGATTCAACAAATTTTATATCTTACAAGCAAAATCTCATAAAAAGGCGGTCCCTGACGAAAGAATGCTTCGTCATGGACCGCTTTTACGGTTTTTGCCTTTACTCTGCCGTATACTCGTATTCCAGCTCGTCAAGTACTCTCCTGACTTCGTCGTAGGAAGCCTTGATCGCATGGTCGTCCTTCAGCGTGATGACTGTTCCCTCGGTATACTGGGCGAGCAGATATTCCTTTAATGCTTCTGTGTCGGCCATCTCTTCCCCGTTGACCAGGATCTTCTCCTCTGACACCTCGATCAGGATCTGGCTGACTTCAGCTGCCTTCATCTCCTCGGATACTGCAGAGACCACCGATACGGCCTCCTCGGTCACCTCGGCCTCCTGCTGCTCTTCTTCCTGCGGCTGGGAGACGGCTGCTGTGTTTGACTCCTCCGGTCCATTGCCGGGGATCAGCCCGCCAAGTCCGCTGCCAAGTCCGAGTCCGCCGCCGCCAAGGCCCAGCAGAAGAAGGATAATGGCGCCGGCTCCGACTGCCGTGCCGCCTCTGCGGACTGCTCCGCCTCGCTTTCCCTTGTTATCCGGTTGATTTCCGCCCTGTGCTCCGCCATTTTCACTCATTTTCTCTGTCCTTTCCAGCCGGCAGTCCGGCCCGTAACCTCTGCCCGTTTCCATGTCTCTTACGGGGACATCTCATGTTTCCGTATTTTTTATTTCTATTTCTTTGTTTCCGTCTTTGTGCGCTTTGCTCCTTTGGCTTTTCCGAATTCTTACGGAAGCCGGACGCCTCCGCTTTTAGATGCACAGGCTCCATATATCCGAGCGCTCTGTCTGTATCCGGCTCTCCACGAAAGCTCGCTTCCGGCATCACGGCTCCGGCTGTTCCGGAACGTACTGAATGTAGGTGTCGTCTGTCTTCAGATCTGCCAGCACACTGGCAATCATATCGTAATCCTCTTTATAGATTTCTTTTGCGTCATAGGTAAAAAAGATAAACACCGGATCTTTTGCGGAGATCTTCTGCTTCAGACCGTTCCGCAGCGAGTTCTCGCCGTATCTGGCGCTGTCCCAGCCGTAGGAGATGTCCAGCGGGAAGCTTCCTTCCGCCCCGGCGCCGGCAAACGTCACGTAGATGTGTTTTTTCTCCTCCTTGTCGCAGGACCAGGTCACCGAGATGCGCTGTGCATAGTCGGCAAGGCCCTCATATCCGCTGACCTCATTGCGCAGGATCGCGTTTTCCTGCTCCAGCCGGTCCATCTCCGTCTCCATCTCCTGCATGGCACTTTCCGCCTGGCCGGCAGTGGCCGCCGCCGTTTCCTGTGCTTTTGCGGCCGCCGCCGCATTCTGGGCCATGACCATAAACAGCAGGATCAGGATCACATCCAGTAGAGGCGTCAGCTCGATGATCGTCTGTCGTCTTCTCTTCATTTCTTTTTTGGACCCCTCCCGGTCTTTCTCTGCAGATACAGCGCGACAGCCCGCTCGTCATCCTCCAGACGGCTGGAGAGCCAGCTGTCCCCGATCTTGGAAGCGATGGCAAAGATCAGCCCCCAGAAGGTCGACGTAAGCGCCATGTAAAAGCTGCCCTGGAAGTTCGCCATATCGCCCACCATGCCGATCAGTGACGAGACCGTGCCCAGGATACCCATCAGCGGAAAGATTGCCGTCAGGTTGCCGTATGCCGTATACCAGAAGGTGGCATTTTCCAGGTCCTTTACGATCGCCGGCTCCTTTGGCATGCTCTCCATATATTCCTCCTCCGGGAGGCTGTGGGAGGGCACATAATCACTGGGATGCATATAGACATAGATCTTGGTGATGGCCATCCATGTGAGGTAGAACAGGGCGGCCTGTCCGGCCGCTAACAGAAAAATAATTCCGTCATACCCGATGATGTTGCTGAACAGAATTTTGAAAAACATATATTCTCTCCCGGTGCGCCAGGGATCCTGCGTTTCCCGATCCGGACCTCTTCCGGCGCCGCCCATATCGTCCGCTGCTGTGTAAAAATGCCGCAGACCTGGCTTGTTTTCTATGGGTAATTATACCAAAGTTCTACCCAAGTGAAACATAAAGTTGTATTTTATGGCCGCATACGCTATTGTTTGTGAAGGAAACATCATTTTATCTATTCTGCACCTGACACACTACGCAGCCGTTTACACTGCGCGGCTGCCAGCCCGGTGCATAACCGGAGGCACCTGTGAATACAGACCATAGTCCCAAACGCCGAATGAAAAACTACCGGCCAAACACGACCCTGATCATTCTGATGTCCTTTGCCGCGGTGATCCTTATCGGCATGCTTCTTTTGATGCTGCCGGCAGCGACCATGCCCGGAGAGGAAACCACCATGCTTACTGCACTCTTTACCTCTGCCACGTCGGTCTGCGTGACCGGTCTGGTGGTCGTGGATACCTTCTCCCACTGGACCCTTTTTGGAAAGGTTGTCATCATGTGCCTGATCCAGATCGGCGGCATGGGAGTTATCGCCATCTGGGCCGTCGTCATGCTGATCCTGCAGAAGCGTTTTTCTTTGAGATCCCGTCTTCTGATCCGCGATTATTACGGTCTGGATACCACCTACGGCCTTATCCGGTTCCTCAGGCGCGTCGTCCGGTGGACGCTGACACTGGAGGGGATCGGCGCCGCCCTGTACTGTTTCGTACTGATTCCGATCTATGGCATTGCCGGCGGCATATGGCGTTCCGTCTTTACCTCTGTATCCGCCTTTTGTAACGCGGGCATCGACCTGTTTGGCCCAGACAGCCTGATTCCCTTCCGCGACAACCTGGCGATCAACCTGATCACCATGAGTCTGATCATCCTTGGCGGTCTTGGCTATATCGTATGGTTTGACCTGGTGGATACGCTCCGGGAGACCCTGCAAAAGCGGTATGCCCTCCTTGGCCTCTGGCGCCGACTCGATGAACACACCCGTCTCGTTCTTTACCTGACCCTTTACCTGATAGCCCATGGCACCGTTCTGGTCTGGCTGGGAGAGTTTAGAAATCCCGATACTATCGGCAGCCTGCCTCTGGGCAGGCAGCTGCTGGCCAGCGTCTTTCAATCGGTAACCTTCCGTACGGCCGGTTTTGCGACGATTCCCCAGCAGGCCCTGCGTCCCTTTACCTGTCTTGCCGGCCTGTATTTCATGTTTATCGGCGGCTCCCCCTGCGGCACCGCCGGCGGCGTAAAGACGGTAACGGCTGCGGTTCTTTATCTGAACGTCCAGGCCTTCCTTTCTGACAGAAAGGAGACCGTGCTCTGGGGACGCAAGATCTCCCGGCCGCTGGTGACCCGGGCGACGGCTATCATCACCGTCAGCCTGTCCCTGACCCTCAGCCTCCTTATGGCTCTGCTCCTTACCGACAACGTTTCCCTGGTGGATGCGGCCTATGAGATCTTCAGCGCCACCGGCACCGTAGGCCTTTCCCGGGCGTTAACGCCCTCGCTGAGCACGGCCGGAAAGCTCATCGTGATTGTGGCCATGTTCACCGGAAGGATCGCTCCCTTCTCCATGGCACTGGCCTTCACCAATGATGATACGTCAAAAAATGAGCTCCGCTATCCCTCCGGACGCTTCCTGATCGGCTGATGGTTTTTCCATCGCTCCACCTTACGGCTGGCGTCAGAAAAGAGTTTTGATAAAAAACAGCGCAGACTGCTGCATCTGTCAAATATGATGTTCCGATCGCCAAAATAGAATTTAGGAATAATCAAACAGACATACCTTACTGACAAAAGAAAAAAGCTGCCTCTAAAGGACAGCAGAAAGAGAGATATTTCATGAAACAGAAATCCTTTGCCGTGCTTGGTCTCGGAAAATATGGCTACGGTGTTGCGAAAGAACTGATGAACCGCGGCGCACAGGTCCTTGTTGCTGACAAGCGGTCGGAGATCATCGAGCAGACGGCCCGCGAATTTACCGAGGCAGTCAATGCCGACCTGTCCGATCCCAAAGCCATCCGTGAACTGGGTCTTGGCGCCATGGACGCTGTCATCGTTGCCATGGCCACCGACCTGGAGGCCAGCATCATGTGCGTCATGCTGGCAAAGGAAGCCGGCGTACACCGGGTCATCGCCAAAGCAGAGACTGACCGGAAGGGCGATATCCTGAAGCGTGTCGGCGCCGATGAGATCATCTACCCGGAACGTGAGAGCGGCATGCGCACAGCCTTTCAGCTGATGGTTCGCGATGTCTTTCAGTTTATCGGTCTCTCCAGCGACCTGTACATGATCGAGATGCTGCCAAAGCCCGAATGGGTAGGCCGACGTCTGGCCGACCTGAACATCCGCAGCACCCAGGGAATCAATGTCATTGCCATCCGGCACGAGAACACCGTCCGCGCCGTAAAGGATCCCTACATCACCATCGAGAAAGAGGATTCCCTGCTGATCGTAATCACAAAGCAGGATCTGGACCGGTTCATTTCCTGACCCGGCTGTATTTCCATTTCCCGGAAAGGAAAAAGACCGTGCCGATCACCAGCGGCATGTAGCCGGCCAGCGCATCGCCCATCCAGAATCCCCGGCAGCCCAGCGACAAGGCAAAGCCAAAGAGAGCTGCCATGCTGACTCTGGCGATCATGCCGTCCAGGATGGCCACCAGCAGGTTCAGCTTTGAGTTGCCCGATCCGTTGATCAGGGAAAAGGCTCCTGCTCTGGTCGTTGCGCCAAAAAAGTTCAGGATAATAGGCAGGATCAGAATGCTGGCACGGGACAGCACCTCCGGGTCACTGGTAAACATGGCGCAGACCGCCTCCGGGAAGAGCAGGATCAGCGCGGATGCTGCCACGGAGACTACCAGCCCGCAGGTGATCACCACCCGGATGATCTTTGGCACCCGCTCATACTTTCCGGCGCCAAGGTTCTGGCCGACCATGGAACTGCCAGCCGTGGTAAAGGAGTTGGAGACGATGCCCGCCATCATGCCGGTCTTGTTGTAAATGCCTGAAAGTGCAGAGTAGATCACACCCTCGTTGTTGATCCATGCCATAAGCACGGTCTTGGAAATGCTGATCGCCGCACTCTGGATCGCCATGGGGATCCCCAGCGTAAGCAGGGGTGCAAGCACACCCCGGTCGATGCGAAAGCTCTCCGGCCGGAAATCAAAGCCAAAGGCGTCGCGCCTGCGATACAGATACACCAGCGAGACAAGGAAACTGACGCCCTGTCCGATGACCGTCGCCAGAGCAGCGCCGAAAACCTCCATGTGAAAGACCGCGACAAACAGGATATCCAGCACGGTGTTGAGGACTGCCGCCACGGCAATGAAGATAAAGGGCCGGCGGGAATCGCCCATGCCGCGCAGGATCGCCGAAACGATGTTGTAGCCGTAGATAAATATCAGGCCGAAGATACAGGTGACCATGTAGTCCATGGTAAAGTCATAGGACTCCGCCGGTGTATTTAGGACGTTCAGGATCGGGTAGCGGATCAGATAGCACACCACAGCCAGGACCAGCGCCGTACCAAGAAGAAAGGTAAACATCGTGCCGATCAGCCGCTTCATCTCCCGCAGCTTTCCAGCACCGACGTACTGAGAGATCAGTACCTGTCCGGCTCCGGAAAATCCCATCGCCAGGAAGGTCAGCAGATGGAGGATATCTCCGCCGATCGATACGGCTGACATGCCCGCACCGCCGATGACCTGTCCCACAACCACCATATCCACCAGATTGTATACCGCCTGCAGCGCATTTGCCACGAACAGCGGCATGGCAAATTTCAGCAGCAGTTTCGTTACACTTCCCTCGGTCAGATCGGTGATCATCGATCTGTTTTCCGTATTCTGTGCCATTTCAACGCCTTCTTTCTATCCTTCTGTCTCTATTGCCCTTTGCTGATAAGATCTGCAAAAAAGGCAGCTTCTTCTGCGTATTCTACCACAAACCGTCGCCGCCGGTGCAGATAAATTTCCCGATTTATACGCGCATACCAGGATCCGCTCCCAACAGTTCAGCGTTCCGGTCTGCGAGGAACGGGGCTTTCTTTATACAAAAGGATCCGTCATCCGGCATCTTTGGGTCTAAACGAGCACGCCAGGATCTGCCAGCCGCTATCCCTGGATCTGAACGAGCACTCCAGGATCTGCCAGCTGCTATTCCTGGATCTGAACGAGCACTCCAGGATCTGCCACCCGGCATCTTTGGATCTGGGATACACCGCTGCCGTCCCCAGTCTATACTGGCAGCATGAATACCTGTATTTTACCAAACGATCCATCTTTATTCCTTCTCCGCCCGGAGGCTGCCCTTGTCCAAAAGGCTGCCGCTGCGGGCATTCCTCTGATGGGGACACTGGAGCTTCTCCCCGGCTGCAATATGTCCTGTGACTTTTGTTATGTAAACCGCAGGCTGCCCGGGCGGGGAATCCTTGGAACCTATCAGGCTCCCAGACCTCTTCTGTTTCCGGATGACCGCCGGAGTACCAGCCCCGCGCCCCTTCCTGCCGAGAAATGGCTTCAAAAAGCAGAGGAAATGCGAGCCCTGGGCTGCCTGTTTCTTCTGCTGACCGGAGGCGAGCCCTTCCTTTATCCGGATTTTCTTTCTCTTTACGAGCGCCTGCGTGCCATGGGCTTTGTGCTGTCCATCAACACAAACGGCACACGGATCACCCCTGACGCGGCCAGGCGGCTTGGCGCAGCTCCGCCCCGGCGGGTCAGCGTCACGCTCTACGGGACCTCCAACCAGACCTATGCCTCCCTCTGCCATGTAACGGATGGCTTTGACCGGGCTCTCCGGGGGATCCGACTGCTCCGGGAGGCAGATGTGCCTGTCCGGATCTGCTGCAGCGCCGTCCGGGGAAACCGGGACGAGATCCCGGAGATCTTTGCCCTTGGCCATGCCATGGGGATCCCTGTCTTCGCCGAGACCTATATGCTGCCCGATCCTGCGCTGGCACTCCACCGCATCGCGGCCGGAAAGGAAGGTGTGCCTGCAGAGCCCGCCTGGCGGCTTTCTCCAGAGGAGGCTGCCGCTCTCCGTATCGAGACGATAGCGCGCACCCTCGGAGAAGAACGGTTCCAGGCCGAAGCCAAAAAGCTCCTGGCCTCCCGGAGGACCGCGATCGGAAGGTCCTGCGCCCGTTCCCTGGCAACATCCGTGCAGCTGGCAGCCGGCACATCCTATAGCCGTTCTCTGGCAGCATCCGTGCAGCCGGGCGCCGACGGCGATCCCCTTTCTGCCCGAAAGAAGACGGACAGCTCTCCCCTTGCCGCATCGAGGACTTCTGACGAATCTCTTGCCATGACCTGCCTTGCCGGACGCTGCGCTTTTGCTGTCGGCTGGGATGGCACACCGCGCCTTTGCGTTGCAGACGATCCGGCCTCCCGCCGTCTCTTCACAGACAGCATCCTCGAAGCATCAACAAGTGCATTCAGGCGGGCCTCCTTCAGCAGGCATTCTTCCGCCCCTTTGCCTGAGAGTTTTCGGGAACAGTGGGCCCTGCTGCAGGAACGGCGCCGCCTCCTGAAGCTTCCAAAGCCCTGCGCCTCCTGCCCGGACCGCCCGCTCTGCCGGATCTGCCCGGTCTGCCGGCAGCGGGAACTGCCGCTGGCGGGATCGGATATGATTCCTCCCTACCTGTGTTCCCATACGGCAGCCTCATGGTCTGCCCTGGAAGCTGCCGCACGATTCCATTTCTAGATTTTCTGCAGCAAAAGGAATTGTCCTTTCCCACGGTGCTGTGGTAAAGTAGTGATTACAGCACCGCGTCACATACGACGCCGAGGTGCTCCAAATCTCCGTAATAAAAAAACAAACCATCTCGGAGGACGTTTGCTTGCAGGATCGACCGCTCCCATCAGAAAAACCGAATACTACCATGCTCCCGCAGGATGCCGTTAACAAAACGGATCCGGCCGACATCGCCCGGGATATCCTTGCGCAGGCCTTTGCTCTGGGTGCGGATGTCGCCGGTCTTGCCCCGGTGGATGCCCTGCGCCTTAGCCCCTCCGAGCGGCTGTTTCCCCAGATGATCGACCACTCCCGGGACCACTTTGCCGAGCAGATCACCACAGGACTGCCCCACGGCAGTGTCTTCTGGGAAGAGGATGCAAAGACGGTGCTCATCTTCGGCGTCGCTCACCCGGCCGACCAGCCCTCTCTGGACTGGTGGTGCGGCGAGATCGACCCGCCGGGCAACAAAAAAATGATCCGGATCGGCAAAGCACTGCGCGCCTACATTCTGGAAAACTATCCCGACATCCATGTCTATACCAAGCGCTACCACGTGGAAAAGGGCGGCCTGTACCTGAAGGAAGCCGCCGTTGCCGCGGGTCTCGGATGCATCGGCAGGAACAACCTGCTGGTCACGCCCAGGTTCGGCCCCAGAGTCCGGCTTCGGGCCATGACCCTGAGTGCTGCCCTGCCAGCTGCCGGTCCGGCCGACTTTGATCCCTGCCGGGACTGCCCCGGTTACTGCCGGAAGGCCTGCCCGCAGCATTCCTTTGACCAGGTAATCTACACACCGGAAATGACCGGGATCCGACATCTTCCCGGAAGGGACGGCTCCTATTTCCGGAAAAACTGCAGCATGGAAATGCAGAAAAATGAAGACGAAGCCCTTACGGGCCTCATGCCGGAGGTCTGCGACCATCCGGAAAAGATCATTAAATACTGCCGGGCCTGCGAGCTTGCCTGCCCGGTTGGAAGGGGGAACACTTCTGATGCAAGCACTCACTGATTTTCTGTACTGGCTGGATGACCTGCTCTGGGGCACCCCGATGACGGTCATCGTTGTCGGCACCGGTATCCTGCTGACCCTGCGTTTTGGTTTCCGCTACCAGCGGAAGATCATCTTCAACTTCAAGAACACCTTTGCCAAAATGTTCGACAAGGGAGAGGGAGAAGGCACCATCACCGGATTCCAGGCCGCCTGTACGGCGCTGGCAAATACCGTGGGCACCGGCAATATCAGCGGCGTCGCCACGGCGATCGTCAGCGGCGGACCTGGCGCCCTCATCTGGATGTGGGTCTCTGCCTTTTTCGGCATGAGCACAAAGGCCTGTGAGATCATCATCGGCCAGCGCTACCGGGAGCACTACAAGGAATCCATGAACGAGTACGTCTGCGACCGTTCCTTTGTCATGAAGAATGCCTTCGGCTGGAACAAGGGCGCTATCCTGCTCGCTGTTTTCTGCTTTATCTTTGGACCCTGGACCTGCTGCGTGCAGACAGAAGCCGTGACCAGCTCCATGAGTGAGGCCTTTGGCATTCCGAGCATCGTCAGCGTAGTCGTGATCGGCGTTACCTGCCTGGTCACCATCTGGGGAGGTCTGAAGCGGATCTCTGCCGTCATGTCCAAGGCTGTCCCGATCATGGCTGTCCTCTATACCCTGATGGGTCTTGGCGTCCTGATCCTGAACTGGCGGTCCATCCCGGCTGTCCTGGCTCTGATCGTAAAGAGTGCCTTTTCCCCGACGGCCGCTGTAGGCGGCTTTGCGGGAGCCACTGTCCGTGACGCGATCCAGTACGGTGTCGCCCGAGGCATGTATTCCAATGACGCAGGTACGGGCTATGGCATCATCGCCCATGCCAGCGCAAAAACCGATCATCCCGTCAGACAGTCCCTGTGGGGCTGGGGCGAGGTGTTCCTGGATACGATGATCATCTGCTCCATCACGGCCTTCACGATCATCATCACCGGATCCTACTACACCAGTGACGCCACCAGCGGCGCCCTGACGACCATCGCCTTCACCAGCGCCTACGGCAAGATCGGCGGTCAGCTGACCGCCATCGCCATCGCTGTCTTTGCATGGACGACGATCATCGGCATGTACTACACCTGCGAGAAATCCGTCAACTACGCCTTCGGCGATACCGAGACCAACCGCCGGATGATGCCGATATATATGCTCTACTATATGACGCCCTGCGTTATTTTTTACAACATCCAGGCAGACATCCTGTGGGCATTCACCGACATCCTGTCCGCGGCATACGTGATCATCACTCTGTTCTTCATCTATTCGAAGCACAAAGAGATCTTCCGCCTGTTTGACGATTTCTGGAAACGCTACCTGCCCGCAAAGGAGCGGGGCGAAGAGCCGCCCTATGTCACCTTCGACTGCAGAGTGGACAATTCCAATCATCTGTAATTGCCCGCAGAGCACATACATTTCGTCTGTTTCTCATAACAGGCCGCCAGACCCGGCATGGCCTGCATACGTTCACACAAAAAACTGCCGCACCAGACATTTCGTACAGATTGTTTCTGCACGACGTTTGCCTGATGCGGCATTTTTTTCTTACATGATGGTCTGGTGCGGCTGCCCTTTTTACGTCCTGCACGCAGATCTTTTACGGCAGCCCCTTCTGCCGCGGCTCAGATCCCAAGCCGTCTTGCCAGTACCGCGGTCTGCGGCTCTGTGTTTTCATCCACTTCTATGGTATCGCCGTATTCCTTTACCGTATCACAAAGCTTTGTGAACGCTTCCACCGGACCGATCACATCGTAGCCAAATCCTTCGCCCCGATAGTGCATGGGAATGACCACCCGGGCGCCGATGGCGTCTGCCATGGCTTTGGCCTGGGCTGCATCTATGGTAAAGAAACCGCCGACCGGGATCAGCAAAACATCTGCCCCCTTAAGCTCCCCGATCTGCTCCTCTGTTAGCGGACAGCCGATATCGCCCATGTGGACGAGACTTGTCCTGCCCTTCAGCAGTGTGATCGTATTTTTTCCCCGCTTTGCGCCATTGCACTCATCATGATACGTCTGGATCTGCCGGATCTCAAATGGGCAGGGTACACCCTCCCCGACGATTTTTACACAGCCCCTGGCATTGTGGTCGCCGTGCTCATGGGAGCAGATGACCATGTTTGCCTCTTCGTTCACATCACCTGCGCCTGGCACACTGCCCGGCTCATACGGATCAAACACGACCCGCCATCCATCCTCCTCCACAACAAAACAGGAATGGGCAAGATAGGTGATCTTCATCGTTTACCTCCTTTTTTCCTCCACCCCGGTACAAAAATCCGTGCCCGGGATCCGCACCTTGGCATATTGCAGCTTTCAGTACTGGCTTTCTGTACTGGTTCTTCTATATTGGTTTCTCTGTATTGGTTTCTCTGTATTGGTTTCTCTGTATTGGTTTCTCTGTATCCGTCTTCTATATTAGCCTTCTGTATTATCATACCACGATTCCTCGCAGATTGTTTGGAAATGCACGATTTATCCGCATATTTTCTGACTATTCTTTGTATATTTCTTCCGTATATCCGTTAACCCGGCACGTTTACAATGTTAAGTAGGGAAGTGCCCGGAATGCGGATTTCCGGGTCTGATGCCAACGTGCTGTACGTTTTTAGGGAAAGGAGGAACGCGTTATGGCAAAGATTACACCAAAAGAAAACTGGCTCCGCCTTGGCCGTGGAGAAGAGCCGGCCTATGTGCCGCGTTTTACCATGATGGGAGATGAATACCTGGGCGAGGCAGCTGTAAAGATGATGATGCCGCAGGTCTTTAAACAGAATCACTTTACCGACGGCGGTTACGATATGTGGGGCGTCCGCTACCGGGCAGATAAAGAGACCGGTGCTACCCTGCCGGAGCCCGGCAACTTTATGCTGGCGGATATCGAGGACTGGGAGAAGGTCATCAAATTCCCGGAGAGACCGGAGGTCGACTACGAGCAGATGTACAAGCACGACCTGGAGGTCTCCGGCATCGACCGCGACAAGTCAGCCGTTATGGCCGGCCCCGGACTGATGCCCTTCCAGCAGCTGGTCGCTTTCATGGGCTTTACCGAGGGCCTGATGGCGCTGTACACCGATCCGGATTCCGTCATCGACATGCTCAACGCGCTGGTGGACTGGATCGAGCCGGTCATGTATGCAACGGTAGAGTATTACAAGCCGGACATCTGGTACATGCTGGATGACTCCTGCGCAAAGCAGACTCCCTTCTTCTCGATGGAGACCTATCGTGAAGTCTTCAAGCCGATCTATATGCGCCTGGCAAAACCGGCCATGGACCGCGGGATCCCGATCGAGTTCCACAACTGCGGACGTTTTGAAGACCAGATCCCGGATATGCTGGATTTCGGCGTCAAGTATGTCGATCCTACCCAGGAGACCAACAACATCCATAAGATCAAAGAAGATTACAAGGGCAAGCTCTGTGTCGTCGGCGGCTGGGATTGGGATCACCACATCCCGAAGACCTGGCCCGAATTTGACGAGGAAGAGATCCGCCAGGGCGTGCGCGATACCATCGACAAATACTATGAGGGCGGCGGCTATGCCTTCGGCGGCGGCGTTCCCGGCATGAGCGAGGCTCCGATGCGGGTCAACGAGATCATCCGTGACGAGGTGCACTGGTACGGCCGTAAGGTCATGGGTTATACCGATTGACAATTAACAGGGTATCCGGTGTATCTTCAGATAACTTCCGGTTGTAATTCCTCTGTGTCAGTTTTAAAATAAGAATCAGCAGCGGTCACGGGTTTCCGTAATGCCGCTGCTGATCTTCATGTCCAGAAGGAGGTAGTCAGATGAAAATACTTCTTATAGGCGGATTCCTCGGGTCCGGCAAGACCAGCTTTATCCTGAAACTTGCCCACCACATGATCGAAGACCTGGGAATCGCAAATATCGTGATCCTGGAAAACGAGATCGGCGAGATCAGTGTGGATGACAAGGTCCTCGGAGCCGCAGGCTACGAAGTCAGAGGCCTCTTTGCCGGCTGCGTCTGCTGCACCCTTGCCGGAGAGCTGCCCTCCTCGATCCGGCAGATCGAGAGAGAGCTTAATCCCGACTGGCTCATCATGGAAGCCACCGGTGTGGCCTTCCCCTATTCCATCCGGGACAATCTGAAAAATACCCTTGGCTATGACTGCCACATCTGCTGCCTGGTGGACGCCCAGCGCTGGACCCGCCTGTACAAGGCGATGGCCCATCTGTTCTCCTACCAGCTGCAGGATGCCGAGCTCATCTTTGCCAACAAGGCAGATCTGGTGGACGAGGAAACCCTGGCCGAAGTCATCCGTATGGTAAAGGAGATCAACCCGGAGGCCATCGTCACTCCGACCTGCGCCAATGAAGCGATCCCGACAGGCCTGCTGGATCCGATCCTGAAGGAGTAATGTCAGCAAAAGGAGGCTTACTGCGATGGAAGAAAACAAACAGAACATAACCGAAGAAGAAAACGTATCCGCAGAGGAGACGGCTGGCGAGGGCAAGCATCACCACCACGGCCATGACCACGAGCACGGCCATCACCATGGCCACAAGCACCATCATGATCATGACCATGACCACGAGCATGAACACCATCATCACCATGATGACGACTGCGAATGCGGCTGCCACGACGACGAGCATCATGAGCACAAGCATCATCACCACCATGATGAAGACTGCGAATGCGGATGCCATGACGGCGAGCACCACAAGCATCACCACCATCACCACCATGATGAGGACTGCGAGTGCGGCTGTCACGATGGCGAGCATCATGAGCACCACCACCATCACCACCATGATGAGGACTGCGAGTGCGGCTGCCACGACGATGAGCATCATGAGCACCATCATCACCATGATGACGACTGCGAATGCGGCTGCCACGACGATGAGCATCATGAGCACCATCATCACCATGATGACGACTGCGAATGCGGCTGTCACGATGGCGAGCATCATCATGATCATGACCACGAGCATGAACATCATCATCACCATGACGAGGACTGTGAGTGTGGTTGCCACGACGGCGAGCATCATGAGCACCACAATCACCACCATGATGAGGACTGCGAATGCGGATGCCATGACGACGAGCACCATCATGATCATGAGCATCATCACCATCATCATGAGCTGGTGGAGATCTCCCACCACGAGGGTGCCGTTATCGGTGCGATGAAGGGTCAGATCCCGGTCGCCGATTACGCAAAGGCTGAGCAGATGCTGGCTGAGCAGATGCGAGAGGCAGGCAGACGGGTAACGGAAGCCGGCGGCATCATCGGCCACATCAAATTCGTTCTGACCGCTCCCGGCCAGTGCGGACAGATCTCCGTCACAGATATCAATGAGAACATCCGGCATTTCGAAGGTACCTCCTCCTCCATGGAGGGCGTCGCCATCGTCTTTGCCGTTGAGGATGCAGAGCTGACAAAGATCCTCGAGGAGACCATCGGTTCCATCCTGATCCGCGAAGGGCAATAACGCTCTTGTTCTCGGCCGAAGACGCCGGCAGAAAAGAGGCTGCTTTAAAAAAGAGCCGGAAAAGAACGGATCCTAAAAAGGACTTTCTGAAAAAGGCCGCTGCCAGAAATAGCCAAACCAACATATATGCCGCAGATAAAACGTTCATTGATTGGGATTAGCCATCAACACGTTTTGTCCTATAACCCGAAAAACGGCATATATAGGAAGGCCGATTCCGCGCAGCGGCCTCTTTCTGCCTTTTTTCGGTCTGCCCGCCATATTGCCATAGCCTCCGGCTGAGCCTTTATCTGCCTTTATCTGTTTTTATCTGTCTTTCCCGGCCAAAAGCTGCGGAGGGCTTACAGCTATGCATAAATCCGCGTGCATGTTTCCCTGCTTCTGTTTACATCTGTGTGTTTATGGTATACTATGATTATCGATAACCGTTGTATTCCAGGAACGCCCCGGCGTTCCTAACGCGACGCACGCGATACGTAAACAGTTTCACTCGTGCACAGCAACGTTGAAAGGAGCCACCCATGCCCAGACGCAGCATTCCCCGTCCAGCAAAGGAAGCAGGAACCGTCATCGATATGAAGACCGGCCAGCCGGCAAAGGCCAATGCTCTTCCGGCCCTCTGCAAGCGGATCCGTGAGCTTCGTGAGAAAGCCGGCATCGAGCAGAAGGCTCTGGCTGCCCGGATCGGAGTGACCGCAAATGCGGTCAGCAACTGGGAAAACGGGCGTGGCCGCCCGGACATCAACCTGCTCCCGGACATCTGCAATGCCCTCTCTGTCACGCTGTATGATCTGTTTGACCTGGATGAGCCGGCACTTCGTTTTAGTGAACAGGAGAAAGCGCACCTTGCCGGCTACCGGCAGCTCTCTCCCGGACATCGGCATGCCATCGACAGCCTGACCGATACCCTGCTGGAGGTACAGGCGGCCGAGAGCAGTCCGCTGCTCCGCAAACTGACCTATTACCAGAAATCCCTGTCGGCCGGCTTTGGCGATCCCGCAGAATTTGACGCCGGAGGAGAACCGATCTATCTCTATGCTTCCCGCGATGTGGACCGCGCAGACTGTGTATTCACCGTCAACGGCGACAGCATGGAGCCCCGGTTCCACAGCGGCGACCTGGTTCTGGTCTCCCGGATCCCGGACGCACCCGAGCTGCGGCATGGCGAAATCGGCGCCTTTATCGTCGGAAACGAAACCTACATCAAGGTTTACGGCGAAGATGGGCTGGAATCTCTGAATCCAGCCTACCAGCCGCTGCATTTCCACGAGGCCGAATCCGTCTACCTGATCGGAAGGGTCAGCAGCATCCTGGATCCCGCGCAGATCGCCTCCCCGGAGGACGTTGACCGTTACCGGCTGCTGCACCCGGAAGAGGCATAATCTCTTGAGGCCATCCTGTGCACCACTTCAGAAAGATGCTCTGCCTTGTTGAGACATAAGCTCTTGCGTTCATCCTGTGCTCTCTTACCCGGTGCTCTGCCTGAATGAGGCATGCCGCTAAATCAGGAAACACCCCTGGACATCTCTGTCAAAGGAGGCTGTCATGCTCTATTTTATCCGCCATGGCGAGACCGCCAAAAACAAACAGCTCCTCCTTCAGGGACGGAGCGACACCCCGCTCAATGAGGCGGGGATCCGCCAGTCCCGGGATGCCGGCATCTATTTTGCGGATCATCACATCCGCTTTGATCTGGTCTGGTCCAGTCCGCTCACAAGAGCTGTCGAAACCGCTCGTCTGGCCGCCGGAGGAGATGTCCCTATCCTGACGGATGACCGTCTTCTGGAGATGGACTATGGTCCCTATGAAGGCAGCAGTCTTCTTGACCCTGCCCCGGAGGTCATACACTTTTTCAAAGATTTTGTCCACAATCCGGCCCCGGAGGGTATGGAAAGTCTCCCCTCTGTCGTACAGCGGCTCGGCTGCTTCCTGGAGGATATCCGGGATTCCCTTCCGGAAAATGGAAATGTTTTGATCTCCACACATGCCATCGCCCTTAAGGGGGCGCTGGAGTACCTGACGCCAGACGCCGGAGGCTATTTCTGGTCAAAAAACATTGCCAACTGTGCCATCTACCGGTCCGACCTTGTGGACGGTGGTTTTCTGGTCCCGGAGGAGCTCCGAAACGAAAACTAAAACCGGGACATCTCCCGAAAGCTGTTTCTGGTATTCGGAACATGCTTCCGCTAAAATAAAAAACTGATACCAATATACCCAAAGGAGCCTGTTGTTTTTCTATGACCGGACTGATCCTCACCATTCTGAAATATATCTTTTCCCTGATCTTCGCCTGCGCCGGCGCAGCCGCCGCAAAAGATCGGAGATATGCCGCGGCAGCTCTTCCCGAGCTGCTGATCATTTTTGCCGTTATGGACCTTCTGCTGCTGTTCTTCCGCATTCCGGTATGGATCCTCAGCGCCTTTGTGATGCTGCTGTACAATGCACAGCATATGGTCCTGATCTTCGGCGGCTGCTATACGACCCTTGTCATGCTGACGAATCTGGATTCCTGGAAGGACCTCCTTGGCAAGCTTTTCCAGTACCTGGCAGCGATCCTGGCGATCCTGGTCTTCACCTGCCTGCCCATCACCCGGGTATGCCGTGATGTCCAGACAGATCTGATCATTCTGGCCGCAGGCCTCCTGCTCCTGGTTATCTCTGCCCTGAGGGACGGACCGGCCTTTTCTCCGGTCAGGAACACCTTCCATCTTCTGGGCACGATCCTGGAGAATCTGGACCGCACCCGTGCTGCAAAGGCGGGCAGTGCGGAAAGCGCAAAGCTCTTCCGCCGGGAGAAGATCCAGAACTTCCGCAAACGGCCGGACACGCTTCCTAAGGATCCCAACATCATCCTGATCTTCACCGAGGGACTGTCCTCCCATATGCTTCGGGACGAGCGGCAGGTCATGCCGAATATGGCTGCTCTTGCCGGACGCTCGCTCCGCTTCCTGAATTATTACAACCATACCTATGCGACCTACTGCGCGCTGACCGGCCAGCTTTTTTCCGGTTATCAGCTGAACAACTATGACACCAATGCACTGGTCTCCCTGCAGAGCATCCTTCAGGACAGAGGCTATGACACGGCCATGATCAATCCGGAGCCGAAAAACGCTCTGTTTTCCCGTTATCTGGAAGGACTTCGTTTTGACCGGGTCGTCACAGATAACAGCAGCGACCTTCGGGGCGAGGCTGAAAGCCTGTCCGACGGCCAGGCTTACGATCTCCTGTGGGATACTGTCAATGCACAGGCTGCCACAGGAAGGCCCTTCCTGACAGCCATCTACACCTTCGGAACCCACATCTCCTTTGATTCCCCGAAGGAGGAAGAGCATTTCGGCGATGGGAAAGATACCACACTGAACAAGCTGTACAACGCGGACGCCGCATTCGGCCGCTTCCTGGAAAAGCTGGAAGCCAGCCCGCTTGCAAAGGACACGATCCTTGTCCTTACCGGCGACCACTGTGCCTACGGCGATTTCTTCTACCGCTCCGCCTTCCCGGACTACCCCAGAGTCAATACAGACGCCGATGAGATGCCCCTGATTCTGTGGCATCGTGGCGTAGAGCCGGAGGAGATCGATGCTGACGGACGAAACACCCTGGACATGGTGCCCACGCTGCTCGACTATCTGGACATCTCGGCCCCGAACTACTTCCTGGGTGAATCCCTTTTCGCCCCCGCCCGTCCGGGCTCTCGGATCGACACCATCTTCCTGGATGCCTCCTTTGCTCTGTCCACAGAACACGGTGTGATCCGCCCGCTCACCGACGCAGAGGCGGCCGCTCTGGAGCCTGTCTTCCGGGATTACTTCGCCGCGGCGCGGCATGGAGATAGCCAAGATCCGGCTGGTGCTGGTTCTAACAGCCATTCCAACAACCCGCTACCTGCGGAATAAAGCAAGAAACATCGCTGCTGCCACGCGTTCCAAAGCAGTTTCCTGTATGTCCCGGGCAATTTCCGGCCTGCATTCTCACTGCTTTCTCACGGCTTTCCCACTGCTTTCTCACAGCTTTCGGCGAAACCACAGCGTATCACAGCAGCCGCTCCGGCCTATGCCCGGCCGGAACAAAAACAGGAGCAATACATGTATTACCAGGAAATAACACCCCTCGACGATCCGGCCCTTGCCGAACTGATCCGCAGCAGCCTGAAGGAGCACGATCTGGCCCTTCCCGGAACGGTATATTATGACGATGGTCTGAACCATCTGAGCGACTTTTATCTCTCCGACGCAGAGAAGCGCTTTTACTACATCCTCCATGGGGATGACGGCCAGCTGATCGGCGGGATTGGCCTCGCCGAATTTGACTGCATTCCCGGCTGTGCCGAGCTGCAAAAGCTGTATCTGGCAGCCTCAGAGCGTGGAAAAGGCATAGGTTATGAGCTGATCTCCCGCATCGAAGACAAAGCCCGGGAGCTGGGCTACCAGCGAATTTACCTGGAGACGCACACCAACCTCCCTGCCGCCATCCACATCTACGAGAAAAGCGGCTTCCGCAAGATCGAGCGTCCCGCCGGCGTCGTCCATGCGGCAATGAACCGCTTCTACCTGAAAGAACTGTAATATCAAGTTGTCCTTATTAGAGAAAAAAAATACCACCCTGGCACTACTGTCCAGGGTGGTATTTTTCTGCTCTTTTCCTTTATGTTTTTCCAGCGCAATGGCTAAGATCAGCAATTCTCTTCTCCTAGTCACTCTTCCTACGCTTTTCAACTCCATCACAGTGGCTAAGATCTGCGATGCCCTCTTCCTAGTCACTCTTCCTTCGCTTTTCAACTCCATCACAGTGGCTAAGATCTGCGATGCCCTCTTCCTAGTCACTCTTCCTTCGCTTTTCAGCTTCGTCGCAATGGCTAAGATCTGCGATGCCCTCTTCCTAGTCACTCTTCCTTCGCTTTCCAACTCCATCACAGTGGCTAAGATCAGCGGTTCCCTCCTCTTAGCCACTTTTCCGCGGCTTTACGGCTTCTTCGCTATGGCTAAGATCAGTGATTCCCTTTTCTTAGTCACTCTTCCGCAGCTTTACGGCTTCTTCGCTATGGCTAAGATCAGTGATTCCTTTTTTTCTAGTCACTCTTCCGCAGCTTTACGGCTTCTTCGCTATGGCTAAGATCAGTGATTCCCTCCTCCTAGCCACTCTTCCTACGCTTTCCTACTCCATCTCTGTGGCTAAGGTCTGCGATTCCCTTTTCCTAGTCACTCTTCCTACGATTTTCGGCTCCGTCGCAGTGACTAAGATAAGCCCTTCCCTTCTTCAGGTCACTCCTCCCCCTATCTGGAGCTGACAATGGCAAGGATCACTCTCAGCGTAATCTTCTCGTGGCGAAAGTTAAAAACATAAAAAAACTGCCGTACACCGCCTGCATTTTTCATGCAGTGTTGTATACGACAGTTTTCTCTTTTGTTTTTGCGATTTTTTAACAGCGCCGTGCCTTGCTGACGTTACTGCCATCTTAGGCTTTGCAATCATTGTAGACTGCTATCTTTCTTGACTTTGCTGTCTTTATAGACTTTGCAGTCTTTATTATCTTTGCAGTCTTTATTATCTTTGCAGTCTTTCCTGACTTTGCTGACTTTGCTGTCTTTCTTGCCTTTATTGGCTTTGCTGCTTTTCCTGCAGTCCGCTGCAATTACTTTACGATTACGCCGTCTTCATCCCAGAGGTCATGCCAGTCATTTGCTCCCTCCCAGAGGAATACCTGTCCCTTGACCAGACGGTTGTTCCGGTCAAGTCCCCGGATGATCTCCATCTCCTCATCTGTCAGCGGATCTTCTGTCACGCACTTGAGGTTCATGGTGTAATTCTTTTCCTTCAGAGAGAATGGGATCGGAGTATGGCCTTTCTGGACCGCCCATTTGATGCAGATGACGGCCGGGTGTACGCCGTGAGCCTCTGCGATCGCCTTCATCTCCGGAAGGCCGATGTCGGAGATATCCTCGGGCTGCTTGTCTCTGGCCGGTCTGTCGGGCGAACCGATGGGGCAGAAGCCGACGATCTCGATTCCTTTTTCTTTGCAGTAGTCGTACAGCTCCGGCTGCTGGAAGCAGGGATGAAGCTCCATCTCGATCGCTGCGGGACGGATCCGGCACAGTGGAAGGACTGCCTCCAGCTTCGGGATGGTCATGTTGGACATACCGATGTGCCGAACGAGGCCCATATCCACCAGCTGCTCCATCTGCTGCCAGGTCTTCATGAAACGCTCTACGGTGAAGGGCACGGAATCCGGGTTGCGGGAGGTCACGTCACAATGGGGTGCATGGTAATTCGGGAAGGGCCAGTGTACATAGTACATGTCCAGATAATCCAGCTTCAGGTCCTCCATGCTCTTCCGGCATGCAGCCAGGACATCACTGTGCATATCGTTCCAGACCTTGGAAGCTATGAACAGCTCTTCTCTTTTTACTTCGCCGGCAGCAAAAGCCTCGGCGAATACCTCGCCCAGCTCTGCCTCGTTGCCGTAGCAGGCCGCACAGTCAAAGGACCGGTAGCCGGCCTTCAGTGCGCCGCGTACAGCGGCTGCTACCTCATCTGCCTCCGCATGGTCGCTGCCGAAGGTTCCAAGGCCTACAGCCGGCATCTTTGCCCCGGTGTACAGGGTTCTCTGGGGAACGGTTGACGGGTCGATCGTTGTCATCGTTTCTTCCTCCTTTTTGTTCTTTTCATGTGCGGATCTGCCTTTTTTCCGGTTCTTATTTCTGGCAGTTCCGGTATATCCAAAGCTTCTCTCCTTCTGTCATGAGAGCGGCTTCTGTTCCTTTTCTTTTGTTCCTTTTCTTTCTGCTGTTTCTGGCTCTATTAACTTTTCAGACGCTTTCCGGCTCTTACTGCTCTTTCGAGTTCTTTCGGGCTCATTCGGCTTCTTACCGCTGTTTTACTTTCAGGCTCTGTTTGGTTCTTTTCGTCTTTTCACTTTGAGCTTTGCCGTTGTCCCGCCCGGTGTGCCGGCTTGGCTTTGTCTCAGCGGATCCGCTCGACCCGGATCTGGGGCAGCAGCCGGTCTGCATCCTCTTTTACGATAAAGCCGGTCTCCTGCCGGAGGGCATTGGCTGCTGCTACGGCACTGGCCAGCCGGATCGTTTCCTCTATGGAAAGGCCTCTGGCTATGCCGGCGGCAAAGCCGGCGATCATGGAGTCTCCGCAGCCTACAGTGTTGACCGTCTCCAGAGCAGGAACCTTTGCCGCAAATACGCCTTCCCGGCTGGAGATCAGCGAGCCATCGCCGCCAAGGGAGATGACCACGACGGCGATCCCGGCGTCATGAAGCTCCTCTGCTGCCTGCAGCAGCTCCTCCCGGGTCTCCATCGACCGGCCGGTCAGCTGCCGGATCTCGTCGATGTTGGGCTTGATCAGATATGGTTTTTCCTGGATTCCTTCAACAAGGAGCCGGCCTGAGGTGTCCAGCAGCACGGGAACCCCTGCCTCGCCGGCCATGCGTACCAGCCGGCGGTAGAGCGTGCCGTCTGCCCCTTTTGGCGTACTGCCGGAGATCGTCAGTGCACTGCACGAAGGCAGGAGGGAACCAACCTTTGCGATCAGCTTTTCACAGTCCTCTTCCGTCACAGTAAATCCCGGCTCCAGAAATTCCGTCTGCTCCTGCCGGGTCTCATCCCAGATGTTGATGCAGGTGCGGCTCTCGCCGTCACACCAGACAAAATCGCTTCGGATCCCGGCCGTCTCCAGATGCTCCTGGATAAAATGGCCGGCATGTCCGCCCAGAAATCCGGTGGCGCAGACCTCCTCGCCGGCGATCGATGCGACTCTTGCCACATTGATCCCCTTTCCGCCGGCATTGGCCACGCAGGTTTTCACCCGGTTTACCGCGCCCCGCTCAAAGCTATCTGTCACATATCGCTTATCGATCGCGGCATTCGCCGTCACTGTCAGTATCATGCGTCCTCCTCTGCGTTTGAGAGCAGGAGCTTGCCCTGCACCAGGCCCGGTGTCTTGTACAGCATAAAGGCCTCCTGTGCATCTTTCATCGGGATCTTTTTGTAGATGAAGGAGGGATCAAATTTCAGCTGCCCGGTGGCAAAATAGTGAGCAGTCAGCTCCCACTCTTTTCCCGGGAACGGTGCGCTGTAGGACATCCAGGAGCCGGTAAGCTTGAACTCCTTCCGGTTCATGTTCTCCCACATCTTCGGGGTAAAGGAAAGCTCTGCGTGGGGCGTTCCGATGAAGCAGACATGGGCTTTGTTTGCCGCCAGCTCAAAGGCCATATGCATCGTCGGGATCTGGCCGGCTGTCTCAAATACAAAGCCGTAGCCTTTGCCGCCGGTGACCGCCATGGCCTCCTCCATATAGTTCTCTTTAGTGGTGTTGATCACGGCATCTGCGCCAAGACGCTTTGCCAGGGCAAGCCGCTCCTCGCTGATATCAAAAACAACGACTCTGCGGGAGCCGAAGATCTTTGCCCACTGCATGGTAAACATACCGATGGTGCCACCGCCCAGGATCGCGACATCCTCGCCGCCCTGATAGTCGTTCTGATACAGGCCGTGAAGGGCAACGGTGGAGGGCTCAAACATAGCGCCCTGCTCGTAGGGGATCGACGGATCGAAGGGGACTGCATTCTGCTCAGGGATCACCACATAATCCGCATCACTGCCGTTCTCTCTGGAGCCGATAAAGCTGTAATGCTTGCAGAGGGAGAAATTGCCCTTCTGGCAGTCCGCACACTTCATGCAGGGAATCAGGGGCGCACCGGATACACGATCGCCGACCTTGACCTTTGTAACGCCCTCACCGGTCTCGACGACATCGCCGGAGAACTCATGACCAAGGACGATGGGATAAAAATGTACGCCATGGTTCAGCACCCGCGGTACATCCGAGCCGCAGATCCCGGAATACTTCACCTTGATCTTGACCCAGCCGGGCCGGCATACCGGCTCCTCGATCTCCTGGTATTCAACTCTCTCATTTTCGACTACAACTGCTGCTTTCATCTGTCTGCTTCCTTTCCGGCCCGGCAGGGGTCCATTCTCCTTCCCGGGCATATCCTTTTTTATCGTTCAGCCGCCTGTATCAGGCAGACCTTTTATCCATTCAGTCCCTTTACCGCCTCGTAAAGTCCGCGGTAAAGCTGGTATGCATGGTCGTATACGGCCTTGTTTTCCGGATCAGGCTCATGCCGCCTGGTCTCCCTTACCGTCAGACGGACGGCTTCCTCGTAATTCTCATAATAGCCCGTGCCTACACCGGCCAGCATCGCTGCGCCCAGCGTCGTCGCGGTATCCGAGGATGGAACCACGATGGGCTTTCCTGTCACATCTGCCTTGATCTGCGTCCACAGAAGGGAATTTGCCGAACCGCCCATGGCTCGGAGGACCTCCGCATGTGCACCGGCTGCCTCCGCTGTCTCCAGGTTGTGGCGAAGGGCAAACGCAACGCCTTCCATGCAGGCCCGCACAAAATGGCCCTTTGTCTTGGCAAAATCCAGTCCCCAGAACATTCCCTTGGCCTTTGGATCCCAGATCGGAGACCTCTCGCCAGCCATGTAAGGAAGGAAAACCATCCCATCGCTGCCTGCCGGCACCTTTTCGGCGATTCGGTTCAGGCGCTCCAGCGAGGATATACCATCCTCCCTGGCCAGGAGCCGCTCCTCACCGGCAAACTCCTGCTCAAACCAGCGCATGACACCGCCTCCACCGGTGGTACCTCCCTGAAGGAGCCAGCGATCCGGCACCACGTGAAAGCTAAGGATCAGACGGGGATCCGCCCGGTATTCATCCAGGCAGATGCTCATTCCGCCGGCCTGACCGCCCTGCTCCTGGGTCTCACCCGGATGGAGCACACCGGCGCCAAGGGTTCCGCAGGCCGCATCCAGCCCGCCGGCGACCACAGGCGTTCCGGCCGCAAGGCCGCTCTCCTTGGCTGCCTTTTGCGTAACCGTTCCGATCACGCGGTCACAGGGGACGATCTCCGGCAGGAGCTCCGGCGGGATCTCCAGCTGTTCGCACATGGCCGTATCCCAGGTTCCGGTCCGCATGGAAAATCCATGCACGCCGTATCCCTGCGAAATATCCTGGGAGATCTCTCCGGTAAGGCGAAACGCAATAAAGCTGTTGGACTGAAGCACCTTGTCTGTGGCAGCATACGCCTCCGGCAGGTTCTCCCGCAGCCACAGGATCTTCGCGGTCGTGTAAGAGGGCTGCAGGGGATTTCCGGCAACAGCGAAGATCTCCTCCTCGCCGATCTTATCCCTGAGCCTGCGGCAGATCGCTTCCGCACGTGTATCCATCCAGATCGGTGTCCGGGCAAGGCATCTGCCCTGCCGGTCCACCGGGATGGCCGACCAGCTCTGGCCGTCGATGCCGATGCCGGCGATCCCGGCCGGATCAATGTCATTTTCCGCCAGCATGCGCCGGATGGCCCGGCAGACGGCAGCATACCACTCCTCCGGGTCCTGCTCCGCCCAGCCCTCATGGGGATAATACACGGGATATGGCTCACTGGCCGCCGCTATGACCTGCCCGTTCCGGTCAAAGACCGCGATCTTGCAGGCGCTTGTCCCGATATCGATACCCAGCAAATATGGTTTCATCTTGTCGCTTCACCCCGAATTCTGCCTCTGCAGGCGGCGTATTATTTACCCTCTTCTGACAGGACCCCTGTTTCTCCTTTTCCAAGGATGGAGTTTCTGGAATCCATGCCATAAATTCTGTTATGTATATTTTCTCCGGCCGCTAAAGCCGGCATCGATTCTGCTTAAGGTTCATGCTTGACGCCCGATGGCGCACTGACCGAGCGGCCAGGAATAAGGGAACAGCTGCAGGTTCTGGTGATCTGTCCCGGCTGCTCATCGCTTTTGCTGGTCAGCCGCATCAGGATCGTTTCCGCCGCCTCCCTGGCGATCTCTGCCGTCGGCTGTGCGATGATCGTCAGTGCCGGCGAGCAGGCCCTGGCAAAAGCCAGGTTGTCAAATCCGATGACCGAAAGATCCTCCGGCACCCGAAGCCCCAGCTCGTTCAGCCCGATCACACAGCCCATGGTCAGCTCATAGTTGGTTACCAGCGCGGCCGTCATCTGCGGCTCTTCCCGTACCAGCTGCTTGATCCCCTGGACGCCGGCCTCGATGGTATAATCGCCCCGCACGACCAGCCGCTCATCGACCGGCAGGCCGTAATCCCGGTGCGCATCCAGATAGCCCTTCAGCCGCTCCTCTGCCGTGAAAACACCCTGTGGTCCGCAGACGATCCCGATCCGCCGATGACCGGCCTGCATCAGCTGCAAAACGGCCTCCTTTGAGGCACGGCGGGTATCCGCAAGAATGCAGTCACAAGGGATATCCCCGGTCCTCCGGTCGATCAGGACGACCGGCTTTCCGCTGCGGGAAAACGCTGCGAGATTCTTTCCCTGAGTATCCGAGGGCATATTGATAAGTCCGTCCACCCGCTTTTTCAGAAGGAAGTCCATTGCCTCCTTCTCCAGCTGCGGATCCGTGCGGCAATCGCAGACGATCGTCGCGTACCCGTGCATCCGGAGGATATCCTCCATCCCGGTGATGATCTCCGCGCAAAAGGTATTGTTCAGCTCCGGGATCACTACGCCGATCGTCTTGGTCTCGTTGGTCTTCAGGCCTCTTGCGACCTCGTTCACCTCATAGTGCAGCTCCTCGATGGCCGCCTCGATCTTGACCCGGTTCTTTTCCCGGACATTTCCGCCGTTAAAGTAGGAGGAAATGGTGGCAAGGCCAAGACCCGTACGTGCGGCAATATCCTTCATCGTTGCTGCCATTTCCTCACCCCCTTTTCATTCAACCTGTTGTTTCGTCGTGTTTTTTGCTCAGGCTTTTCCGACACAGCCGCAGACCTTCATACGGTCCATGACCTGTGCCTTTACCGCAGCGATCCCGGCTTTGCCGAGCGCCTTCGGATCAAAAACGGATGCATCCTGCTCCAGAAGCTCGCGAACAGCCTTTGTGTAAGCCGCGCGAAGCTCGGTGGCAAAATTGACCTTGCAGATGCCGCGTTTTACACAATCCCGCACGTCATCATCGGAAAGTCCAGATGCGCCGTGAAGGACCAGCGGGATATCCACCACCTGACGGATCTCGCTGAGCCGCTCTTTGTCCAGTACCGGTGTGCCTACGTAGAAGCCGTGGGCCGTGCCGATAGCTACGGCCAAAGAGGTCACGCCGGTCCTCTCCACAAATTCCTTTGCCTCCATCGGATCCGTATTGGTATCGGCGACGGCCTCCAGGTCGTCCTCCTTGCCGCCTACCTTGCCAAGCTCTGCCTCGCAGGGGATCCCGAGGGCGCCGGCCACATCGGCAACCTTCTTGCTGACCGCAATATTCTCCTCAAAGGGAAGTTTTGATCCGTCGATCATGACGGAAGTATAGCCGGCATAGATCGCCTGCATGGCCAGCTCAAAGCTGCTGCCATGGTCCAGATGCAGGCAGACCGGAACAGAAGCATTCTCTGCCTCTGCTGCCACGATCGCTGCATAGGTATCCAGCGTTCCGTATCGTATGGTAGAGGGGGTGGTCTGGATCATGACCGGAGCGCAAAGCTCTTCCGCTGCCTGAATGATCGCCTTGACCATCTCCATATTCTCTGCGTTGAATGCGCCCACGGCATAACCGCCGGCCTGGGCGTCCAGAAGCATCTGCTCTGATGTTACAATCGGCATATTCATATCCTCCTTCGGAAAGCAAAACCGAAACGTTTCTGTTTTATACGCCTTCATCATAATCCGGGCGCCGGCCACTGTCAAGCGGTATCTGTCGCAGAGCCTTATTTTTCGCGTTTTTTTGAGTGAGCGGACCTCTCCTTCCGGCTGGAATTCCCGGTGTTCCTATAGCCGGGCAAAAAAAAAGAAGCCGCCAGGGGATGCATTTGCGCATCGCCTGACAGCTCCTATTATCTTTTCTCTCTTGTCGTCCTGGAAAGCAGCCGACTATCTGCTTTTACTTTCCTTCCTTCAGCAGCTGGAAGCCGTATTCAACGGCCGTCTGGACGATCGCACCAATAGCCGCTCCGATGGCTGCCGGGTCAAGGCTGTTTACATTGCGGAAACCGAAGAAACAGTAGCCTTTGTGATATTTGCCGTAGGTATCCAGGCAGCGCCGTACCTCTGCTGCCACCACCTCTGCCGGGGCATCCTCTCTGGCCGGAAGGCCGTTTGTATCATATCCGCCGATAAAGCCGATCTTGTCTCCGTAGGTCTCGATCAGCTTGCAGATATCGTTGCTGATCTGCACGGATGTCCACGCTGCCCAGCCGCAGTCGATCATGTCTTCTACGATGTCCTCGGCATGGCCGCAGCAGTGGTAGATCGGGATGATCCCCCGCTTCAGGCATTCCTGGGCAAACCGCTTGTGATGGGGCTTGATCAGCTCACGGAAAGCCTTCGGCGACATAAACAGCGACCGCTGGGTTGCCACATCGTCGAAATAGGTGATCGTATCCGGATTCCAGTACTTAATGATATAGTCCAGCGATGCGATCTTGTAATCAGTGATGGCCTCAAACAGCGCGTAGGTCTCATCGGGATCCTCTGCCATGGCGATCAGCGCGTTCTCGAAGCCCATCAGCGCCGCCAGACGCTCGAACACACCGTTTCCAAAACCGAAATCTACGGTGTCCTTCTCTCTGTCCGGCTCGCCGAGCATCCGGCACTCCATCTCGTAGTCGGCTTTCCAGTCATAGGCAGCCGGATCCGGGATCGTTACCTTTTCCCGCCACTCGCTGATATCATCCAGGATCGTATAGTTTACATCCGGCACCGCAGCACCGCCTCCGGTGGAGGGATACTCCCAGCGGATGCCAAAGCCATCGACGCCATCCCCGAATTGCCGTCCCTTTTCGATCGAGGGACCGTTGATCGCGCCGAAGCCATAGATCTTGTTTCCTACAAATGAATTGGGAACCAGTGTCGTGGGTTTGTGATGCAGAAAATTCAAATAATTCGCCTTAAAATCAAATTCCTGTGCCATAATCGTTCCGTTCTCCTTTTCCCTGTTCTCCAGTGGATATGTTTTGCCGGCGGTATTGTCTTTATCTGACAATCCTTATATAATTCAGACAGGACTGCAGACCCGGCGGGTTTCTGCTTGTGCTTTGATTATAGCCCTATTTTCTGCCGGTTTTGTAGGTCTCGCCGGGACAATCCGGCACAGAACTCTTTGATACTATTTGTCTGTTTCAGACAAACATCTGGAGGAACTATCATGACCCTTAGCATGTCTCTTCTTGCCGGCTATCTGGAAAAATATAAGCCGGAAGTCCATATCACAGACGACCGGCGGACGATCAGCGGGATCCGCTTCCTGACGGAGCAGATCTCCCGCTCCACGTTAAATTATGTCTACCTCGGAGCAGCCGACCGGTTCTTCCAGGACCCAAAGCTGACCGGCGGCTGGATCCTTGCCTCTGGCCAGAACCATCTGCTCTGTGCCGATGCCGACTATGAGGAGCTGCTCAACGATGTGCTGTCCGCCTTCGATTTTTATAACGATCTCGAACAGCAGCTGATCATTCTCTCTGCCAGGCACGAATCTGCCCAGGACATTCTCCGGGTTGCCGCGCCGGTCTTGTCCTGCGCACTGGTCCTCTTTGACCTGGACGGAAACCGGATCACGTCCCTGAATGAAGAGCGGGTCACGGACCCCCGGCTGGCGGTAAACCTCCGGGAGCAGAAGAAGCTGGGAACCAATGTGATCAGCAGCACCTTTCTCGACCGGGACGGCCAGGTCTCCCACGACCTGTCCGATGTCCCCCAGCTGCTCCATCCCAAGAGCCATCCGCAGGAGGAATGTGTCTGCATGTACGTCTCCCGCGGAGAAGAGCATCTCGGTTTTATCCTCTGTTTCCCCATTGGTGAACAGGAGATCCGGACTGCCATGACGCTGGTCCCTCTTCTAGCCGGGTACCTCGGCGACTGTGATGAGTTTTCTTCTGCCGGATCGCTGCTCCAGTCCGAATCGGGCATCTTTATCCGGCTTCTGAACGGCGAGGAGCTGCTTCCTCCCGTTCTGCAGCGTTTCGAGGACAACCTGGGCTTTTCCGGAAGCCGGCAGCTGTTTCTGATCCGCAGCCTGCGCATCCAAAATTACACGATCCGGCATATGCTGATCGATGATCTCCGCAAGTCCGGGCTGCACGTGCTGGTCGCTGAATACCAGGACATGACGGCTGTCCTCGCCCCGGAAAAAGAGACGGAGCTGGTGCTCCGCGTGGTCAGCCGGCGGATCCAGACAGAAAACGTGTCCATCGGTCTGTCCATGCCCATCCAGCGGCCGGGACAGCTGCATGCAGCCTGCCGGCAGGCCGCCTTTGCCCTGGAGCAGTCGCCGGAGCCAGGCATCCGCCGCTGCCAGGATCTGGCTATGGACTATCTGCTGCAAACACTTTCCGGCGACGCCATGACCGAGTATCTGCTGCATCCGGCGCTCTCCACCCTTAAAAGCTATGACGATGAACACAATACGGAGCTGTTTTCCTCCCTCTGCGCCTACGCAGACACCGGATTTTCTCAGGCCGAGACAGCCGAGCGGCTCCACATCCACCTGAACACCCTAAAATATCGGATCCGGAGGATCACCGAGCTGACTGGCATCACCTTCCGCGATCACCAGGAAAACCTCTATCTTCAGCTCTCTGCTGCCCTCTGTCCGTCTCCTGGAGCGCCATAAGCGCAGCCAGGCGGAGCTGTTTTGGGCAGAGATACACCTGCTGCGGCTGCAGCGCAGAGATACACCATCTGCGGCTGCTGCGCAGAGATCCTTGTTTTCGTAAATGCAAAAGGCGTGTATAATGACAGGTGACTGCCGCTGTTCGTATAAGGCGGCTCGGAGGAAATAAGAAATGAAAACTGGACTGATCATGGAGGGCGGCGCCTTCCGGGGCATGTTTACCAACGGCGTGATCGACGTCTTTATGGAAGAAGGCATCACATTTGCCGGTGCTGCCGGCATCTCGGCCGGCGCCGTATTTGGCTGCAACATCAAGTCTTGGCAGATCGGACGGCCAATCCGCTACAACAAGAAATACTGCCAGGATCCCAGATACTGCAGCCTCCGGTCTCTGCTGACGACCGGCGACCTGTTCGGCGTTGAATTCTGCTATCATGAGCTGCCGGAAAAGCTGGATCCCTTTGACCAGGAAGCATTCCGGGAGAATCCCATGGAATTCTATGTCGGCGCGACCGACGTGGAAACCGGAAGGATCGTATATCACCGATGCAGCGACGGCGGGGCAGAGGACATCGAATGGATGCGTGCTTCCTCCTCCATGCCCATCGTATCCCGGCCGGTAAAGATCGGAAAATATTTGCTTCTGGACGGCGGGATCTCTGACCCGGTCCCCTTCCGGTTCATGGAAAAACAGGGATATGACCGGAACGTCTGCATCCTGACCCAGCCGGCCGGCTACCGGAAAAAGCCTGCCTCCCCGGCAATGCAGCTGCTGCTTTGCAAATATCCGGCGATCGCCCGGGCAATGGCCGTGCGCCATGACCGGTACAACCTGCAGATGGAACAGCTCGACGAGCGCGAGCGCACAGGCGAGATGCTCATGATCCGTCCGCCGGAATCCCTCGGGATCGGCCGGATAGAAAAAGACCCGAACGAGCTGGAGAGGGTATACCAGATCGGCCGGGCCGCCGCAAAAGACCGTTTATCCGAAGTGCGGGATTTCCTGCAAAAATAAAAAAGCTGCCGTACAAACACAAGAATCGTGCATAAATATTCTTTCGGGAAGCGCTCCGCTGTCGCTCCGGTCGGTGCTAAACGAACGTCCACCGGACGTTCAGCGCCTGCCGGAGGCTGCAACTCAGGCGGGGGACACCCCGAACGAGTTCAAGAACGCCTCGGCGTTCTTGCCGCCTATAGAGGCGGGGGG